>Ga0364910_1065_pt1 | contig 53850 bp, 49 predicted proteins | sample SorcelJu500001C4_3_FD_206970 | JGI IMG/M metagenome (GOLD analysis project Ga0364910, IMG submission 206970) | Enriched cells from Trout Bog Lake Hypolimnion, Wisconsin, USA - BchlTB.June25.5000.01.C4 | ecosystem: Environmental > Aquatic > Freshwater > Lake > Hypolimnion/Profundal zone | place...
CAGAATATCGGTGAATTTGTTGTGTTGTACAGTGTTCCGGTAACGGTGCTTTTTGTTGTGTTCATTGCTCTTGCTGTAATGAAATATAGAAAGGAGCGACATGTTCCACAGCAGGCAAATAAGTAACCCTTATGCCGAGGAACTTACATCAATCAAGGAAGGAGAACGAAAAATGGAAAAGAAACATATTAAAATCAAATGGTTGAGCGAGCCTGAAGCTCATGACTATCCCGCGGCACAATCTTTTTTAAGCATTCTTTTTGAAGAATCATTTGCAAAGAAGTTTGTGAAGGAGTTGAAAAAGGCGCCAATCTCTGAATTCAAAGCTAAAGATATATTCAGGGCATCTGCGCTATCGCTGCTTGGCGTCAGCAATTCTCATGTTCAGAAAGATCAACAGAAAATAGAATCCGGTCAGGCAATTGCACCCCTTCTTTTAGTGCGGGACAACACTAATGGCAAAGTCATCATTGCCGATGGATATCATCGGTTATGCGCCATTTATTCCTTTGATGAAGACGCTGTTATTCCATGTAAAATTATATAGTAATGCATCCCGATGGCACCACCTGATAACTCATGCCCGGTTATCAGTGTTTTTACCGGCGTCCTTACAACCATCAAGGTTGATGCAATTGTCAATGCTGCCAATTATTGTTAACCTGACACCCTTCGTTGAAGACATGGTTCGGCAAAAAGTAAAATCCGGCCTCTATAGGATTGACACCAGGGTTCCGAGCAAATCAGATTGACCTGTTTAAGTGATGACTTTCGATTTGAACATACTGCAGAAAACGCTCTGTCATGCGATGCGCACCGAAATACGTGTAAGAGAAAAGACGCCAGAACTTCTGGCCATAGATACCCCTTTTACTTTTCCTGACAGTGATCAGTATCAGCTTTACATCAAGGTATTGTCAGGTGGAGTTCTTCGACTAACCGACATGGGGCATACTCTGATGCATTTGAGCTATGAAAATGACATTGATAAGTTGCGAGAAGGTACCAGAGGTGCTCTTTTCAAGCAAATCATGGCTGAAACCTCTGTAGCGGAACAGAATGGCTCATTATTTATTGATTCGACGGTCGAAAATTTGGTCACCAATATTTTTCATATGGGGCAGGCGATTACTAAAGTCAACGATTTGAGGTTTTTAAAGAGGTCGAGGGCTGAATCCACATTTTATGAGGATTTTTAAGAGTCCCTGTACATGATAGTTCCACCTGAAAAATCTTTTTGGTATTCCCAACTAGGACAAAGCAAAGCTTGTAACGATCATCCTTGAAAGACTGCTGCGAGCGCATGCAAACTATGACAGCATTCTTGTTTTTTTAGATCAGGGGGCTTGACCCCGACCTGATCTCTCACGTCTTACGAACGCTGGTGGGGAAATGATCGCGTCTCTCGATGCAGAACAGGATTTTCGACGCAAGTTACAGCGAAAAGTGCAGATGAACTGATGGTTTTAGTGCTTAAATTTGAATTACAACCCGTCCCGGCCTGAACTCGGAGGATAAATATGGCAGGAGTGGCCGAAATAACGCATTCAGCCATTCGCATTGGTCAAGCACGAACGGCAGGAAAAGGATGGGCAGTTTTTTTTTGATGAAACGGCAGACCGCAAAGGGTGAGTTTCAGGAACGTCGGGGAATAGCAGTGCCATACTGCTTCGCCTGATTCAGATATGTACCCAGGAAGGTCGTACAGCATCAAGAGCGAGAGGACGAAATAGAGCGAGACAGCAAATTTCCAGGGATGATTCGAAAGCACAGATGGCAACAAAGATGAACAAAGGGATCGTCGAGTTACTACAGATACTTTGTATTTGTCGAGTAGAATGGCGATGTTTAATGATGATAAAATACATTAGTAAATCTTGATACGCTTCGCGGATCCATTGTCGTAATAAATGTCACTTTTCTGTAGCGTCCACAAATATCACGTGGATGGTCGAGACAGTCACCATCTCTGTAAGGCTTGACTAGTCGTCGCCTTGTTTCTATTTTCTTTACAGTGCCGGACAAGAGTCACCAAAGATACGGCCCATCCGCACCTGGCAGCGTCATCGTCCATTGCACGTCAACTATTTTGTAGACAACAAAGTTTTGTTTGATCCTTACTTCCTGTTCTTCATCTGAAGTTTCTTCATGATTTGTTCATGTTGCTTCAGGTAATCGTAATGGGCCGCAATGTCGTTGATATTGCCGGAGTCCCATTGAAGAGCTTCGTTTGGGTGCTGTTTAGCGGCCAGGGAGAGGGCAGCTTCGATAGGGAGGCCGGAGTTAAGTGCGTCGACAACAGCATTGTCATGGGCGATTTCGCTTGCTGTCCGTTCTCCGATAATCTCTTTTGCGCGATCAAGATATTGTTTCAGCATTTTGTCCATTTTCATTTCCTTCTCTGACCGAACATTGTTGAGTGATCTGTCTGATGTTTAAAATGCAGAACGTTTTTTTCTGTAAAATAAAAACTCGAGAGTATCTATCAATGAGCTGAAAGAAGCGAGCGATTGTTTTTTCAATTATCATCGATGCCAGTGAATCACCCAAATGCATAAGATCGGTATTATGGTGTCGTCCAGTTCTCGACCCTGAAGCCATCTCCAATCATGCTGAACGCTTTATCACCCGTAACAAGAATGGCATTGACAGCTTTAGCATGAGCGGCAATCATAAGATCAAGCGGGGATAGCGTCACACCTGCGGCTTCGCATCTTGCACGGAGATCTCCATAGGCAATAGCAGCATCTTTGTCCCAAGGCAATATTTTAACCCGAATTAAAAATTCATGGACACGGGTTGTCAGCCCTTTTGGATAGGAGCGCTTTGCAAGGCCATAGCGTAATTCTGCTTGTGTGACCGATGAAACCACAACACGGTGTATGGGCACAGCCACCAGCCGTTCGCGCACAAGAGCAATATCTCCTTTGATAATGTGACTTGCAATATTGGTATCCAGCATGTAGAGGTTCATTCTTTCCATCCCTCAAAAGGATCACGAAGATGTTCGGGTTGCTTTCGATCCTCTGCATTCATAAAATCAGCAGGCACTTCAGTTGTTTCGTCAAGCGCGAACAGTCCGTTCCATGAATCGGGATGATGTGATAAAATGACATCTCCGGAAATGGCATCCCGCCGAATGAATACCTCCTTGCCTTCAAAACGAAATTCTTTCGGCAACCTGACGGCTTGACTTCGCCCTGATATAAAAATTTTTGCTGTGAAAGTCATGTCCTCCTCCTTGATAAATATTTACATAAATATAAACCCCTTTTTGATATCTATCAAGATATACATCATCTGTTTGCGGGATTAGTGACCTGTCTGTCTGGTCATAGGGTATGGGCTCTCTTGCTATGTATTTGTAATTTAGTTTTGTAACTTATTCGGGATTTTTAAGCTGTCAATATTTTATTACCCAACGATCCGGAAAACAGTATGACCCAGAAGAGCGGTGTCAAAGAGCAGGCGAAAGATATTCTTGAGGAGACCCTGGACAGGGAGGCGGTTATTGTGTTGTCAAGGATTTCAGAGGAGATGCAGTTGCTGTTCACGGCTCATCCGGAACCATCAAGGGCTGATGTTGAGCGGATAGTTACCGGTTTTTTTCTTGAGACCGGAAAATCGGAACAGTTTATTGATGACTGGATCAAGACATCCGGAGAGTACAGTCGCACCAGGGGCCTGAGTGAACAGGATCAGCCGAAAGCCATGCTTTCAGATCTTGGAGTCTTCAGGTTTATGAGTTTTTTGAAAGACAAGGGTCTTACCGATGATCAGATTACCATTGTGCTTACCGGAGCGGTTGAGCAGGCTGCTTCTGATCAACAAGGGTAGATAAAAGTATGGCATTAACAGTTATCCTCCACGGGCAGCCAACCACAATAAAAAACGTTTTACATGAAAAAGACGACACAGCTTTATGAAGGGAAGGCTAAAAAGGTTTTTTTAACAGAAGAGAGCACCCTGGTCATACAGGAGTTCAAAGATGATGCCACAGCGTTCAATAACAAGAAAAAAGGCACCATTGCGGACAAGGGAGTTGTGAACAATGCTATTTCCTGCAAGCTGTTTACCTTGCTTGAAAAAGAGGGTATCCGTACCCATCTCGTTGAGAAACTCTCTGACCGTGATATGCTTTGCCGTCACCTCGATATTATCAAGGTGGAGGTTGTGGTGCGCAACATTGCCGCTGGTTCACTGGTGAAACGGTATGGTTTTGCGGAAGGTACGGTGCTTGAAAAGCCCATAGTCGAGCTTTATTTGAAAGATGACGATCTGGATGATCCTCTGATGAATGAATCTCATGCAGTTGCGCTTGGTGTGGCAACTCTTGAGGAGCTTGAAGTCCTGAAAAACCGTGCAGAAGCTGTTAATGCAGTGCTCAAGAAGTTTTTTGCCGAAAGAAAGCTGAAGCTTGTTGATTTCAAGCTTGAGTTCGGTCGTCATAACGGCGAGATTCTTCTTGGCGATGAGATAAGCCCCGATACCTGCAGGTTCTGGGATCTTGAAACCAATGAAAAAATGGATAAGGACCGTTTCCGCTTTGATCTTGGCGGGGTGGAGGATGCTTACAGTGAAGTGCAGAGACGGGTGCTTGAGCTCGATTGAGACGTAACGTACTGAAGACCTGGGGGTTGAATGCTTGAATCTGCGATTGCTTATCTGCAGCATGCTGATCCGTTTTCGGTCTATCTGTTCCTGTTTCTGATTGCTTTTTTTGAAAATGTTGTGCCGCCGATACCTGGAGATGTTCCTGTTGCTTTTGTCGGATATATTATCTACAAAAGCGGAATGACTTTTTTGGGCGCTTTATTCTGGGCTTCTGTTGGATCAACAGCCGGGTTTATGCTTGTGTTCCTGCTCAGTAAATATCTCGGTATGCAATTGTATGCCGAGGGAAGTACATCTGTAGAGCACTGGTTGTCTAAAAGTGTTCATCGCTTTTTCCCGCCTTCCGATATGGATCTTCTTCGCCGGAAGTTTGCTGCTCATGGTTATCTTGCCGTGCTGGTAAACCGTTTTCTGTTTGGTTCCAGAGCGGTTATTTCCGTTATGTCAGGGTTGATGCATTTAAGAACCCCTTTGGTCTTTCTTGCTGCCGCTGTCAGCGCTACCGCATGGAATGTGCTGTTACTGTACGGTGGTTTTTTACTGGGAAGCAACTGGCAGCATATTGGTGGTTATGTAGCTCTTTACAGTGTTCCTGTATCGGTTTTGTTTGTTCTGCTTCTTTCTTTTTCTGTATGGAAGTTTTTAAGAGAAAGAAAGCGTGAACATGAATAAGTTTTTTTGTTATTATCACCAGATCCATAAACTGCACCTTTTTTATTAATTCGCGAGAATTTTGTTGACCTGCCATGGCAAAAGACTTAAAAGTTTATCCTGCGGAAAAAAAAGGCGAGCTTCTTGGGCTTGCCGCATTTGATGAACTCAATGAGATGGCCCGTCAGGTCCGGCGGGATATTATCAGAATGCTTGTCAAGGCCAATTCTGGCCACACAGGCGGTTCGCTTGGTATGGCTGATATTTTTACAGCACTTTACTTCAGGGTGCTTCAGCATGAACCTCATAATTTCTGGCAGAGTCATGATCAGGACCTTGTATTTCTTTCCAATGGGCATATCGCTCCTGCATGGTACAGCGTGCTTGCCCGTTCAGGCTATTTTCCTCTCAGCGAGCTGAACTCTCTGCGGCAGGTCAGCTCATACCTGCAGGGTCATCCGACATCTGAGTCAAAACTTCCTGGTATCAGGATTGCTTCCGGATCTTTAGGGCAGGGTCTTTCTGCAGCAGTCGGTGCAGCGCTCGGACTTCGAATAGACGGCAGGGACAATGATGTATTCTGCCTGATGGGCGATGGCGAATGCCAGGAGGGACAGATCTGGGAAGCGGCCATGAGCGCCTCCCATTACAAGCTTGGAAAACTGATTGGTATTGTTGATTGCAACAATGAGCAGATTGACGGTGAGGTCGACAATATTATGAGTCTTGAACCATTTGCTGATAAATGGCGGGCGTTTGGATGGGATGTGTATCATTGTGATGGTAACGATATTGAGGATTTTGTAAGCACTGTTGAAACCATCAAGGCGGATGACAATCGCACCAGACCATCGGTAGTACTGGCCGTAACGATTATGGGTAAAGGCGTTCCATTTTTTGAGGGTACTATGCCGGATAACTCTAACTGGCACGGAAAACCGCCGACAAAGGATGATGCTGCAAAAGCACTTGTCATCCTCAGTGAGACCGTCTTCGGTGACTTTTAAGCTGAATTGTTTCAGTGCAGATTCTGGCGGGTACATATAAAGGACGCAAAATCAGGAGTTCATCGTCACAGGCAATACGTCCTTGCAGCAGTCGTGTAAAAAAGTCTCTCTTTGATATTCTTGAAGGAAGGATAGACTTTGATGGAGTTGCAGTTCTCGATGCGTTTGCCGGGTTCGGTTCTCTTGGTTTTGAGGCATTGAGCCGTGGGGCCGGGTCAGTATGTTTTATTGATCAGCATATTGATGCCCTGAAAGCTTTGAAGGTTACAAGCATTCAGTTGGGGGTTCAGCATCGTGTCAGAATTGTTAATTCGGATGTTTCGGCATTTTTGGGGCGCTCGACAGGACAGTTCGATCTTGTCTTTTGCGATCCTCCTTATTCCTGGCAGGATTATGATATGCTGATTGAAAAAATTGTCGGAGGCGGACTTCTTGCCGATGATGGCTTTCTGCTTATCGAACATAGTACCCATATCGATTTCCAGCAGTCGCCCTGTTACTCCTTTCACAGGGATTATGGAATGACGCGAGTTACTTTTTTTCAGCACTGATCCTTTTTCTGACGATGAAACAGAAAGCCATTTATCCAGGAACCTTCGACCCCTTCACTAACGGTCATCTTGATGTTCTTGAACGTGCGCTTAATATTTTTGAGGAAGTTATTGTCGTCATAGCTGCGAACAGTCATAAACAGGCGCTTTTCAGCGGGGAAGAAAGGCTTTCGATGATCAGGGAGGTTATTGCCGATTACTCCACGGTTAGCGTTGAGATGCTCCATGACGGGCTTCTTGCCGATTATGCACGCCAGGTAGGTGCGAGGGCAATTGTCAGAGGGGTACGGCAGGTCAAGGATTTTGAATACGAGTTTCAGATGTCACTGTTAAATCGCCAGCTCTATCCAGAAGTGACAACGGTATTTTTGATGCCGAATGTCAAATACACCTATGTTGCCTCTTCAATTATCAAGGAGGTGGCTTTGCTGGGAGGGGATGTCCGAAAATTTGTACATCCATGCGTCCTGGAAATGCTTCATAAAAAACGGGATGAACAGAAATAAATCAATCATAACCAACTATTCAAAATGTCTACAACGCATATTCTTGAAGAAAAATATCTGACACGCCGTGTACTCAGCATGCAGGAATCACAGACCATGCGAATCAGCAATCTTGCCGCTACCATGAAATCCGAAGGCAAGGATATTGTCAGCCTTTCAGCCGGGGAGCCGGATTTTCCCACTCCGGACAATGTAAACCAGGCAGCAGTTGCAGCTATCAATGCAGGATTTACCCGCTATACGACCAATTCTGGTATACCTGAGCTTAAAAAAGCTATTCTGGCAAAGTTCAGGCGTGATAATGAGCTGGAGTTTCAGGAAAACCAGATCATCGTCAGTAATGGAGGCAAGCAGACTCTTGCCAACACCTTTCTTGCCCTTTGCGAAGAAGGTGATGAGGTGATTGTTCCTGCACCCTACTGGGTGAGTTTTCCCGAAATGGTTCGTCTTGCCAGTGCTGAGCCGGTTATTGTCCACACCACGCTTGATAATGAGTACAAAATGACGCCGGAGCAGCTTGAGGCAGCTATTACCCCGAAAACGAAGGTTCTGGTCCTCAATTCCCCATCGAATCCCACAGGTTCGGTGTATAGTGAAGAAGAGGTGCGTGCACTGGTGAAGGTTATTGAAGGGCGAGGTATTTTTATTGTGTCTGATGAAATGTATGATATGATCGTTTATGGCGATCTCCGTCCCTTCTCTCCTGCAAGGATTCCTGCAATCAGGGATTGGGTTATCGTAAGCAATGGAGTGTCGAAAACCTATGCCATGACCGGTTGGAGAATCGGGTATCTTGCAGGGCCGAAATGGCTGATTGACGCCTGCGACAAAATACAGTCACAGACTACCTCTAATCCGAATGCTATCGCTCAGAAAGCTGCGGTTGCAGCGTTGACGGGGGATCAGGGGATAGTTGAAGAGCGTCGTGCTGAATTTGAAAAGCGACGTGATTATATGTACCATGCTCTCAACAGCATTCCCGGCTTCAAAACAGCTCTACCGAGAGGCGCGTTTTATATCTTTCCTGACGTCAGCGGAGTGTTCGGTCAAACGTTTAATGGAGTGATAATGAAAGACTCTGCAGATGTTGCCGAATACCTTCTGAAAGTGCATCATGTGGCCACCGTTCCCGGTGATGCCTTCGGTGCGCCGGAAAACCTCCGTCTTTCCTATGCGGCTTCAATCACCTCGCTGGAGGAGGCGATAAACCGTATCAGGAGAGCTTTCAAATAAGCTCTGATGCTCACAGTCCGACGGAGCAGGCTTTATACCCTGTGGTTCAGCTGGTATTCCCGCCGGCAGTTCAAGCGGTATTTTAACTCGGTACGCGTTTTTATGCAGGCCGGAGTCAGGGAAATGAATCCCCGGATTCCGGTTATTTTTTATGCCAATCATGCTTATTGGTGGGACGGCTTCTGGTCGCAGCTTTGCACGGAAGAGTTTTTCTTTCAGAATCTGTTTATCATTATTGAGTATCAGCAGTTAAAGAAACATCGTTTTTTTACCCGTCTTGGAGCTTTTTCCCTTGATCGATCCCGCCCAAGAAGTGTGCTCGACACGCTCCGTTATGCTGCTGAACTGCTCACAGCCGAGAGTGATCGACAGAATGCTTTGTGGATTTTCCCCCAGGGAAAGATTGAGCCTGTTGATAATCGACCGCTTATTTTTTTTAAAGGGACAGCATCGATAGTTTCCCGTGTTCTTGAGAAAACTCCTATGATATACCTTGTTTCAGTTGTCAGTCGGATTGAATATCTTGATGAACAGAAACCTGAGCTGTGTCTCTCATTTCTGGAGCCCCGGTTGCTCTCTTCGGCAGAACATTCAGGCACTGATGATCTGACTGCATACATGCAGAGGACGACAGAACGGCACCTTGACGATCTTAGCGGGAAAATCAGGAACCGGATGCTGGATGAAGCGCTGACTGTTGTCAGAGGAAAGGCTTCGATAAATAAACGTGTTGAAGCGGTTATGCATGTTTTAGGTCTTGAAAAAGGGTGAAAGAGTGATGCCGGAAATCGGATGTTGTTCGCTTTCGGAATTATAAAAAACAGTATTTTATGAGTAATGTTATATGCAGTTGTCTTTTAGGTGATAATACAAAGGTAAGGCTTCGGCTTTCACAATTGCTGCATAGCGAGATGGAAACCATTTACGGAGCTGTTTCTGAAGATGTTGTTAATGATATCTGCGAGGTTGAGCTCCAGGGTTGCCGGCGTGAATTTTTTCGCAACAATACAGGAATCCCTTTTAGTATCGGGTTGCAGGTAATTATAGAGTCTGATGGAGGTTATGATTTCGGTGTTGTCTATTCCGTAGGTCAGATTGCCCGCAAAAAGCTCCAGTTGAAAGGACTGGAAAAAGATGGACAGGAGTGTACCGAGGTCTTGCGTATTGCTGACGAGAATGACAACCAGGCGATTATTGAATTGAAAAAACGGCAATCAGAGATTCGTGAGGTTTGCCTGAACAAAGTTAAAAAGCATGAACTTGATCTGAAGCTGGTTGATGTGGAATTGCGGATGGACCAGCAGAAACTATCGGTTTACTATACTTCCTCTCACCGCGTTGATTTCAGGACGCTTGTGCGTGATCTTGCCGGAGAGTTCAAGGCAAGAATACAGATGGTACAGATCACTACACGTGAAGAGGCTCGAAGAGCAAACGCATATGGACCGTGCGGCTGTCTGTTGTGCTGTTCAAGCTGGTTGCAGAAAATACATACTAATCCGTTTTCTGAAAAATCTCAATATTCCGAAAACACTGGGATTGACAGTCATGCTTTTAATATTACCGGCATCTGTAATCGCCCGAAATGCTGTCTTGGGTATTCAAAACATGAGAAAAGCTGTCATACTCAAGCTTCTCCCCAGTTACCTCTTCCTCCTGTAGGAAGCAGAGTGCATACTCCGGAAGGAGCAGCTGTGGTTGAAAATATTGATGCTCAGAAAAAACTTGTTTACCTTCGTTACCTCAAAAACGATCAGACACGCAGAATTCCTGTCGACAAGTTCAATGCTCTGTATGTAAAAAAATAGAGTTTGTCTAATCGCTGTAACGTTATTATTAAATCTGTATGCATCAGTTTCAAAGAACTCTGGTTACCTCAGCGCTTCCTTACGCTAACGGTCCGGTTCATCTCGGTCACCTGGCAGGTGTTTATCTTCCTGCAGATATTTATGTTCGTTATAAAAGGCTCAAGGGTGAGGATGTTATTCATATTGGCGGATCCGATGAACACGGTGTTCCTATTACCATTACAGCAGAGAAAGAAGGTATTTCTCCTCAGGATGTAGTTGATCGATACCACGCTATGAACTTTGATGCGTTCTCAAAGTGTGGTATTTCGTTTGATTATTATGGCAGAACATCTTCCCGGCTTCATCATGCAACAGCGCAGGAGTTCTTTCTTGATATAGAAAAGAAAGAAATATTTACTAAAAAGACGGAAAAGCTTTTTTTTGACCGCAAAGCTGACCGCTTTCTTTCCGATCGGTACATTACCGGCACATGTCCTGTCTGCAATAATCCTGAAGCAAACGGCGATCAGTGTGAACAATGCGGTACCCATTTAAGTCCGCTTGAACTTATCAACCCGAAAAGCAGACTTTCTGATGCAATACCGGAGTTGCGCGACACCATGCACTGGTATTTTCCGCTGGGACGCTTCCAGAAAAAGCTTGAGGAGTACGTCAACAGCCACGAGGGGGATTGGCGGCAGAATGTGGTGAATTACAGCCGCACGTGGCTTAAACAGGGACTGAACGACAGGGCAATAACCCGTGATCTGCCTTGGGGCATCAAGGTGCCTCTCGATACCGTGGAGGCTGCCGGCAAGGTGCTTTATGTATGGTTCGATGCCGTACTCGGCTATATCTCGTTTACCAGAGAGTGGGCGGAAAAACAGGGAAAGAGTGATCTATGGAAAGAGTACTGGCAGGATCCTCATACCAGACTTATTCATTTTATCGGGAAGGATAACGTGGTTTTTCATACCCTGATGTTTCCCGCCATTCTGATGGCATGGAACGAAGAGCGCCATAGCGAGTGCTTTAATCTTGCCGATAATGTGCCGGCATCAGAGTTCATGAATTTCGAGGGAAGAAAGTTTTCAAAGTCGAGGAACTATGCGGTCTATCTTGGTGAATTTCTTGAAAAATTTCCTGCCGATACCCTTCGCTACACTATTGCAATGAACTATCCCGAAAACAAGGATACCGATTTCAGCTGGCAGGACTTTCAGAACAGGACCAATGGCGAACTTGCCGATACCCTCGGGAATTTTATCAAGCGCTCGGTTGATTTTACCAATGCCCGTTTTAATGGAGAGGTCCCCTTTGACTCTTCACCTGAAGAGTGGAATTCACTCGGCATTAACTGGACGGATACCTTAGAACAGCTTGATCTTGCTTTTCAACAGTTTCATTTCAGGGAGGCCACCTCTCTCGGCATGGATATAGCCAGGGCGGCAAATCGATTTCTTACTGAATCAGAGCCGTGGAAAGTAATCAAGACTGACCGGGAAGCGGCAGCAAGATCTATAGCTCTCTCATTGAACCTCTGTCATGCGCTTGCTGTTGCTCTCTATCCGGTTATTCCGGAAACCAGCAATCGGATCTATACCATGCTGGGGTTTGAGGGCAGCATCGAAGATCGATTTACCAGAGGAAGTTCCCTTTCAGTATCTCTGCTCTGCCCGGCTCTCTCCAAAGGCCATAAGCTCAGAACGGAATCGCAAATTCTTTTTACAAAAATTGAGGATGCCGATATTGCACCGGAACTGAGAAAAATCGAGGCTCTGCTGGCCGAAGCTGAGAAACGCGAGGCTGGAGCTGAACAGAACCGTCAGGAGTTCAAGCCGGTCATAAGTTTTGACGACTTTTTGAAGGTGGACTTGAGGGTTGCAAAAGTCATAGCAGCTGAACCGGTTAAAAAAGCAGGAAAACTCCTTAAACTTCAGCTCCGGATCGGTTCTGTAACAAAACAGGTTCTTGCTGGAATTGCACGTTATTATACTCCCGAAGAGATGATTGGTAAAAATGTCGTGCTGGTTGCTAATCTTGCCGAACGCACGATTCGCGATGAAGTTTCAGAGGGTATGATTCTCGCTGTAGAGGGGGCTGATGGGAAACTTTTTGTCATAGAACCCGACGGATCTGAAATAAATGGCAGACAGATACAATAAAAAGTTTGCATAAGATAATTTATTCCGTACATTATAGAACAAACATCGTGGGGTGGAGCAATTGGTAGCTCGTCGGGCTCATAACCCGAAGGTTGCAGGTTCAAGTCCTGTCCCCACCACAACGAAAGCCGCCCATCAACAGGCGGCTTTTTTTTGCCCATTCCTTCTTTTTTCTCTCCTGAACTCTCTATTTTAACTCTTTACCAACGCTTTCCTTGAAGGGTATTGGACGAGTTAAATCTTTTTGGCTTGAAAATGTTTGTTAAGAAGCTCTTGGTCATGAATAGTGAAGGATGTTTTTTTTCTCAATTGTTTCATGCCGGAGCAAAACGCTTTTCTTTACTTTCCGCTCTCTTTCTGCTTCTTTTTCTCATTCTTGCTCATGCTGCACCAGCTGAACCTTTGCTCTACGGTATAGACCGTCTTGAAGCATCAGGATTTCACGAGCTTGCAGGCTTGAAAGTCGGTCTCATTACCAATGTGGCTGGAGTCAGTCGGACAGGGGAGCCGAATTATACCCTCATGCTCCGGAACGGAGTCAGACTCAAGTTTATCATGGCTCCTGAGCATGGTTTTTCGGCTGATATCGACGCTGGAAAAAAGGTCAGCCCTTCAATTGTTCATGATTTTCTTCCGGTGTTTTCACTCTATGGAACTTCGAAAAAACCTGATATCCGGCAGCTGAAAACTATTGATATGCTGGTTTATGACCTTCAGGACATTGGCTCACGCTGTTTTACCTACATATCGACCATGAAAAATGCCATGCAGGCCTGTGAGGAGGCTGGCATACCCTTTATGGTTCTTGATCGCCCCAATCCGGTCATTCCTCTCGCTCCGGCTGGATTTATGCTGGCGCCCGGTTATGAGTCGTTTGTCGGTGCAGTCGATATCCCTTTTATTCATTCCATGACAGTCGGTGAAATTGCCATGCTGCTGAAAGAACGCTTTTATAAAAAACTTGATCTGAAGGTTATAACAATGTCAGGATACAATCGTGCAAGGTTTGCTGATGAATATCCCGGGTTTCTGTTTATCTCTCCTTCCCCGAATATCAGAAGTGTTGATACAGCAATTGTCTATCCGGCGACGGTATTGCTTGAAGCAACAACCGTCAGCGAAGGTCGTGGAACCGATGCTCCCTTTCTGCAGTTTGGTGCACCGTTCATCAATGGCGGGGAACTTGCAGATGCTCTCAAGGCGTACAGTCTGCCCGGCGTAGTGTTTGATGTCGTTTCTTTTCAGCCATTGTCGGGCAAGTTCATTGGCGAACGCTGTCAGGGAGTGAAGCTGTCAATCACAGAGAGAAAAACCTTCAGCCCCTTCAAAACGGCCGCAGCCATTCTTCTTGTGCTTCAGCGTCTTTATCCCGACGGAATAGCTCTCGACAAAGGACACATTTTTTTCGACCGGCTTGCCGGTAGCTCTCTCTTCCGTGAGATGATCAAAAAACAGATACCGCTTGACGACATTATGGCTGAGAGCAGGAGGCAGATAGATCTGTTTAACCGTACAGCCCCTGCAAAGCTTCTCTATCACTGAATCACCTTTACCGGGCAATACTTGTTTTCCCTTGAAGCCCGTTTTTAGAGAGCAGAACCTGCCAGAGCTGAATGGAACGGCATCGGAAAGCACCGGAAAAGCTCAGAAGATAGTAACGCCACATGCGGCGAAATCTCTCAGAGTAGCTGGATCTCAGCAGCGGCCAATGCTTCTCAAAGTTTTTATACCAAGCTTTCAGCGTTAGTGAGTAGTCATAAGTGAAAACGTGCCAGTCTTCGAGTATAAAGAGTCCTTCGAAGTTTTTTGTGATCTGGCTTGCTGACGGCAGCATCGAGTTTGGAAAGATGTATTTGCAGCTCCATGGATCGCCGTTGGTGGTGGAAGTGTTTGAGCCGATAGTGTGCAGAAGGGTTAAGCCGTCCGGTATCAGGCACCTGCTGACAAGCTCGAAATAGTTGCGGTAATTTTTATAGCCGACATGTTCGAACATCCCGATCGAATAAATTCTGTCAAAAGAACCCTGCAGCTTGCGGTAATCGATCAATTCAATGGTTACTGGCAGCCCCGCACAATGTTCTCTTGCAATTTTTGCCTGTTCGGTTGAAATGGTTATGCCGGTTACAGAGACCTTATAGTGTTCGGAAGCGAAGCGGGCAGCCCCCCCCCAGCCGCAGCCGATATCAAGCAGGTGCATTCCGGGTTGAAGCTGCAGCTTGTTAAAAATCAGGCAAAGTTTTTTTTCCTGGGCCTCATCAAGCGTTTCAGCTTCTTTCCAGTATCCGCAACTGTAAATCATTCGCTGGTCAAGCATGGCCATAAACAGGTCGTTGCCGGTATTGTAATGTGTTTCCCCAACGGTGTATGCTCTTGAAGGTCGCTGCAGGTTATATGTTTTACCGATCCATTTTCCGATGAACATGACTGGTGCTACTATTTTTTCATCGGCTTTCGAACTGATAAGCCGGAACATGAACTCCTCAAGATCATCACATTCCCAGAAACCGTCCATGTATGACTCTCCAAGGCCAAGGTTTCCCTCAGTGATGGCGCGACGAAAAACCAGAGGATTGTATATGTGGATGTCCCATGGTCGGTTGCCCCCAATTTTGATATCTGCAGAATCGAAGATTCGTTCCAACTGATTTTCGCAGAAGTTGTCAATGATTTCGCGCGAGTGTGGTTTGCCTATGGGGTATTGGCTGTCCTGCAACTGTGACTGGTTGTTCTCTGTTTGCGGCCCGTTTTCCCTGTGACCTGAATGAGTAAAAATTTGTGTCATGAGTGGACAAATTTTCCTTATTTGGTCTTGCAATGGTGCAAATTCATCTGCTTTTTGCCCCATCGAATGTAACAACCCTCTTTACAAAAGTAGGTCAAATACCCGTAGTAGTCAAGCTTTTTTCGGGCGTCCTCTTTTTTTTGAGCCGGGCTCACCATCTAAAAGAGGATCGGTGAGGTCTGGTTGTTCGTTCATCTCATCAGGTTCCACAAGGTGTTCGTCAAGATTCTCTTCATGCAGATCCGGTATGGCAATAAGATCTAAATCATCACTCAGTTCGTCGTTGACCTCATCGTTGACTTCATAGACTTGTGATTGAGATTTTCCCCGTGCATTTCGCTTGCTTTTCATTGCCGGCTCAATGAGGGTTATAACCTCGTTAATAGAAGAAAAAATGTAGAGCTGTTTGTTCAGATTCGTCAATTTCAGCAGATCCTTGATCTGCTTGCATAGCGAAACGAAAACAGTAAGCCCTTGTGATTGATTAAACAGCTTGTGAGCAAGCAGCATTGAACTGATACCGCAGGAATCAATAGCTTTTACTTGAGAAAAATCGATGATCAGGTTTTTGCAGTTCTCTTTGTTAACCAATTCATCAATTGCCAGTTTGAATGAGTCGCCATGACGAAAATCAAACACCTCTTCTTCGATTTTCATAATGGTCAACTCTTTGCGGCTCGATACTGAGTAATTCATGATAAACCTCGACTTTGATAACTGAAAAGCATTGCTGTTGAAGCATATAATGGGCTGCTGGTTGAGCAGGGTGCAGGGATTGTTAACAAGGATTGTATAAAATGGACCTTACGGCTGAAACCGTTCATAAGTAAGGTAAAAAAAAAGCCCATAGTTAATATGATATTTTCAGCGGACAATCATCATGTGAAAACCCTTTTGCGTCTTCTGGGTGTTCGGATAAGGTAAAATCCTTGTGGGAGTGTTGACCTTTTTTTGTGCTGATGGGTTTAATTTGTAAAATGAGCGCATTGCGGCGCTATGAGTTGCAGCACAGAAGTTGCGGATTGTTTATTCTCTTCAGAAATATCAGTGGTCGAATTCAAATCAGGGCTGCGTAAAGAACCCAGAGTCTCCGTTAATAGAACCAGTGCAAAGGTTTAAGCCATTGTAGCGGCATGAAAACCACATCTTACTTTAACTTCACAAGAAGCAGGCCTGACCGTATAGGCATAAAAGACGAATGGATCAGTTTTGTTGTAGAACATCCGGAGAAAACCGTTATTCAATCTGATGGAAGAATAAGAAAATGGGCTAATGATTAATCTCTCAGGGTTGAATTCCCCGCCACTTGTGGCGAAATTTAGAATTTCTATAAAAAGATACCCCGCTGCTTGCGGTGGGGAGTTTCATAGGGAGAAGACGTATTACGGTAGACACAGTATTGCGCCTTGCACAATATTTCGGGAATTCCGCCAGGTTCTGGTTAGGTCTGCAGGATGACTATGATATTGAGGAAGGGAGGGCCAACCGGTCGACAAGCGCTGCCAGTTCACTCTCATTTTCAGGAGCATCCACCCAGGTGACATCAAGTCTGTTTTTAAAAAAAGTCAACTGACGTTTTGCATAATTGCGCGTATGCTGTTTAATCAGCTCAATAGCTTTTGCAAACTCGATCTTTCCGTCAAAGTATTGAAACAGTTCCTGATATCCCACCGATTGCAGTGCTGATATGTTATGGTGTGCAAGCATTGCCCGGTAGTTATGATGAAGCATTGCCGCTTCAGCCGCAAGGCCCGCCTCAAGCATCTCCTCCGTACGTAGGTTGATGCGGTTATAAAGCCTCTCGCGAGGCAGTGAAAGACCCCAGGTGAGAAAGCGGATTCCTGTGTGTGCTTTTTTTCCTCTTGCCTGCAGTTCCGTAACGCTCATCCCTGTTATCTCAATAATTTCCAGGCTTCGTATAAGTCGCTGGGTTTTTGTGGGATCAAGGGTAGCTGCCTGTTCAGGATCTTTCAGGAGAAGTTTTTTATAAAGCTCCTCTTTCCCTCCGCATTCAAGTTCATGCAGGAGCTTTTTCCTGATTTCCTCATTTCCGGCAGGCAGCTCAGCAAAACCTTCAAGTAACCCTTGAAGGTAGAGTGTTGAGCCGCCAGAAACCACTGCACGTAAACCCTTCCGGTGGATGTCGTGAATCCGTTCTGCGGCTTCAATGGCAAAGTCACCCGCAGTGAACGGTTCGCCGATATTTTTTTCATTGATAAAATGATGTTTAATATCGCGAAGGGATTCAGGAGAAGGTTTTGCTGAGCCAATGTCGAGCTCGCGGTATATCTGCCTGGAATCTGCGGAAATGATTTCTGCTCCGATTTTTTTTGCAAGTGCGAGAGAAAGTGCCGATTTGCCTGAAGCTGTAGGACCGAGAATAACATGGACGGCTTGATCCGAAGTTGCGCGATGCACAGTTTCCCCTTGGTCTGTTATCAGCATAACAAAGGTTTCAAGACCTTGCAGACCCTTGAGAGAGGGAGCCCCACAACATTATAGTAACACCCCTCGATACGTTTGATATAACAGGCCATCAGAGGATCCTGAATGCCGTATGCTCCCGCTTTGTCGTATGGCTTTACTGAAAGAAGGTAGCGCTGGATTTCATTGTCGGACATCGGCTCAAACTCAACGGTTGTTGCAACACATTCCGTGTAGGTTTTTTCGCCGAAGAGCAGCACAAAACCGGTATAGACTCGGTGCGATCTGTTTTGCAGGCTTTTGAGCATGATGAATGCATCATCGAAACCAGCAGGCTTACCAAGAATCTGGTTTCCTTTTGCCACCATGGTATCTGCGCCGAGAATAACAGTTTTCCCCTTGTGGCTTGATATCAGTGCAGCAGCAGCTTCCGCTTTCGCTAAAGCGATGGACGTGACGTTCTGTTCCAGAGAGCATGAAGGGTCAAAAATTTCCTCGGTCTCAACGGCTGCGGTTTCAAACGGTATCTGCATCAGAGAGAGGATATCCTTTCGTCTCGGTGATTGCGAGGCAAGGATAAGCGTTGGTCTGGCCATGTTTTTTTTTATCAGTTCAGGTTGTTCCAGCCCCTTCGGTTAAGGTCTGCAAAGATCAGCGCTCCTGCAATACATCCGGTTCCGAGAAATATGAATCCCTGAAAAAGATCTCCAAAAATAACTCTTCCGGTCCCGAACAGGATTGCATAGATCATAATGATGCCCAGCGCCCAGTCAACAAAAAGCATGGTGAACCCCGTGTCGGATTTCACATCGGGCAGATTTTTTGCGACTTTTTTCCACAGCACTCCACCAACCCTTGTGGTTCTGTAGAATGTTTCAAGCTGCGCTGTTTCAGTTGGAGGTGTCAGAAAGGTTACCGCGAGGGTTACGGCAATGGTAATGCCGACAATGATGAAAATCGAAAAGGGAAAAGTAATAGTGGTGAACAACTTCAGCCATGCCAGCACAGCAAACGGTGTAATCATCGATGTGATTTCAGACCACGCATTGAGTCGCCACCAGAACCAGCGGAGAATAAGTACAAAACCTGTTCCGGCACCGCACTGTATAATGAATTCCCAGGCACCTGTTATGGTTTCGAGCACAAAAAAGGTGATGCAGAGGGAAAAGGCTGCGGTCAGGAATGTCGTCAATTTGGAAACATTGACATAGTGTTTTGGGTTGCCATCCTTTTTCAGAAAGCGTTTGTAGAAATCGTTGATAAGATAGCTTGTGCCCCAGTTCAGATGAGTTGAGAGCGTTGACATGTAAGCCGCCAGAAAGGCTGCAATCAGCAGGCCTCTCAGTCCAGGAGGTAAAACAGCCTTCATCACATAGACAAAGCCGTCTTCTTTCTGGTTGAGCGGAAGGTGTGGAAACATGACGAGGCTCACCAGGCCGACGATGATCCATGGCCAGGGCCTCAGGCAGTAGTGTGCAACGGTAAACCAGAGTGTTGCAAGCAGTGAATGTTTTTCGTTTTTGGCGCTCATCATGCGCTGGGCGATATAGCCTCCTCCGCCCGGTTCAGCACCGGGGTACCAGGATGACCACCACTGGACAAACGCCATGGCGGCAAACGAGGCAAAGGGAAGGGCCGCAGCACCTGTCAGTCCGGTGCTTGATGATGTTGCGGAGCTGAACGAGGGGAAAAAGTCGAACATCCATTTCGGAAGAGCTTTCATAAGGCCGCCGGCAGAGACGACGACAGGGGAATGGACAGCAAGAATCGAAAGAATGATACAGCCTGTCATGGCGATAACAAATTGAATGTTATCAGTGATGGATACCCCCCAAAGGCCTGAAAGCCCGGAATAAAAGGTGGTAAGCAGGACAAGTGCGATAATGATCCATACGGGGTTCAACTCCGGTGCCATAATCTTTATGATCTTGAACATAGCCAGAGTGACCCAGCCGATAATGATCGAATTGATAAAGAGTCCGAAATAGACCGCCTTGAACCCCCGAAGGAATCTTGCTGCTTTTCCGCTGTATCGCAGTTCTATAAACTCAAGGTCGGTAAGAATTTCTGCCCGTCTCCAGAGTCTTGCAAAAAAGAAAACGGTGAGCATGCCGCCCGAAACAAACGTCCACCATACCCAGTTGCCGGCGATGCCGTTTTTGGCTACAAAACCGGCAACGGCAAGCGGGGTGTCTGCAGCAAAAGTTGTCGCAACCATTCCGGTTCCGGCAATCCACCACGGAAGTTTGCGTCCCGAAAGAAAAAACTCATCGACATTTTCCGAAGCACGTGAAGAGAACCACAGTCCAATAACAAGCGTCATGAGCAGGTATCCGACGATGAAACTGTAATCCAGAATATTGAGCTGATCCATATCGCTTGTTTCTTAAAAGTTTCTTTCAGGTGCTCCGAAATTCCTGTGGCTCTCTGGTACCTGCGTTTATTTACTCATCAATCCGTGAAAGCTCACGGAAGCTCTGGTAACGGTCTTCAATTTCAAGCATATCCAGCGAAGCAATTTTCTCAGTACCGAATTTTTCGACACAGAAACTTGCCATGGCGCTGCCGTACAGCACTGCTCTGCGCATCTCAAGGTCGTTAATGCTTTCGCAGCGTGCAAGATGTCCGATAAAGCCTCCGGCAAAAGTATCGCCGGCACCCGTCGGGTCAAAAATGGATTCGAGTGGAAAAGCCGGAGCCGCAAAAATGCCTTTGTCGGTAAACAGAAGCGCGCCGTGTTCCCCTTTTTTGATGATCAGGGTTTTGGGTCCCATATTGCGGATTATCCGGGCTGATTTGACAAGGTTTGGATCACCGCTTAAAATTCGCGCCTCACTATCGTTGATGATAAAGATATCAACTCGTTCAAGGGTTTTTTTGAGCTCTTCAGGTTTTCCTTCTATCCAGAAATTCATGGTGTCGCAGATGACCAGTGTCGGCTTGTTGATCTGGTCAAGAACTTTGAGTTGAAGTTCCGGATCGATATTGCCGAGGCAGACAAATTTGGCATCACGGTACTGTAATGGTACTTCAGGATCAAAATCCGCAAACACGTTCAACTGAGTGTCGAGTGTGTCGCGGGTGTTCATGTCGTAATGATAGCGTCCTGCCCATCGGAAGGTTTTTCCATCCTCAACTTTTTTGATTCCTTTGGTATCGATGTTTCTGGAATGCAGAAGGTCAAAATGTTTATCCTCGAAGTCCGAGCCGACGACGCCGACCAGCTTAACCTCGTCGGTAAAATAGCTTGAAGAGAGTGCTATGTAGGTGGATGATCCTCCAAGCGTGTCAAAAGAACTTCCAAAAGGGGTTTCGATATCATCAAAGGCAAGAGAGCCGACAATGAGAATAGACATAATGGGATAATGATTTGGTTGATGAAAAATTACAAAAGATACGTTTTTCGCCGGTTATCCCGTCAAACCTCCGGAGGAAGTTCAAAGAGCATGCATTGGCCCGGATTGCAGGTCACAGTGAGTTTATGCTCTCTGATTGGCCACGATGTTTCGCCGATCAGGTCGTAGAGCGAAATGTTGTTCATGCTGAATTCGAGTGCACCGGTTCTTGTATGATAAAGATTGCTGTTCCCGATGAAGAGCAGTGAGCTGCCGTCCGATGTTCTCATGACGGCAAAAAGTTCAGGTTCAGATACATAAGGGATGGTCATCGATCCGGTTTCTCCGCATAGCACCAGATCAAGATACTGCTTCCTGATATCAAGAATGCGCCTGATATAGGTGTTGAGAGGGAGAAGACCATTACAGTTTTCCCAGTCATAGCTGCAGGCGCTGAAGAGCGGAAGTTTTTCTGGAGGATAGAGAGCTCTGTCTTCATCGTTGAAATTAAGTCCGAGGTTTACCGGATGCCATTCACAGAGTTCCATTCCTGACTGCAGAAAAGGGATGGCTGGCAGTATGGCACTGAGCGTGAATATAAAGATAGAGAAGTTTCTTCCGGCTTCTTCACGGGGGTAACGGAAGCAGACGCGTGGTGTGTTGTGATTTTCACCAGTGCCAAAAAACGGTAGAGCTACACCGGTTTTGTTCAGGTAATTCAATAATCCACGGATAAAGACAATATCATGAATGACAAAGGGAAGGGAACCGAACACTGCATTGAAACCTTCATCGCGTATCTCGGGTGTAGGATTGAAATTCTCATCCCAGAACGCAAACCCCGGTTTGTTTTCACGGGCAATACGTACAATACTCTTTTTCAGTTCGGAAGGCAGGGCATGGCCCATATCAATCATGGCACCGTCAATATCGTAAAGCTTCTGGTAGCTTGGGATGATATCCAGAATCTCATTCCAGAGTGAAGTATTGTTGTATTCCGGATTCTCAAGCGCACAGTCGTACATCCTGATGGTATTGTAGGCAATGTAGTTGAACGCATCATGGTTATGCATTTTCAGATAAGTCACATCACTCCATGCCGGTTGCTTGTCATCAGGGGGCCAGTCAGAAAAAGCGCTTGCAATGCGGCATAGAGTGCCGTCCTTCGCGGTACCCTTATATATCCCGTCTTTTTCATGGACAGTCACCGGTTGGGTGACGAATTGCTCACGGTATTCGGAAGATGGGGCAGGAAGATTGTGCATCTCGTGGCGATCTACCATCTCATGAATCCATGTCAGGGTATCAGGATCGAAATGTGGTGGCCCGAAGTTGCATGTATTTTCATGGTCTCTGATCCAGTAGAACCACTCAGGGTGCTCTTGTATCCAGTTGCTGTCCATAGAAGATGTTCTAAACACAAACTCAAGCACAACATGAATATCCAGGATATGTGCAGCCTCAGCAAATGCTTTGAGCAGGAATTCCGGAGAAAATCCGAGTGCTGGCTCGTCAAGCATCGGATCAAGCTTTCTTGGGTCTTTAACGGCATAAGGAGAGCCCAGTGAGCCTTTTCTGTTCTGAGAACCAATTTCAGTGACAGGGAGAATATAGACGGTATTTGCGCCGAGATTTTTTATATACGGCAGGAGTGCAATTGCTTTAAGGAAGGTGCCTGTTTCCCTGAAACCGCATGCAAGCGGTTCAGAAGCGATTGTGCCGTCGCCGTTATGGTCAAATGCTGTGGTGAGGCGAATAAACAGATTGTAAACTACCGCACTCTCTCTCCAGTCTGCATTATTTTGTCGGGGGCTGTGGGGAACACTGCATTCAAGGATGTTTTCAAGTATTATTTTGAAGTATTCGGCCGGGTTGACCAGTTCGATTCCGTTATTTTTTCCGGTCCAGATTCCGGGAACCCTGTAGGTGCCTGCGGATAAATGCATGTCCAGGCTTTCCAGCGCCTGAAGGAGCGATGCCAGGTGAGTTGTCTGCAACGTGTGATATTATGTTAATTAGGGAAGAAAACGGGAAGATAACTATTATAGAAGTAACCAACGTACAAAGATATTAATTCTCTTATGAAGAACATCAGGATTACCGTTGAATATGATGGTACATCCTTTGCCGGATGGCAGAGACAGTCCGGCAGGATTACAACCATACAGGGGGAGATAGAAGCAGCACTCGGCATGATTCTGCAGGAAGAAATTTCTCTTGCAGCCGCCGGAAGAACCGACAAGGGAGTTCATGCGAGAGCTCAGACAGCAAACTTTTTCAGTTCTTCAACGATGGATCTTTCCCGGATAATACATTCGCTGAATTCGGTTTTGCCGAAAACTATCAGGGTAAGCGACCCTGTGGAAGTTTCTCATGATTTTCATGCACGGCATAGTGCCAGAGAGAGGCAGTACCGATATTTTCTGCTTGAGGAGCCATCAGCGATTTATGGCCGTTTTGCGGGATGTTTGTCTGGAAAACCCGATATTACGGTCATGCAGCAGATTGCAGCTTCTCTGCTTGGCACCCATGATTTTTCTGCATTTTCAAAGGAAGACAGGGATAATCCAGGCCGTCTCTGTACTGTTACTGCAAGCGAGTGGTACCGCACCGATCGCTTTCTGGTGTTTCAGATATCAGCGAACCGTTTTTTACGCAGTATGGTGCGCTATCTTGTAGATGCAATGATAAGCGCTGGAAAGGGTACTCTTAATGCTGAAGAATTCCAGAGGATGCTTGACGGCGGGGTTCTGTCGAGTTCACTCAAACCTGCTGATGCCAGCGGACTTTTCCTGTGGAAAGTTACCTACTGATACAGGAGTTGCAGGATATTATTGACGTAAAAGATAATTCTATTAGTCAGGAACGGTTTTTATTGTTACTTTTTCAAGGTTGATCTCTGCTGTTTCAGCATGGATCTTTTAGTAATCTCCTTTCTTAACGAATGTGCGCTTGTGAAAATAAGGGTTTATAATAAAGCTGTTTCCATGTTCACGGTGTCGTTAATGGCACTTGTTTTTCTGGTTTCCGCTCTGCCGGTTCGTGCTGACGATCCAGTGAAAACTATCAGAGGATCGCTTCCGAAGTCTTCGGTTTCAGATATTCTTGACAGTCTTGTCAATGCAACATATTTCCAGGATGAACACTTTTCAGCCCCTTCGAAAGAAGGTGAAAAGTTTGGATTTCCCGCCAATTTTGTGCCTCAGTACAGCGATTCTGTTTATGCCTCAAGGATTTCCCTGCTCGCCCGCAAAACCCCCTTCAATCTTGTTTTTAATGATCATGTAAGGGGTTTTATAAGACTTTATGCTGTCGACAAGAGAAATACGACGGCTAAAATCCTCGGACTCACCAAAATCTATTTTCCTCTGTTTGAGGAAAAACTTGATTCCTACAATATTCCCCTTGAGATGAAGTATCTCGCCATCGTTGAATCGGCCCTTAATCCAACAGCGGTCTCTCCTGCCGGAGCCAAAGGGCTGTGGCAGTTTATGTATGGCACCGGAAAAATGTACGGTATGCAGTCATCCTCATTTATAGAGGATCGCTACGATTCGGAGAAGGCGACTGTGTCTGCATGCCGATATTTAAGGGATCTCTACAATATTTATGGCGACTGGTTCCTGACACTTGCAGCTTATAACGCCGGGCCGGGAAATGTCAACAAGGCGATCAGGCGGGCCGGCGGGGTAAAAAACTACTGGGCAATTTGGGATTACCTTCCCGCTGAAACGAGGGGGTATGTTCCTGCATTTATTGCCGTGAACTATATTATGAACTATTATAACGAGCACAATATACGTCCGGTGGAGCCTGGATTTTTGTATCACGATATCGACACGCTCAGAACCACCCGTCTTTTGTCGTTCGAACAGATAAGTGAAACGATCGGAGTGCCGATGCGCGATCTCCACTTTCTTAATCCTCAATACAAGCTTGGTATTATTCCTGCGACTGGCTCAACCGGTAGCGTTATAAAGCTGCCAAAACAATATATCGCGCAGTTCCAGAAACGTGAGCAGGAAATTTATGCTTACAAATCGCCGCAAGCCTCTGAACGCGAGCAGCTGCTTGCCAGGGTTGAAAGTCTTAATTCCGGTTCGGGAGGTGAGGGCGCTGCAGGAAAGGGAGAGAGGGTTCATATTGTACAGCAGGGTGAAAATCTTGGTTCCATCGCCAGACTTTATCGTACCTATATCAGTCAGCTCATTGTCTGGAACAACTTGAAAGATCCTGATGTTACTCCCGGCCAGAAACTTGTAGTGTTTTCCGGAGGTGATAACAGCAATTCCGGACAGGGCGATTCTGGCAGAGAGGGTCCAGTTAAGAAAAAGATAGTGATGCACAGGGTAGGGAAGTCCGAAACTCTTGCTTCCATTGCAAGGAAGTATGGTACCAGCGCCCGGCGTCTTGCGGAGTTGAACAATCTTAATCACCGGATGACTCTTGTTCGTGGTCAGCGTTTGAAAATTGAAAAAGAGGTAGTCTCATCCGAAAGACCGCGTTTTTCATCCCGTCACTCCAGGGGTGCAAGAATCGGTAAAGGCTTGAAAAGTCATAAAGATAAGAGCGTGAAAAGTCATAAAGACAGAAAAGGAGGACACTCGGGTTCTTCCCGAAAACGGAGGCGGTAGTTCAGTGGGCAGTGTTCCTTGCGCAGCGATATTCACTTACTCCATCGATTTTTTCAATAAGTAATTGTTTTAGAGCCTGTTCCATTAAAAGGAAATTTTATTATCTTAAGCCTTTTCAAGTTGCTCAACTTACAGAGAATAGTGTTTGGTAGAAAAGAGCCTTATTCAATAATTCTTAAAATAAGAATCATTAAAACGTATGCGTAATATCATTTTCACCGGTAAGGGTGGTGTTGGTAAAACCTCTGTTGCTGCAGCCACAGCGCTCAGAGCAGCAGATATGGGGTACAAGACTCTTATTATGTCTACCGATCCGGCACACAGCCTTGGCGACTCGCTTGATATTCAGTTGGGACCTTCGCCGGTGAAGGTTGCTGAAAATCTTTGGGGTCAGGAAGTCAGCGTATTCGGTGACCTCAATCTGAACTGGGATGTAGTGAGAGAGCACTTTGCCCACCTGATGGAATCTCGTGGGATTGAAGGTGTTTATGCTGAGGAAATGGGTGTGCTTCCAGGTATGGAAGAGCTCTTTTCACTTTCCTATATCAAGCGTTATAATGAGCAGAATGAGTACGATCTTCTTGTTGTTGACTGTGCTCCTACCGGCGAAACCCTTCGCCTTCTCTCTCTGCCTGAAACATTCGGCTGGTTTATCAAGCTTATCCGCAATGTTGAAAAATTTATGGTAAAGCCGGTTATCAGGCCTCTTTCAAAAAAAATCAATAAAATAAACGATTTTGTTGCTCCTGTGGAGGTTTATGACAAGGTCGACAATCTCTTCTCTTCAACAGAAGGTATCATTGATTTGTTGGCCGACAGTTCAAAAACCACCATGCGTCTTGTCATGAATCCCGAAAAGATGGTTATCAAAGAGTCAATGCGTGCTTTGACCTATCTTAACCTTTACGGAATTACCGTCGACAGGATTACCATTAACCGTGTTATGCCGGATCAGAGCCCCGATCCTTATTTCCAGAAATGGCGTGCTATTCAGCAGAAGTATATTGACCAGATTGAGGAAGCATTTGCTCCAATTCCAATTACTGAAGTACCCTTGTTTGATGATGAGGTTGTCGGTGTGGCGATGCTTCGCAGGGTAGGCGAAAAGGTCTATGGAGATCTCAATCCGCTCGATATTTTCTTCTCGGAAAATCCGATTGATATCAAGAAGGTTTCTGAAGGGCACTATAAGGTTCGTGTCAGATTGCCGTTTATGGAAAACATGGGTCTTGAGCCGAAAATTCTCAAACTTGGCGATGATCTGACTATCCGTATTGGCGATTACCAGAAGATTGTTGCTTTACCGATTTTTCTTGCTGGAATGGAGTCAACCGGAGCTTCTTACGAAGATAAGTGGCTCAGCATCGATTTTGCCAAGGCTTAGTAAAATTCCTTGTTAAAGACAAAAAAACCTGCTTTGACGGCAGGTTTTTTTGTTTGATATCTCAAGTATTTTCAGAGCGTGACAAGATGAGCAATGTTGACGCCATTGACACTTCTTATTTCATCAATCAGTTCGGGCAGCACATTTCCATCGACAACAATGGCTGTCATGGCGACATTCTTTTCTTCGTCCCTTGAGAGTGCTATATAAGCAACATTCAGGTTATGCTGCAGCAGCAGCTGGGTGACATTGGCAATGACACCAGGTTTATCGATATTGTTATAGATAATAATGTTGCCTTCCGGCTTGAATTCAACAAGAAACTGATCTATCATAACAATCCGAACATCTTTGTCACTGAAGACGGTACCGCCGATCATTCGTTTTTCTTCACCGTTTTCAAGCTCAATGCGGATCAGATTGGTATAGTTCGGATTTTCCTTTTCAAACTTCTGCTCCAGACTTATACCGCACTCCTTTGCCATCGTGAATGCATTGATATAGTTGGTATCTTTGGATTGACGGATATCGAGAAAACCTTTCAGAGCCGCAGCGGTAATAACCTCATTAAATTTTTGAAGGAATTCACCGGAGGTTCTGATAGTCATTTTGCTGGCTTGATCTGGAGCCATCTGTGCCAGTAATGCTCCGAGTTTTTCGGCCAGGGTAAGATATGATCGTACCCCGGGAATCTGAGCAAGTTCAACGGCTGATGCATTCACGGCGCCTTCGAGCTTTCCTTTTCGTTTCCAGTCGACAATCTGTTCTGCAATTTGAATGGCAACCTTCTCCTGTGCTTCGTTCGTGGACGCAGCGATATGCGGTGTGGTAATAACTGCATCAAGCTTCAAAAGAGGATTTTCGGGGTTGACCGGTTCAGTCTCAAACACATCAAGTGCTGCTGCGGCAACTTTTCCCGATTCTATGGCTTCAGCAAGGTCGGCTTCGTTAATGATTCCTCCTCTTGCACAGTTGACGATGATAACACGGGGTTTCATCAGGTCAATCGTCTCTTTTGAAATCAGATTACGCGTTGATTCGTTGAGCGATGAATGGATGGTGATAACATCAGCACGCATGAAATTTTCATGCAGGGGGAGAAGCTCAATATTGAGATGAGTTGCGAATTCATCGGGGATCATGGGGTCATAGGCGATTGTTTTCATTCCGAACGCCTGCATGCGGGATGCTACTTCACGGCCGATTTTTCCAAGACCAATAATGGAAAGGGTTTTTCCTTCAAGTTCTATGCCGGTAAATTTCTTTTTATTCCAGTTTCCGTTTTTCAGATCTGCTGTTGCCTGGGGAATGCGGCGTGCAGCAGAAAGAATCATGGCACAGGTATGTTCAGCAGCCGAAACAGTGTTTCCGCCAGGCGTGTTCATGACGATAATGCCGTTGCGGGTTGCAGCTTCTATGTCAATGTTGTCTACCCCGGCTCCCGCTCTTCCGATAAGTTTAAGCTTGGTGCCGCACTCGATAATTTCTGCGGTAACTTTTGTGGCGCTTCTGACGATCAGCTTTTCAAAGCCTCCGATGATCTTTTTGAGTTCTTCCTTACTGATTTTCTGTATTTCGGTCACGTCAAAACCGTTCTGAGAGAGGATTTGACCGCATTGCGGATCAACACCGTCAGTGATCAGTACGTTCATGTTTTTTTTGATTATTGATTGCCCTTGTTGAAAATTTCCTTCTTTACTTGGTCAATATATTTCTTTTTTTTAGGCATTAATATTAAAAAATTCCGTCCGTCGTAGTGAGAGCTTCATGGCGGAGGGAATTTATACGCATTGGCGCTGATTATATATTGTGTTTTTTTTTATCTTGCATCCTGTTTAATTCTATGAAGATATTATTGTTGAAAACGAATGGAAAAGTTATATGATTTAAGAGTTTCACGCATTATCCGTCTTTCTTCCCCAAAGGATCTCAAGGAAAAGCTGCCTGTGGATGAACGGATAGCTGGCACCGTTATTAAAGGACGTCGTGAAGTTGAAAATATATTGACCGGCAAGGATTCCAGGCTGCTTGTGATCGTCGGACCCTGCTCGATACATGATACCGAAGCAGCCCTTGAGTATGCCCGTAAACTTTCCGCATTGCGCACTGAACTGCAGGATGATCTGTGCATCATGATGCGGGTCTACTTTGAAAAGCCCCGCACCACTCTTGGCTGGAAAGGATTTATCAATGACCCTCACCTTGATGATACGTATGATATTGTACACGGCTTGTTCTATGCCAGAAAACTTCTGCTTGACATCAATGCCCTGGGGCTGCCGGCTGCAACAGAATTTCTTGACCCAATAACCCCGCAGTATGTAGCCGATGTTGTGAGCTGGGCAGCTATCGGGGCAAGGACAATAGAATCGCAGACGCACCGTCAGATGGCAAGCGGTCTTTCCATGCCTGTCGGGTTCAAAAATTCAACTGACGGCCGCCTGAACGTGGCTGTCGATGCAATCCGTTCCGCTATGCATCCGCACAGTTTTCTTGGCATTGATCAGGAAGGCCGCAGCAGCGTCATTACTACAAAAGGGAATCCCTTCGGACATCTTGTGCTTCGTGGTGGCGATACACCGAACTATGAACCGGACAGTATTGCTCTTGCTGAATCCTGGATTGCAAAGGCAGGTCTGGAACAATCGCTTCTTGTTGACTGCAGCCATGCCAATTCCGGCAAAAAACATGAGCAGCAGCTGAAAGTCTGGGAGAACATTCTTGTGCAGAAAACTGAAGGCAATAAAAGCATTGCCGGCGTTATGATCGAAAGCAATATCTGTGGCGGTAATCAGCCTTTTCCAGAAGATCCCGATAAACTCAGGTATGGAGTTTCCATAACCGATGAGTGTCTTTCCTGGGAAGAGACTGAACGCATGCTTCGTGAAGGGGCTGCAGTCATTCATAAGCTTATCAGATAAAACCCTGTTCCATGATGTTGCTTCAGCGGAAAATCTTATCACTATAACACAGCAGTGGAGAAGAATATGGCAATAGAGATTCGGCAGGTACGGAATAAAAAGGAAAGGAAACAGTTCATTACCTTTGCCTGGCAGATCTATCGCAATGATCCGGAGCTTAACAAATACTGGGTGCCACCGGTTATTGATGATTATATGAAGACGCTTGATACGGAAGTGTTTCCCTTGTATGATCATGCATCCCTGGCTCTTTTTACAGCATGGAAAGAAGGTTCTATGGTGGGAACTATAGCGGCAATTGAAAACCGGCGGCACAACCAGGTGCACAGCGACAAGGTCGGGTTCTGGGGTTTTTTTGAGTGTGTCAACGACCAGAAAGTTGCCGATGCGCTTTTTGATGCAGCGGCCAAGTGGCTGAAAGGGAAGGGGCTCAACGCCATGCGCGGTCCTGTCAGTCCATCGATGAACGATCAGTGCGGCATGCTCACAAAAGGGTACGACAGCCCACCGGTTTTTCTTATGCTCTACAATCCTCCATGGTACAATGATCTTGTTCTGAACTATGGGCACCGTATCGGTCAGGAACTTCTTGCCTGGTATATTGATCAGAAACTTATTGATATTTCGCGTCTGCGACGTATAGCTGAACATGTCAAGAAAAAGGAAGGACTGACGGTACGGATCATGAACATGAAGGACTTTGACCGCGAAATCGATCGTATTCGTGATATTTACAACAAGGCATGGGAGAAAAACTGGGGCTTTGTTCCCATGACCGACAAGGAGTTTACTTTTCTTGCAAAAAGCCTCAAGCCACTTGCAAATCCACACTATATTTATTTCGTCGAAGATCGGAACAAGCGTACGGTCGGCTTTTCGCTCTCCCTGCCTGATGTTAACCAGGCATTGAAACATGTGAATGGAAACCCGTTTTCACCTCTTGGATTGCTGAAATATCTCTGGTACAGTCGCAATATTACCATGGTTCGTACCATTACCATGGGTGTGCTGCCGGAATATCGCAATAAGGGAGTCGACAGTATTCTCAATACCGAGATTGCCGATTACGGAGGAAAACACGGGGTGTTTGCCAGTGAGATGAGCTGGGTGCTCAAAGCAAACGAGGCTATGAGTAAACTGGCAAAGGTTATCGGAGGAACCCCATACAAAGAGTATGTTATCTATGAAGCTGACATTTAAAAAATGGTACTGAGCGCATATCCTTTATTATAAGAGATTAGATATTATATCAATGCTCATGAAAACAAACCCACAAGTTATTTATTGCGGTGGTCCTGGTGATATTGCAGGCACTATGCGCAGCTGGATATCTGGTAAACATGACGCATCAGAGGTCTCTGATACCTATTCGGCACAATTCTTTGACCAGATTAAGGCGAGAGGGCTCTCAGCCCTAGTGATTTCTACACATGCACGCAAAGAGATATTAGTTGAAGGTCTCATCACGGTAGAGCATCGGCCAAATAATGCAGCAGGTAAAACAGGTCTTGCTTATAAACAGGCCTATATGTCTCATTGGTTGGGTGTTATTGGTACTATACTGCACCTCCGTCCGCGGGTAGTTGTGATTGCAGATCTGGAGCATTGGTGGTTGCTGGCAATTCCTGCCATCTTTGGCATAAAAATAATCACAGACTTGCAGTGCACTTTTTGGCCGCGCGGTTATCGATCTACTGCACTGTATGAACGTATTCTGCAGGGCTTAAATGGTTTGTTTTGGAGGAAAATCCCAATTGCCACGATTTGTATTTCACCGGAGTGCGAACGGCAGGTACGTGAGTTGAGTCGTGGTCAAGTCAGTGGCAGACTGCTGCAGGCTCGTAGTTCTTATCAGCGCGTTGCTTTTGCAGGAATTGCCCGCCCTGCTTGGGATGCGGATTCATTCAGGTTAATGTTCGCAGGTCGCGTGGAACGCAACAAAGGAGTTTTTGATTTGCTTGATGTCATGGCAAGTTTAAGGGCTGAAAGTCAAATCAAAATATCGCTTGATATTTGTGGCGGCGGGACAGCGCTCAGTGAGCTCAAGGCAGAAGTGGAGCGGCGTGGTTTGCAAAGTTGTATAAATGTCCTCGGTCAGTTGAACAGCTCTGCAATGCGTGCAGCATATGAGCGCAGTCAAGTGGTAGTTGTCCCGACGACGGCAGATTTTCCTGAGGGTTTGAATCGTGTGGTGGTTGAAGGCGTTTTATCTGGGCGGCCGGTAGTTGCTACCACAGTATGTAATGCAATTGATGTCTTTCCTGGCTCAGTAATTACCCTCAATTGTGGCGACCGACTGGCAATGGTTGCTGCCATTAAGCGCCTTGCCAGTGATAATAATTATTATAAGTCGATTCGCGCAAGCTGTGCCGCTGAGTCGGAGCAGTTTTATGATCGCGAGCAGAGTTGGGGTGCAGCTCTTGGTCGTGCACTGAATTTAGCTTTGAAATAAGTGTTACCGTCGTGTACTACCGTTTACTGTTCTGTGGCACCTGTCTTTGAGAAATATTATTGTGCGTATTTATTCGTTACTGATTATTTTTTCAAGAGATGCCTGCCATGAACGTGACCGATCATAAAACTGGCTCTGATATGTCAGGCAATTAGCCTGTTTTTCCAGGTAATAGGTTTTGTTTGAGGCAAGCTTAATGATAGCATCAAGGTATCCTGTTACATCATCAGGGAGTACTTGAATGACGGCATTTGTGACGCATTCAAGGGCAGGACATACTGCAGAGGTTATGACGGGACGCCCAGCAAGAACAGCTTCAGCCACGACCTTATTAAAGCCTTCCTCGAATGTTGTTAGAGTTGGAACAATAAATGCGTGGCTTTCATTGATATGAGCAAGCATTTCAGTTCGGGAGCAGTATCCATGAATAATAAAATTTTTCTCAACTTTTTTTTTGACAGCAGTATTGCGAAGTTCATTTTCCTTTGATCCATTGCCGCAAAGGTGTATGGTGATACTGTTAATTCCCCGCTTATGGAGTGTTTCGGCAATTTGTAACAGGTCGAACACTCCTTTTTCAGTTTCGAGACGTCCGGCAAAAAGTAGGTTGAAACTGTCAGCATTGCTATTTGGAGGCGTTAATGAGGCAAATAGTGCTTTGTGATAAAACGGAAGAAATGTATAAATCGGGCGCTGTCGATTTTTTGTAAGTTGTTTGACTTGTTCAACGATAGTATTTGATACTGCTAAGATAGCTGTTGCTCTCGTTGTAAAAACGCCACGGTTAAGAAAGTTCAAAATTTTTTGGGCAGATGAAATTGGTCTGAAGCGAGGCCAGAGCGTACAGTGTAGTGTCGGAACCAATTTCATTCCAAAGGGGATAAACCAGCTATAAAGAAAAAAGTGGCTGGTAGAGTCTGCCATGACAAACATTCGGGCACCCTCGGATTCTGCTATCCTGATAACGCGGATGAGATATAAAATTTGTTGCCAATGAAACGCAATCCCTTTTTTTCCTCCACCTTTAGGCAGGTTCTCTATGTAAAAATTTTCAGTTCGGATGCTGTCCTTTCTTGAACAGGATGATATAGCAATTCCCTTTGCATGGAGGCTATGGCAGGCATCAAAAAAAAGGCTACTGTATGTTACTGATACCTGGTTTGGGTCGTCCATTCCTTTTTTCCAACTGAGAAAGGTACTGACAATATCTCCAGGACCAGCGGCGTACGCAATACATAATTGCGTATTATTATTTACCCTTTTTATACCTCGGTCCAGCTTGACGCTTATTTTTTTTTCCAATAGTTCCGCAATTTTCGATTTTTTTCAAAAATTATAGTGTTCCATGATGCTTGCTTTATACTTCACAACATCAGTTCAGTTTAAATATTTAACTATTCACTATACTACCTGCGGTTTTATTGCAGTGTAATTAGTCTATACAGATGATATAACTTGTGCCCTTGTTCTGTGAAAAGATAGCACTTCCAGCAGTATATTATTGCATTTAAGGGTAAGTTGCTGAAACAAGGTCAAGAGTTTTTTTGAGAATATCCATAGGAACCCTGAATCCGCCATCACATGCATCTCCTACCACAAATGCATATTGTAAATCCATGCAATCGGTTTGGCCCTTGAGTACGTTATTGAAGTGAAAGGGAGGAAGAATGTTGATTAAAGTGCCGTTATTTGCCATTGGGTATAATCCGTGTGGTGTATGGCTTCCTTCATTTGAGATCACTATTCTTGCTCCGCTGATGTTTTCAGCTATTTCTTTTGCACTTTGTTTTGATGGATCGATGATCTTGAATCCTATAGATTGTAAATAAACCGCTATCTCCTCTTCATTGATGAGTACTCGGCTATGTCCGGATGCAAGTAAATTATTTCCCGACTTTCCACGAAAAATCATTGCTCCAGGATGAGTCGATTTCGGGTAAAGTGCATGAAAACGTTCTCTGATTTTCTGATATCGCTCTCGTTTGTAATTATTCTGCCCATAATCTTCAAGTATGATAAGTTTTCGTATTCTGCCCGCGATAAACGAATCATAATTCATTCCAAGCATTGAGAGATAATCCTTCTGATGCAAGGTAAGTACATCAGTGTTTCGTATGGGAGAACCTAATTCACGTGCTGCCATAAGCAATGGAATTCCATCAGTCATCCAGTGTCCGAAATATAAACTATCAATCAAAGAACAGGCAAGAACGGCACTATCTTTGTTTTCTGTGATTTGCTTTTCAAGAAAAAGATTTTCTTTTTTAGCACTGATAGGAATCTTGGCGGCCTTTTTGTAAATATAGCCACCATATACTTCCGCATTGGGTAGAACCCTCGCAATTGTTGCGCCATGCTCTGTGCGCCCACCTTTTATTCTCAGCATCTCCAGTTCCAGGTTTGATAACGGGTGTGATGCTGTAACCATTTCAGTCGCTCCCGGCAAATATAGAGCCGGTTTGGTATATGTTACACAAGCAGGAGAAATGGTCCATTCCTTATCGCACAACTTTTCGTACGATTTATTTCCTAATAATCGCCAGAGGGATCGGCGAAGCATTGGAATATTTATGGACATATTTAAATATATTTTAATAAACTTTAAACGTATTCGGTAGATTTTATCTATAAAAAAACAGTCTATAAAAACCTTGGTGTTCACCACATCAATTAAAAAATCCGGGAATACTATGGTATTCAAGGGTTATTTTCTGTAACCAGATCAAGTGTTTTTTTTAGAGTATCCATAGGTACCCTGAATCCACCTTCACAGGCGTCTCCGACCAAAAATGCATAGTTTAAATCCATGCAATCTGTTTCGCTTTTAAGTACGTTATTGAAGTGAAAAGGGGGGAGAATGTTGACTAAAGTGCCGTTATTTGCCATTGGGTATAATCCGTGTGGTGTATGGCTTCCTTCATTTGAGATCACTATTCTTGCTCCGCTGATGTTTTCAGCTATTTCTTTTGCACTTTGTTTTGATGGATCGATGATCTTGAATCCTATAGATTGTAAATAAACCGCTATCTCCTCTTCATTGATGAGTACTCGGCTATGTCCGGATGCAAGTAAATTATTTCCCGACTTTCCACGAAAAATCATTGCTCCAGGATGAGTCGATTTCGGGTAAAGTGCATGAAAACGTTCTCTGATTTTTTTGAATCGTTCTCGCTTATAGTTATTGTGCCCATAATCTTCAAGAATAATAAGGTTTCGTATTCTGCCTGCAATAAATCGATCATAAGTCATTTCAAGCATTGAGAGATACTCCATCTGATGAATAGTAAGTTCATCAGTATTTCGTATGGGAGAACCTAATTCACGGGCGGCCATAAGCAATGGAACTCCCTCTGTCATCCAGTGTCCGAAATATATATATTCATACAGAGAACAGCCTACAACAGCAGTGTCTTTAAATTCAAATATTTGTTTTTCGAGAAAAAGATATTCTTTTTTTGCACTAATTTGAATCTTGGCAGCTTTTTTATAAATATAACCTCCACAGACTTCTACATCTGACAGAACTCTTGCTATTGTTGCGCCATGTTCCCCTCGTCCTCCTTTTATTCTATGCATCTCTAGTTTCAAGTTCGAATAGGGGTGTGACGCTGTAACATTGTCAGTTGCTCCAGGCAAATATAGAGCAGGTTTGGTATATGTTACAGAAGCTGGAGCAATGATCCATTCCTTATCGCACAACTTCTCGTATGTGATATATCCTGACAGTCGCCAGAGAGATCTGCGGAGCATTGAAGTATTTAGAGACATTTATCTATAGAAGTTGATTTTTATTTTTGTCCTATTTTGCAAAGGGATTGTAAATCTTACTGAAACAATCAGACCACTTTGTTGCTAAAACCGGTGCTGTCAATAATCTGATCAGAGCGCATAATGATGGTCTTTAAGATTTTTCGTAATGATAGAGTTAATTATCCAAATGAAGCGCCAAGATATTGCAATCGAGTTAAATCCTCAAGCAGTACCACAGGTATCGGTATATTCATAATTTCACAAAAAGTCTTTATCCGAAAGCGCCAATCATGGTGGTTGAGTGTCTGGATAATATTTATGCGTCGTTGATCTTCCAGTCTATCGTTTTGTGACAATAGTGTAAGTAGCTCTTCAGTAGCTGTCTGCGGGTCATCAGAGAGTTCAACTGTTGCATTGCTCCAGAAGAGCATCTCGTCTGCCATTCGAGAGACAGGCCTTCGCCCGGCTACGATACAACCTGACAACAATGATTCTAGCCACCTGCTGGTCACCATCATGGAGCGTGGCCGATCACCCTGAGGTTCAACATAAAGATGGAAAGCCAGTGAAATTCTTGTTCTGTGTAGCAGTTTGAACAGCATGCCACGTTCAAGGTGCACGCTATTACCTACTAAGTTACCCAAGGGAGAGTGAAGGTACAAACAGGGTGAACTGGCAGGATGGAAAAATTGCGAAAAGCAAGAGTGATAGCTTGGCGGTGTGCGCCCAAAACTTATAATATCTATCTCCCTGTTCTTCATCTCCCGTGGTACCCATGTCAGGCAGTCCGCTCCCTGGTACAAATGGTGGACGGGGATACCAAACTTAACTTTTGGGTATTCGATATCTTCATGAGCGGTTACTGTTATGGCATCATAGAAAGCAGTTTCCTTGACAAACCCAGACTGAAAATATGAATCTGTGACAAACCCATATATTTTGCCAAATTTTTTACGGCAATTTGGTATAGCCTTTATCATACCCAGATCGCTTGGGCTTCTTGCCACCACGATTAGAACGTCACCCCCAGTCGAATGCAAAGGTTCAAATCGAGCTTGATGGGGGTGAATCAAGCGATCGAAACATGTACCCATAACAGGCTTTGGTGAGAGGATTTCTGCCTTAAAATATTGCGATAGCAACTCGGCGAACTCATCGATAGATACCCAGCTAGCATGAGGTGCCGCAAGTCCAGCATAGAGTACGGATATTTTCACATTGAAGATCTGATGATTGCAAAGGAAAGAAGTTTGTAAAAAAAATGCAAGATAATTGAAATATCGATTTACCTGGTTGATCTTTTTATAACATTTTTAATTCTTCTAATTCCTGCGGTCATTGGGCTCAGAAATGCCCATGTATCCCATAATGAGGGTGGACGCAAATCCGTTCGGGAACTTCTCTGATAGCCGATACTGGGTATAATGACATAGGTATTGATATCACGATTTTGCATGCGGAATGTGGTTAGTGCACCATCAAAGTACATTGGTCCGCCATCAGGATGTCCTGGAGGTCGCTCAAGTACTTTTTCTAAAAACTGAAGAAATCTGTCAAAAATTTTACCGTTTACAGCATAAAAATGTTTTAGAAGCAATGGTTCAGATATTTCTTCAAGTCTCTTGTCTGGCGTATGATCTGATATGTGTCCATGACCAAGATATAAAAACCCCCACTCTGTCTTATCGAGTTCTTGTAAAGCCTCTGAAGCTATTTTATTGATATCAGATATAAACGCAATATCATCTTCCATCATCAAAATATTGGATAGATTGTCGTGTTTTGCTTGTTTTATAGCGTTCATATGGCTTAAAAAACAACCTTTTACGCCTGCACTCGGAAATCCAGCGGCGATTTCTGGCTGGGTTGCGGTAAAAAAGTCGGCTTTTTTATTTTCAATCTGCCATCCCACACGTTTGAATTCTTCTCTGGTTTCAGCCCTTCTATCTGCACGTTCTGGCAGATTGATAATAGCGGTTCTATCGAAGTAATCAATAATGGTCATGATCAGTAAGTTTTTTTTAACTCAAATTTTTTTGATCTTTTTTTGATTCTCGTTCTGTACGTATCCATGTACTGCTTTTCTTTTTCAATATCATTCCAACATAGATTGGGATTTTCCAAAGAATATAGAGCGGAGCGGCTGCAAGGTAGAGCCATGTTGATAATGGTGCACCTCTTTGAATCTGTCCGGATATGACGTAAAATACCAGGATAAGCCAGAAGGAACTGGCAAGCATAAGCCATGCTCCATCGAGCAGCATGAGTGCACCAGCAGTGGCAAGGCTGAACAACATGACCAGCAGCGAGAGCGGGGGAGTGGCGAGTTCGGCCAGAGCATACAGGTAGCGGGTTTGACCTGTTGCAGCAAAAAGTTTAAGGAGAGGTAGTGTCATCTTTCTAACGAGCATAAAACGCCCGCCTTCCCATCGGCTCCTCTGACTTGTAGCGCTTTTACCTGAAGTTACCATTTCGCTGCGAATAATAGCATCGGGATTATAACTTACAGTGATACCGTCTACAAGAAGGTGGAGTGTGAACTCCATATCTTCGACCACAGAGTGGCAGGGCCATCCATACTGTTTGAGAAGTTCGGTTTTAAAGGCCATACCGTTGCCTTTTAGTACTGCTGTGCCTGCTAAGCGTGCAGAGCCAGCCATGCGCAAATGGCAGAATATGTTAAAGGCGGCATCGCTGAGGCCTGGCCGCCAACCTGCATCCGGGTTACTGACACTGTTAAATGCCTGAACGACCTGAATTTTCGGATTACTGAGGGATGCGCTTATTTCGCGTAGGTAGTTTCTGTCGGGGGAGACATCAGCGTCGATAATGGTGATAATATTGGTATTATGATAAATATCAAGAGAGTTTTTCAAGAACCAGTCGAGTGCCTGACCCTTGCCTCTGTTAATGTTATCAAAGCGCTCAAAAACAAGAGCACCAGCATTGCGGGCTTTTTCAGCAGTACTGTCTGTACAGTTGTCGGCAATAATAAAGATTTTTAATTTATTCCTCGGATAGTCGCATGCAAGGACGCCTTCAATGGTGTGGACAATACCCTCTTCTTCATTATGGGCAGGTATCAGTACTCCGATATTTAGAAGCCTTTTATCATTAGTGACTTCTTTTTTGAACAGGTATGCCGCAATTGTACACATCAGCAGATAGCCTGCCGGCAAGGCCAGAATAATGAGCAAGCTTTTCACAAAGATTTCAACAATGATCATGTTGTTTCTCCTTCTTCATGGAACAGATTAACCATCTGCTGATTGTTGATGTGCTGGTTATAAAGTGAAATGACTTTTTTCCGTCCTGCTCGTCCAAAGACACACCGAAGCTCTGGATTCTTGAGCAGTTTTCGAATCTGAAGTGCGAGATCATCAGCATCTCCAGGAGTAGCCAGCAGTCCGTCATGTTCATGTTCAATCAATTCAGGGATGCCTGTTATCCTGGTTGATATCACAGGGATCTCTTTGGCCATGGCTTCCATAAGTACAACTGGTACGCCTTCCGCAAAACTTGCCAGTACAAAAATATCAGCTTTGTCATAATACTCACGGACGGTATTCTGCCCGAGAACACCTGTGAAAGTTACTATATCTTTGAGGTTGTTAATTGTTGTGAATTGTTCAAGCGACCTGCTATCTGGGCCTTCACCAATTATGGTGACCTTAAATAGAAGACCCTCCTGTTTCAGAACCCGGCATGCTTCGAGCAGGATATGCTGTCCTTTAGCTGGAACAAGCCTTCCGACACATAGGATGTTTGGTATAGCATTATGGGGTTCTTCTCTGACGGAGTAGAGGTCTGGGTTTACCCCGCAACGAACGATGTGGAATTTATCCCACTTTGCAGGTTCGCTGATGCGCATGATCTGGCTCAGGCAGTAATGGCTGATGCAGCGGATAAAGGCAGCTTCCTGGACTTTTTCCTCAAGCATGGCGGAGTCCACACGGTAAAAAATATCAGGCCCGTGTACCGATAGACTGTAATTTATTCCCCCATATATTTTTATGAGCATGGCAACAATGGCTGTCGGGTTTGCAAAATGCTCATGGATATGGCTGATGCCCAGCCTGTGAAGCCATTGTATAAGAATGCCGGCTTCAGCAAAATAGGCAAGTGCCTTTATCGGGCTTTTTGGTCCTTTCGTCAGCAGTTTTATGGCTCCTCCCGCCATTCGCAGGTACCCTATTGGACTTTTCTGTAAACAATGCAGATGGGCGCTGAGTATCAATGGTATAGGTTGGGAAAGTACCATAAAAGTTTTTTCAGCTTCCATTTGTTCATCAGAAGTCATAACCTTAAGGTTAGTGGGCTTGTGAATTGAAGCTGTATGGACAATCATTCCCGCTTTACGGAGTGACTCGATCTCCCTGTATATAAAAGTATGGGAAATAGCAGGATACTCGCTGCAGAGATAGGCTATGGTTCTTGTTGTCATGTGCCGGGGGTTGAAAGTCCTGTTTTAAGGGTGCTGCGCTTGTTTTTAAGGGGTTTGTTGAATAGTTTGCCGAAATAAAAGCGCAAAATGCCGACGAGTTGGGGTATAACCACTAGTGAACAGTGCCAAGCGTATTTTTTTGCTTCTGTTCTGTTCAGGTTATTTTCACGCATGAATTTCTCAATTCTGAACAGCCTGGGTGAAAGAAGCATTGTAGTTCCTGCTATGATACTAAGCACAGAACCGGTAAATAAAATGTAGCTCTGCTGAAGTATAAGAAGGATTATTCCTGCAACCAAAAAGATGAAAAATCCCGCTCCCTTAAGCATAATCCTTCGCAGATCAGCTTTCCAGAAATTGCTTCTACTCTTGGAAACCCGATTCTGAATTGCCGCGAATCCGTATCCAGACCGGAAAGAGCGCTTAAAGTACTGGCTTGTTTTAAGCATAGCCAAGTCATGACTGGTCATAAGTGCATCAAGCATGAGAATTTTCCAGCCCTTCCGGTGTATGCGCCAGCTTAGTTCAGGGTCTTCCCCTCCCACAAGTTCTTCATCATAGCCGCCGGTTGCTTCAAGAGCAGTGCGGCGGATCAGAACATCACCACCAAAGCTGTCGCATTCGCCAGGTTTAGCGTTCCACTCCAAATCGCCGATCCAGTTAAAAAAGGAACGTTCCGGATGTAGTTCTTTTCTGTAGCCCCTGACAGCTCCGACAGTCGGGTTCTTCATCGCGTGTATAGCGGTATTCAACCATTCTGGGTCAAGGATTGTATCCGAATCGAGAAACTGGACATAAGGTGAGCAACCGGCTTTCCATCCAGCATTTCTTCCAAGGCCAGGTGTAGGATATTCTGGGTTTAGTTTGATAACATTAACTTGGATGAAACTTTGGGCAATAGCAACGCTTCGGTCAGTTGAGCCGCCATCAGAATAGATAATATGAGTCTTTAGTTCAGGGTAGCTTCCTGAAAAGATTGATCTGATGCAGCGTTCAAGCGTTTTTTCACAATTGACGCCGATAATGATGCAATCAATGTCCGGCAGCTCTGTTTGTTTTATATAGTCAGATAGAATCTCTCTCATCTATAGGTTGACCTATTGTTGTTTCGTGAGTAATAAATTTTACTTTCTATCCCTAACGTATTTTTATTCATGAGAGTAGTGATATTTGAGGCGTACAATAAAACCTGTTGCAATTCCAGTAAGAACTCCAGCATTGTTGGCAAGAACATTGATGGCACTGAAGCTCTCCTCGGTTATTAATATATGTAAGGTTTCAAGGAGGTAGCCTATTGGCGTCATAGACAGAGAGAGTAGAAAAGCGTTTTTTCGGCTTTTAAACAGAATGATTGGAATAAATGAGAGCACACTGTAAAGTATCATGTGTAGCATAGTATCAAGCAGGAAAAAATTGTGAATAATTGCTGTTAGAGGGATGAAACTTCCAATAAAGAGAAATAAAAGTACCAGTAACCAGTATATCAGGAGTGACCGGTTAGTATTCCATTCAGGTTTTAGAAGATTGTCTTTTCGAAGCGGGTTTTTCATGCACTTAATCTCAAAACAAATTACCCGATAAATCGCGATGATTTCAAGCTTGGTGATGGAATAAAACGGGTTCCATTTTCTATCCGGTTTTGCTCCGTTTTGGCGTCAAGCTGGCCAGTGTCACTATTGACAGCAAGTACCTTTGAGGAGTTGAGAAGCATACCAATCAGAGAACCGTTGCAAAGCATGTAAACAGGGTTAATCATGGCGTTCAGCAGATTGTCGATCATAAAAATACCAAGAAAGACTGCCATAACAGCAGAGTTGCCCCATGTTTGTGTTTTCCATAACTCTGGTTTAACTCGCCAAAAAAAGAGGAAAAGTGGCAATTGAATGGCGATAACCATCACGATAAGCCCATATATTCCGTTTGTGCCATAGGTGATAATCCATAATCCGTCAGTAATACTGATATCTCTGCCTTTTTCATCATAAACTCTTGAACGGCCATATCCACCCCATCCGAAAAAACTGCCTTGCATTGCTTTTTGTATCAGAATTGTTTCATTGTCAAAGCGGAATTGTAGCGATCCCGAGCGTTCACTACTGTATTGTTGTGATACAGCGCTAGAAAGATTTCGCCCATCCCAGATGCCGGTTGTTCTGGTGAACATATAAAGATGTGGTACAATAAGCAGGATTAGAACCAGAAAAGTTGTTTTCGTTTTATTTGAAATATAAACAATGAGGAGAGCGATGATAAGCAGGGAAATAGCCCCCATCGAACGCATCATGATGTTGGTGAAAATAAGCAGCATAAGAAGGTAGAGCGATGGAATGTGCATGATCTTTTTTGGCAGCAACTCAGTGAAAAGCATCCAGATTCCCAGGAATACACCGAGTACCATCCACATTGCGGTCATGAGCCCGTGTTCCATATAGACCATCGGTCTGTATCCGCCTCCGTCTCTTAGAGTTTGAAGGAAGCTGCTTTGGTGAAAACCATAGGTAAGCCGGTGCAACTGTGGGCTCATGATCAATTCATACCAGCAGAATGGGGTGTAAACAAGTGTACCGATGAAAATGACATAAGCAAGCATTTTTATGCTCTCTTCATCGCTGAAATATACTCTTGCGATATAGTAGGACATTCCCCACTTTTCGCTTTGGGCCAAGCTTGACGCAAGGCCGTCATATGGGCCTAGTCCGTTGGCTATTGAGGAAAAAAAAGGGGTAGTGCACCATAGTAACATTGGAATGTCAGCAGCATTGAACTGGAATTTTAACAGTTGTTCCTTGTCGAAGTAATAAGCGTTCCCCAAAATACTGAGGCATATAACAGCTGTTTTTGTGTTTTTAAGGAGGAAAATGTCGTAATTGGCAACAGGTAGAAACATCCACCCAAAAACAAAGGCTATTGCTATTGCCTTACGAGGGCCAAGCGTTATAAAGAGACGCATGACTATAATTGGAAAAACCAGGAAAGCGAATGGTACTAAGATATTTCCAGGAGCGCCACCCATTGTTACCAATCCTTTTATTTATTTCTTGTCATTCGCATTACCTCACGACTGCCGGTATGCCAACTGCGGTAGTATTGCTGGGTATATCGTTTATAACGACAGCATTTGCTCCTATCCGTGCATGTGCTCCGATATTGATGCCACCGAGTATTTTTGCTCCGGCACCTATATCAACATGTCCTTCTATAATCGGAAGGCCAGGTTTAGAACCCGCTCCGATGGTGACTTGCTGAAAGATAAGGCAGTTTGGACCGATTTGAGCATCTGGATGGATAACTATCCCGTTTGGATGAGGTATCAGAAGCCCACCACCGATTTTCGAGTTCAGCGGGATATCCGCACCGCTGATTGCGCTCCATAACCTGTATTGAATTACTACAATTGGCCTTATCATTTTTGACATAAGACCGCTGTTTGTACTAAGACGCTGAAAATGTCGTATTGCAGCAAGCAGTTTTTTCCCTGGTTCGAACCGCCCTTGTACCGGGTTTTCTCTTTCCCAATCTGGTTCCGTTGCTGATATCATGGTTGTGATTTTTGGTCCAAGAGGCCTCCCTGATCAAGCAGTACCGGTAACTTTCTCATTAATGGTTCTCCTCTTTCGATATTATTTTCTTTTTTTTAAGTCTACTGTTAACAATGGTTTTGATTTTTATTATGAGTTCTTTAGCTGCGGGAAGATTCTGAATAATTTCTTCAATTTGTTTTGTATTGATTTTGTCAAGAATTTCAGGTTGTTTTTCAAGGAGTTTATCAATGCTTATGCTGCGCTTGAGACCACCCCAATTAAGAAGTGGTGCAATTGCGGGAACTTTAAGGTGTACGAGAAGTTCAGCCGCATTCCTTAAATCGTTGAAGTTAGTGCTTTCTCCAACGGATATCAGGACTATAATGTCGGCATAAAGAGCAAGGTGTTCGGTCAGGTCGCTTTGCAGAACTGGTGCGCAGTCGATGCATATATAGTCATACTCTGTTCTGGCAAAATCAAAAAGCTCCTTGATGCGATATTGAGAAGTTTTTCCAACCATAGTGTTTCCAGCGTGCATGATACTAATGTTGTACGTTGGGCTACTAACGATGAAGTTTTTCCAGAGCTCTGTTGAGTTGAGAAAGTCTGATAAACCGTTAGGTTCCGATGATAGATCCATAATTTTATTGAGAGCAGGGTCAGCAAAGTCTCCCTCAATCAGAAGCACTTTCGGCGCGAGAGTTCTGAGTGCCTGTGCTGTATTCAGGGAAAGTGAGGTGCAGCCAGAATCGCTGTCTACACCTGTAAAAAGAATAACCGCAGCATTGGATTCAGCTTTTTCAAGGCTCAACTTGACAGCAAAACTTTTAATGGATTTTGTCGTCTCATTGTCTGCCGCTGATGAAATGAGTTGATGAAATGGAATGTTGTCTGTTGATTTTGGAATAATACATGCAGGTGTATAACCAAGAGCTTGTTCTATATCTTTAGAACGGCGTATACGGTTGTCGAAATAGTCAAATGCAAAAAATACACCTGCCACAGACCCGAATGAGACGCTGAAAAAGATAAGAAACATTTTGTTGATATTTGATCCTTCTGCATGATTTGGTTTGCGGGCAGCAGATTCTACAGAGAGGCGAAGGGGAGCTTTACCTTCAACCTCAAGCTCTTGAATTCTTGTATCAATATGGTCAAGAAGTTCTCTCTTATGTTTTAGTTCTGCTTCAAGTGACTCGCCAAGATGAATTCCAACTGATGTCTTTATTGACTCTTCGCCGGCCTTTTTAAGTTCCTCACCAACTTGCTTTTCAACGGTTTTTGTTCTTTCGAAGTCACTTTTTGCTGTTATCAAATCTTTATTCAGTCCGAAGTCACGTATTCCATACAGAATTTTATGAGCATTTTTATTGAGTTCGTTTTTCTGTTTTTTTTCATATTCACGCATCGCATTCATCCGTTCTTCGATATAGATTCGGTCCGGATTATTTTTGGTCAATCCATCCGTTGAGCTTCTCATCTGTTGCTGTTGTTGATATGTCCATGAACTGGTCATATTAAGAGAGTTGTCTTTCATGACCATATCCTCAACCATCGGTTCAAGGGAGAGACTCTTGATCTGGTTATTTATTTTTTCTTTTTCATCTAATTGAGTTTTAGCTGCTATTTTTTCACCAAGTGACTTTATATAAAGCATTTGCAGTTGCTCATTTTTTTTTTCAGCTATATTATAACCTTCGGAAAAAGTTGCGGTATAAATATTTTTTGTAAGGATAACCAATTTATTTTCGATAGTGCTGATATCAGTCGTCAAATCATTTTTTTTGTTTCTCAGGAAAACCAGTCGATCATTGTCCTGCATTTCAGCGTTTTTTCGAACTTTTTCAAGGAACACCGCCATAAATTTGTTGACAAGCGGGGCAAGGCCTTCTTTTTTAAGGTTTGTTGCGGTTATCTCAATAAGGTGAGTGCCAGATAAAGGGTTGGTTTTTATTATAAAAGAAAGTATAGTTGCGCAATTATCTGTTGACATTCCTTTTGGAAATATTGATGCCTTTTCGTCAGGTGTCAGTTTTTCAACTGTTTTTTTCAGGACATCAAAAGACATCATTCGTTGTGCTTGTGTGCGGGCATAGTCCTGATAGTAGTTGATGATTTGAGGGTCATCGGTTGAAGTGATAAGCGAGGGCATAACCGGATCTACCCGCATGATGGCTTTAACTTCATAGTTAGGTTTGCTGATCAAGAGAACAAAGGGTACGGTTATTGTGAAAAGAAAAGAACCGATTACAAGAATAAACAGTCCATATCTTTTTACAAAACCTATAAAATCAAGGGATTTCGATGGCTTCCCATAGGGAAGAGGTTCCCTTATCACATGTTCATTAATCATGCATAGTTACTATTATAGTATATCTATTATTGTTGATTCCTTAATTTCAATAATATTATTCTTAGGGATTACATTTATTTTTTACATTATTTGATAATATGATTAAGAAAAGGCCTATTCTCACTTAAAATCCCTAAAAGATATGGGAAAGTAATAAACAGTTTAAAAAATAGTTGAAATTAAATAATTCAGTTTTTTATTCGCGATTTTTTAATTGAATTATATTGAGCAGACATGTAGTCGCATCATCCCATGAATAACTGTGTGCTTTACGGTAGGCACGGTCCGAGCGTTCTTGCCATTCATTTGCGGATTGTCTGCATATCGTAACGATTGCCGTAGCCATTTCTTCGGATGATTCCTTAGCCACCAATATCCCTGTTCCATCGCCGAGTAAGTCGCTTGCCGCACCAATCGGAACTGCAATGACCGGTGTGCGGCAAGCCATTGCTTCAAGAATTGGCAAACCAAAACTGTCGAGTCGTGATCCGAATAACCAGGCATCACAAGCACTATAAATTTTCTGGAGGTAGGCTTGCTCCGGCCGATAATAATATTCGGTATTCGTTGGTAAAGGAACCTCTTTCGAAGGCTTGTCAGCTCCGAAAGCAACGACTTTTAGCTCCGGAATTTGTTGACGAGCAAGTTCGCACGCGCGAGTGCAAACATCAGCACCTTTGAAATGAGCAATTGAATAGACAAAGCCAACTGTAGGTGTATATTGCTTGCTTCTTGGATGCGCATTAAACTGCGTCAGATTAACTGCATTTGGTATAACATAAATACCCAAATTGCCAAGTTTGTTTTCTATCGTTTGCTTGAGATCAGATGAAATGGCAATTTTCAAATTGGGTAATTGCAAAGCTGCATGAACTTTATCGATGGTTTTCTGCCCGGGAAAAACTTCGTAGCCCTGAATTAAATGAACTTTTCGGCCTTTGCATGCAGGCATAGTATGCATCCAGACCGCTGTTTCCCACCAGGTCGCAATAATGATGTCAGCATCAGGCACATCGGAGGCCGTGATGGCGCGAGGGCGTTCCAAAACTTTGTGTGTAATGCCGGATAACGCAATGTGGCCCGGTTGAGGTGCGGCATTATTTCTCAGTTGTTGCCAATTGTTCCTTAACAAAGCTCGAACTTTATTACGAAGATTCATGCGATCCGGTGCACAGGTAACTACCAACACTTGGTGACCTCGTGCTACCAGATGCTGCGCATAGATGGCAACTACTCGATTTCCGCCAGTCAGATTGTCTGATGGTAATAAAAAAGTTATACGCATGTTTTGGCTTTACCTAAGCTAAACTGTTCATAAGAAAACAAGCCTTTAACTGAACAGATGGACTCTTATCCTTCATTGGTATATGTTATAATCATCATTTGAAATAACCATATGTGACAGGAAAAATTTCATAATAAAACACAATATCTTCATGTTACTTCATAATTAAAGAACTTATAAGTTATCATGGACCAGAGGGTTAAACTTTATTAAAAAAATTGAGTTAATGTAAAATGTCATCAGGTGTTCCTTGTGACTTTATTTGTCCGTTTTCAAGTCGAAAAAGTCTGTCACAGTGTTCTATAGTGCTGAGCCGGTGAGCTACAATAATTATAGTTTTAGAACCTTGAAGATCTTGAACAGCCTCCATAACACCTTGTTCTGTAGCTGAATCAAGAGCACTGGTAGCTTCGTCAAGGACAAGCACCGATGGGTCGTGATAGAGAGCACGTGCGATTCCGATTCTTTGACGTTGACCACCTGAAAGACGAACACCTCTTTCTCCTACAACAGTATCTATACCTTCTGGCAGACTTTGAATAAAATCTTCCAGATGTGCTGCACGAATTGCATTTAAAACAGATTTCTTATTGATTTCTTCACTGGAAAGTCCAAAGGCTATATTGCGAAGCAAAGTATCATCGGTTAGATAAATTGATTGTGGTACATATCCGATTTGATTTTGCCAGCCTCGTAAATTATGCTGAATATTTTCACCATCAACTTGTACAATGCCTATATCTGGAGGTAACAGGCCAAGCAGGATATCAACCAGGGTGCTTTTTCCTGCTCCGCTTGTACCAATAAAACCAACTGATTCACCGCATTGTATGGTAAGTGAGATATCTTTAAGTGATGGTAAGGCAGCTCCAGGATATGTATAGGTAATGTGCTGTAACTCAAGGGATTTATGAAAAGATGATTGTGTGGATTTGCTTGCAGTATCTTCCGGTGCATTAAGGATCAGATCCTTTTGGAGGATATCCATGACAGGCAAACAATACTTAAGCGATTGCATCACCGTCAATAAGCGGTTTACTGAGGGCATCAAGCGAAAAGTTACTACCGCAAAAAGTCCAAGTTTCGGAATGATGGTTTCGAGCGCCCCTCCCTGTGCAAGCATAACCAGTACCAGAGCTACAAGACCGCAAACGGCAAGCAACTCAAGCCAAAGCCGAGGAAGTTGCTGCATGGTAGAGTTTAATCGACTAACCTTTGCACTTTCTCTATTATGGATACTGTATTGTTTTAAGAAATCGCTTTCCCTTCCAAGAAGTTTAACATCTTTCGCACCGCCAAGGCCTTGCTGTAAATGCTGCAGGCGTAACCCTTCGTGATGCTGACGTGCTTTACCCCAGCGCGTTATACTTCCTTCTGTAAAACGGAAGAAACTCCAGGCAGTAAGACCAAGCACGCAGACAATTGATATTGTACCAATCGGTTCCACAACAAGCAGCATAAGACAAAGACCTATGACAATCAATGACTCAGAAAACAGCTGCATAAGTGGCGATAAAACGCTGCCGGTGAAAATTGATACTTCATTGGTTACATTTCGGATTAACTGTGCCGAGTTACGCTGCAAGTGAAAGGCATAGGGCTGACGAAGGTAAATGGTAAATAATCGCAATGAAAGTCTTGCTCCGATGTCGAAGGTAAAGCGGTTTTGAGTCCATGTAAGAAATACCAGATAAACAGCTTTTACCACATAGACTCCGAGCAGTAGTAGTAAACCTCCAACGACCAAGTTGTGTTGGTCTGGATTACCAAAAAAATTGAGTATTGGTAGGAGTGCTGGATATTTAGCTGCAAAATTTTTTTGAGTAAAGAGGGATAGTGCAGGTATGACAAGACCGACGCCAAGTGTTTCAAGTCCAACGCCGATAAGCATTAAAAAGAGAAGAATAATAGAATTACGACGTTCTTCGGGCATCAGGAGATACCAGATTTTACTAATGTTAGACAGGGGTGGTATCTTTTTCATTGTCAGTTTAACAGTTTCTAATTGCTATCGGCCAGATAATCGTTATTACTGACCAGAGGCTCCTGAGGTTGTAATGGTACTTGGGGTGGTGCCTGTTCCGGTTGTTATATTTGCTCCTGTGGTTGTCGTCGTGTTCACAAATCCTGTTTGACCCCAGAATTGCTGTCGTAACTTAGCCATTATACCAAACGTCTCTCCAATGGTTGTACCTAAGTTAAGTACCTGGAGCGTTGGGAGGAGTTTTTCAAGCGCGTAATTGAATTTTCCCATTCCACTCGGGCTCACAAAAACAATGTCGTTAGACAAAAGCGAAAAGTTTTGGCTGAAATCACCGCTTTCAAGCAGGTTTTTCAGATCAACCTTGATAACATCGCCTTTGAGACTCTGTTGTCTGATAACAAAAACCTTACCCGGATTAGCCTGTTTGTTCATTCCTCCCGCCAGCATGATTGCTTTAAGTACATTCATTCCACCTCTAATCTGAATGGCGCCGGGTGTCATGACTTCACCCATGACATAAACCAGTTCATCGGAAGCTTCAGGAATATAGATAACATCATTGTTTCTTATCGGGGAATTCAAAGCCATATTTCCGTTTTTAAGAAGATCCTGAAGGTCGATCCAGATGACGGTGTCATTGCCCCGGATAATGGCGCATTTGGTTAGCGCGTTCTCTTTAGTTTGATCTGTTGGAAGGCCTCCTGCCAGAGCAAGTGCTTCCAGAAGGGTGCCTTTACCGGGAAAATTGATAACTCCCGGTTTGCTTACACGGCCGAGTACAAACGCCTTGTTGTTATGAAACTCATGGACTCTTACTGTTACTTCAGGTTTTATATAGAGGTTTTCCAGTTTTAAGGTGATCATGTTTTGCACTTCATCGGGTGTACGGTTTATAACGTTGATGCTTCCGATTCTCGGAACGGTAATGAATCCATCGGGGGAGACTACAATGTTTTCCTGTGAAAGCTCAGGCCTGTGCCATACCAGAATGTTGACAAAATCTCCTGGTCCAAGGCGGTATTGATATGCTTCATGCGGGGAGAGTGCCTCAATTTTTTCAGGGGTTGCAAATTCCTGCGTTTTTTTTGGGAGTTCCGCTTTGAAATCTTTTTCTGGTGCTGTTGTTGTTCGTGACGGTATGGGCGAAATGCTGCTGCACGCTGTCAGCAAAAAGAAACAAAAGGCAAAGAAAACAATCGTCATTGATTTAACCATGCGCTGATTGTGCAAAATCGGATTAAATGTGAAGTGCTCAGTTGTTCTATTCATATTATCCGATGCGATAATTAATTTTTTTTAATAATGATTTTAGCAGGAATGCCCACGGCAATAGAGTTCTCAGGCACTGATGTCAGCACTACGGCATTGGCTCCTATATCGACATTATTCCCAATAGTGATATTCCCAAGAATTTTTGCTCCGGCTCCGACGCTGACATTGTTTCCAAAAGATGGAGCGGCTTTTTCTGTAATATTTTTCAATCCGATTGTTACGCCATTGCGGATTATGCAGTTATCTCCAAAACTGGCATATCCGCTGATGATGATATCTCCGAAATGGTCAATCCGGAAGTTTCTACCTACTGGAACCTCACAAGGGAGTTCAATGCCAGTAAGTATCTGAACAATCTTATAAAGAAACTTGTAGAGCAGGGAAAAAGGTTTACGAACCAAACTGTTATTGATAGTGTAGCGCCACCTTCCGAAACGGTAAACGATCATGACCCAGAATCCCTGGCTGCCCCATTTGCCTTCATAGGTCACAAGATCAGATCGTATGTTTTGGAACAGGTTCATGATGCTTTACCATGGGATTGGGGGTGAAAAGCTACCGAATTTAGTATCCCGAAGTGATGTAATTATTTGTTTAATAATCGAAACTGCTGCCGAACGTTTATAGCTGGCTTCACCAAATGGAAAGAGAAAGTTTTTTGTGAATCTCACTACATACCACAGAAATTCAACTCCAGCACTGGAAAGCAACCCGGCAAGCCCTTTGTTTTTACGGTAATAAAGCCATTCGCTGCGCATTCTGAAGGTAAGTATTTGAGCAGCTTTATTGTCAAACGATTTGTCTTTTCTTGTTTTGCTGCTGGCGCCACCTATGTGTGTGACTTCGGCATCAGGGATGAAAAAGATTTGCCACCCTGCCTTTTTTGCCCTCATACAAAGATCAGTTTCTTCGTAATAGATAAAAAACCGTTCATCAAAAAAACCTATCTCATCAAGCAACTGTTTTCGAACGATGGTAAAGGTGCCGGGCACCCAGTCCACTTCCTGAGGTCGGTCATGAGCAAAACCTCCAAATTCATAGTAATTTAAAATTGCAGATTGGGGAAATTTTCCACGTAACCCGGAAAGGGCAAGCAATTTTGAGAGAGCTGAAGGAAAGCGCCTGGCTGATGGTTCAAGAAGACCAGCTGGTGAGATGATTTTTCCTCCACAGAGACCGCATCGCGGTGTCCGATCCATGAATGCTACGCACTGCTCTAAAGAAGAAGGTCTGATAAAGGCATCAGGATTTAAAAGAATAATATAATTGCCTTTGGCAAGAATAAATGCCTGATTATTTGCAGCAGCAAATCCAAGATTCTCCTTGTTTACAAGCAGCAGTACGGACGGAAAGTTGTTTTTTACCATATCCGCAGAACCGTCATGGGAATCGTTATCCACAACAAAAACTTCCATATCAATTCCCTTGCTGTACTCAAAAAGAGCATCAAGACAGTTTTTAAGTATTTCGCAAGTATTGTAGCTTACAATAATTACGGATATCATAGGGGTCATTGGGAGTTAATTAGAGGTTACTGAATAGGAAAGACACTCCCTGTACAATTGAAATAATTCATGCGCGATTCACCAATAGTTTATTGTAAATGCGAACAACCGCTTCAGCCTTTGCACTCCAGGAAAATTCTTTTACCCGCTGAATAGCTTTGAGTGACATAGTGTGGCGCAGAGCTTGATTATTGACTAGTTGTTCTATACAGGCCTTTAATTCTTGAATAACAAATTCCCTGGAAACTGGATTAATTCTAAAACCTGTTTCATCTGTAACATACTCACCAATGCCGCCGTTATTGACTACAATGCATGGAAGACCATTGGCCATAGCCTCCAATACCACAGCCCCTCCGAATTCACGAATAGAGGGAAAGCAGAAAATGTCAGAATTGTTATAGTATTTGAGAGTTTCGTCCTGTTTTACCCAGCCGGTAAAATCAACTATTTCTCCAAGATTCAGATCCTGCACTTTCTTTTCTAAGCCGTCTCGTTCGGATCCATCGCCAACGATAGTCAGCAAAATGTTGTTCTTGATAGTTGGTTCCAATAAACTGATTGCTTCAACCAGCATATCAGCACCTTTATAAGGGACAAGCCTGCCTACAAAGAGAAGGTTAATTATTTTACTGCTTCTACTATTATTATCAGAAACCAGCTTCTCTTCTTTCAGAAAAGCATTTCCAATACCGTTTTCATAAAATAACTCAATCTTCTCATTTTTAATATCAAAGAGATCTTTAATCAGGTTCAAGGTATACGTAGAACCGGCAAAAATATAATCAGCTTTTGTATAGGTTTCTCGATAACCAGGTATGATGAATCGTCCAACTAATCTTAGAAAGTTAAAATCAGAAAATTCTTGTCGTGCTACTTTGTGAAAACCATTTGGAAATGGGACGCCGCCATTTACCGGACCAAGGATAAAGGGTGTATTTTTACATGCCTTTATAGCCATCACTGGATAGCGCGGCATCATCGGTGTGATGGCGTGAACCACTTCGTAATCACCTTTAAGAATAGATTCCTTAACCTTGTTGTAAACCTGACGATTGAACTCACCGTAAACGGGATAGGTAAGTGTATGGTATAAAGGCCAAATGATTCTACCCTTAAAATTGCTTAACTTTTCAGCAATAGTATAGTATTTCTTAATAAAATTACTTTCAGCAATATAGGTAATATCCCTGTCTGGATGAGCTTTTTCCAGGGCAGACCTGTTTCTTTCATGTGTGACAAGGGCAGTATCAACGATTTGGCTGATATACTCATAAAAACAATAAC
>Ga0364910_1037_pt1 | contig 53776 bp, 34 predicted proteins | sample SorcelJu500001C4_3_FD_206970 | JGI IMG/M metagenome (GOLD analysis project Ga0364910, IMG submission 206970) | Enriched cells from Trout Bog Lake Hypolimnion, Wisconsin, USA - BchlTB.June25.5000.01.C4 | ecosystem: Environmental > Aquatic > Freshwater > Lake > Hypolimnion/Profundal zone | place...
GCTCTCTGTGTGCTCTGTGGTTCAATATCAACCACAGAGCACACAGAGAGCACAGAGAGAGACAAAAGCAAATGGGGGTACAAGGGGTACAAGTCTCAATCAAAATAATAATTTCTTCTTGGAGCTTCTCCTTGCACAGGCCTCCTTAAACCCATATTCAAATACACGGCCACTCGATCATCGTCTTCTTGATGTTGATAGGAAAGGCGCAAATGCCAAGCCGTTTGAATCGTTGTCAAAATATCAAATTCAAATTCGAAATAACTGCGCTCCCTTCTGCGATTCCATCCCTTCCGCGAAGTAAGTTCGCAGGCCCAATTCGGATGAAAGCGATAAAATAGATGCAAAAGGAGAGTATCTCTACGGTCTGATAAAAGAGAATGTCGCAACCGTTGTTCGCCGCGAAACATATCTAAAAAGAAATTCTCTTGATCGACTTTTCTCCACCAATAAGGACCCCGATGGCGATACTCGGCAGAGATGGCAAAATCAGCATTTATCGTCCATTCAGTACGCAAGTTATAGAAATCGATTTGATCGTGTTCGAGGTTCCAAGCTGTTTCGAGAGTGTGTTTCACCGTTGGTATCGAAAAAAAACTCAATCTCCCATAGATTCTAGGAATCGTTTGATGAATCTTGTGCGTATCAAAAAAAGCAAACGTGTAAAGATCCGCTGATAGGAGGCGAGCCACGCAAGCATCGCTTAGCTTGGAATAAAAAGCGTTATTAATTCCAAATGACAAATAATTCAGACGCGACCAACCATCGCTTAGATCGAAGATATGATGTTGGCGCGGAGAAGAGGTTGGAGAGGAGTAATAGCGATAAAATGCATAGGGTTCAATGATATGCTTGACAGAACCATAGAATCGGTACAGCTGAGTTTGTAAATCAAGCCCTGCTCTTCCAAGAGTCAAACATTGCGAATCCTTTTTTGGGCCTTCTCCGTAAAGAATTGTCACCATGCCAATTTCAGGGGTCAAGGTGCAAAATCTTCCAATCACAAAAGGGCGATAAAGAGTAGGAAAGTATTCAAAACGCGAGGAAGAATAATTGTGCTTATGTAAAAGATATTTTGAATACTCAAAATTTAAATAGGAGGCAGTGGATCTATTCTCAAAAATAATTCCCGTGTGCCTCAATTCGAAGGGTTTGAAATTGACATCTAAAGTGGGCAGCTCTTGTTTGACTGTTTGGAAGCTATTGATGCGAACCCGCGTATAAAAAAAGCCTACCCATTCCTTTTCTTGTCTTCGTACCTCAAGTTGAGTGCGCTCTGAAGTGTCAAAATCAAAATCTCGATCGCAGTAGACACTGGGCATGTCCTTATCGCTAATTTTATCATAAGTAAGCAATATGCTGGTCTTATCGCCATCCATGAGTTTTCTGAAAACACCTTCGAATCGATAACGCGCTTTTTCATGGGGATGCAAAATTGAAGAATCTTTCGCTAAATAAGAGATGCTCTTAAACTCTGTCTTGTGATCCAAGGAGTGGTAATATGTTTCAATTCCTCCTCCAGGCCCTCTTGTCAAGCGATAATCAAAACGGAGAAAGGTTTTCCAGCGCTCCCAGGAAAAAATTTCATAGGTTAAACCGAAGCGCGGCCCCTGACGTCCGCCCCAGCGAAATCGATAGCGGATAGGACTGTCAAAAATTAAATCCAAATTAGCGCTTAAAGAGGGAACCCAAAGCACCGTATAATTAAACGTTTTGAAGCGGATTTGTTGAGCCTTAAGATAACGTTCCTTTTCGACATGCACCACCTCAGCGTAAATACCCCAATCGGGTTGATCATTTTCGGATGTGGTGACATACCCATTATAAATGATATAGCTTCCGTCCGGCCTTAATTCGAGTTTTTCTCCCCCTAAGAACCAAGGCTCAAGAGCTGTTTTGCCATCGTAAATAATCCCTTCTTTTGCTTGAAAATCGTAATATAATTTTTCACCAACAAAAAGATAATCGCCAAATTCGACGATCAAATCTCCCTCGCCTTCAATTGTCCAAATCGACTGATTATCTATATTTTTCCGAGTATAACGTAAATGTTGCGCTTGAATACGAATTTGAGAGGCGGAAATAACACCTCCTTTATCTGTTGACAAAACACCGTCAACATAAAGAGGCTCTCGCAAATCCACCGTGATTTCTCCTTGAGCTCCCTTTTGCAAGATTTTATTTACCTCTTGAGCCGCGATCGGCAAGCAAAACAACGCAAAAAAGAAAAAGGGGAAAAAGAAAAAAAAGAACAGGATTCTCTTCATTGGATGAAACGAATGGTCAAAAGGGAATGAGAGTAAAGCCCAAATCACTCGGTCGGCTTGATTCATAGCAAAAAATCCGGATAGGCAAATTAGTTAGAGCGATTATAAAGCGAAAGCGATTTATGACAGAAGATAAGAAAAATATTTTGTTAATAACCTGAGTTATTGGGTGGCGCGTATAAGTAAGCCTGCTAAGGCATACTTATTTTTAGCATGGCCTGTTGCCATGGCTTCAATTAAAATCTCAACTCCTTGAGTATCTTGTTGGCTTGCAAAAGTTTCAAAGGCTTCAATTAATAATTTGGATGTTTCTTCCGGAGTCAAAGTATAAGAATTCTCACCCAATGCCCAAGGACTAATAGGTTCGAAACGAATAAATTGTGTTTTACTTTGCGCTTTCACCCACTGGCGAAGTTGTTCTGCATAAGGCCCCGGCTCCTGCAAGCGAACAAGGGCTAAATTGCAATAATGCCGGACAAGAGGGGCTCCTAACTGTTGTTGATGCTTCTTGAGGCATTCAATTGCCTCAGCTGTTCCCATTTGCTCAAGGAGTTCAACGGTTTTTGGAATAAGTTCATTTTGCTGTTTTGAAAAAATCTGATGGGCCAAAGCGATAAAATGAGTATGCGAGAGATCGCTCACTTTTTCTAGAAGGGATTCTTTCAATTCCAGGTGTTCACGAAAAGAACTAAAATCATCTTTTAATAGCTGAGTAGCAGATGGGGTAATTTTCCAAGCATTAAAGGCGTGCCCCGGAGATTGATAAAGAGTAAAAGCTAGATCTCTTTTGTCACGAATGACGATTTCTTCAATGAGTTCAAGGGCTTTCGGGTGATTTTGCTCCAATAAAGAAATCAAAGCATTTAGACGAACTTGCAAATGATCATTTTCCAGCAATTCCAAGAGAGTCTTAGGTTGATCAGGAATTGCACCCAAAGCGGAAATGGCAAAGAAGTCTTCTTTCTCCGCGGCTTGTTCAATGTTTTTGATCGAATTTTGCCGACCTAATTGATAAAGAGCGACATGTGCTGCGAGAGCTACTGTTGGATATTGAGATAAAGAGAGTTTTTCAAGTATAGGAATAGACTCTTCATCTTTTAAAGATCCAAAAGTATAAGCGGAGGCCTCCTGCAAAGCAAATTGAAGCTGCGCAGATTGCTGTCGAATTTGGGGAAGAAGATCGTCGCGTTGATATTTGGCAACACTCAAAATGACAGCTAGACGAACATCTTTTGAAGATTGAGTGAATAATTTACGGAGCATACGAGTCGAATGCGTATCGCCCACCATTGCGAATAGGGGAGCGAAAATCGACATGGTCGACCTTGGCAATTTGTACATCAAGGATTCAGCTTGGCTTACAGCCAACGGATGCTTCTTTTTGCACAACTGATGAACGGCTTCATATCGAACCTCAAGGGCAGGGGACCCCAACGCTCGCACAATCGCTCGATCGGCGCGATCGTTTTGAAAATGAGCTAAAGCTCCCAAAGCGACCAATTGAATGGCCGGATAACGACTTTTTAAACTATCCTCAAGAATATAATAGACATCTTCATGAGCAGAAACACCTGCTCCAAAAAGAGCAAGAAGCTGACATTCCGGATCATTTTTTTTAAACCCGTTATCTAATATTCTCAATCCCATTTGATGAAGAAGCTCAAAATCGTGTTGTCCAATCGCTTGAAAGTTTTCCTGATAAATTTTCAAAGCTTGCTCGTGCTCACCTTGCTGCAATAAAAATAAGATTCGGCCTTGATGATGCGGCCAAGAAGAATTGTTGGAAAGAGAGGAAATATTCCCAAATGCAAAAGAAAAGGAGGTCAAGAATCCTAACGTTGCTAAACCGGTCATCCAAAAGTTGCGTCCTTGCATCATGAGACCTTCTTAAAATTTTTCCAAAGGTCGATTCCTGCTTCTAGCAAGAGAGAATAAAGGGCATTTATGGGCAGGCCAACGACATTATAATAACATCCTTCAATACGTTTGACGATAAGGCCTCCGGCTCCCTGAATCATATAACCGCCTGCTTTATCTGCGCAATGCAGCATTTGATGATATGTTTTTATTTGTTCATCTGTCATAAAATTAAAAAGCACGCGAGTCTCTTCTAATGCCTGGAAATCTTTCCCTTTAGTGGAGATCGTTAAGCCGGTGAATACGCTATGCCACTTTCCTGATAATTCTTTTAAAAACTGAAAAGCTTCTTGTTGATCTTTCGGTTTGCCGTAGATTTTTCCCTCTTTGTAAACAATGGTATCGGCAGTCAAAACCACTGCTTCTGGGAATGCATGTACAAGAGAATAGGCTTTTCCTTTCGACAAGATTTTAACATATTCCTGAGGATTATCATGAAATGGGATGGAATCTTCATCAAAAATGGGAGAAACTTGTGTGAATGGAATATTAAAATAACTCAAAATCTCACGTCGCCTCGGAGATTGCGAACCCAAAATCAATTGCATAAAGTCTCTAATTTATAAAAAGTTGAGAGAAAATATAAACTGAGTGCTTATCTAGATTAATTTTAGGGCAATAAACTTGCAATTGAGATTTGACTTCCTGTTCTTTTTCTTTTAACTGGGCATAGGTCGTTAAAGAAGGTATATATAGACCGATATAATCCTTTTCCTGCCAAGAGTTTTCCATCAGCCCTGTTTGTCCGAGCAGAATAGCCTCTTTCCACTTCGCGCTTTGATTTAAATGCATTTTTACTTCCTTCGTTTGAATACAACCCAGAAAAATGCGCACTTGAATGGACATGCATAACCCTTTATTTATCAAATATTTATTATATTTTTATTCTATAAAAAGATGATTTTGTTATTTTAAAATTAACTAGGTGAGGCTGTTTATGCTTACCGAGTTTTTTTATCAATGGAATCCCTTTAATATTTATGGGATAGAAATTGGAGTAGATGATTTAATTTGCAAACCCTTGCAGCCAAGCGAAACTCTCATGCAGGACAGTTGTGGCCGCTGTAGGAGGATTCGTGTTCCTTCGCTTCGTTCAAATCTATGGGAAAAGGCTATTTTCTGGTTGCAGACCCACCTTAACGGAAGGGGTCATTTGGAAGCAATTGATAAATTGATTTCTCTTTTTTACCAAAACATACTTCAATCTCCTCCTCGAGAGACAGAAAAAATGCAAGAGTTTGACTATCAAGTCAACCAATTGCGTTCCTTGAAAAACGACTATGGCTTTGTGCATCATAAAGAAAAAGATTCTTCATTTATTGATTTGCGTTTAAAAGAAATTGAACAACACGCGTATTCCATTTTTTCTTACTATTATAAGCAAAGGGTTTTAGAACAAGAAGAGATGAGAGAACAGGCCTTTCACCTACATAAAGAGAGAATTGAGCAAGAACTTCACGATCTTTCTTTAGAATATCTTTACGGGCTGCTTGCAGCTCGTTTGTTGGCGATGGCGCCTTCAGAGCTTGTTCGGCAATTTTTTGAAGAAAGAGTGCTAAGTTTAGATAAGCGGCTTCAGATACTCCAAGATCTTCATTGTCAAATTGATGAAATCGAAAAAGAGCATGAAGGAAAATTTACTATCCGGGGTCTACAGCATCATTTGGATCAAATGAGAATCAAGTTATGGCACGAAGTGCGTAAAGTCAATGTTGAAGCGGAAATATTGATTGGTCATTTGATCATGAACTATCGGCTAGCTTCTTCCACACAAGGAGTTAAGATGATTTTGGATTCCATACAAGTGGATCCGGAAGAATTTCGTGAGGGGAAGATATGTGCGGATTTGTTTGAAGAGACTTTGAATAGTGAAATTAAACGTATTCGACACATTTTTAAAGAAAAATTGAAGAATGATGAATAAGCCTAGAAGCATGTCTAAATCAACCCAGCGCATTTTGTCTCTCTCTGTGCTCTCTGTGTTCTCTGTGGTTATTTATCTACCACAGAGCACACAGAGAGCACAGAGAGAGACAAAAGCAAATCGGGTAGCTATCTTTTAATTGGCATCAAAATTGCAGCGTCATCTAGCAAGCTCTATAAAGAGGATGAACTATGGCTGACAATCAAGTTGCCTCTCAAAATTACCACCTCTACGCCTGCTTGCCTTTTGTCGAACTTGCACATGAAGCGATGATTCAATTTGGGCCTGTCATCTTTTGGCCGGCTTCGAAATCAGAGGAATTTTTACCTCATGGTCTTCACTCTGCCTTTGATGAATATATGCAAGAAGTAGGGCAAATTAAAGCGCTTAGCAATAATATTGATCGGCAACTGGTGAATACCGGAATGCTAACTCCCAAAGGGACAACCTGCGTTTCTATTGCGGAAGAAATTCCCGTTGAAAAAAGGGAATTTATTCTTATCGATTCCTTATATTTACTCTATTTTGCTTGTACCTTCCGCAATCTTTATTATGGACAAGAAATACCCTCTTTCAACGCCTTTCGCAAAATGATTCCGGCTTCTCAGGAATTCATTATGGTGAAACAAAATTGGAAAGATTTGCACATTCATGAAACTGACCGAGAAGAAACTGTTTGCTTGCATATTGTGGATCCTGAAATTTGTCATGGCTTAGGAAAAGCGCTGGAAGCAATTTATCATCCTTCGGCTACTGAAGATCAAGAGTTTATTCAGGGCTGTAAGCGTCTTGTGCGCTCTATCCGTTATCTTGTCGATCGCTTTTTCCAACGTTTTGTCAATCTTTTTGATAAAGGGCTCAACATTCCCGAGCAAATTTTTGAACCTGAAGATGTCATTTTCCTCGCCTCAAGTTTTGAGTCATTATTTAACATCGACAATACACAAGAAGCCCCGGCCGATTTTAAACATAAATTGCGTCCTCTTCTTCATCTAAAATACAGCCGTCCCGTTGAAATTTTCTGGAAATGGGTGGATGATTTTTATGAAGTCAAACGCCGCATAACGCATGGAGATACATTTTTGGACCCTCTCTTTCGATTGAATCCCAATTTTGAAGTGTCGCATATTCTTTTAGGAATTAAACTCTTTGTTTATGCTGTATATTATTATCTTTTTAAATATCAATTGCTTCAATCTACTCACGTTGATCCCTACACGCCGCCCGATTTTAAGTGGATCCACCCCGAAGAAATTTTGCTTTTCTTTTGGACGGAAGCTTCAGTTTTGGAAAAGATCAATCTCTTTATTAAGCAATCGCAACAGGGTCCTCTGAAAGAAGAGTCTCTTGCGGACATGAATCTTCTAACAACTTTATTTGTCTCTCTTTACGATCGCTATTATTTATCTGAGCAGTTAAAGGGAGAGGGAATTGTACGCTTTATTCCTTCACCTGTAGCTTCATTAACGGTCGATGGCATTCCTATTTTAGAAAAGTTAAAACAAATGCAAACAACTGATCCACAATCTACCTTCATACAATTCGTGCACCCCTATTTTGTTAATGCCCTAGAAGATCGTTTGAAAGAAAGAAAATTAGGCGTTCTTTCTTAATGGATTAACCCTTCAATTATTAAGCTATAGTTAAACCATACGCGATTTGACTTAAAGGCTTAAGCACTATATAGTTTTTAGTGTAAAATCAATTTTTCATTTCATTTAACTAATATTTTAAGGAAAAAATAATGAATTTACGGGATTAACCTTTTCAATTATCTTCCAGTTTACTGTTGGAATCGTTCAAGATTTGACTTAAATACTTATATACCGTATGATTTTTTTAATATAAAATTGTTCGTTTATTATTAATAATATGTTTTTAAGGAGAAACTATGAATACACAAGCAGTTCCTGGTGTCAATACACAAACTGGTTTTTTTGAGATAGATGGGAGCCAGAAGGCTCAATATGGCCAACCCATGAGGAATTGGTTACATAGTGAAAAAGATGAAAACTCTCAACGCTTGTACGGACAGTGGAAGAAAACTCTCTATTTTCAAGCTCAGCAAAGTCATGTTCCGAAGACACCTTTGTTTGAATTACAGTTGCTAGTTGAACCTCTAGATCAAGAACATAAAAAGGTCCTTGCACGAAATCAAGCCTATTTTACTATTGAAGTAACAGTAAAAGACGAAAGAGATGAAATTTTAATTAGAATTGATCAAATTTTCTTGTCAGAACTAGCCGGCAAATATGCTTATCATTCACAACATAGAGAAAAATTCAGTGAAATTCGCGATGAAATGGAGCAGAATGTTAAACAAGAATTAACAAAATTCTTAATAAAACAAAACTCCGATATCTCCTTTGAGTCATTTCCCAGTAAATAAAGCAGCTGTTATCAAGAGGCATTAAATGAAAAAGGCAGACTCCGAGGAGTCTGCCTTGAAAAAGCCATTCCGAAGAATAGATTTTCTTAGTTCACAATTAAGCTCTCTTCTTGAGTAATTGGATTCTTAATGAAATCCGAACTTACTTGAACTTTTGGACGTAGATCACCGCGGCCATTAGCCTTCACTGTGACATAGTATTCCAAAGTTTGACGAGGAGCAAGATTTGCGAATGGAGCAAAGGTCACTGTTTGGCCACTGACTTGAGCAGCAGATGCACCAGATGCGTTCACTGGGGCGAGTTCAGCTGGGAAGTTGACCACTACGTTGACATTTGAATCGTATTCTTGACCTTTGTTAACAACAACAATTCTGAAACGTGTTGTTTCGCCTACACAAATTGGGTTGTCTGAGCTTTCGATGCAAATATCGTAAGCAGGACGTCCTTTCCAGTGTGTACCGAATTCGCAGCAAGAGTTGCAAGCTTCACAATTTGTCACTGTGACTCTATTTGTGAAGAAGCCTGGAGTGCAAGTGGTCAATGTAATATTGAATGTCACTCTTTCGCCTGGTTTCAACTCTCTGAGTTTCCAAACAGCTTGTTTGCCGCAAATGTTGGCGCCAGGAGCAGCAACAATTGATGTTGCAGATGGTGCTGTATCTGTTACGACAACTTCATGCAAGCTCTTATCACCTGTGTTGACAACAGTGATTTGATAGTCAGCATTTTGTCCAACAGGAACTTCCTTTGGTCCAACTTTTTGACACTCAATCGCGCAGCAGCATACACATGTGCAGAATTCGCAAGATGTTTGGTTTGCATTGCAGGCAGAAACAATTGCTGTATTGCAAATTTTTCCACGCTTGCAAGCTGTGACACCAAAGTTCACTTTCTTCGTTTGGCATGGTTCTAAGCTGCCAAGCTTGAAGTTGAGCGTTCTTTGGCAGCTAGCATGCTCTACACCATCCGGCAAAATATCAGTAACAACAACTTCTTCAGCTGTACATGTACCGATGTTGGTCACTGTGATTGTGTAGTTAATTGGATCGCCTGGGCATACTTCAGCTGGTCCGCACTTTTCGCAAACGAGAACAGGTTTAGCACAGAGTAATGCACAGAAGGCAACAGGTGTTGCTTTTACGCAGAAGCATGTGCAGACATCTCCTTCTCTTTCGCACTTCAACCAAATTCTGGCAGGAATTGTTTGTCCTTTGCTGATGCTGCCGAATTGCCAAGTTAACGCGCGTCCTTCGACTTTAGCTTCAGGCTGACTTCTCATATAAGTCACGCCTTCAGGCAAATTCGTTGTTAAAGTGACTTCGCAAACATCGCAGCAAGCTGTAATTTCAAGATCGAGCGGATATTGGTCGCCCAACATACACATTCTTGGGTTTTTAGCTCTTACAGTCACACCATTACAACTGCATTCACCCGATGGGCCGTATTTGCAGGGTTTGAGAGGTGCAGCACACTTAGGTGGGCACACTTCCGGGCATGGCGGCGCACATGGAGGTGCACAAACAGGCTTGCATGGAGGTGCACATGGTGGTGGGCACGCTGGTTTGCAAGGTTGTGGCGCGCATGGTGGAGGACATGGAGGTGCGCAAACTGGCTTGCAAGGAGGTGCGCATGGTGGTGGGCACGCTGGTCTGCAAGGTTGCGGTGGACATGGCGGTGGACATTCCATACGTGGTTGACAGCATGGCTGTGGACCACATGGTGGAGGACACTCCATGTGTGGTGGACAGCATGGCTGAGGCGCACATGGCGGAGGACACTCCATTCTGCAAGGTTCTGGACAAACTGGCTTGCAGCAGGGTGGAGGACATTCTGGTTGGCAAGGCTCACAAATTGGAGGGCATGGTTCACAACAATCGTTATTGTAATTGTTGGAACAGCCTGTCCACAAGAGTGCCGAGACACCCAAAAAAAGCAACGAGGCTAATATTCCCAGTTGTTTTCTCATTAAAAGACTCCTTGTGTTAAGGTCTTGTTTCTTTCTACGAATTTCCAGAATAGTTTCTAATAACTTAGTCGCTCGTGTCTGAATAGTCTTTGATTTTGCCTATTCATCCTTGCTCAGGCGAATCTAGAGAGTATGATGTGTTTCATATACCCACTCATGATTCATATTTGATTGCGAATGCGTTGGCTAATTCATTACTCGTAATCAGATAAGAACCATCAGTTGTTTGATGCGGCGGCCTTTACATTTCTCACTTCTTGGATATCTTTCATTTGACCTCTATAAATGATACATGCAGAGGGAAAATTCCCTCTGCTTGTAGGTTTCACATGCCATGGCATGCAAATTGCAATTAATAGCAGCAGTTGTTGTTGTCAAAGTAGTTTGGTTGACACTTTGGTGGACAGCATGGCTGTGGACAACATGGTCTTGGCTCGCAGCAGCGTGGCTTTGGTGGGCATGGATCACAACAAGAATCGCGATCGCAGCAGCAGCTTGTTAAAGCGAGAGCCAAAGCTGCCATAAAACCGAAACCTAAGAATTTTTTCATACAAAATACTCCTGTTAATTTTAGAGTTTAAGGATTTTCAACATTATTGGTTGCGTTTCCTATTACCCCTTTAGCTCGTCTTTTTCTTTTCCTGATTGAATGGTTTGATCAGGGAGCCGATGAACAAAAAGGATTTATCTCCTTTAAATACGCCTTGGGAAATAAATCTTCCACAAGAATTTTTAACAAGGTGTTGGAGATACATCTGAAATAAGTTTTAAGTATTTGATGGACAGAAAGATGTGTATTTTTTCTTTGTTGAAAAAAAATTTCGATAATTGAAGGGGTCAAGATGCGAAAAAAGATTAAATGGAGCTTTTCAGCTTTCCTTGCCATCCAAGCTTTTCCCTTAAAGTAAAGAAATAATCATGACGGGCAAGAGAGACAAGTTGAAAACGTTGCTTGGACACAAAAGCTGTGAATGTTTCTTGGCTTGCTAGAGAGAAGCTTGAAATGCCGTCACAAGAGATTTCGACAGGTTGGTAGTTACTGAGATATTTGACTTGGATTTCATGTTTAGGCATGAGGACAATGGGACGGTTTGAAATGGTGTGAGGGCAAATAGGGGTGATGACGAAAGCTTCAAGTTCTGGGGCAAGTATGGGCCCTCCTGCTGCTAAAGAATAGGCTGTTGATCCGCTTGGGGTTGAGAGTATGATCCCATCTGCTGAAAAAGTGTTAACGTATCTTCCATCGACATAAATCGCTAAATCAACAAGGCAAGGATTCTGAGCTCTGTGGACAACAACTTCGTTGACCGCGAAGCAGGTATCCCCTTTGGATGTTGAGCCTTCCATCATCATTCTTTTTTGGATCGTATAGCGGCCATCGAAAAGATCTTGCAAACTCGGGAAGATATCGTCAAGGGGAATATCGGCTAAGAATCCTAAGCTCCCCAAATTAATTCCCAAGAGGGGCGCTTGCAGGGTTGGATGGCGATGAACAAGGCGAAGAATGGTGCCGTCTCCTCCTAATGAAATGCGAAAATCAATTTGATTGATGTCATTTTCGGAAAGAGGATGTGCCCCAATGATCATGGCTATTCGGTCTTCGGCGACAACTTTCACACCCTTAGCTTTTAAAAACTGACAAACCTCTGTAGCTGTTTGCAGAGAGTGGTTTTTCATTTCATTTGGAAATAATGCAATGATCATAAGGGTGACGCTCTTATTAGTTACATTCGAGATTGTTGAATAGCAGGAGGATGAACGGCTGATCGCAAATTAAAACAGGTGACGATTTGCCTCACAATTTTTTCGGGTGTCAAACCTATTTCATTCAACAAATCTTGGTGGCTTCCATGATCTAAAAATGTTTCCGGAATCCCAAAATTGAGAACCTGGACGTTCGAAAAACCTTGGCGCATCAAGAAATTATTGAGAATAGATCCCAACCCAGACGCCGCACTGTGTTCTTCAATTGTTACGACTTTTTGATGGGTAAGAAGCAGGCGGCAAATTAAATCGGCATCTAAAGGTTTAACGAAAACCGGATCGAGCACAGTGGATTCAATTCCCTGTTCAGCAAGCAGTGCATGAGCTTTGAGCGCAACAGAATTCATGTGGCCGAGGGCAATGAGCAGAATGTCTTTGCCTTCAATCAATACTTCCCCTTTTCCTAATTCCCTTTCTGTAAGGGGTTCATCTGAATCTTCCGTTGCCATGTTGGGATAGCGGATAGCAGTCGGCCTCTTCCAACTAAAGGCTGATTCCATGAGCTCTTTGAGGACATGCCCATTGCGAGGTTGAGAGATGACCATGTTGGGCATCGCATTCAAAAAAGAAATGTCATAGATTCCATGATGAGTGGAGCCGTCGGGCCCTGAAATTCCGGCACGGTCAATGGCAAAAATGACCGGGAGTTCTTGCAAGCAAATATCGTGAAATACATTATCGAAAGCCCGTTGTAAAAAGGTGGCATAAATCGAGGTAACGACTTTCATTTTTCCCCCATAGGCAATACCTCCTGAAAAAGTCACGGCATGCGATTCAGCAATTCCGACATCTAAACAACGCTCCGGAAATTTTTTCATAAATTCATCTAAGCATGAACCTGCTGACATTGCGGGTGTCACAGCCACAACACTGGGATCTTTTTCTGCCATTTTGAGAATGTGAGCACCAAAAATCTTCGGAAAAGTTGGCTTGGTCGTTGGGTTAGGTAAAAATTTTCCAGTATCGCGGCTAAAGGGGCGGGCTCCATGATAAGAAACGGGGTTTTTAATAGCCTCGTCCATTCCTTCACCCTTGCGAGTTAAGATATGAATCACAACAGGCCAATTGGAGTCTTTCACCCCTTCCAAAACATCGATCAATTTTTTAACGTCGTGCCCATCGATGGGGCCTATATAAGAGAGCCCATATTGTTCGAAGTAAGCTGCAGGACTCACCAAATTTTTCAACGATTCTGTAATTTTGTGCCCTTGTTGAGATAAAAGAGGACCGTAACTGGGGATTTTAGAAATAAAAGTATCTAGTTCTTGAAAGATTTTATTGGTTGTAGGATTGCTTAAGAGGCGGCTGAGTATGTGGGTGATGGCTCCGACATTCTTCGAAATTGACATCGCATTATCATTGAGAATAACAATAAAACGTTTGAGTTCACGGGATATATTGTTGAGAGCTTCAAGTGCAAGTCCGCAGGTTAAAGTGGCATCTCCAATCACGGGAATGATGTATTCTTGCCTTTTTGTTAGATCGCGATTTTTTGCAACTCCCAAAGCCAATGAAAGGGCGGTTCCGGCATGACCTGCATGAAAATGGTCATGACACGATTCTTTAGGATGGCAAAAACCGCAAAGACCTTTAAATTGGCGAATTTGATGAAATCGATCATTGCGTCCCGTTAAAAGTTTGTGGACATACGTTTGATGACTCACATCCCAAATGAATTTGTCTTGCGGAGAATTAAAGACTTTGTGCATGGCAAGTGTCAATTCGACAACGCCTAAGTTTGAAGCTAAATGCCCTCCATTAACAGATAGAACTTCAATGATGCGGTGTCTTATTTCAAGGGCAAGTTCTTCCAGTTCGGAGAGAGATAGAGATTTAATATCTTCCGGAGATTGAATGGCTGAGAGAAATCGCATGGTCATGTCTTAACCTTGAATGCTGATTTAAAATATTGAATTCTAATTGTATACTAAATTGATTGCATACACAAACAAATTGAAGATGCGATTTCCGTACCCTGGCCTCTTTATTTTATCATTCGCTCACAGCATGCTCACTGCCACGAATACGAATTGTTTATCCACCAGGGGTATATATTTCCCCTTGAAAAAGGTCGTGCAAGCTAAATGAAAATGAGAAATGATAGAATCATTCAATTATTTTATGAGATAGAAATAGATTTGAATTGAGGTCAGATTGTTCAGTTATAGTTCTTGCGTTAAAGGCCTTTCATCATTTCCAAAAGTCAATTCCCCATTACGATTTTTTACTAGAATCTCTATCTTTCGCTCCGCATCATTCAATCGCTTATTACAAGTGGCGATTAAATGATCTGCCTCCTCGTAAAGTTTAAGAGAATCATCTAGAGTGATTGTTCCTGCATTGAGCTTTTCCAGAATTTCTTCCAAACGGGCAAAGGCAGCTTCAAAGCTCAGAGGTATAGCTTCTTGTTCTTGTGACAGATTAGCATTCACTTTGTGTTACTTCATTTATAGTAATAATGACTTCGCCGTCGGACAATAAGAGTCTAGCTCGTTGTCCCGATTTAAGCTGTGCAATAGAATTTATAACGAATGGGCTTTTTTCCGCAAACAGAATACTATATCCCTTCTGAAGAACATTTTTGGGATCGAGAACTTTTAAGAGGTCAACTATATAAGTCAATTTTTGACGATTAAGGGTCAAACGGTCATACAGAAGTTGTCGCAGTTCTTTCTTAACTCTCTCTTGATTAAAGAGATGGCCTCTTTGAACCGCTCTTGTACGCCACAAATGGTCGAGTTGCTGCATTTTTTGGGCTAGCCTTTGTCGATCGAGTGCCAGCCGCTGATAAAGATGCTGTTGTAAGGAACGTTCGCAAGCATTAAAGCGTTGCTTAAAATGGGAAATCTGATTGGTAGGTTTTAAAGAAAATGCTTGCCGGGATCTGGCCTCCAATTGTTGCTTTTTTAATTGCAGAAATTGCCGCATGCTTTGTTCTAAATCAGGGCGGCGCTCATCTAACTTCTGCATGCGCCACTCAAGAAGAGCATATGGATGGCTAAAGAGGGGATGTTTGAGCAGGCCATTCAGACGGTAATGGTTTTTTTGAACGAGATGCCCCAAGGTTTGTTGCATTCTTTTGCGCAAAATGCTCAAATTTTCCAGTTGCTGGCTTTTTTCGGCAATAACGATTTCGGCAGCTGCTGAGGGTGTTGGAGCACGAACATCTGCTACGTAATCGGCAATGCAATGATCCGTTTCATGACCCACTGCACTGATGATGGGAATGCGGCTATGAAAAATGGCGGAGGCCACTACTTCATCGTTAAAGGACCATAAATCTTCTAAGCTGCCTCCGCCGCGTCCAATGATCATGACATCGACTAAATCATAGCGATTGAATTGTTCGATTGCTTGAGCAATTTCAAGGGCAGAGCCATCTCCCTGCACTTTCACAGGATTGAGAATGAGATGAAAGCCGGAAAATCGACGGGTTAAGACATTCAAAATATCTTGGATGACTGCTCCTGTAGGACTTGTGACGACGCCAATCCGTTCTGGGAAGCGGGGCAGAGGTTTTTTTCGTGCAGTTTTAAACCACCCCATTTGATGAAGCTTGATTTTTAATTGCTCCAATTTTTGCAATAATTCTCCTAAACCCACATAGGAAAGCTCACGAACAAGAAGTTGATAATTTCCTTTGGGAGGATAAACATTTAACTCTCCCTTGACGACCACTTGATCGCCCGCTTTAGGTGCGATTTTAAGAAGAGAAGCGTCGTTGCGAAACATCACAGCTGAGATTTGAGCATTGGCATCTTTTAGAGAAAAATAGAGGTGGCCGGAGGTTTGTAGTTTAAAGTTGCTGATTTCTCCCTGCAAATGAATACAGGGAAAAGTAGACTCCAAGCTGAGCTTAATGGCATTTGTCAGTTGTGAAACGGTGAGGGGAGATAAGTTTTGAGAATTTGTAACATTCATCAATATATTTTAATTTTCAATAACTTTGCTTAGAGTTTTTTGATTAATAGAACAGGATATTAGGATGGTCAGGATTAGAGATAGAAAATTGATATCCTATCCTGATCATCTTAATATCCTTCCTCTGTGTAAATCAAAATTAACAACAGGAGTCTCTAAAATATCGTGACGTCGATACGATAAGTCTGCTGCATAACAACCTTTTATCCGTTGAAGCGAAATTCTAACACACTTTTGATAATCTACAGAGCGAAAATTTCATTTCATGACGGGTGGATAACAGAATTTTTTCTATGATGGCAGTGGTTGGATGCATTTTAGATTATCTATTTTCCAGGAATTGACGACATTAGAAACCTCATAGATGATCAGCTCACCGGCAGGGATAGGGTTAAGCACCCTATCTAGTTTTTCTACTGGTATATCGGGATTTAACCAATAACCTTCATTTTCTTTTTTCAGCATGATAGGCATGCGATTGTGCAATCCACTTAACGTTGAATTTGCCTCTGTTGTAAGAATGGTAAAGCTTTTGATCTCTTCTTCTGCAGTGCTATGCCAAACATCCCAAAGTCCTGCAAAGGCAAATAACTCTCCATTCTTCAGTGCAATTCGAAAAGGGATTTTGCTGCCGGAAATCTTTCGCCATTCAAAAAAACCATCAGCAGGAACGAGACAGCGCTTCGCTTGAAATAGTTTGCGAAAGATCGGCTTGCTTTTTACTGATTCTATGCGAGCATTGATCAGTTTATAGCTGCTCATTTTATCATTGCTCCAATGAGGAATTAATCCCCAATGCATAAAATCGAGGCGTCTCTGGTGATTTTCCATTAAAACGATAGGGCACAGTTGAGAAGGGGCGATGTTATATCGAGGTTGCCAATCAGTTAAAGGCACGCCAAACCTCTCGGAAATGACGATAGATTCAAGAGTTAAGGTAAAACGTCCGCACATAAAGATTCCTATGAATTTAAATTATCATATCAGTCAAATTGCGCGTAAGATATTTTGGATAAATTAACGGCAACAGCCTATGCAAAAATATATTGAAAAATTGATTTATTGGTTGTAATCTCGCCCCGTTTTATCTTAGCAATTAATAAGGATACAATTGATGAACACTAAGTTTGGTACTCAGGCCATGTCAAATTGGTGGATTAACTCCTATAAAGAAGAAAACTGTGATCATTCAAACTATCTTTTAGACAAAGAATTACTAATTCTCATCTTTAATCAACTCTCTTATCCGGAGCAATCTAACTGTCGTTTAGTTTGTAGGAGGTGGCTATGCCTAATGCCTGTAACTTCTTTTTTTTCCGGGAACCCCCCAGCACAGTTAACGTTTATCTCAGCATTCTTCAGCAACAGGATAGGACTGAATATAGCTGATATGAGAATGGAAATTGACATGACCTTAGAAAGGGCTAATCTGAATTTAGATAACCCTTCCACTTGTTGTACCTCTTTGGCAAATTTTTTTTCTCAAATCGTACGAAAATCGGAAATTCTCGAGAGTCTGATGGATGGAGTAAAATTTCATCAGCCTCCGCCAGAAAATAGAGCGGTTGGTATTTATGACAGCCTGCATAAAGCATATGAAATTGTCACCTTCGCCAATTTTTTTCTCTATAGTGCAGCGCAGGCCTTATTTCTAAAGGCTATTTTAGAAATTTATCGTATGCACTTGAAAGATGACTCTAAGTTTAATGGTACACAGGTCGATTACCTAAACTCTCTTTTGATCAAATCATTTCAAATCGTAGTTGCTTTAATTGGATTTAACTTTGATTATTCACGATTTCATTTAGACTTTGTCTTCCAGGCATCTTCAGCAATTTTTCAAAAGTCAGAAATTTTATTATCAAGCATATGCTCAGAGTTAATTGAGCATAAAGAAACTTTACTCGAGGTGAATTTGTGTCCGTACGATAAAATGGAATGGTCAGAGGATGAGGTCGAAAGGCTTCTGATTGTGTTAAGGGAGGTTAAAAGTTTAGAGATTCTGAATTTGGAAGGTTGCATAATAACATTGAAACATATTGATTTACTTGATCAACTCTTATCGGAGAATTTAGACGTTAAAGAACTGCATTTGACCCAATCTAAATTGATTGACGTCGCCCCAGATGATCTCCTCCGCCTTACTGACCGTTCCATGAAGTTTTTTTTGCATACATCTGATCCTATAATTCCTTACAATGTGAAATTTATTGAATAGATCTCTTGTTATCGAATGCTACTGAGTTAGACTGGATTCCACTTGTTCAAGGATTTTATAAGAATATCTCCTCCCTTCATCAGTCGAGAAAATACTTCGGCCCTTGCAATTGATAAAGCTGCTTGATGGTAACTTTTTAAATGATAATGGCATATTGATCTGTTAAGATGCACACTGTGTCGAAGTGTCTTATCCCTTATCAATTGATCACTGTTGCTTTCGAGAATTTCATCGAAATAGACTAAAGCCTCTCTGTATTTCTCTCGTTTGAAAAGAAGATGGCAACTTTATTTTTGATAACTACACTTTTTCCTTCATGTGCAATTAAACGATTTAACATGCGCACAGCTTTGCCAGTCTCTCCCTCCTTTATTAAAATACGAGCAAGCATCTTATAGGCAAAGCTATTTTCTTGAATTCTTAATTGCAAAACCGATTCTGTGAAGAATTCGAAGTTCAGAAAATTTGTAACCATGTGGTTTAAATTTAATATTGACAGGTGTATAAAGCACTTGTATAAATAGAGCGTCAAAACATTATAAGTTTTAAATAAAAAATGAATAATAGCCATTAAATAATCTATTTACAATAAAGCCAATTTCAATGATATTTTTCCCTTCATTCACGATGTACATGTGCATCTATCGAAGGAAGGATGACTAATCTATCAATTTTTGAAGGATGTTCCTCATGATGAAGCGGTGTCTATTTTGTTTGATTTTTATTTTTTCAGTATCATGTTTAGCTGAGCTATTGGCAAGGGAGCCAAAAATTGTCTACATCGTTCCAACTTTTTGGGGAAATATTTTTGATCCAAAAGCGGGAGAATCTGTTTATTATGATTTAGAGCCTTTGAATCGTTTACATTACATTGCTGGTGAATGTGGATATGATTTGCGAGTTGCAAAGCCTTCTCGCAATCGTCTTTATGACATGTCAAGAAATTCTCCCATCGATTCAGATACATTTGAATATCTCATTCTTTTTGATGCATCTCGCTATTGTTTTTCTTATGATGAAAGAGAACATGAATTGGACTATTTATTAAAGTTTCAGAAGGAAAAGCTAATATTGATTTTATGGGAGCCTCCTACAACTTTGCCTCAAAACTACAAACCAGGAACCCACCGAATCTTTTCTAAAGTCTATACATGGCGTGACGACTTAGTGGACGATAGAAAGTATTTTAAAATTTATTATCCAGTTTTGCGCCCCATGATTGAAAATCCGATCCCATTTGACGAGAAAAGAAAATTATGCGTCATGATTTCCAGCAACAAATTACCTTTGCTTCCATATAAACCTTGGTTGGCAAATGAGCTTTATAATGAGCGTCGAAGTTTGGCCAAATTTTTTGAAAAAGAGCATCCTTCCGATTTTGAGCTTTTCGGATTGGGTTGGCCGAAAACCTATCAAACCTATAAAGGGATAATCAAGGGAGGTTTGGATCAAAAAGTTGAGATGCTAAAATTCTATAAGTTTGGCATTGCATATGAAAATGGGAAGAATATTCCGGGTTATATCACAGAGAAGATTTTCGATTGCTTCAATGCAGGCACCGTGCCTGTCTATCTAGGAGCTTCTAATATTGCATCTTATGTTCCAAAAAATTGCTTCATTCACAGAGAAGATTTTCACAGTAATGAAGAACTGTATGAGTTTTTAAACAATATGCCGAAAAAACAATATGAAGAATATATCAGAAACATACAGACATTCTTAACCAGCGACCAGGCACAATTATATTCTCATGACAATTTTATTAAAATTATGATGCAACTGATAACCACACCTCCTGTTAAATTTCAAGAATCACAGTCTAGCTAAATACATATATCAAAGCCTCGTGGTTGAGAGATCGGAAATGGGTTAATATTGAAAAAATATGGACCCATTGCCGATCCGTCAACCGGGAGAGCTTTCACACTAGCCTAAATGTTGAAAAAACCCATAAGCCAGGTTAAATATCAATTTTGAAAAATATTCACACGTGGTATGTAAAAAAAAGCACATTTGCAATTTGCTATTTACAAACAGTTTGTGTCTATCCAATCCGAGTTTTGTTATTGCATCGGTTTGGGAGCTATTTAAGAAGGCGTTTATGCGTTTACCTTTCATCCTTTTGACTCTAACGATTCCTTTACTTGAAGCCACGATTCCTGAGCCAAATATGGTTCTTGATGGCACTTATACTTTAGACAGTGGAGGTGCGATCATTGATGGGAGTCAACTTCCCAATCCAACCGGCTATTTTTTGAACTCCGGTTCTCTAGAGCTGAAGAATGTGACTCTGCAAAGTTTCACTACAACCGGTGGAATCGGAAGTGGGGGAGGCGCAGGTTTTGGAGGTGCTATTTTTATCAATAGCGGTGCAACAGTCACGTTGGATAATGTCATTTTCAATGCTAACTTGGCTATTGGAGGAATGGGTGGTGCCGGAATAACAGGTGGAAATCTCAATACTTTGTTAACACCGACGTCGAGTGGTGGGAATGGAACAAATGGAGACGATGCACCGGTAGGAGCTGCCTATGATAATTTCGGAGTCGGTAGAATTGGTTATAATGGCTATGGAGGCGGCAATGCATCCAATGGTTTTGGTGGGTTGGGAGGAAATGGAGGAACAGGAGGTCCCGGTTCTGCGGTGACTTCCGATACTGTGGCGCTTAACGCGCAAATTGCAGCTCTCTCTGCCAAAATTGCAATCGAACTTGTTAACAATCCCATCTTACAAGGTATCTCTGATGCTTTAGATGCACTTGATGCGATAGTTGAAGCTTCAGGAGGTCCTTATGCGGAACAGCTTGCCACAGCCTGTTTTTCTGCCTTAACCGTCATTGAGGGGGGGCTTCAATCTATTTATGCAAATTCTGATGGATCTGTGGTTTATGATAATGCCCTGGCTGCAGCTCAAGCAGCTTATCAAATTGCTCTTGAAGTGACGAGTTATGTGACAGAGGGTGTAGCAGGTGGCGGCGGAGCTGGCGGAAATGGTGGAGCAGGAGGTAATGGAAGCTTTGGGTTCGGAGGGGGAGCAGGTGGAAATGGCGGCAATGGAGGGGACGCCGTAAGCGCTTCCATTGCGAGTGGTGGATTTGGAGGCCTTGGAGGAGACGGAGGTGACGGTGGTTTTGGCGGGGGTGGAGGAAGTGGAGGAAACGGGGGAGCAGGGGGGTCTAATGGAAGTTCTTCAACTGTCGACAATGGTTCTTTAGAAGGCGCTGTCGGATCGCCTGGCGTAGGTGGTTTTGGCGGAGGCTTAGGGGGCGGTGGCGGTGGTTCCGGATTCGGAGGTGCTATTTTCGTCGCCGCTGGAGGAACACTTCAAGTTAACGGAATCAATGGTTCCACAAGCTTTAATAATAATGGAGTTGAAGGAGGATCGAGTTTGAATGGAGGTCAAGCCGGGATGTATGCAGGCAGTGATCTTTTCATGATGACCGGATCCACGGTTAATCTCAACCCTGGTTTGAATACAATCACTTTTAACGGATCCATTGCTGATGATAGTATGGCAAGTATCTCTTCGGGTTCTTACGGAAATGGAAGCGGGGCTGGCTTAAGCATTCAAAGCGGTTTAGTTATTTTCAATGGAAAAAACACATATTCAGGTCCTACCAATGTTACAGGAGGTATTCTTCAGGCTGTCGATCATTATGGATTGCCTGAATATAGCCTTCTAAATTTAGGTGGTATCCTGCAGAGCCATGGGACATTCAATCGTTTTCTTGGAACGGCGAGCAATCGTGTACAATTTACCGGCTCGGGTGGTTTTTCAGCCGTAGGAGGAGATCTTGTCGTCACACTCAATAATGGACAACCTTTGACTTGGGGCTTGGGCTATTTCATTCCTATCGGCAGCGATCTTCTTTTTGGATCGACGACCGCGACCGGCAATGTGATTTTTACCAATCCCATTGACCTTGCCGGCTCAACTCAGACTATTTTGGCTACTGCTAACAATTCTAATACGAACGAAGCGATTTTAAGCGGTGTTTTATCTGATGGAGCGCTTGTTATTGGCGATCCGACGCATACAGGCATAGTCACTCTAACGGCTGCAAATACCTATACAGGGTTCACCCATGTGAAAGGGGGAACTTTGATTCTTGAAGGAAGTTTAGCTAGTCCAACGATAACGATTGATGCCGGGGCTTCTTTTATCAATGCTTCACCAATGCCGCAAATTGGTGGGGCGACAGTGACAGCAAATGGGGCATTTACTCTAACGGTCGATACTGATATTTCCGATCTTGAGGGTAGTGGAAGCGTCAATTTTGAGGGAGGTAGCTTAACGCTCGATAGCGGAAACTTTTCAGGTATTATCACAGGAACGAGTTTGACTGAAGGATTGATCAAAGATTCTCCGCAAACTCTCACTTTATCCGGCAACAGTACCTATCTTGGATTTACAGATCTTAATGAGGGAACACTCTTTCTGATAGGCAGTCTGCAAAGTCGAGCCATTAATGTCGCTTTGGGAGCTCTATTTATTGATTTGAATGGGGGGATTGATAACCAAGCTGTTGCAACAGTCGATGGGACACTCAATCTTTATAGCGATGATGCAATTGATACGTTGAACGGCAGCGGACTCGTCAATTTAGGAATGTCAGTCCTATTAGACACGCCAATCCTTACACTGAACCAAGGATCGTTTTCCGGTATTTTAGCGGGAATGGGAGGAATAACGAAAATCTCGCCGGGAGAACTGACGTTATCGAATCATAACACGTATACAGGCCCCACGCTGCTGAGCGGTGGGTCTCTCATACTAGAAGGGTCTCTCGATAGTCCAGCAATCACTGTGGATCCCGGGACGTTATTTCAAGATGTCAACGGAGGTTTATCTAACAATGCAACCCTGACGGCGAATGGGATATTCGATTTGCAAGCAGACAATGCAATTGATATTCTTCTGGGAGGAGGAATTGTTAATCTTGACGGTGGAACTTTGACTGTCAATAGTGGTCTGTTTTCCGGAACAATTGAAAGTACAAATACGATCAATGGATTGACGAAGACATCTGATGGAGTCCTGACTTTATCTGGTAATAGCACCTATCTTGGTCCGACAAATCTTTTGGCAGGAACAATTGATCTTACCGGTAGTTTAAAAAGTCAAATGATTAATGTCGGATTAGCAACTATCTTTAACGATGACAGTGGTGGAATTGATAACCAGGCAATTGCAAACGTCAACGGGACGTTAAACGTGAATAGCGATGATGCTATTGACACCTTGAAGGGAAGCGGGCTCGTCAACTTGAACTCAACGATCCTCACCGTAAATCAAGGATTATTTTCTGGCGTATTAGCAGGAGTAGGAGGAGGGGGGTTAACCAAGACCTCGGCCGGAACATTAACTCTCACGGGTCCAAATATCTATACGGGGCCTACTCTTCTGAGCGGTGGGTCTTTTATCCTTGACGGTAGCCTTGAGAGTCAATCAATTACTGTGGACCCCGGAACCTTTTTTCAAGACGTCAACGGAGGTTTATCTAATACTGCCACATTGACGGTGAATGGGACATTCGATTTGCAGGACAACAATGAAATTGGAACCCTTCTAGGTTCAACTGGGGGATTTGTTAATCTGGATGGAGGAACTCTATCGGTCAATAATGGGAATTATTCTGGAACTATCGGGAGTACGAATACGACGAACGGATTGACGAAGGTTTCAAATGGAGGGCTGACTTTAGGGGGAAACAGCACCTATCTTGGTCCGACGAATCTCTTGGCAGGAACCCTCGATCTTACTGGCAGTTTAGCGAGTCAAACCATTTATGCTGCATCAGGATCTGTGTTTAATGATAATAGTGGAGGAATTAGTCCACAAGCGACTGCGACAATCAATGGAACACTGAATCTTAATAGCAGTGATACAATTAACTATTTAGATGGTACCGGTCTCGTGAATTTAAACTCCACAATCCTCACTCTCAATCAAGGTTCGTTTTCTGGTGTTTTAGCAGGAACAGGCGGAGTGACGAAAATTTCTCCAAATATTCTCATGCTTTCGGGTACAAACACTTATACGGGTCCCACTCAAATTTCCATGGGAACTTTAGATCTGGTTGGGAGTTTGGATAGCGTGAATGTCAATGTCGCAAACGGTGCTACACTTAATGATGTCAATGGTGGATTGGCTGCGACAGCAACTCTTACAAACGAAGGTGTAGTTAATCTTGAAGCGAATGATACGATTGCCCATTTGATCAATAGTGGTACGATTAACGGGACAGGAAATACACTGATAGCCGAGGATTATTTGCTCCAAAACGGCTCTGTTATCAATGCAAATTTAGGTCCAGGGACGCTGACAACAACAGGAACAGTTGATCTGGTTGGGACTAGTGGTGCTGAGATAGTGAACATCACACCGGGAAGTTCTCTTTTTCTTTTTGGAACCCAACGTTTAAATCAAAATGCAACTGTTGATGATAATGGATTGTTAATTCTTGAAGCAGGTAACGAAATCATTAATATTTTGAACGGAAATGGCACAGTTAATCTTAATACATTTTCATTACTTGTAAAATCAGGAGGCAATTTTAGCGGCAACATTTTAAGTTCGGGAGGGGGAAGCGGGACACAAGTCAATAATCAAGAAGGATCCATAACTCTTTCCAATGCAACCATCACTCTTAGCGTAATTGAGATTGGAACAGGTGGTCAGATTGATTTAAGTGGGAATGGTTTTATTAGAAGTGACTTTTTGATTGTCGGCAGTCATGCAATCTTTAACTTATATGGCAATAGTTTGGTGAATGCTCTCAATGGAGCTCTGATTGAAGGCTATGGAGCTCTCAACCTTTTTGATCATTCTCGTTTTGTCACGGATGGCAATATTCTTATTAATAGCTTTGGGGACGTAAACCTTTACAATCAATCACAGATGATGGTAGAGGGGGATACTCAAATCGATAGCAATGGGCATATAAACCTTTTTGATCAATCCCGTTACGACACGCAGGGTGATATCAGTGTGGGTAGCGATGGGAATTTAAACCTTTATAATCAATCACAGATGATGGTAGAGGGGAATACTCAAATCGATAGCAACGGGCAGATAAATCTTTTTGACCAATCCCTTTTCGACACGCAGGGTAATATCCTTGTAGACAGCTATGGGAATTTAAACCTTTATAATCAATCACAGATCATATCAAAGGGTCATACTGTTGTTGACAACTACGGGCAGATAAAACTTTTTGACAAATCCCTTTTCGATACGCAGGGTAATATCCTTGTAGACAGCTATGGGGATTTAAACCTTTATAACAGATCCCAGTTGATTACTGAAGGTGATATCAAGGTCAAGAGTTTTGCTAAAGTTTCTGTAAAGACCAAGGCTTCTTTGAAAGCTAGAAAAATCACATTGGATTCCAATGCATACCTTATTGTTCCGAATAGCTGTTCTTTGACTTATCACACACTTGAAGGCTGTGGGATCATTAATACAAAAGGACACACTTTTATCAACCGCTCTATTGTGAAAGGTATTCTGACTTTTATGGGTAATTTCAAAAATCAAGGAGTTTTTCGTCCTGGCAAACCTTATGGATTTATGATGATTACGGGTAATTATATTGAGAATGGAACGCTAGATATTAATCTTAACACATCAAAACCTTGCTATAGTCAAGTACGCGTAGGAGGAAATGTGAATGTTCTTGATAACAGTCATCTGAAAGTAAAGATTCAAGATTTCGATCCTTCTCGCGGTGATTACTATCAAATCATATCCAATCTGGCAGGTCATCCGATTCAGATTCACGGAGCTTTTGATGACGTGCATTTTAGAAATGAGGAAAAGAAAATGAGTAATCATGAACTCATTTTTGACTTGGGGACTGGACAGCTTATTGCAACGGGCCTCCAGGGTAAAAAAAGTTCATTTGCTGACTACGGCGCCACTTCTAATGAACGAAAAGCTTCGAAAGGTATTTTTAAGGGAGCTCTCGAGGGGCCTCACCAAATTGATAGTATGCGTCCCGCCGGATTTTTAGCACGGCAAATCATAGAGAGTCAGCGATCTCCTTCTAAAGATCTAACCTATTATGCACCTGAATATTACGGTGCGATGGCTGATTATGCTTTAATCGGTGATCGCGCTTTGGTCAGTGCCGTATGGAATCGTGTTTCTCCTTTTATGGCCCCATCACAGCTTGAGTGTACGCAGTCAGGCGGCTTTGCGGGTTATTTAGATAGCAGCCGCAAACGGGTAAATCACGCGAATTTAAGACGACAAGATGTGTTTATGGGAGGCGATTTTACAACTAGCACAGATTTTTCTGCTGGTCTTGCGTTGTCGAGAAATTTTGGTCGAATTCATGCTGATTTGGGAAAAAGTCATGCATGTGGAACAACCGGTTTAGTATATGCTCATCAACCGCTTGGCGATTACTATACTGCGTTTGCAACAGCTTGTTTTTCTTCGGATCGCAATGATTGGCATCGACGCACGTTGAACGGAAAGGTCAGAGCTTCCAATCATACCTATGTTTGGACAGGAAGCTTCGGTCTGCAGAGCGTTGGATGGAACTTCAAACAACTCACTTTTTCTCCACGATGCAATCTGGTTTATTCACATGCTTATATTGAAAAATTTAACGAGAGAGGGGCAATCGATGCGCTGCATCATAAGGGTCGCAAAGCGAACCTTTTTACGGGAGAGATTGGATTTTCCGCTTTATTTTCAACGCAATTGTTTTGCCGTGCGCTTGATATAGAAGTTGTTGGAGGAGTCGAATGTGCTTTCGACAGAGACAACCGTGATCTAGATGTTAGAGTCGCGAAAGCGCCAAAGATTGCCTATCGAATCGGAACAGAAAGACCAAATTATACTAGGAAAAGCTATGGAATCAATGTTGGATATAGTCTTTGGGAAGAAGCGATGTTTTACGTCAATTACGATGGATGTATAGAGAAAAAGTGGGACCATTATTTTAATGTCGGACTACGCATCAGTTTGTAGTCATAGATAATTCATTTCCTCTCAACTTTGACAGTTGGTCTTCATTTAATGATTGGGGCCGTGATTGGGGCCGGGCCTGCATAACTGCATAACTCACATAAAAGAGGCATTTTGCTTTTGCTCATTGTGAGTTATGCAGTTATGCAGGCCCGGCCCCAATCGGTTATGCAGGCTCGGCCCCAATCATTGGCAATCGCTGAGATTTAAGCCTTTTTTTCGTTATTTCTCGAGAGGACTAATTTTCACATGATTCGCCTTGGACAAAACACCCTCTTCGTCAACAGAGACTATATAATAGGAGTAAATACGATTCCTTTCACGATGATGATCCTCAAATCTAAATAGATCTTCATTTCGATCGTATATAACTCCTACGAGATGTGTCAGAGCAGCATCCCTGTAAATTTTATAAGACGCTGGCATGACCCCTCGAGATGGAGCTTTCCAAGTGATGATATTGACAATATCTGTTTGCATAACAAATTGATTTTCGATTTGAATTCCTCGCACTTGTTCAGGAGGAAAAATATCCTTATTGGGCGGAGCTTGCATATAGGTAAACAGATTGGCTGGCGATGGAGAGGATGTTCCAACCAATGTAGTGACGTTGACATGAACGCTCCCCGTTCCTGCAGGAGAGGTCGCCTTGATTTCTGTGGAGGATATAACGATGATTCTTGTTGCGGCTGAGGTGCCAAATTTTACCGTTGACGTTTCCGTGAAATTGTTGCCGATGATCGTTACAGCCGTTCCACCCATTTGAGGTCCTGTACTAGGAGTTATTTCGGTTACCGTAGGCGCTTCCACTTCTAGATAAGTGAATTGATCCTTAGGTGAGATTGAAGAGGTGCCTTGTTGAGTAGTAACTGTAATATCGACAGTTCCCATTCCCGCCGGTGAGGTTGCAAGAAGTTCTGTGGTCGAAACAACGATGATGTTTGTTGCGATGGAATTGCCGAAATTGACTGTTGGCGTTCCAATGAAATTTGATCCGGTGATAGTGACAACAGTTCCTCCTGCCGGTGAACCATTATTGGGTGATATACCAGATACAGTAGGTAGTAAAATTGGCGAGACATAAGTGAATTGATCTGAAGGCGAAGTATTAGAACTTCCATCGATAGTGGTGACGGTGATGTGAACGGTTCCTGTTCCCGCCGGTGAGACAGCTGTGAGTTCTGTGGAGGAAACGACCATAATGTTTTTGGCAGAAGAAGAGCCAAAATTGACTGTGGGAGTTCCTTTGAAATTGGTACCGGTAATGGTGACTTCTGTTCCGCCTCCGGTCGATCCCGTTTTTGGAGAAACCCCGGTTATTGTTGGGGGTGACAGATACGTGAATTGATCGTTAAATGTAGGCGTAGAGCTTCCACTCGGTGTAGTCACGATAACATCAACAATTCCTGTTCCGGGTGGCGAGATCGCCGTGATTTTTGTAGAGGAATCAACCACGATGTCGGTTGCCGGTACAGTTCCAAAATTAACGATCGACATTTCGGTGAAATTCGTTCCGACGATGGTGACAAATGTTCCTCCTATCTGAGGACCTGCATTGGGTGAAATGCTAGAGACTGCAGGAGCGGGTAAATAAGTGAACTGACCTGCTAGTATCACAGAAGAGTTGCCGCCTCCCGGCACGGTGACGGTTACATCAACCGTCCCTGTTCCTGGCGGAGAGGTTGCTAAGATTCGGTTTGAGGAGACAAATACGACTTCTGTTGCCGGCGTAGCTCCAAAATTGACAGTGGATGTGTTAGTAAAATTTGTTCCTGTAATCGTGACAACAGTTCCCCCTCCAGGCGATCCTGTGTTGGGCGAAATGCCAATCATTGTAGGAAAGGGCAAATAAGTAAAAAGATCGAAAGCTACGGGAGCAGAGGTCCCATTGGATGTGGTGACGCTGACCCCAACGGTTCCCGTTCCACCCGGCGAGGTCGCAATTAGCTTCACGGATGAAACGTACATGACGTCTGTGGCTTCGACAGTCCCAAAATTGACGATTGTTGGTGGTGTTTGAGTGAAATTTGTACCGGTGATTGTGACTACCGTTCCCCCTCCTATGGGTCCTGCATTTGGTGAAATGGCAGTAAGCGTTGGAGTCGGAACATAAGTGAACTCATCTGCAGACGAGACAATAGAGGTTCCGCCTGGCGTTGTAACGGTGACATTGACTGTACCCGTGCCGGGTGGAGACATCGCCGTGATCATTGTGGAGGAAACAACCACAACGTCTGTTGCTGAGGATGAGCCAAAATTAACGCTAGAGAATTCGGTAAAATTTGTCCCGGTGATAGTAACAAATGTTCCTCCTGCGGATGAACCTATTTGCGGAGAAATGTTGGTAACTGCTGGGATAGGCACGTAAGTGAACAAACTGGCGGTAGAAGGGACAGAAGTTTCATTATGTTTGGTGACGGTGATGCTTACGGTACCAGTTCCGGCTGGACACTGTGCAGTGATCATTGTGGGTGAAATAAGCGTGACGAGTGTTGCTGGGGAAGAACCAAAATTAACGATCGGAGAGCCAGAGAAGTTTGTTCCAGTGATAGTGACAAGTGTCCCTCCTGCTACCGGACCTACACTGGGGGAGATAGCAGTTACTGTAGGAAATGGCAGGTAAGTGAACTGATCGGCAGATGAGGTAGCAGAGGTTCCGCCTAGCGTTGTGACGGTGACATCTACCGTTCCCGTTCCGGCAGGAGCAGTTGCAATAATTGTTGTTGGCGAAACAAATTGGGCTTCAGCTGGAGATGTTCCAAAATTAACGGTTGACGCCGCAGTAAAGTTTGTCCCGGTAATAGTGACAACATCTCCCCCCGTTTGAGCCCCTTCGTCGGGTGAAATGCCGCTCACCGTAGGCGCAAGCAAATAAGTGAACTGATCGGCAGGAGATGCAGTAGAAGTTCCACCTGGTGTAGTGACGGTGACATGAACGGTTCCCGGTATTTGAGCCGGTGCGGTCGCCATCATTTTAGTGGAAGTAATAAATGTGACAGATGTTGCTGGAATAGTGCCGAATTTGACTGTTGAAGAATCACTAAAATTTGTCCCGGTGATAGTGACAACAGTTCCTCCGGCTATTGGACCTGCGTTGGGTGCAATGGCGCTCACGGAAGGAACTGCCAAATAGGTGAATTGATCGTTGCTTGAAGTAACAGAAGTTCCTCCCGCTGTGGTGACGGTGATATCAACGATTCCTTCTCCGCTTGGAGCGATCGCTGTAAGTTCCGAGGAGCTAATAAACGTCACCGTTGTTGATACGAAAGGACCAAACTGGACGACGGGCAGAGGCGTTTGAGTGAAATTTGTACCTTTGATAGTGATGACTTCTCCCCCTGCTTGAAGACCTTCATTAGGCGAAACGCTGGTTACCGTCGGGGTCGGTAGATAAGTAAAAGTATCTAGAGGGGAAGTCGTAGAAGTTCCTCCCGGTGTGGTGACAGTGATATCAACTGGTCCTGGATTTGTTGCAGCAGGTGAGGTCGCCGTGGCTTGGGTGGAGGAAGTGAGTGCTACTTGTGTCGCCGGGTTTGCGCCAAAGGAGATCGTTAACCCTTCAACGAAATTTGTACCCGTGATAGTCACAAATGTTCCGCCTATTAGCTGACCTGAGGCTGGTGAAACGTTAATTACTGTAGGAGGAGGCAGATAGGTAAACTGATCGTTGGGTGATTGAGTGGAGGTTCCAAGCGAGGTAGTGACTGTGACATCAACGATTCCTTCTGCACCTGCAGGCGTGGTTGCCATGAGTTCTGTTGGGGAAATGAAGGTAACGCCTGACGCTAAGTTATTGCCAAAATGGACCGTCGGAACAGTAGTGTCGCAAAAATTTGCGCCCAAAATAGTCACGGTTGCCCCGCCTAACTCTGAGCCTGAATTTGGAGTAACGCTCGTGACAGAAGGTAGAAATCCCCAAATCCATGTGTCGTTAAGATATCCAAAGTTGCCTAAACCTCCAAAAAGGATTAACTGTCCATCGTTCTGAGGGAAAAAGGCCATTGAAGCTGATTGACGAGGAGGGGGAGAAGGGACGGTCGTCAAGTTGATCCACGTCGGTCCGGTTTCATCAAAACTCCAGGTGTCGGCAAGAAATCCGCTAGCTCCATGACCCCCGAAAAGGATCAGCTGTTGGGTGGCCGTATCAAATTCCAATGGGGATTGATAGCGTGCGGGAGGAGAAGAAAGGGGCGATAATGGGACCCAGGTCGGTATCGATCCATTCCAGCTCCACGTATCGCCAAAATCACCTGTCATTGCGTTAAAACCTCCGAAGAGAATCAACTGTACATTGTCAGAACCCATAGATGCTTGGTAGCGGGCGGAAGGTGAATGGGTTGGAGATAATGGAACCCATGTTGTGTGTATTGAGTCCCAGCTCCACGTGTCATTAAGATATCCAGTGGAATCTAAGCCTCCGAACAATATCAATGTTTGCGTGACCGGATCTGCTGCCATCGACGCTCCCTTGCGGGCAGTTGGGAAAACAGGAGTGGGTTCAGGTACCCACGTCGATCCATTCCAACTCCATGTATCTTCAAGATATCCATTGAGATTGACACCCCCGAAAAGGATCAAACTTCCAGAGGAGGGGTCTAAGGCTAGCGAAGCTTGGGAACGTGCCGGAGGGGATTCGCTTGGAGATAACTGTTTCCATGTCGTTCCATCCCAGCTCCACGTTTGGCTAAGGAATATACTATTGCTTAAACCTCCGAAGAGAATCAGTTTTTCCGAGATTGGGTCATAGGCCATTGAAGCTTCGTCCAAAAGGGGAGGGGCTTTGCTCGGTGATAATACATTCCAAGTAGGTGTAAAAGAACTTGGCGGACAAACGAGAAAAGGCGACGCGCTTGTTGTTTGTGCTCCAATCAAGCCGATTGATGAGATCAAAAATAACACTAAAATATATAATTTTTTACTAATCATGAACTAATTAATCCTAGGTAGATATTTTGGTGAGGATAACAGCCTTTCTTTAGTGCCCTGTTATGTTTTTTGATATCGCAGATCCCTTTTTCATTTTACAAAGTCAAGTGGCAGCAAATAATTTATTTGTTACAGTGATTTCTCTTTCAATTTTTTTCAATATAAAATTATTTATAAAGGGACATTCATGCCGTAAATTTTCTTCTTCAACTTGTTTTGTAAATATAGAAGGTTTTATGAGAGGGCTCTTGCTTGGCGTAGTTCTGCTGTCTCAAAGCTGTTGTTTTGCCACCTATTATGGTCAATTCAATCAGGACAAATTCGTAAATGAAAAATACTTTCATGATCTTAGAGGAGGTGTTTTCGTAGACGTGGGTGCTCATAATGGAGTGAGTTTAAGCAACACATACTTTTTTGAGAAGGAGTTGGGATGGACGGGCATTTGTGTCGAACCCATGCCAAGGGCGTTTAACGCACTAAAGAACAATAGACATTCAATTTTAGTTCAAGGTTGTGTGACAAATTATTCGGGACCGGGAGAATTTTTACTCATTACACACCCTGAAGTTGCTACAAATGTCAGATTTTTAGGAACGCCAGAAATGCTATCCGGATTGTTAGATAAATATGATCCAAGGCATTTAGATAGAATTCGACAAACCATTGCTGCATGGCCCGGTTGCGGTTTTGAAGTCATAGACGTGCAATGCTATCTCCTCAACGACCTCTTAGAAAAAAATGGAATCACTCACGTGAACTTTTTAAGCTTGGACACAGAAGGAGGGGAATTTGACATTATATCTTCAATTGACTTTTCACGATTTCAGATCGATGTCATTAATTTAGAGGATAATTATGGCGATCCACGTTTTGTTCCCTTTCTTGAAGAGAAAGGCTTTTATTTGTCATCAAAAAAATTTATAGATTTGTTTTTTGTTAATAAAAATTTCAAGCCCCCTGTAAAAAAGGAAAATAATTGATAGTTATTTGCGAATGATAATACAAACGATGAAATTCTCAATGAATGCTTTTTGGAGTCTATTATTTATTTTATATAGTTCATCTCTTATCGCGAGTGATATTGCCGTTGTCACGCTGGCCCATTCCAAAGAATATAGAGAATTAGTCAGTCTAGGTGTTGAAAATAAGCATGCTTATTGCCGGCAACATGGATACGATTATATATATTGTGAAGAGACTCTTGATCCATCACGACATCCCGCCTGGAGCAAAATTCTCTTGGTCTTGAAAGCGTTTGAAAATTCCACATATCAATGGGTTGTCTGGTTGGATGCTGATACATTAATTATGAATCAAGATATCCCTTTGGAGGATCTCATTGATGAGAGGTATCATTTCATCATTTCCAAATCTTCAAATGGGCACGAATCTTCCAAAGATTGGAATAGAATCAACTCCGGAGTCTTTTTCATTAAAAATTGTGATTGGAGTCGCCAATTTTTAACTCAGGCTTATGCACATACGGAATTTCTATCTCCTCCTTGGTCTTATCTTCCCTTTCATGAACAATCTGCACTTATCGCAGAGCTAAAGAAACCAGAATTTCTTGTTCATAGTAAAATCGTTCCTCAAAGATTCTTTAACTCATTTCCTATTGAAACAATGTCAAGACTTGAGGCTACATATCAATCGGGGGACTTTCTTATACACTTTGCAGCCAAACGCGGGGATTTTTTAGCCCGATTATTTGAAAAATATTCTCAACTCGTCGTCCATGATCGCGACTTGGTGACGTTGGATCAATGCCATGGTTATTATGGAATTCATTCCAAACAAATGGAAGGCTATTTGTCTCATGAACAAAAAGAACAATTCACATTCTTCTTGTCTCATCAACCCCATATTCAAAATATTCTGATGCTAGGCCTTAATAGCGGGCATTGCGCTGAACACTTCTTGAGATATTGTGAAGGTCTTAAAAAATTGATATCTGTGGACAGTTGTCATGAAGCTTACATATCTGTTGCTGCAGAATATTTATCCCGTAAGTATCCGAAAAAATTTGAGTTTATCAAAGCGAATCCTTTGACGATGATTCCAGAACATGCCGAACATTTTTTGAATCGTGCATTTGATTTGATTTATTTAGATGGAAATCGAGCTTACGAAGAGTGCATTCAAGACATTCTCAATTGCCAAAAATTGGCAAGCGAAGAGACGATATTATTGATAGATGATAATTTCGCGCAGGTCAAAGAGGCTGTGTTTGCTCTTCAAGCAAAGGATGTGATTGAAATCAAGAATGCATTTAGATGGGGCGATTCTAATGGAGCCAAATCCTGGTTGGAAGCACGATATCATTTCGGATCGTGCAAACACTAGAGGCTACCCCATTTGCTTTTTGTCTCTCTCTGTGTTCTCTGTGAGCTCTGTGGTTCAATATCAACCACAGAGCACACAGAGAACACAGAGAGAGACAAAAAGCAATTTTTTTTCTAGGAGGCTCTAAGGCGCAAAGAAGGCGCATATTGTCTCTGATGAGCTCATTGCCTTTCTTGCCAATTTAACAATCGTAAACTAATCAAAATGACAATAAGAGTGACCCCCACATCTGCAAAAATTGCTAACGCCAAATTACTCCAACCAATCAAGGCAAGGACAATGAATATGAATTTAATAGAGATTGCTAAACCGACATTGAATCGAATCGTCCGCAGTGTTTTTCTCCCCAATTTGATAAGAAAAGGAATGACATCTAGGCGATCATTGAGAATGACGATAGAGGCAGCTTCAATGGCTGTATCGCTTCCCAAGCCGCCGATTGTAATTCCAACATTAGAGAGAGCAAGCGCCGGGGCATCATTGACTCCATCGCCTACCATAGCGACAGTTTGATATTCCTTCACTAATTGTTGAATGATAGAGGCCTTATCCTCCGGTAGAAGTTCTGCTTTGACCTCTTGAATGCCCAGTTGCTTGGCAACCATTTTGGCAGGGGAGTAATGATCGCCTGTCAATAAAATCGGTCGGATGCCCAATTTTTTCAATCCATCAATCAAATGGCGGCTTTCGGGACGAATTTCATCAGTTAAAGCGATGACTCCTTCGACCTCTCGATGTGTGGCAATGATAACAGCAGTCTTTCCTTGTTCTAAAAGCGCTTCAACTTCCTGAATCACTGTCTGAGGGACGACGTGTTCTTCTAAAATGAAAGGTAGTTTTCCTAAGCAATGGTGCTTATCTGAACAGACTAAACAATCGGCTTGAGCTCCCTTGCCCATGATGCTTCTGAAATTTTCAACAGGATGAAGAGTTAAGTTCTCCTTTTTAGCCGCTTCCACAATGCTTTGAGCTAATGGATGCTCAGAAAAAATTTCGATGCCCGCAGCGCATTCCAATAAGTGCTCTTTAGAACTTGTTCCATATGGAATGACATCGCTGACGATAGGGCGACCATAGGTGAGTGTACGCGTCTTATCCAAAGCAATTGCCTTGATTTGTCCAATTGCCTCTAAATACTTGCCTCCTTTAATTAAAGCTCCTTGTTTCGAGGCGTTTCCAAGTGCCGAGTAAATAGAGATCGGAGTAGAAATCACCAGAGCGCAAGGGCATGCAATCACAATCAAAGAGAGTCCTCTTGCAAGCCATGGATCCAAAGGATAGCCTAACAAAACTGAGGGGACAAAAATCCATAAGAATGCCAGAATGATGATTGAGGGAGTATAATATTGAGAGAATTTTTCAATGAATTTCTGAGTAGGCGCTTTGACTTGCGTGGCTTGAAAGGTGAGTTCTTTGATTTTTGCAAAAGTGGTATTTTCCGATGTCTTTACAACCTCAATTTCTAAATAACCTTGTTTGTTTAATGTACCGGCATAGACTGAATCGTCAACAAATTTCTCTTGAGGTATTGCCTCTCCTGTAATGGATGATTCATCAACAAACGAAACACCTGAAGTCACCTTGCCGTCTACTGCTATCATTTCTCCCGGCTTTACCACAACGATATCGCCCACTTTGACTTGCTCGATAGGAATTGGCAGCTCATGATTTTTTAAAAGAACAAATTTGGGCATTTTTTCTAAAAGAGAACCTATTGCAGATTGACTCTTCTCGATTCCAATATCCTCGAGTTTTTCAGCTAAGGTGTAGAGGACAATAACGACCGCAGCCTCTTCATATTTACCCAAATACCACGCACCTGCCACTGCGATGAGCATGAGAGCATTAATACTCTTAAAATTGAGAGTCACAAGTGCGGAAAGTCCATGCCAAAGGGTTTGATAACCAATGACTAAGATGAATATGAGAAAGAAGGGGACTTCTATTGGGTGAGGCAATCTGATTCCGGCCAAAGAGAGAAATTCCAATATTCCCACTAAAATAGCAGCGGAAATCAACCATAAAAATTTTGAATCATTCCACATGCAAAGACATCTCCTGAAATCAGAACTCTTTTGTATATAGACAAAATATTTAAAAAATTCATCAAAAGCCTTCACAAAATTTCAATTTCCATAATATCGATTCATTTATTATAGTCTCATCATATTTAACTTAGTGAAGGATACAAGGCATGGAGCATAGTCAGATTAGACCCGATATACCAACAACGGCAAATTGGTTGACTACTACCTCTACAGACGAAAAAAGCGATGACGATTTGCTGACGTATTTCTTTAACGTGTATGTGCGCTTTGACACATTGGAAATTAATTCAAGATGTTGTATCAAAGACAGAACTCACTGAATTGCACTTCACTAAGTCTAAAATGGAGTTTTCGCCTATCGTGTTCACAAATACGAATCATCCTGTGAGGTTTGTTACACATAAATCTGACCCCGTGCCTCCGATTGAAGCGGAATTTGTTCGGGATTAAAATATGACATTGAATTTGAGAATTAGCTTCTATCTCAGAGAGTTCCATGTTTGTAAATGAATCGTAAGCATTAGCCCCAAGTCGCGTCGGCCTGTAACATATCACTTCAAAACAGCTCAATGCTCTCAGAGCAGTCTTTTGTTACATTGTTATCAAAATTTTTAAAAATTGATCTTAAAAAAGGTTAAAAAAGACTTGAATTTCTGCTAAAAGTCCACTATGCTAGTATAGAAAGTATTTACAAATTGATTATAAGCTTCTATTTGAAACTCTTTTCTCTCAAAATAAGCCATGCCAGTTTGTAAGTCCTTTTCTACCCACTAACAAAAGGTGTCCTATGGGGACAAATCGACCCTATGTCATTATAGGAAATTGGAAAATGCACAAGACAATTGAGGAAGGTCTTTCTTTTGTCAAAGATTTACTTTCCTCTTTTCATCCAACAGAAATGGAGGTTGTTGGTTTGGCAGTCCCATATACGGATATTTATCCTCTATCTCAAGAGATAAAAGGAGCGCCACTTTTGATTGGCGCTCAAAATATGAATGATGCCACTGAGGGAGCCTTTACGGGAGAAATTGCAGGAATCATGCTTAAAGATGCAGGAGCCAAGTTTGTTTTGCTTGGCCATTCTGAACGACGTCATCTCTATGGAGAAGATGATGCATTCATTAACCGCAAGGTCAAACGGGCAGTGGAAATAGGGCTTCAACCTATTTTATGTGTCGGAGAAACTAAAGCTGAGTATGAAGGTGGGGAAACACATGCGGTTATCGAAAGGCAGTTGACCGAGGGATTGAAAGATCTTGAGGCGCAGCAGCTACAAAATTTGATTGTGGCTTATGAACCGGTATGGGCCATCGGCAATGGGCATAGTGCGACACCTGAAATAGCTCAAGAGGTGCATCATTTTTGCAGACAAATTCTTGCTAAAATTTTGAACGAAGAATTGGCTCAGCAGATTGTGATTCAATATGGCGGCTCTGTGAACCCATCGAATGCTCAAGAGTTGCTTGCGCAAGCTGACATTGATGGTTTACTTATCGGAGGAGCATCACTTTCTCTTGAATCTTTTCTCCAAATCGTGAATGATAGATACTCAAAAATCAATCAATAGGTTCATACGTTATGACATTTCTTTATTTTTTTATGATCGCACTTTTTATGATTTTATGCATTTTATTGTGTGGTGTGATTCTCATGCAAGAGAGTAAGAGTTCCGGTTTGGGTGCCTCTTTTGGGGGGGAAGCAAGTGAATCTTTATTTGGGACTTCAACTGCCGATGTTTTAAAGCGTTTTACTGCTTGGCTTGCTTTGGCTTTTTTTATTGCCTGCATTCTCTTATCTTTATGGACGACGGCTTTAGGTCGTTCCAAAACTACAGCTCCGGCTTTTACGATGGAACATATTGAATCTTAGTAGCTGTTCGGAATCTTTGATTCTAGCTATTTCCAGATGGACAAAGCCTTTTTTTTAACGAAGAGAAATGGTGTGGAAAAATATTCGGAATTTATTACTAACAATTCTTGTTATTTTTTTAACTAAACAACCCCAGACATTTTGCCTCTCTCTGTGCGCTCAGTTGTTCAATATCAACCACAGAACGCACAGAGAGCACAGAGAGAGACGAAAACCAAACACGACAGGTATACAGAGTTACATGTACTGTAAGTAACCTTCGAAGTAATCTTTTAAGAATAACTTCAGCGTGCTTCGGTTGAGAAGGAAGAAATCTTTACCTGCTTCGGTTTGGTAGAGGACCATTTCCCATAACCCTTTTGACTTCAAAAATTCGATAACGCCTTCCTCTTCTTCTTTCAGCCATTGATCAAAATGACGCCCCTTTATTTCATGATCGCAATCACTGGTCAATTGAGTAAGTTTTGCACGATTATATGCTTCTTTGAATACTAATTCGGCGCCCTTTGCTTTCAAGGCTTCGCCAAAGATTCCCTTTTCGATTTTTTGACGTGCATCCTCTTCCGCACTTGGCACCTCCTCAATTTTAGCTTTCCAATCATGGTAAAATTCCATAAATGTTTGGGCTTTCTCATTGAAACACTTCTCAGAGAGACCTTTCTCGAAAAATCGATCAAAGAACTCTTTTGGTAAAGTTCCTTTATTATGCTCCTTCGTGAGATAAGCCAATTCTGCTATAATGTAAGGAAGTCTTAGTGTGGCCATTAGCACCAGATCACAGTTTGGTACATTGATATAATAATTTAGCGCCTTACCACTAGGATTTACACGCTTCCATACTCCATAATTGGATCGATCGACATTGTCGGGAGATGGATGAACAATCCCGTTTTTTGGAAGATCTAGATGGCGGTAGGGCAAAAGCTTAGCCACGTCGGCAGCCGTTAATTTGCCACCTCCATGCTTTTTGAGGCCGCATATCTCTCCAAATTGCACGATCTTTTGTTCTGCTATTTTGATCGCTTCGGCATCATTTATTGCATCTATTTCAATATCTAAATCGACGACGTTGCCTGTGTAGTATTTGAAGGTTCTTAAACCTTGATTCCATCCATAATGATGTTCGCCGCCTAAAAATCTCTGGCGAGTAAAATCATCGATGACACCTGGGCCGCATTTTATCAAGTTGCGTATTCCTACCAGGCTAAGATATTTTCGTACCTCAATAGGTTCTTCTTTAACGTTCGCAAAATATGCAGGAACTTGCTGTTCGTATTTAATTATTTTAGGAGGGTAATATCTTCGTTCATATTCAGCAATGATTTCATTTAGCAGTTCTAGAGTCTGTTGAGTTGTTTTCGAATTCACAACTGAAAAGGTTTTCACTGTAGAAAAAAAGGGATCAATAAATACATTTTCGGCTATTTTACCACAAATTGATTCAATCTGAACAAAAGGGTTAGGTTTAGTCGGCTTAGGTTTTTCCTTCGGAGTAGCCACAACCACTTGTTGAGGCTTCTCAATGATAGCGGATTTGCTACCCGAATTTGAATTTTCGGGAAGAGGCGTGATTTTAGGAGAGTGGTGTAAATCTTTCTTATCAGCATTTGCTTGCCACTGTTTGGCAAGTACATCGTCACTCTCTTCCCACATTGAATAATCCAAATCTTCCGCCAGTAATTGTTCCTGCAATTTTTTTGCAAATTCTAAATCTTCTTCCTCTGTAGTAGTTTTAGACTTTTCAGTAGTGTCGTCCGGTTTCTTTTCCTTTTTCTTAAGATCATCATTTATTGAATCATCATGATCCATCGTATTCTTCTTCTTGTCCTTAGCTTTCTTATCCATATCTATAAGAGGGGGAGGCTCAGGTATAATTATTTTGCTATGGGAGGGATCGGGTGAATGTTCTGTCAACTGTTGGGAATCATCCGGCAAATGTCTGTGTTTAGGAGAAATATGCGACGGAATATCAGAATCATCATCAGACCATGCTTTTGCCTCGTAATAGCGATAAATATAATAAAGCGTTGTAATGGTACCAATAATGACTAAAGCAACACCCGCAATTTTTGCATATTTTAGCGTTGCGTTAGACAAATAACCGGTAGATACAGGGCTATTTTGAATTGACAGACTTGATTCAAGGAATGTGATCATAAGTATTCTATAGTTAGTTTAGTTAATAGTATAAAATTTGATGCGCCATTGGTCATTTTCACTTCTATCTGAATTGATACGTGATTTCCCAAAAAGTAATACTTAGCGAGAATAACAAATTTTAGATTTTATTTCATCTAAATTAAAAGCTTAATCAAAAATTGGGAGATATTAAAGAGCAATTTCTTACTTTTGACGGCTATACTTTTTTTTGATTTCTCTGAGATAACTATCAAGTTCCTTCTTCCTTCTAGGAGGAAGGCGGTCGATAAATAACACCCCATTGATGTGATCATTTTCATGCAAGATGACATGCGCATCGAAGCCCTTAAAACAATCTTGAAAATCTCTTCCGTCTAAATCGGTTGCTTGTACAGTGACTTCAAATGGACGGACAACCGTTTCACGCAGTCCGGGAATGGAAAGACAACCTTCTTTGCATGGCCACACGGCTTCACTATATGCAATAATTTTCGGATTGATGAAGACTCGGAGTTCGCCGGGTAATACGGTATCTTCGTCTACATATTGAGGAATGCAAGTGATGAAAAGGGTGAGTGATTGGTGAACTTGAGGAGCAGCAAGACCGCAACCGTCATTGGCTTCCATTGTCTCAGCCATGTCTTTGACAAGCTGATGGATGGTTTCATCTATCTTAATAACAGGAGCGCCTTTCTTGCGTAATATGGGATCTCCATAATATGCTAAAGGTAATTTCATAATCTTTCTTTCACGTTAAAAGCATTTCATTCAGGTGAGTGTTTTAGTTTACTTTAATTATATCGTGCAAATGGTTATAAAAACAAGCATGTTAAGCACCTTTCTACAATAGAGTAACAAAACATTGTTGAGTTTTTCATGCGAATTGAATCAAAATTGGTTTGCGAATTGTGTCACAGTTCCATTTCAGGTATGCAGCATCGAATGGAAGGGGAAGATTCTGTTTTTTGTTGCAAAGGATGCCAGGTCGTCTATCACATTTTAAAAGCACAAGGTGCTCTGGAGGGTTTTCAAAATCATCCTATTTATCAACAAGCGTTGCAAGCAGGTTTGATTACTAATTCCAACCTTCAATTTTCAAAGCATGAAGAAGAAAAGATACCGGCCGAAGATTTTCAAAAATTGCATTTGACAATTCAAAATATGTGGTGTCCTTCTTGCGCTCAAGTGATTCATTTAATCTTGCTGAGAGAAAAAGGCGTTCGTCAATGTGTTGTCGACTATTCTACAGACCTTGCCTCCATAGAGTTTACGCCTCGCTTTATTTCAAAAGAGAAAATTTTACGCTTGATCTCTCAATTGGGTTATCTTCCTCAGTTTTTGCAAGATCCGCGTCAAAAGGCAATAAGCCTTCATTTACTGTTACGCTTTATTGTGGCGGCTTTTTTTTCTTTAAATGTCATGATGTTTGCCTATCCCATCTATGCAACCTATTTTGATGGGGGAGATGCGGACGGATACGCTAAGCTCTTCGCTTGGCTTTCTCTCGCTGGATCCTTACCCGTTCTTTTTTATAGTGCATGGCCTATTTGGCGTCGATTTTATATGGGACTTAAGGTAGGAATCTGGGGAATGGAAGCGTTGGTTTTTATGGGGGTATCAGCAGCTACGGGGCTCTCTCTTTATGAATTATTTCGGAATAGTCCTTACGTTTATTTTGATTCTATTACCGTTATCATCCTCTTTGTATTACTCGGGAAAATCATTGAATCCCGCGCGAAGTTTTCTGCTAAGGATGCTCTGGTTAAATTATCTTTGGCAATGCCGAGAAAGGGGCGCAAGCGCCAGGCAAGTGGTGAGGAAAATTTTGTGCCCATTAAAGAGATTCATCCGGGTGATTTGTTGATTGTGCGAATGGGAGAAAAAATTGTTTTAGATGGAACCGTAGAAGAGGGTGCGGGGGCTTGTGACGAATCGTTGATGACGGGCGAATCACTCCCGGTTCCGAAGCAATTGGGATCTTATGTTCTAGCCGGGACTCTGTTACAGCAAGGGCATTTGGTTATTAAAGTCGTTTCATCTTTGGAAGAGACGACGCTGCAGCGGATTATTGACATGGTGAGTCAAGAAATTGGACACAAATCGCGCTATGTGAGAGCTGCAGACCATATTGTGAAATGGTTCGTCCCTTTTGTCATTGTTTTTGCCTTGGCAACAGCATGTTTTTGTTTCATTTTCGGAATAGCAGACCGAGAGCAGACTGTTTTGCAAACAGCTATTATTCGAGCCATCTCAGTGCTTTTGATTTCTTGTCCTTGTGCTATCGGAATTGCGGCACCGCTTGCAGAATCCTATATTCTCAATGCTTTAGCAAAGGCTGGAATATTGGTGCGTAACCGGGGATGTTTGCCTTTTTTAGGGCAAGAAACACTCTTCGTGTTTGATAAAACCGGGACGGTTACCGAGGGGAGTTTCACTGTTTGTGCGGGATTAGATTCTTTAACATTTGAGGATAAAAAGGCATTAAAGGGACTTGTTGCACAATCGTTGCATCCCATCGCTATTGCCTTGCAAACAAGCCTTTTATGTCCCCCCTCTTCTTTCGAAAAAGTGGAAGAAATAGTAGGAAAGGGAATTCAGGGCGTCTTAGAAGGCAAAAGATACTGTTTAGGCTCTGCCATTTTTATGGCACAGCTAGGAATTGATGTTCCTTCATCCGGTGAAGATCAAGATTCTTCGATTTTGACAACTGTCTATTTTGCCAAGGAAAGCAGATGTTTAACAGCGCTTGTTTTAGGGGATCAAATCAGAGCTGGAGTACAAGAATTTATTCGTTTTTTATTTCCTATCAACACTCTTTTGGTTTCAGGCGATGGGGAGGGACCGGTTGCTAAGGTAGCGAAAAATTGCGGCATTCAAGAATGGAAATCCGGTTATCTTCCTCTGCAAAAAAAAGAGTTGATTGATCAATTGAGGGCCAGAGGGGAGGTCATAGCAATGCTTGGAGATGGGATCAATGATGCTCCTGCTTTGGCAGCCGCTCACATAGGGATTGCGGTTGTTTCTGCGAGCGATATTAGCATTCAAGTTTCGGATCTTTTGTTGACAACAAATAGTTTTGAAGCGTTGTCTATATTACGTCGAGTTGCAGTTAAAGGAAAAAAAATTATTAAACAGAACCTATTCTGGGCTTTTTTTTATAATTGTTTTGGTTTAGCGCTGGCGGCAGGGGGATTATTGACACCGTTGTTTGCAGCGATTGCGATGGTGATGAGCAGTTTGATAGTGCTATTGAATGCGCAACGAATTTCGGTTGAGAATGCGGAGATAATTAAACGCGAAGGTGCAAAGATGAAAAGGTAACGAGCAAATTGTCTCGCTCTGTGCTCTCTGTGTGCTCTGTGGTTGATTTTAAACCACAGAGCACACAGAGAGCACAGAGAGTGACAAAAAGTGTTGGGGCCGGGCCTGCATAACTGCATAACTCACAATAAGCAAGGCAAAATGCCTCTCTCATGTGAGTTATGCAGTTATGCAGGCCCGGCCCCAACAGATTAACATGATATGCAGGATGGGCAGGATAAGAACAAGATAAGAGCATTATTAATGATTGATCTTGTTCTTATCCTGCGCATCCTGCATATCATGTTAAAATTTAAAAATTTAGCTATATTTTTGTTGATCTTTTGTTTAACTTAGTCTAAGCGTTTGCCTGCAAATCCTGTTCCTATTTCGGTTAAAACACCCAGACGCGCTTTGCGCCTAATGGAGGTTTGTTTTATTCCTTGGATATCGCAACACCTATCGCTGAATCTGCGGCCCCATAATAAAGAAACCAACTATCCTTGAAATGGACAAGCCCCTGAATAAAGACTGTTCCCTCTTCATACTGTCCCCACATTTCATATGGCTTTTCCGGTGTTAAAAAGCACTCTTCAGAACGTGCAAGGATTTTCGCCGGATCGTCTATATCCAAAAGAATTTGACCCGCAGAATAAGCTCTTGCATGGATCGTTGGATCGCCATTCTTAACTGCATTCTTTCCATTATAGAGCAGCAAGATTCCATCTTTGGTGAGGATGGCAGGAGGTCCCGCTTCGACCAGAGAACTATCGAATTTTCCTTCGCGAGGTTCAAGTAAGACCACAAGCTCCCCATCATTGTTTCGCAGCGGTTCCCAAGAGATTAAATCATCTGAAACTGCAACATGGATGACTCCTTCACCCCAATACATCCAATATTTATCTCGAATTTTTGTCGCTATAAGTCTATCTCCTTCACATCGACAGACAATAGAGCCAGATTTAGACCAATTTCTCTTACATTTTCCTTCAAAAACATATCCATGTTTTTTCCAATGCAATAGATCATCGGATGTCGCAACCCCTAAGACCGGAACTTTATGATTCCATTGTGTATATGTCATGACATAAGTACCCTCTTCCGTTTCCACAATGCGTGGATCCTCGCATCCGCCGGGAAACTCATGGGGTTTTTGATCGTCTTCATCGGGAAATACGATGGGAACTTTCTTCCTTTGGAAATGAATTCCGTCAATGCTTACTGCTAAGCCTAAGCGAGAAGTGTGCTGGCCGATGCCGGTGCCATAATCATCTTCTGCTCGATACACTAAATAGACCTTTCCATGTCGCACGACCGCTCCCGGATTAAAAGTATGTTCAGCTTCCCAGCGAATATCTTTATCTTGAATTGGACAATGAAATATAGAATACGGCGAGGGCATTACAATGGGATTTGCTTCATGGGCACGCTCAAAAGGGCCTAATTGCCATTGACTAGATTGGACAATTGTAAAACCTAAGAGGGGAAAAATGATACTAAAGAGGGTGGCGTACCATAAAATATGCTTGTCTGATCTTCTTGACATTCCAGTAGCTCCTTAAGCTAATGGATAGTTTACTGGTAATAGTATATTCGTGCTATTATTTCTTAAATTTTTTCTTTATCTCATGGAGCATGATGTCGGTCATAAGTGGAAGATCATATTTGTGTTTCCAACCCCAATCTTTTCTGGCTTCGCTATCATCGATGCTTTCCGGCCATGAATCGGCGATTTGCTGCCGAAAGTCTGGTTTATAGGTGATGGTAAAATCAGGAATATGTTTTTTGATTTCTAAAGCCAGCTCCTTAGGAGTAAAACTTATTCCGCTTAAGTTATAACTCGAACGTATTTTAATTTTCGACGAGTCGGCTTCCATTAAATCCACAGTCGCCCTTAAGGCATCAGGCATAAACATCATGGGAAGTGCCGTATTTTCTTTTAGGAAACAAACATACTTGCCCGTTTGTATCGCCTCATAGAATATTTCTACAGCATAATCAGTGGTTCCACCTCCCGCTTCAGTTTTATAGCTGATCAATCCAGGATAGCGAAGGCTTCGGACATCTACACCATATCTTTTGAAGTAATATTCACACCATCTTTCTCCTGCCTGTTTACTTATTCCATAGACAGTCGAGGGTTCCATAATCGTAATCTGAGGAGTGTTCTTTCTCGGAGTAGTTGGACCAAATACGGCAATAGAACTTGGCCAAAATATTTGCTTGATCCGCTTATCTTTGGCCATTTCTAGAATGTAAAGAAGACTCTTCATATTTAAATCCCAAGCCAATTTAGGATTTTTTTCAGAACTCCCGGAAAGCAATGCGGCGAGTAGATAAACGGTCTGCACATTCTCACGCGTGATGATTTCATTGACCCGCTGTTCATCCATGACGTCAAGAATTTCAAACGGTCCAGATTCCATAATCTCGTCTGATGCATTCCTGACATCACTTGCAATCACATGATCGTTACCATACCTTTTGCGCAATTCTAATGTTAGTTCTGATCCTATTTGTCCTGCTGCACCAATGACAATAATTTTATTCATAATTAAAGTAAGTTCCCGATTGAATTTCCTTTCTTTTAGACGATCGATAATCTGAGCTCTCACTTTTCAGCTCATATATTTAAAGAAAAAGTTCAATAATAGAGAGCCACTTCATTTTTAACAAATAAAATCACTGTGTTGGCAATGAATGGAATAAATAAGTAACAACTGATTTTTTGCTTAAAACCCAAAACTCAGGTTAAATTAATCAATGATGATTTCATCAAAAAAACTGCAAATAATGTTTAATGAGCAGATTTTTTATCAGAAATAATCGTTGCAATCATGTCGATGGAAAAAGCGATGATGTCATCAGCTGATAGATGCTCTTTTTGCAATTGCATTGCTTGAGTGTAGATTCGCGTTGCAAGTGCTGCTTTCGTCTGCGGGCGAAGAGTCGTCTTTGTTTCATCTAAAATCATTTCAATCTTTTCTAATATAGTTGCCAGCATTTCTTGAGACTGGGTCAATTGGAATGTGGAGCTATGATTTTCTTGGGGAACAATCTTTGCAGACGCTTCTTGCTTGGTATTGACGATTTCGCTAAGCGGAGTTTCCAGAGCTTCTGCCATTTTCATTAAAACATTGATATTCAGCCTGGACTTTCCTCTTTCAATGCGGCTAAGCTGCTGATAGTCAACGCCCATTTTCTCGGCTAGAGAGTTTAAAGTCACCCCTCTTTCCTTTCTCAATTGCTTTAATCTTTTATGTATCTCGTCCATGGCCATCCCTTCAGAATTATGATACTCGCTCATATTCATATTATGACAAATTTTCCATTATTAAAATATATAATTTCCACTCAAGATTCAAGACTAACCACGTTTAAGCATGAAAAAAATCGGCCACCCACACATTTTCTCTCTCTCTGTGCTCTCTGTGTGCTCTGTGGTTTATTTTTACCACAGAGCACACAGAGAGCACAGAGAGAAACAAAAAGCAAATGGGAGGTAGCTATTTTTTCGCCCTCCCCGCGTTGATCGTTTATTGATTTTATTGTTAATTTGTGAGCGCTGATCGTCCGCTTTACCCAGAAAATTTTAAATTTTGACAGAGAAGATGTAAGATTTTTCAGATTTTTGTTAAAAAATAATCATTAATTTCGTATATGTTGATGTATAGGTGCGATTATTGTCAGTATATGAACATTTAATCGCCAAAAGGTGTTAAAATATGATGATTATCAAAAGGGAAACGAAAGAGCTCAACGTTCTGTCGATATGAGACTAGAAAGGGAGCACATTTAGGTTAAACTACCTTGGTAGAAAGGAGAAAAGATGAGTAATTTACAAGACGTAAGAAATGGAATCAAAGTTGAATGGGAAATTCCTCAAGATAGCGGCCGGGGAGGAGCGATTGCAATTGATTTAGCGAACGAAAGAACAAAAGAGATGCACGAAAAAGGAGTGCATGGTTTTGCGAAGGCAATCTGTCGAATGACAAATGAGGCGAATTTATTTCAATGGCAGGTTCGAAAGATAACGATCGAATTACCCCAAAGTCAACAAACTTTTTTTAGCAATTTTATTCCTCGTTTCAAATCTGAAAGTAGTGAAGAGGAGATGGAAATCCTCCAATTTTTTTCTGTTATTCAAGACCTTATTGCCTGCATTCAACAAAACAAAAATCAACTTGCAGATCCGGGGGAAATCACAAAGAAGTTAAACAAGCTGCTGATTTCTTTACTTCAAGTGGATTCTTGGCCTCTGAAAGATAAAGAAAATACCATCCAAAAAGTGATCGAAAAATTTCAAGAATACAAACTCCGTTGTCAATCCAAAGATTTTCTCATACAGAACCAAGAAAATTTTAAGTTTTTTGTCTCTAAGTTAAATAAAGTCTTGCACAAAAAAACTATGACGCTGCCGGAAATCAGCGACAAGATTGTCACTAAATTGGAACGAGAAATTCCACAAGGAGAAAAGCTGTATGGGAGAGTCCGAGAACTGATTCAGCTTGGGACAGAACGAATTTATTGGCCCGACAAGAAACAGGATGAAGAGGTTGTTCATTTCTCCAAAGCTTTTGCTTTGCATGCATATGTTTATAAAAAAGATGCAGACAATCAACGTGCGAAGGAGATGTTAGCAAACCAATTGGAAAGGTTCATCGAATTGATCATTGCGTATGATCATCGAAATAATTCTTCTACTTTGACACATTTTCTTTGCCAGCTCATGGAATGCCTCGAATTGCATGGGAAGGGTGAATTTGACAAGATCAGCCTTGCATCCTTTGGAGCTTTGGTCTGGACGTTTGAGATTCTCGTAAACGATAAAAGATTCATCGAGTATATGCAGTCTCCCGAAAGGCAGAGTTCTTTGAATCAGGAAACTCTCCGCTTTCTTTTTCAGCAGGAGAGTACTTGGGAAAGTGTCGCAAATTTGATCGTATCTTTAGGTAATTTCGAACTATTCAAAACAGTGATTGAAGCAAGGTTAGCGCTTCAAGATAGAAGATGCATGCTTAATGAAAATCAGATCGCCCTATTGTTTCAAAAGCTAAACGTCAAGCTGCAAGAGAAGAAGAATGATGCTCATAGAGAAATGTATCGCCATTTCTTAGATCTCCTCTCAAAAATGAATCGTCTTCATTATCTCAAAACCTATGCTGAAGAAGAGAGGCATATTCAAATTCTACGACAAAATCTAGCGCTCCTGGGTTTTAGCTTTATGACTTCCTCTATGGCCACTCTTCCCTCATTTTTTGGAAATGCTACTTTTAGATCAATAAAGGATAACAGAAAAGAAATTCCTGTCGGCGCAAATGTTCGACTCGCGTTGCTCAGACTTTTTAGTAAAAGTGGAAAAAATCCTGTTAAGCAGGAAGAGGATTTTAACCGGGCACTTCAGAAATTAAGCTCTGACTTCAGAGCTGAAGGTTTTGAAATTCTCTGTGAAGAAATTCTCGGATCTATAGGAGAAGGAACGAACCCATTATTTGCAGAAGTCGCTGGACAGCGTATTTGGAAACCCGTTGAACAGTGGCTGTCCGAAGAGGTGGATGTTCTCTATCAAACCTTAAAAAAGTATGTCCTGCTATGTCTTCCAATGAAGTGGCAAATGGCAAGGCTGGATGATGAAGAAAACTATCTTGACCGCCTTTGTCTCTTAGAAGACAAACTCTACACAGTCGAACAAAATGAGAGGAACGAACTTGTTTTAAAAGATGTCATTACGCAAGAGGTACGATCCGCCCCCAAACAGCCGCTTTTACTTTCAGAATTGTTGTCGAAGGTAAAATTGCATTTAAAAGATCAAATGAGTCCGCCTCCCGGACCTCAGCTACAGCAGCTTGAGAGATTAAGTCGACGGGGAATTTCGCGTTTAACCGAAAAGTATATGTTGTTTCATAACGATAAACAAGATAAACGCACCCTCCAAAAGTTATTAGATCTCATCATAGGAAAAATGGTAGCGGATCAAAACTCTGTTTTATTCACTGATCGCCTTGAAATGATGGCTGAATTTCTCAACGCCATGTCGCCAGTCCTAGCCAATCTAGAGAGTCTCGTAAAAGTGCGCTTCTATAATTCTGATCAAACACTCAAATTAGGGGTTGCGCAAGAATTGATTAAAAAGGCCCAAGGAGAAGGTAAGGAATTAGAAGTATTACTTGATGATGAGGAGAAAGAGTATGAATCTGAGGTAGCTTACACGAACGAACTGATAAGTACGATAGCAAGGCTATTGTCGGTTCTTTGTGCGGGAGACATTGAAAAGATTATTAATCGCTGCTCACTAGCCGAACTTCGAAAAGCGGCTCCTCAATTGGAATCGGTCATCGGTCGCAAAGTCGATGAGTTGTCTTATGAGACAAAGGATTTTATTGATTCATTTTTGTCACATGATGTCAATAAGTCTCAAGTTCCTTTGAATGTGCTGAGGGATGCAATTGGCGATTTAGCAATCAAGGACAAAGTGATTCAAGATTATGGTGATTTTCTGATGGAACGTCCCATTCCCGTCTATTTCTTATTGCCTAACCAAGCGTTGGCAATTCAGTTAAGTCTGAGTAATAAACCCGAGCTAGAGTCAAAAAATCTTTTGATGAAAATGGGAACCGGGCAAGGGAAAAGTATTTTGATTGCTCTCACAGCTCTCAATGAAGCAAAAAAAATTAAGGATAAGCCCAATAGCAGAGTTTTTGTTTTTACAAGTTATGACCATTTAGCTCGAAGAGATCACGAACTCGGCAAAGATTTTTTTAAAAAAGAAAATATTCCAAGTGTTTGCATTTCAAAGATTGATGATGTCGCAAACTTCACTCCCGACACGAAGATCGTTTATGGCGATGTTGAAACGATTGAAGATATCATTAGAAAAATTATGTTGAAATGGGTGCAAGGTCATGCAAGTAGTTCGGAAAAAGAATTTATGCAGACGATTTACGAATCTAAGGGAGGCGAAATCAGAATCGTCTTAGATGAGTATGATTTGTTACTTCATGACCTTTCCACTCAAGATTCTAAGGTTGCTGACATTCCAACCTCATTTTTGGAAGAATCCTTTGTAACCAATAATCGCGCCTATTGCGACTTTCTTCCGGGAGTCATAAAACCCGGAACAGGTAAGTTTTCTCAAGCGATGGATCCGAGCACAGGAAAAACGTTTCATTATGTCCCTTGGTATTATACTGGGACTTTTAACTTGCCCGTTTCAGTCATGAGGCTTTCAACGCTTATTCAAAGAGCAAAGCGGGTCATTGGTTTTTCCGGAACAGCCTCATATCACGAGAGCGATCAACTGCCAAATCGACTTTTTTTTGAAATCCCAGCCTCTCAAAATCCGGCGATATTTGAAACACAAATTCTTGCAAAGGGTGAACCCAAGCCCGCGGGCGATAAATCGTATATTTCTTGCCACACATATCTTGAGATCACAGAAGGTATTAAAGAGGTTGATGGAATACTCGAGATTCCAGCCAATAAGATACAAGAGTATTGTGACGCCACTGTGAATGATGTCAAAGCCATTAGAAAAGTCAATGAAAATGCACCTTATCAACGACCAATCGTTATATTTTGTGACAAGTTATTGCAATTTAAGAAACCCAATAGTCGTCCACAAGACAAACCGGAATTAATTTGGGATAAGCTTGTTGCAGCTCTTCGAGCCGCAGATATTCCTTTAAGCTTTTTACCGGATGAGGTTTCAGATATTGAACTCCAAGAAGTTGCCCGTGAGGGAAGAGTGACTTTGACGACCATTGATAATGGCCGTGGAGCAGATATTCGTGTAAACAGCAAAATCGAAGAGGGATTGCATGTGCTTATTGGGGTTCCTGTGATTCACCAAAGGCTTCTTTATCAGCTGATCGGTCGAACAGGGCGTATGGGGCGTAAAGGATCATACTCAGTAGTGACCTTAGGCAGCGTGATTAAAAGTCAAAGCAATCAACGGCAGCCGACTATTCAGTTTTATAATGCTCTGCATGAGTTGACAAAACTATTCGTGAAAAAATTATCTGATTCGCCGGTTCATAATAAAGACGAATGTAAAAGATGGATTCTCTTTTTAGCAAAGGCTTTTTCAACAAGGTATAACACTGTCCCAAAAATCAATCTGAACCATGCAAGAAGTCTCTGTGGAGATTGTAGCACCAATCCAATCTTAAAGCCTTATTTTTAATTGAAGTTGTTTTTAAAAAGTGGGCTGTGAAATTTCTTGAATTTTTTAAGCAAGACATCAGCCCACTTTAAGTAAACCTGTAGCCCTGAAGAAATTGTACAGTACAACCAAGGTGGAGAAGAGTATGAATCTGATAAAAACACTATTGCATTTTGCTATGCCAAGGGGATGGGATCAATCTAATCTGGATTCATTACCCTTGCCTGTTCCATTAAAAGAAGAAGAGCTTGTGGATCAGCCTCTGCAAATGCCTCAATGGATGAACGATTCTCTTCAGGATCCGATTTCACAAGAACAGGAAATAGAAGCCTGCGAAATACCCCCGTTCTCTACTTTGGATCCTCCTCGCTCGCTCAACGTTTTGGAGGAAGAGCGTGATATATTGCCTGAATTTTCCACATTTGCGAACCCGATTCCGATTTCACAAGAACAGGAAATAGAAGCCTGCGAAATACCCCCGTTCTCTACTTTGGATCCTCCTCGCTCGCTCAACGCTTTGGAGGAAGAGCGCGAGATATTGCCTGAATTTTCCACATTTACGAACCTGATTCCAATTTCACAAGAACAGGAAATAGAAGCCTGCGAAATACCCCTGTTCTCTACTTTGGATCCTCCTCGCTCACTCAACGCTTTGGAGGAAGAGTGCGAGATATTGCCTGAATTTTCCACATTTACGAACCCGATTCCAATGGAAACAGAAGAAGAAAGTATTGAACCTCCTCTCTTCTTTAATTTGGAACTTCCCGATCTCATGACCAATCCACCGGATCAGATATTGAGGATGCCGGAATTTTCCTCATTTCCTCAACCCGATCTTTTAGGGGTAGAGGAGGATTATATGGGAATGCCTAATTTCGCTAGCCTCGGGCAGCCTCAACATCAAGAGATCTTGGCGGAATCACGTTTAGAAATGCCTCAATTTTTCCTTCGCCCGGAACCTCGGACACGAGAGGAGGAAGAAGACCACGTTGCATCTCCTCGCTTCGAAACTTCTCCTCTTCCCAACTTTCAGGACAATATTCAAGAGGAGCCACTGCAAAGACCTGTATTTTCACATTTTCAATTCCCCATTCCGAAAGAACTAACGACGCCTACGTTTGAAATGCCTGGCTTTTCGCAATTTCAAGGGCCGCATCCTATTGAAGGAGATTCTCCTGAAGGATGCGCCATGCCCGAGTTCTTTCCATTTCCAACTCCTGTAGTAATGAAGGCAAGTTCGCAAAGCATTTCACCTCCTCAATTTTCATTCATCTATAACCCCGTCTTGGAGAATTTCAACAAGCTATCTAAAACGAAGTCTTACAAAGAAATTTATGCACTTGCTCTTCAGTGCGGTACGAGGGGTGATGTAAAGATGCTAAAGCAGGATACACAGCTGCGTACAAGATTTTTGAATATTGCCTTCGGTTCTTTGATCGAAGAAGCTTCCTCCATGTTGCCCCAATCGTCCACATTTAAGATGTTGCTGGAAAATGACCAGCTTCAGATTCATTTGTTGGCGACGTTTTGCAAAGATTTAATTGGCATAAACAAATTAGAAGATTTAGGAAAGATGGTTGATTTGACGTCGGAGACGCCTGGTCCGATGGCTTGCTTGCAATATCTTTCGGAGTGTCAATCGG
>Ga0364910_1067_pt1 | contig 53690 bp, 55 predicted proteins | sample SorcelJu500001C4_3_FD_206970 | JGI IMG/M metagenome (GOLD analysis project Ga0364910, IMG submission 206970) | Enriched cells from Trout Bog Lake Hypolimnion, Wisconsin, USA - BchlTB.June25.5000.01.C4 | ecosystem: Environmental > Aquatic > Freshwater > Lake > Hypolimnion/Profundal zone | place...
TTCTGGTCTGGAATGAGAAGATTAATTTAACTACTATTACCGACCCTGGAGAAGTCGCGGTAAAACACATGATTGATTCTTTATCATGTTATGATCCGAAATTTTTCCCTGCGGATTGCCGCGTGGTGGATGTGGGCTCAGGGGCTGGATTCCCCGGGATGCCGCTGAAAATTGTCCACCCTGATATTCGGTTAACTTTACTCGATTCTTTAAACAAAAGGCTGGTTTTTCTGCAGGACGTAATAACCCAGTTGGGCCTAACTGGAGTCGATTTACTGCATTCCAGGGCGGAAGATGCAGGCCGGAGCCCAAATCAGCGTGAACACTATCAAGTGGCTCTTTCCCGGGCGGTAGCGAGGCTAAATGTTTTGGCAGAGCTTTGTCTACCATTCGTAGCTGTTGGTGGTTATTTTATTGCCCTGAAGGGGTCACAGTTTCGTGAGGAATTGGCAGAAGCAGATGTGGCTATCAAGGCTTTGGGCGGCCGAGTAGCAGATGTCCGGCCAGTTAAGTTGCCGGGATTGGCAGATGGCAGGGCGGTAATTTATATCCATAAAACTTGGGTAACTCCTGCCGGATTTCCCCGTCGGCCTGGTATTCCAGAAAAAAAGCCGCTGTGATGAAGAGGAAACCATTCGCCCACGCCGAACTATTGCATAGCAGACAGGTTACTTAGTTAAGGGGTGAGAATATGAAAAATTTTGCCAGACTTTTGGGAATAAGTGGTGGAAATAGCGCCCCGGAAGTTGCTTTGTCATTGGATGTGGCGGAAATTGCTGTCGATCATCATGAAATTCACGCTATAAGCATAAACGAAATAGCGCCTAACCCGTTTCAGCCGCGTAGGTTTTTTGCTGATGATGGGTTGCAGGATTTGGCGGCGTCGATTCGTGAACACGGTATTATTCAACCGTTATTGGTTCGCCGGACGGCCACAGGGATTGAGGTAATTGCCGGTGAACGCCGCCTGAGAGCCGCCAAGATTGCTGGCTTGACGGAAGTTCCTGCCATTGTTCGGGAGATCAATGATCGCGATATGGCTGAACTGGCGATGATTGAGAATTTGCAGCGCGAAGATCTGCATTACCTTGAGGAAGCGGAAGGATTTCAACAATTGTTGACCAATTTTGACGTAACTCAGGAGGAATTGGCCAGGCGGGTTGGGAAAAATCAGTCGACTATCGCCAATAAGCTTCGATTGCTGCGCTTATCGGCGGCTGTGCGCCAAGTATTGGTGTCTGAGCATCTTACCGAACGGCACGCACGGGCCCTTCTTAAACTTGAAGATCCTGTCAGACTACAAGAAGCGCTGGACACGATTCGTCAGAATGGACTCAATGTCCGGGAAACAGAAGCGCTTGTCGACGGAATTGTTGACGATATTTCCCGGGAAATAGCGAAAAAGAAACCTCGCCAAAATGTTGTGATGATTATTCGGGATGTGCGGATTTTCCTCAACACCATTAACAGTGTGGTCGCTGAGATGAAAAAGGCAGGTTTGAAAGTTAAAGTAACCCAGGTGCAGGACGAGGATTACATTACCTATAATCTTAAAATCCCTAAGCGGCGTAAATAGCTGCGAGGTGGGGGACTACACAAGCTATTATCCGTTTATTTTTCAGTGAATAATAAATGAGTCCGTGCTGCTTTTGTGCAGTACGGACTCATTTTTCGGCTTTCAGAGAATGGCGGCTATCGCTTGTTTTTCGCCGTTACTGCGCTGGTTGTGGCGGTGTTGCGGCAAATAGGCTGTTGTACTTCTCACCACAGGCATCATACCCGAGTAAAGCGGCGCAGGCGGGCAATATATCTCGCATCAGTGGATCAAGCGGGTTAAGAATTGGTGCATCCAGGCCGGCGGCCAGAGCCATGGCGCAAAATGCAGCGTTCATCACTTCCTTATGCGGTAGACCGTAAGAAACATCGCTTAGTCCCATTACTGTAGGGAACCCGAAGTGCTGTCGATATAGCCGCAGGGTGGACAGCGTTTCTTGCGCTGCCATAGCGTCGGCGGTGACCGTCATAACCAGCGCGTCCAGCAACAGATCTTGGGGCCGAAGCCCGGCCGAGAAGGCCGCGTCCACAATGGACTTAGCAAGGGCCAACCGATCGGTGGCTTTGTTTGGAACGACACCTGGAGCAATGGGTTGACATATCACTGCTGCGCCATACTTTTTGGCCAATGGCAGAAAAGTTTCTAATATTTTGGGGTCCGCGGTCGCCGAGTTAATTAACGCCCGTCCGGAAAAAGCTTTAAGTCCGGCTTCTAATGAGGCAGGGTCGGTAGTGTCGATTGCCAGGGGAACGTTCACCATTAACGCCAGTTGTTCTACTGCTTGTTGTAATATTACCGTCTCATTGCTTCCGAGGATTGACATATTAACGTTAAGCACCGTTGCACCGGCCTTAATTTGGGCCTTCGCGTCTCTTTTCACCCCGGAAAAGTTCCCGGCGTGGATATCGTCAGCCATAGCGCTCAGAGCTGTGGGGTTGATTCGTTCACCGATTATGACTGGTGCTAACCCTTGGCCGAGATATATCGTTTTACTGCGGCTGGTGAGAGCTGTTCGGCTTGGCGGAGTCGCTCTTGGCGAGGCTTGTATGCCGTCGACTGCCTGCCGCATTGCTTTAATATGGTTCGGGGTAGTGCCGCAGCAACCACCAAGATATGTTGCACCAGCGGCTATTAATTTTGGCGCCCAGGCAGCTAGTTCTTCCGGACCCATTGGAAAGAGGGTCTGACCTTGAATAAGTTCTGGCATGCCGGCGTTGGGCTGAACGCTGATCGGTAAGGCGCAGACGGTGGCGAGAGTGGTGATTATCGGCAAAAGTTGCGCCGGTCCGAGTGAACAATTTGCGCCAATGACATCCGCCCCCAGCGCCTCCAAGATGACGGCGGCCGTGCTAGGGTCTGTGCCAGTAAGTGTTCGACCATCCGCCCCAAAAGACAATTGACAGATGACCGGTTTGTCGGTTGCTGCTTTGGCAGCAAGTAAGGCCACCCTCATTTCCTGGATATCGATAATTGTTTCAATGATAATCAAGTCCACGCCAGCGTTTCCCAAAGCGCTTATTTGTTCGTAATAAACATCGTAGGCATCATTAAAACTAAGTTCACCAAGTGGAGCTATGAATTTACCGGTCGGGCCCACTGATCCGGCGATTCTAGTTCGGGGGCCACATGCTGCGCGGGCCGCTTTTACCGCTTCAACATTTATTTTAGCGACCTGGTTGTCTAGGCCATAGTGCTTAAGTTTTACGCGGTTTGCGCCAAAAGTATTGGTCTCAATGATATCGGCGCCACTTTCCACGTATTGACGATGAATAGCAGTTACCGCTGTTGGTTGATTGAGATTCCAGCGTTCCGGGCAATCTCCGGCCGGTAATCCGGCCTGTTGGAGCATGGTTCCCATGGCGCCGTCAAAAATATTGATCATCAGGGAAGTCTCCTTTCAAGCCAAGTACTTCTTGTGGGAATAATCAGTACAGAGGTTAATGTTGTAGTCTTAATAGATGGACGGCGGCAGCGGCATGTTTCGTTCTGGTCTATAGTGGTTAGTTGTACATAAATAGCCTTGTATGGCCTCTGAAACAAAAATCCCCTATTATATGAAGGGGGGGGGAATGCTGACCCTTGTTTATAATATCCTACCACATTTTATCTGTCAAGCAAGATTTTTACATTATGTTAACTTGGCTCCAATACTTGCCAAATCATTTGTTGTTTTTTGACTTGCGATTTTTTGACGGCAGGAAAAAGACCTTGAACTGTGGAAGTCTCTAATTCCGACTTTTTTTGACTGGAGGTGAATTTATAGTGGTAAAGGTGATTGCCATTGCCAACCAAAAGGGTGGTGTGGGGAAAACAACCACAGCGGTTAATTTAAGTGCCTGTTTGGCTGAACTTGGCAAAAAAGTACTATTGATCGATCTTGATCCCCAGGGTAATTCCACTAGTGGTTTAGGGTTTAATAAATCGTCGATCAAACGGTGCACGTATGATGCGCTGGTGAACGATGTTGCCGTGGAATCACTGCTGCTGCCCACCCAAGTGTCTGGGTTGATCTTGTTGCCTGCCACGATCCAGCTGGCAGGAGCGGAAATCGAACTGGTATCGATAATGTCCCGGGAGAATAGGCTTAAAAAAGCGTTGGATACTGTGCGTTATAATTATGATTTTGTTTTGATAGACTGTCCGCCGTCCTTGGGTCTCTTGACAATAAATGCGTTGACGGCTGCTAATTCTGTGCTTATTCCGATTCAGTGCGAGTTTTACGCTCTGGAAGGATTGACGCAATTGATGAATACCATTTCTTTGGTCCAGAAAAACCTTAATCCGGTTTTGACATTGGAAGGGGTCGTGCTCACGATGTTCGATGCCCGCACCAATCTTTCCATTCAGGTGGTGGACGAAGTGAAAAAGCACCTGCGACATAAAGTGTATCAGACCATTATTCCCCGTAATGTTAGATTGAGTGAAGCCCCGAGCCATGGGCAGCCGGTTATCGTTTACGACCCAAAATCCAAGGGATCGGAAGTATACTTTGATCTAGCAAGAGAGGTGATTGGTGATGAATAAGCGCGGCTTAGGCCGAGGAATAGAAGCGTTGATTACCCCGGTGGCCAGTGAGGGAATCGAAGACAGTGGCGAAATTTCAATCAAGGACATAGTGCCAAATAGATTTCAGCCACGCCGGACCTTCGAGGAAGAACCGCTTAACCAACTTGCTCAGTCAATACGCCAATACGGGGTACTACAACCTGTGGTTGTTCGCAAGGCCTTTGATGGGTATGAATTAGTAACCGGTGAACGTCGGTGGCGTGCTGCACAACTGGCCGGACTGCTGGTAATTCCGGCTGTGATCCGGGATTATAACGACACGGAAATGACTGCGATCGCTCTAGTGGAAAATATTCAGCGCGAAGACTTGAATCCGATCGATGAAGCGCTGGCTTTCCGCCAACTGATCGAAGAGTTTGGTTTAACACAGGAAGAGGTGGCCCGAAAAGTTGGCCGTAGCCGGTCGATGGTTGCCAACGTGGTGAGGCTGCTTAACCTGTCTCTTGAAGTCCAGGAGTTTGTTTCACGTGGAACATTATCAATGGGTCAGGCGAGGCCACTCCTCAGCCTGGATGGCGCAGAAGCGCAAAATGGGGCAGCTGACATCATCATTGAGCAGGAACTATCGGCGAGAGATGCGGAAGAGCTAGTTCGTCGTTTGCTCAAGGCTCCGCGCGAGAGACCTGCTCCGAAGACAGAGCGCCGGGAAATATTTCTGGCTGCGGCTGAGGAACGCTTAAAAATACTTTTAGGTACTCAGGTAAAAATCAAACCAGGCAAACTGAGAAGTAAAATTGAAATTGAGTTTTACTCAGCCGATGATTTGGAAAGAATTATTGAAGTGCTGGCGACGCAAGAACAGGTTGCTGCCACCCGCACACGAAGCTCACTGATAGTATAAAGTTTGTTTCACGTGAAACAATGCCAGGGAGGCTCAGACGATGCGCCGGGACAAAGACATGCTGGGGGAAAGGGATATCCCCGACGACGCTTATTATGGCATACACACGCTAAGGGCGCTGGAAAACTTTCCGCTCTCCCGCAGTCGGGTTCACCCCCAGTTAATTGCTGCCATGGCCTTGGTGAAAAAAACAGCGGCGGAAGTAAACGGTGAGTTGGGGTATTTGCCGCCTGAGATTGCGCAGGCAATCTGCCGGGCGGCGGAAGAGGTGCTTGCCGGGAGCTGGAGCGACCAATTCGTTGTCGACGCCCTGCAAGGCGGGGCAGGTACATCCACCAATATGAATGTAAATGAAGTTTTGGCGTCCCGGGCGAATGAAATATTGACCGGCGACAAGCAAGGGCCGGTTCACCCGCTGGATCATGTCAATCTGCAGCAGTCAACTAACGACGTTTATCCGACGGCGCTTAGGATTGCTGCAATTCAGCTGCTTAAGCCGCTCAGTGAAGCCTGCGCCCAGCTGCAGGAAGTCCTGCAAAATAAAGAGGCGGAGTTCGCCGGGATTATCAAGGTGGGGCGCACCGAAATGCAAGACGCTCTACCGATTATGCTGGGGCAGGAATTCAGTGCTTATGCCCAAGCCATTGCCCGGGATCGTTGGCGTCTATACAAGGTCGAGGAGCGGCTTCGCCAGACTAACTTGGGCGGTACGGCGGTAGGCACCGGACTTAATGCTAATAAGAAATACATATTTATGGTCAATGATCGCCTGCGCCAGTATGCCAATATCGGGCTGGCCCGGGCAGAAAATATGATTGATGTCACCCAGAATGCGGATGTATTTGTGGAAGTGTCCGGTCTATTGAAGGCGCTGTCGGTTAATTTAAGCAAAATTGCCCACGATTTACGGTTGATGTCGTCCGGTCCGCGGGCGGGATTCGGCGAAATCGAACTGCCCCAACGTCAGGCGGGTTCTTCTATTATGCCTGGTAAGGTCAACCCGGTTATTGCCGAGGCGGTAAATCAGCTGGCTTTTCACGTGATGTCCTCCGACTTGGCCATAACCCTGGCGGCTCAATCCGGGCAACTGGAACTAAATGCATTTTTGCCGCTTATTGCCCACCATCTGCTGGGCGGACTGGAACTTCTGGCTAATGGCGTAACAATGTTCACGGAGCGTTGTGTCCGCGATATAACTGCCTGTCAGGCTCGGTGCGAAAAGCTGCTTGAAGCCAGCTTGGTAACTGTAACCGCAATTGTGCCGCATGTCGGCTACGAAAAAGCGACCGAAGTGGCAAAGCTAGCCTATGCCTCAGGGCGGACGGTGCGGGAAATCATCTTGGAGATGGACTTATTGACGGCCGAACAACTTGATGTTATTTTGAACCCCCAAGCGTTGACTCGTCCGGGTATCGCCGGCGAGAATCTTATAAAATAGTGCTCTTAAGGATACTGCAGGGGAAAACTGATATAATAACCCATGTGGAGGAGAATATGATGCAAGATACTCCCAAATCCGACCGCTTGCATATTGCGATACTTGGTCGACGCAATGCCGGAAAATCCAGCTTAATCAATGCCCTGACCAGTCAGGATATTGCATTGGTATCCGCCGTGCCGGGAACGACTACCGACCCGGTCTATAAAGCAATGGAGATTTTGCCGCTCGGACCAGTAATGATAGTTGACACTGCCGGAATTGACGATGTAGGCGAATTGGGAATGCTGCGGGTTGAACGGACGATGCAGGTTCTTAATAAAACAGACCTGGCGATCTTGGTAGTCGATCCGGAGAACGGGATAAGCGATTTCGAAAGAAGTTTGGCGCAGGACATCAAAAAAAGACAGACCCCGCTGGTCTGCGTCGTCAACAAAAGCGACCTGCGTTCTATTGCGCCGGAAGAACTGACCGCCTGGCAGGACGCTCTTGGCGAACCGCTGCTGTCTTTAAGCGCAAAAACCAGGCAGGGTATCGAAGAATTAAAACGACTGCTAATCAAAAATGCTCCAGATAACTGGGAAGGCCCGCCGATTATCGGTGACCTTTTAAATCCGGGGGAGATCGCCGTTTTGGTGGTCCCGATCGATTTGGCTGCCCCCAAAGGCCGACTGATATTACCGCAGGTACAGACAATTCGCGACATCCTGGATCATGATGCTTACAGTATCGTAGTCAAGGAGCGAGAATTAAAAGAAGCGCTGGATAGTTTGCGTCATCCGCCGAAACTTGTGGTCACCGACTCGCAGGAATTCATGAAAGTGGCGGCCGACACTCCCGCCGACGTTTTATTAACTTCTTTCTCGATTTTAATGGCCCGGCACAAAGGCGATTTGGAAACGTTGGTCGCTGGGGCCAAGGCAATAGAGACACTTAAGCCGGGAGACCGGGTGCTAATCGCTGAAGGTTGCACTCATCACCGACAAGCAGACGACATTGGCAAAGTAAAAATACCTCGCTGGCTAAGGCAAACACTGGGTGGAGACCTGAACTTCGAATGGATTGCCGGCGGAGATTTTCCCCGCGACCTCAGGCAATATAAATTGATCGTTCATTGTGGATCCTGTATGTTGACCAGGCGGGAAATGCTTTATCGGCTGTCGCTGGCAAGAGAATGCGGCGTGCCGATAGTAAATTATGGTGTGTTGATTGCACAGCTTCATGGTATTTTATATCGGGCGCTCGCGCCTTTCCCTGCAGCACAAATGATTCTTGAGGAATGAGGGGCCGGGGAAAAGGAAGAGAGATAAACCAGCAGTCTGATAAACCGAGTATCTCTAAATTTGAACCGGGGTATCAGACCATAGAATAGTTGAAATATTTGCCGATAAGGGAGGAAAATAGTGAAAGGAACATTGGTCAACGCCGCCGCGATAGTAGCCGGATCTGGGCTGGGGTTGTTGCTAAAGCGTGGCATACCGGCTAGATGTCAGCAGACTCTACTGCAGGGAATGAGTTTGGCGGTTATCCTCATCGGCTTGCAGATGGCATTTAAGACACAGAGAATATTAATTGTAATTTTTAGTATGGTAATTGGCGGACTGATTGGTGAAGGCTTAAGTATTGATAAAGGGCTGGATAAGTTGGGACAATGGCTGACGAACCGATTTAGTGCCAAGAACGGAAACGTAGGAGAAGGTTTTGTCAGTGCAAGCCTGGTATATTGTGTCGGCGCAATGGCGGTGGTGGGGGCGATTCAGGACGGGTTAACCGGCGACGCCAGTACACTATACGCCAAATCAATATTGGATGGAGTCTCCGCAGTGGTCTTTGCTTCCACCTTAGGTCCGGGAGTAGCGCTTTCGGCAATTAGCGTGCTAGTATATCAGGGACTGATTACCGTACTTGCCGTGCAGTTTAGCACGGTGTTCAACGCGGTGCTGATACGGGAAATTACCGCCGTTGGCGGATTACTGATTGTTGGTATCGGATTAACCTTGCTGGAGATAAAAAAAATTAATGTGGCCAATCTATTGCCTGCTATTCCTGTAGCGGCAATAATAACCTTGTTGTGGCCAGCGTAATGAGAAAAGGAGCGAGCGGCGAAACATGGATTATATGACGGTATTTACGAGAATAGTGACCGAGAATCTGCAGTATATTCTTTTGGCAATGACCGCATTAATTTTATTGGCACTTATTATTTTTATCAATATTAATTTAAAACTATCCAGGATGAATCGGCGTTATCAGAAAATGATGCAAGGGACAGGCGGTTCAAATCTCGAAAGCATGCTGCTAACCCACCTGGAAGAAGTCCGCAATGCGGTTCGCCAGGTTGATAAACTAACTGTAGACTGTTTGCGGCTTGACAAGAATCTGAGGCTTTGTGTACAAAGGGTTGGGATTGTGCGGTTTAGTGCTTTTGAAGACACAGGCAGTGACTTGAGCTTTGCCGTGGCCCTGCTTGATAGTAACAACAATGGCGTGATAGTTTCCAGCATCTTCGCCCGCAATGATTCGCGGACCTATGCTAAACCGGTGATGGCCGGGCAGTCCAGTTATTTTTTGACCGACGAAGAAAAACAGGCGTTGATCAGGGCTCAGGAAAATGTTTCATAACCTGCAGGAATTTGGCGAATAAACGGCGAATACATAAATATCTTTTGATGGTATAAAATATATCGAAAGGAAGGTGATGTTCGATTGCACTTGATGGGTTCTAAAGATGGCTGCGAATTCAAATTTTTCGACTTATTTAATTTTTTGAAAAGTAGCCCTGTTAAAAAACCACAGGTTCAGCGAAAATACGGCCTTCCTGGATCGGAATACAAATTTATGGATTTATTTTCTCAGAAAAATATTTTTCCCCAGGAGAAAAAACCTGACCGACGTGAATATACGTTGATGTTTGTGCCTCACCACAACACCGACGTCATTAGTCTGAGGGTATCGTTCAAAGCACTAAAATACTCAGCTGCTATTTTAAGCGTGTTGCTAGTATTAATGATCGGTGCGCTGGTCACTTACCAACACGAAGCTAGTGTCGCAAGCACACAACGGGAAGAACTAAAACATTTGCGCGCGGTAAACGCATCGCAAAGCACGCAACTTGACGAGCTGGCGAAAAACACAGCGGGTCTGCAAGGGGATCTAACCAGACTAGATCGCTTGGATTCAGAATTGCGAAGACTTGTCAACAGTGACAGTATGAGCACATCGCGGTCTGGTATTGACCGGCCATCAGTCACCAGCCATTCCGGGCAAGGCGGCCCGATAGTAAAGCCACAAATCAGTGAATTGAACAATTTAGTACGGGATATGCGGTCCGATGCGAAAGCAAGGGAACAAAGTTTGATTGAACTGCGTGAGCTCCTGGCTGAACGTAATGCCCGGTTAGCGGCCACTCCTTCGATTTGGCCGGCAGCGGGAGAAATAACATCGCCTTTTGGTTGGCGTTCATCACCTTGGGGTGAGGGTGGGGATTGGCATCCCGGCATTGATATAGCTAGTGATTACGGGACACCGATCGTGGCTACCGCTGACGGCGAGGTAATTTACGCCAATTGGTATAATGGCTACGGAAATTTGGTCCAAATAGACCATGGTTATGGCATAGTGACTTTCTATGGTCACACCTGCCGGATGATCGTCGGTGTGGGCGACCGAGTAAAAAAGGGACAAGTTATAGCCTATATGGGAAGTACAGGCAATAGCACCGGTACCCATGTCCATTATGAAATAAGAGTCAACGGAACAGCAGTTAACCCTGCCAATTATCTATAAATTAAGGAGAGAGATGCATGTTTGGTAGTAAAAACGCGCCGTCACTATCCGGGCTGTCCGATCAGATTGAGACTATAATCGGCAAAGATATTCAAATTAAAGGTACAATTAATGCCGGCGGGACAATTAGGGTAGATGGGCTGGTAGAGGGTGAGATTTCTACCAAGGGTGACATCATCGTTGGCGAAACTGGCGAAATAAGAGCACAAATCAAAGCCCGCAGCGCGACCATTGCCGGATCGGTGCATGGCAACACAGATGTAATGGATAAATTGGAACTGACTTCTTCAGCGAAATTGTACGGCGATATTAAAACAGGCATTTTGATTATCGGCGAAGGCGCCGTATTTAAAGGGGTCTGTGAAATGCGCTATGGCAAAGAGGCTGACGGAAAATTAGTAGTGAACCCTCAAAAATCTTAACAGGTATAAATAAGCACACCTCCACAAACACTATTGTTGCGGAGGTGTTTTTTTATGACGCGTTTGGTATCTGTGGATCCAGGGCTGGAAGAAGTGAAAAACTATTTACTCGATAACGGCTTCGAGATAACCGATATGGATAAATGTATAAGATCTGTGGAAGCCGTGGTGTATAGCGGTCAGTCTTTAACCGAAAACAATTCCGCCGATTGTCCCAGCGCCTTAAACACTGTATTAGTCAATGCCGCAGGTCTGACGCCAGAGCAGGTTAAGGCTCAGTTGGAAAATAGACTAGGCTGAGAAATGCGGTATAAACAGGCTAAAAACAGGGAAACTATCAGCGGAGGTGGGAATTAAATGAGTCAAGGAATCATTGCCGTAGAACCACGCCTGTCAAATGTTATTGATCTTTTGGAAACCGAAGGGTATGATGTAGTACCTCTCGACCGAAGCGCTTTTGAAGCAGCAGACGCCATTGTTGTGAGTGGCGTAGACATCAACATGATGAATATGCAAGATAGTGTGACCGAGCTGCCGGTAATCAATGCCGCCGGGAAAACTGCGGAGGAAGTTCTAGATGAATTGGATAGGTTATAACTGATCAAAACTGCGCCCAAACGGTTGTATCGGCGTATATTCGGCGTCAAGTTGAGGGTGTCCTACATGTGTAAGGGTAATAGAGATGGCAAGTGCAAAGAGACGCAACAGTGTTGGTGATAATATCATCCAAACCTGTTGCGTCTTTTATTTTTGTGCGATACCTTGTAAATCTGTCCGTAGGCTTGTGCGGCGTTATCGTAAGAGAGCAGTTCTTACGCTTAAGACTGAAACTATAATATCTTATACATGCAGGCGATATTTGCAGATAGTTAATTGCTTGGTCGGCGAACAAGACTACATAAGAAGTTGCAATTATTTATGAGGATCGTTCAAAGTATAGGCTAATCCCCGGGCAATTATTTCAGCCATTTTGACTACCAGGTTAAGTCTAGTACTCTGAAGTACCAAGTGCTCCATAAAACCGCCCACATTGACGATCCCAGTAATATAGATATCTCCGACCATCGGCAGATCTTTGTTAACGGCCGCGCCCGGCTTCAGCGAGCCTCGTCCAAGGGAAACATAACCTACGTTCTCCATTTTACCGAGACAGGCATCTACTGCAATAATAAAAGGGTTAGAAAAATTCTGCCGAATAATGCCAAGAATTTCCGCCAGATTAGTGGCGTGGACAGGTTGGTCAAGTGTGCCATAGATATGCGGATGCAAATGCAATGATTTCAATCTGCTGCCGGTTAAGGGTCCAAGCGCATCGCCAGTAGAGCGGTCTGTGCCAATACATAAGACAATAATATCCTGATTATTGACATTTGCATTTTGCAGGATATTTCGCAATCGTGCAGCCATTTCCTGAGAGGAAGAAGGCTGGTAAATGCTAAATTTAATTTCAGGCGAGGGTTTTTCCAGATTAAATAATTGATTGAGCATCAGTTACTCCTGTAGCAAGGATTATTATCAGTATCAACCATTTTCAAGAATATTATGCGTCAGACAGGAAAAGAGAGGTAAATTTGGAATACTACAAATAGCAATGGTATTAATACAAAGGAGGGCCTATGGAAGAACTTCAGGAAAAACTGCGCTCCTTGCCGGGAATTGACCGGTTGCTGACGATTGCCTCCAGCCAAAATGATTTGGCCGGACTGCCGCATTTCTTGCTGGTCGAGTCTTTGCGTCAGGCTACCGAGCTTTTTCGCAGCAAACTAAAAGCGCAGCCGGACAACGAGGTTTCGGTGACGGAAATTGTTGATCAGGCGCGAGAACTGCTGCGGCAGGTAATGGAGCCTAGTCTAAAAAGAGTAATTAACGCTACCGGTGTAGTTTTGCATACCAACCTGGGGCGGGCCCCGCTGAGCATGCGGGCACAGGACCGGGTTAAGAGCGTCATGACCGGTTATTGTGCCTTGGAATATGATGTTACCTCGGGGGAACGCGGAAGCCGTTATTCACATGTCGTCCGGCGACTGTGCGATCTGACCGGAGCAGAAGACGCCATTGTCGTAAATAACAATGCTGCAGCCGTGCTGCTGGTTCTTTCCAGTATAGCTTTCGGACAGGAGGTAATTGTAAGCCGGGGAGAATTGGTGGAGATCGGCGGTTCGTTCCGAATCCCCGATGTGCTAAGACAAAGCGGTGCTACCCTAGTTGAAGTGGGTACCACTAATAAAACGCATTTATCTGATTATGAACAGGCGATAGGAACTGAAACGGCGGCTATTCTGAAAGTTCACACCAGCAACTACCGGATTATTGGTTTCACCGCTAAGCCGGACGACGCCGAACTGGTTGCGCTGGCCAGAACTCACAAGTTGCCGCTGATTGAGGATCTCGGCAGCGGTACGATACTGCCGCTGAAGGCCGGTGAGTGGCATGAGCCGACCGTTAGCGAGCGGCTGGCGGTAGGTATGGATATAATAACTTTCAGCGGCGACAAGCTGTTTGGCGGGGCACAAGCCGGGATCATAGCCGGGAAGAAGCGCTATATTGATCAAATGCGAAATCACTCCCTGCTGCGAGCCATTCGGATTGACAAGCTATCGCTGGCGGCCCTCGAGGGAACCTTGCTCGACTACATCTGTGGACGACCCGAAGAAGACATTCCGGTACAGCGCATGTTACATATCTCAATCGAAGCATTAAAAACTCAGGCAAAGACTCTGGCAGAAAATTTAAAGCCCTTAGATTATTTATATGACGTCGGCGTTATTCATATCCAATCCCAGGTTGGCGGCGGCGCATTTCCTGCGGTCGATCTTGACAGCTACGGCCTTACAATCAAACCCCGCCAGGTGAGTACCGCTTACCTGGAAAAAATATTGCGGCGACAGCCGGTTCCCTTGATTGTCCGAGTTCAAAATGACCGTCTCATAATTGACATGCGCTGTTTAACAGCAGATGACTTGTGCAATATTAGCGAAATTCTGGCTGGAATCGGCAAAGGGGACAGGCAGTGAAGTACATTATTATAGGCACCGCCGGCCATGTTGATCACGGTAAAACAGCGCTGATAAAAGCATTGACCGGCACAGACACCGATCGCCTAAAAGAAGAAAAAGCGCGGGGTATATCGATAGACCTGGGGTTTGCATCTCTGCGACTTGGCGAAGGTATCACTGCTGGGATAGTTGATGTGCCGGGCCATGAACGTTTTTTGAAAAATATGCTGGCAGGCACCGGCGGAATCGATATGGCGATACTGGTTATTGCTGCTGACGAGGGTGTGATGCCTCAAACCCGTGAGCATTTGGAGATGCTGGAGTTATTTGGAGTAAAGCAGGGCGTGGTTGTTCTTAGCAAAGTAGACAAGGTGGAGGCTGACTGGCTGGACTTAATCGAGGAAGACGTAAAGCAGCTGTTGGCAACTACCTTTTTAGCCAAGGCACCTTGTTGCCGGGTCTCGGCTACAAATGGGGCCGGGATGGAAAACCTGCGGCAGGTACTGATGGAAGAGGCGGCAAAACTTCCCGCACGGGACAGTCGAGCTCCATTTCGCCTATGGATCGACAGATCCTTCAGTGTCAAGGGGCATGGCGCGGTGGTCACCGGTTCAGTTTTAAGTGGAAAGGCTAAAGTTGGAGATGTCGTAAAGCTTTATCCACAAGACAGCACGCTCAGAGTGCGGGGGCTGGAATGGCATGGGGAAAAAGTTGAGCAAGTCTTAGCCGGGCAGCGGGCGGCTATCAATCTTGGCGGCGAGGATACGGCCGACTTGGCCAGAGGTATGGTGCTTAGCGCTCCGCAGTGCGGTTTGACTAGCAATCTATGGGATGCTATTGTCGAATGGCGACAGCCGGTCGCCAGTGGAACAAGGATAAGACTGCATGTTGGCACCGGTGAATTTTTGGGACGTATATACTATTTTAAAGAGCAGTCGACGCGCTATGTGCGCCTGATGTTGGAAAAATCATTGGCTGCCGGCTTGGCAGACCGGGGGCTAATCAGACAATATTCACCACAGATCCTTTTGGGTGGCGTAACGCTAATTGGTCCCGGTCGAAAAACCCGGAAGATCAGTAGAGCCCGACTAAATCTGGCAAAAATAATTGAAACCGGAGATCATGTGGCAATAATTTACTCTGTGATCGACGATTTCGATTGTCCATCTACTGGAGAAGAAATCCGTCGTCACTCGGGATATCTTCAGGAAGAAGTGCTTAGCGTGGCACTAAACAAATTGATTGCCAACGCCAAAATAATGCTGGCGGGAAGCTATTTTCTGACAACAAGGCTGTTTGACGAAATTACGCAGCAGCTTAAGGCACTTGTTGGCCAGTGCCACAAGGAACATCCTGAGCGGGCTGGAATGTCCAAAGAGATTTTGCGGCAACATCTCAACCTAAAAGAACGGGTGTTTGAAACCATGCTTGACCTATGGCAGGAGAAGGGAGTCATCGCAATACGCGGGGCAGAGGTTGCGATACAGGATTTTGCCGCACGGCACAGCGATTGGCGCAGCGATATTCTGCTAAAGGCTCAAATGGCGTTGACCAATATCGGGATGGAGCCTGTGGATTGGCAGATCTTGATGCGGGAAATGCAGCTTTCACCGGAAAAAGCCCGTGCTACCCAAGAAATCCTGATTAAGGAAGGACTGTTGATTCGCATAGGAGATTTACAGTTATACAGCAAGACCGTGCAAGACATCGCCCTTAGGGTACGAAGCTATTTTGTCGACAATCCGACAATTACCGTAGCCGAGCTAAGGGATTTACTGGGAATTTCACGGAAATTGGCTGTGCCGCTGTTAGAATATTATGATACGCATAAATATACAGTGCGGGAGGGAAATATTCGCCATCCAGGGCCAAAATTACGGGAATTACCTGAATAGGATGACTAATTATACATTGTGGGAAATCATCCCAATATAAGCCTGTAAAAACAGCTAGAAACCCAGTATCTACTTAATTCGTAAAATGAGAAATAATAGATAAAATATGCAGGAATCTATTTTAAAGATGAAGAATATCTAGTCTACCAAAATACGTGAAGAAAGTACACGACGTGTGGGCGAACGCGGATAGCAGGTGCTCAATTGAACAATGGGGACAAAGCATCTGTCGCTGATATCAACTCATACTGATAAACAGTATTTGACGCGTCCGGAGGGGAGAATCGCGACAGGGTATTATCAACCTTTTGAGAGCCAGACTAACCATATCAGCTAGCTGTCATTCAAAGACTAGCGGCGAGGGGGGATACGGGAAAGATTATTTGTATCAATGGTAGTATTTACATATAATAGGAAGATTAAATTTAAGGAGGAGTTTTGGTGTCCAAAAAATGGTTAACAGTTCTCGGCTTAGCAATTATTGTCACAATGGTAGCGGTGCTTGCTGCCGGCTGCGGTAGCGACACAGCCTCTACCCAAATTAATGTTGGCGGCAACTTTGAAATGACCGGGGGCGTTGCTACCTTTGGTCAATCATCCGCTAACGGTGCAAATTTGGCCTTTAAACAGATAAATGCCGCCGGTGGCGTTCTCGGCAAACAAATCAATTTTGTTATTGCTGACAACAAATCCGAACCTGCGGAATCCACCAATGCCATGACTAAACTGATTAGCGAAGATAAAGTAGTTGCTATTCTTGGGGCGGTGGCAAGTTCGAATACTTTGGCTGCTTCCCAGGTATCGGAAGATAGTAAGATTCCGTTTATCACCCCGACTTCGACCAATCCGAAGGTTACTTTCGACAATGGCAAAGTAAAGCCGTATGCCTTCCGCTCCTGCTTTATTGATCCTTTCCAGGGCACGGTTATGGCCAACTTTGCCTCCAGAACCCTGAAGGCAAAAACAGCGGCTATTTATATTGATAATAGCTCTGACTATTCCAAAGGCCTGGCCGAGTTCTTTGAAAAAGCTTTTGTCGCCAATGGCGGGACGATAGTCTCCAAAGAAGCTTTCCTGCAAAAAGACCAGGATTTCAAAGCGACTTTAACCAAAATCAAAGCAACCAATCCTGACGTCATCTATGTTCCCGGCTACTATCAGGAAGTCGGTCTGATTGTTAAACAAGCCCGGGCGCTGGATATCACTGTTCCCATGATGGGTGGCGACGGCTGGGATTCTCCCAAACTGGTGGAAATCGCCGGGGCAGCTGCTCTGAATAATGGTTATTTCAGCAACCACTATTCTCCTGAAGATAAAGACGCCAAAGTACAGAAATTCGTGGCTGATTACAAGGCTGAATACGGACAAGTGCCTGACGCATTGGCAGCTCTGGGCTATGATGCTGCTTTGATGCTGGTTGACGCCATCAAACGCGCCAACAGCGATGACCCGCAGAAAATTACCGATGCTTTGGCTCAGACCAAGGACCTGGCGGTCGTCACCGGCACTCTGACGCTTAATGACCGGCACGATCCGGTTAAGAGCGCGGTTGTAATTGAAATGAAAGATGGCAAACAGGTATTTAAAGAGAAAGTAAATCCCTAACAGTACGACTTGGTGCAGGGGATAAGGCGAGAGTCTTATCCCCTTTCTGTCTGACACTAAATAGGGCTGAGAGCTGGCCGGGAAAGTCGAAATTTACAAAAAGATATTGACAGGCTCAGCGACGCTCTCATAAGATTACATGGGAACAACCATAGCTTGCAAAAGGCAATACCTTAAAACATCGGGGAAGAGAAAAGACCGCCGTAGCGTGTTCTTGCCTTCAAGGCGGCGTTACTCAGGCTAGATCCTATATTAGGTGCTAATTGCAAACAGGAAAAATTGATAAACTGAGCAAGGAGGGGAGAGCGTGGAAATCCAGTCTCTATTTCAGCAATTGTTGCAACAATTGGTTAATGGCATATCCTTAGGCAGTATCTATGCGTTGATAGCGCTGGGCTATACCATGGTGTATGGTATTATCCGGCTGATCAATTTTGCTCATGGCGATATTTATATGCTTGGTGCATATATCGGATTCTTTTGCACCACCGCGCTGCACATGGCCTTTTTTCCGGCACTTATCATTGCAATGGCGGGAGCGGCAATTACCGGGGTGTGTATCGAACGGGCCGCATACCGGCCGCTTCGGAAGGCGCCCAAAATCGCTGTGCTCATCACGGCTATCGGGGTGTCACTATTTTTAGAATATGGCGGTATGCTCGTATTGTCGCCGCAACCGCGCACATTCCCAGAGGTATTCCCGGACAAGATTTATAATGTTGGCGGCATAATAATTGGTAGCCAGCAAATGTTAATCCTCGCGACTTCTTTGGTGTTGATGGTTGTCTTGACATATATCGTGCAAAAAACTAAAGTAGGCAAAGCCATGCGAGCCGTTTCCTTTGACGCTGACGCCGCCCGCCTGATGGGGATTGATGTTGACAGGATTATTTCGTTTACTTTCGCTATTGGTTCCGGTCTGGCCGGAGCGGCGGGGGTGCTTGTCGGTGTTTATTATAATTCAATTGATCCGCTGATGGGCATAATGCCTGGCATTAAGGCATTTGTAGCCGCAGTACTAGGCGGTATTGGCATTATTCCCGGGGCAATGCTGGGCGGTATTATCATGGGGATAGTTGAAGCGTTGATCAGTGGTTTTGTTTCTTCAACGTTTCGTGATGCCGGGGCATTTGCTATTTTAATTATTATTTTACTGTTCAAGCCCGCAGGCCTGCTCGGTAAAAATGTCCGCGAGAAAGTGTAGGTGTATCAAATGAGAGAAAAGCGGAAAGAAGACTTAATGATCTTTGCCGGGTGCCTGGCGGTTTATGCAGCAGTGCAAACCTTGATGGCAACCGGCGTTATTGGCGCCTACTGGGAACGGACGATTGTTTACCTTTGCATTTATATTATTTTGGCCACCAGCTTAAATCTAATTAACGGAATAACCGGACAGTTTTCCATTGGACACGCAGGATTTATGGCGGTAGGTGCCTATGCTAGTGCGGTGCTGACAGTGAAATTCGGCCTGCCGTATCTTTTGGCGATAGTCGTGGGGGGCGCAGCAGCAGGACTATTGGGTTTTGTTATCGGGCTGCCGACGCTCAGGCTGAGCGGCGATTATCTGGCCATTGCCACACTTGGACTAGGTGAAATCATCCGCATTACAATCCTCAATATCCCCTATATTGGCGGAGCTTCAGGGTTGATGGGCATACCCAAATACACTAATTTTACTTGGGCATTCTTTATTATGCTGTTTGTACTTTTCTTTATAAAGAATTTCGTGAATTCCACCCATGGCCGGGCCTGCATTTCCATCCGCGAGAACGAGATTGCCGCTGAGGCCATGGGAATCAACACCACCAAGTACAAAGTCCTGGCCTTTACGCTGGGCGCATCTTTCGCCGGAGTTGCCGGGGCACTATTTTCTCATTACACCTACATTGCTCACCCGGCGTCATTTACCTTTATGCAGTCTTTCAATATTTTGACCATGGTGGTGCTCGGCGGGTTGGGCAGCATGAGTGGTTCAATTATCGGGGCGATACTTCTGATGTGGGTCTCGGCTTTTTTCGCCAGCTGGCCCGAACTGCGGATGGTAATATATTCATTGGTTTTGATTTTGTTGATGTTATATCGGCCGCAGGGTCTTTTGGGCGACAAGGAACTAAGTCTGAAGATGTTTGGCCGACTAGGGGGTGGACAGCGTGGCACTTCTCAAGGTAACTAATATGTCCATGGCTTTCGGGGGCTTGAGAGCGGTATCAGATTTCAATCTAGACATTTCCTCGGGGGAACTTATCGGACTGATTGGCCCCAATGGCGCAGGTAAGACTACAGTGTTTAATGTTCTGACCGGCGTATATATACCGACAGCAGGGCAGCTTGAATTCGAAGGACAAAGCTTGGTGGGACTCAAACCATACCAAATTACCCAACGCGGCATAGCCCGGACTTTTCAGAACATCAGACTGTTTGCCAATCTGACGGTGCTGGATAACGTCAAGATAGCTTATCATTTTCACGTAAAATACGGCCTGCTTGAATCGGTTTGCCGGATAGGCAGATACTATCCGGAAGAAGCAGAAATTGAGGAAAAGGCCATACGATTCCTGGATATATTTCAGCTTGGCCACCGCAAGGACGAAATAGCCAAGAATCTGCCTTATGGCGAGCAACGCCGGCTTGAAATTGCCCGGGCGCTGGCGGCCAAGCCTCAGTTGTTGCTGCTGGATGAGCCAGCCGCCGGGATGAATCCTCAGGAAACCCAGAAACTAATGGAAATGATCCGCTGGATCCGTAAGGAATTTAATCTGACCATTTTGCTGATTGAACACGATATGAGCTTGGTAATGGGCGTGTGCGAACGCATTTGCGTCCTGGACTACGGCTGTATAATAGCCAAGGGTACACCGGATGAAATCAAAAACAATCCACGGGTCATCGAGGCATACCTCGGCGGGGAGGTGCTGTAATGTTAATAGTTAATGACATTCAGGTATACTATGGGGCTATTCACGCGCTTAAAGGGATCAGCCTCGAAGTCAAAGAAGGTCAAATCGTCACTCTCATCGGAGCTAACGGCGCTGGCAAGAGCACGACGCTAAGAACCATTTCAGGGCTGCTCAGGCCGCGAACAGGGAAAATTGAATTTGAAGGTAAGAATCTGACTGTCGTACAGGCGCAGAATATCGTGAAATTCGGTATTTCCCAGGTGCCGGAAGGCCGAAGAATTTTTGCCAACATGACGGTGATGGAGAACCTGGAACTAGGTGCGTATATCCGGAATGACTCTAAGGGAGTCGAGGAAGATCTGGCGAAAGTTCTAAAGCGATTTCCCCGACTGGCAGAACGGCGCGCTCAAGTCGCAGGGACCCTTTCCGGCGGAGAGCAGCAAATGCTGGCCATGGGCCGGGCGTTGATGAGTCGCCCGCGGCTGTTGCTGTTAGATGAGCCGTCCATGGGGTTGGCGCCGCTATTGGTAAAAGAAATTTTTTCGATAATCAAGGAGATCAATGCCAGCGGAACGACAATACTATTGGTGGAGCAAAACGCCCATATGGCGCTGTCTATTGCCAATAATGCCTATGTGATGGAAACCGGCCGGATTACCATCGCCGGTACAGCCAAGGAACTGTCAGAAAGTGAAGCGGTGCGCAAAGCATATCTGGGTGGTTAGCGACTGAGAGCGGATAAAGGAGAGATGACCATGTTTGTTGCAAAAAGAATGAGCCCCAATCCGGTGACCATATCTCCAACGACGTCAGCTTCGGATGCAATGAATATTATGCTCGAAAAGAAATTCCGCCGGCTGCCGGTAATGGATAACGGCCGCCTGGTGGGCATCGTAACCGACCGTGATTTGCGCGAGGCCGCGCCGTCAGCAGCTACTTCACTATCCATCTTTGAAATTAAATATCTGTTGGCTAAAATGCAGGTCAGCGAAATTATGAAAAAAAACGTCCAGACCATAGATATTGGGGCAACTATCGAAGAAGCGGCCTTGACTATGTATACCCATAAGATCGGCGGCCTGGTCGTGGTGGACGCTCGGGACCAAATTGTCGGAATGATTACCGAGACGGATGTATTCAAATGCTTTGTCGATGTAATGGGTCTGACCAAAGGCCGCACCCGGCTGACACTAGAGTTTAGCGATAAAATCGGAGCGTTGTACGACATCGCCGGAATATTTAAGGATTTAGGAATTAATATTCTCAGTATGGCCAGTCAGTCGCTTGCTGATGGCAAGGTCGAAGTGGTTCTGCGGGCTGATATCCAGGATCCCGGAGAATTAAGCCAAAGACTGACAGCCAGTGGCTATCCGGTAGTCCACATGGTGCAGATACAGTCGTAACTCATGCAGTGACGGACAGATAATATTTACACCTTTCAGAGAATATGCTAATATAATAATATTGAGGAGCAGGCGACCGGTCATGGCCGGTGCAGTCGGGCTTTGCGCAACAGGTGACAACCTGTGGGACCTTCTCGGTCTTACTGGTTGCATTTTTTTGTATTGAACGCATTATTGTTTTGGAGGGGCGAAAGCGTGACAGAAAACAATAGATTAAAACAGAGGACCGCCAGACTGTCGGTGATTTCCAACACGCTGCTAGTATTATTGAAACTGGGAGTCGGGTTTTACAGCGGTGCTGTCAGCATTATTTCTGAAGCGGCTCATTCTGGCGTAGATTTAGTGGCATCTCTCGTTGCTTATTATGCGGTGCGGAAAGCCGATAAGCCACCAGATGGAGACCATGCCTACGGTCATGGAAAGATCGAAAATATATCAGGAATAATTGAAGCCGTGCTGATTATTCTAGCAGCGGTATGGATTATATATGAATCAGTGGGGAAATTATCTGGCGCCGAGCCGCCTGAATTTATAGAATACGGAATTGCGGTCATGGGAATATCGATAATAGTAAATTGGCAGGTTTCGGCAAAATTGTTTCGAGTGGCCCGCAAGACATCATCTCAAGCTCTTGAGGCTGATGCTCTGCACCTTAGAACCGATATCTGGACATCGCTGGGAGTGCTGTTAGGTCTGACGGTTATCCGGTTTACCGGAGTCGGGTGGCCTGATCCGGCGATTGCTATGGTGGTTGCGTTGGTCGTTTTTCGGGCTGGATATAAGATGATCCAGAAAAGCTTGGCCGATCTCACGGATGCCAGTCTGCCAGCGGAAGAAGAGGCCATCATTTGCCGCATTCTGGAGGCGCATACCGCGATTATCGACTACCATCGGCTCAGGACCAGACGCTCGGGCAGTCGACGACTGATTGACGTGCATTTGACACTTTACAAGGACATGCATTTGGATGAAGCTCATGCAGTTTGCGACGAGATAGAGTTGCAAATTGAGTTGGTTTTGGCGCCCTGTGACATTGTAATTCATTTGGAGCCTTGCGGTTATCACGCCGCTATAGGCGCTTGTCCTCTACCGGCAGAAGGCGAGAAAGACGGGAAATAAGGCTGGCCTAGGCGCTGCCCTAAAAGGTCAATCTGCGCTTTTGTTGCTGCGAGGCTTGCCTGCGTACGAATTAGTACGCAGGCAAGCCTCGCAGCAACAAGCATCTGGATATTTTTCACCAGCCGTTGGTTTTATTCACTAACATTCTGAGGCTGAACCTTTAGTTCAGCCTGCATACTTACTTTAGACTGCGTGGTCGGCAAGACATTGGATTAGTCCGCGGTGCAGTATTTAGCGGTTGATTCGGCCTGATTGGTTGAGACGGTGGTGAATTCCTCTCGACAAAGTTTTGTGCTCTTGCCGCTCCTCCTGCTGCGCTACCGGTTGCCGGCGAGGCTTTGGCAGCTGACTCGGTCGCTTCCTGCTGTGGTTGCTCATTTTGCGGAGGAGGCGACCATTGGGCTGGCGGCACGTGGGGTGGAAAAGCTGCCGGCGGCGGTGGCGGCGGTTGATAAAACGAGGTAGCAAAAGTATAAGGTGGCGGGCCCGGCGGAGTACACGGTGGCGGCGCTGCAGAATCAGAACCTTTAAGCGCCTGTTCAGCCTTACGCAGAATCTCCAGGATAAGAATTTCATCGGCTACAACATGGGGTGCGTCAGCAACGTCGAGGCGGTTGGCCAACAGGCGGAATAAATCCACCGGGGCACCGGTTACCGCCAGGAGATCACTGCTAAAAGCAACTTTACAGCATAAGAGATCGATGAGGATATCAATCAAAACTCCGGTACGATCAAAGCGCTCAATCGAGCGGGCAAAGACATCCGGAGACGCCCCGGGAATCCGGTGGATTTCTTCGGCGGCTCCCACCAATAATCGGTAAGAACTAACCAATGTGGCAAAGTTTGGAACAACGGCATTGACATCAGCCAACATGGTATCAATGATAGTTTGGGAAAATACGCCAGTGGAAGTTGTGGCCATCTTATCGCCCCATTCGTTATTCTACCTACATTGTATGCTGCTGTCGGCGAAAGGTTAAGAATAAGCAAAAAAGGATTTTCGCCAAAGAAGTATAAATATCAATGAGTGGCGGAATAATGCCGCTAGTGTATTTGGCAGAGGGGGGAATGGCATAGTGAAGCTAACGCAGTACACCTCCAAAGGCGGCTGAGCTGCCAAAGTGGGGCCGGGTGCCCTGGCGCACGTGCTGCGCCAACTGCCGCGACCAACGAATTCCCAGCTGCTTGTGGGCATTGACACCGCCGACGACGCGGGCGTATATCAGCTGGACGCCACGACAGCCCTTGTCCAGACAGTGGACTTTTTCACCCCGATTGTTGACGATCCATATCTCTTCGGCCAGATTGCTGCCGCTAACAGCTTGAGCGATGTTTATGCCATGGGCGGAAAACCGCTTACAGCTATGAATATTGTGGCTTTTCCGATCTGTTCCATGGATGCCGAGGTGCTGCTGGCCATCTTGCAAGGCGGGCAATCGAAGGTGACCGAGGCCGGAGCGGTAATTGTCGGCGGGCATACCATCGAAGACGCCGAACCCAAGTATGGGTTAAGTGTAACAGGTGTTGTCCATCCCGAAAAAATTTGGACAAATGCCGGAGCCGAGCCCGGTGACAAGCTGATACTAACAAAGGCTCTCGGCACAGGCGTTTTAGCAACTGCTGCCAGAGCCGGAATGTTTCCAGAGGGAGTTGCCGCAGCGGAAGAAAGCATGGTGGCGCTTAATAAAACGGCAGCTGAAATCGCTGGCCGCTTTACGGTGCATGCCTGTACTGACGTCACTGGTTTCGGGCTCCTCGGGCATCTGTCCGAGATGGCCGTCGCCAGCGGGGTGCGTATGGAAATCGACAGTCAAAAATTGCCGCTGCTGCCTGAAGCGCTGGAGGCTGCTACTATGGGCCTCATTCCGGCGGGGGCGTACGCTAATCGTGATTATCTGACTGCGGTGACCATAAGACCTGGCGTAGCGACCAGTCTTGGCGATCTCTGCTTTGATCCCCAGACGTCCGGGGGATTGATTATCTGCCTGCCAGAAATTGAGACTGGGCCTGCCTTGGAGGCGCTAAAAGCCGCCGGTGTCAGCAGCTCAGTAGTAATAGGCAGTGTAGTAGCTAAAGGAGGAGGTGAAATTTATGTCTATTGAAGTGGATGCCAGGGGACTAGCTTGTCCTCAGCCGGTTATTGCCACAAAGAAGGCGCTTGATGAGTTGCCTGATGGCGTTATTACAACCATAGTCGACAACACGATAGCTAAAGAAAATGTGCTGAAGTTCGCGGTGGCCAACAACTGCGGGGCAAGTGTGGAAGAGAAAAACGGCCAATATTACATAAAAATCACCAAGAGTGCGGCTTCCAATGGATCGGCAGAGCGGTCCGAGACCGCGCCAGCCGGGCAAGCGGTTTATCTGATAACCAAAAACACTTTAGGCCATGGCAATGAGGAACTGGGCGGCGTTTTAATGAAATCATTCCTGCATACCCTGCTGGAGATAAAGCCTTTACCGCGGGCGCTGCTGTTTATCAACTCCGGGGTTTATCTGACAACAGATAATTCGCCGGTGCTGGATCACCTGAAGAGTCTGGCAGGCCAGGGTGTACAGATATTATCCTGCGGCACCTGCCTGGATTATTTCTCCTTAAAAAATCATCTGGCAGTGGGCGAAATTACCAATATGTATACTATTTTGGCGGAACTGAATGGGGCGGCGACGGCCATTACACTGTGAGGTGGACATGACGGAAGCGCAGTATGACCGGTTGTTGTCATTTGTCTCGGTGCATCATGCTATCCGGGCGGAGAAGGTATTGATCCAAGACCAAATAGCGGAGCAGATGATTCCGACTCCGCGGGAGATTGACATTAGCTGTGGCCAGTGTCTGATATTTAGCGCTGGCGATGAAACGAAGGTGCTGGCGCTCCTGCTTCAAAACAACGTCCGATGGGGAAGCCTGTTTCGCCGGGCAGGTGCGCAGCGAATTTATGAGAAACTGAAAGAGTTTGAGGGATGAACCGTGGAAGGACTCTTAACGCCTGATTCTTTACTATATTTCGGCAACAAAGCGCTCAGATTAGTGCTGATTCTGGCTGGCGCCGTATTTGCCTGCCGCTTTCTGGGTGTGGTCGTAGAAAGATTCTTCGCAACTAATAACGGCGTAAATAAATTGTATTTAGAAGAAAAGCGGGCAAAAACATTAAGCAACCTGCTAAAAATGATTTTGCGCTATACGGTGTATTTTATTTCTACGATCATGATTTTGCAGGAGTTTCATATTGATACCACCTCCATCTTGGCTGGCGCTGGCATTATCGGCTTGGCAGTTGGCGTTGGTGCGCAGAGCATCTTCAAGGATATTATCGCCGGGTTTTTCATTTTTCTGGAGAACCAGTACGCTGTTGGCGACTACATTGTCAGTGGCGATATGGCTGGAACGGTGGAAGATATTGCTTTCCGGACAACGAAGCTAAGGGACGGTAGCGGGGTGCTACATATAATTCCCAATGGAATGATCTCACGGATAAGCAATTATAGTCGCGGTCAAATGTTGGCGGTGATCAACGTCTCGGTAGCAAATCAGGCGGATATCAGTGAAGTTCTGACCTTGCTGGAAAAAGCCGGTCGGGAAATACGGCAGGAGATGCCGGAAGTCTTGGCTGATCCCACAGTGGTTGGCATAGTGGATTTTAGACCAGGCGAAATTGTCCTGCAGGTCTCAGCACCAACGCTATCGCTCGAACAGCAAAAAGTGGAAACAGCATTTCGCCGTAAAATCAAAGTGCTGTTTGATGCAGCCCAGATACCTCTGCCAATGGACCTTTGGTCGCACCGACCGAAGGAGCGGGAGGAGAAAGCATGATTATTCGCTACGAAATCGGCGATATCGTCAAAATGAAGAAGACCCATCCTTGCGGCAGCGACCGCTGGGAAATTACTCGCACTGGAATTGACTTTGGTTTAAAATGCCTGGGCTGTGGACGCCGGGTAATGATCCCACGTCCCAAGTTTGAAAAATCGGTCAAAGCAATAGTTGCCAAACCTGAGGAGAAGTGACAACGTGGTCCGGAATGATCTTTCGGGCCATAACTTATTTAGTATCTGCCTTTGTCTGTGGAGCCGAAATCGTCACCACGGGTATTGCAATCGCTGCCGGGATATTCTACAATTAACTAATTAAATATACAGTAAGGTGGAGAGCCATGAGTACGAATCTGGAAGTAGGTATCCTGGGGCTGCCAAACGTGGGCAAAACAACGCTGTTTAATGCCCTGACCAAAGCCGGTGTGGCGGTTTCGAATTTTGTATCAAACACCATTGAGCCCAATGTCGGAGTGGTGGAAGTGCCGGATGCCCGGCTGCTGAAACTTGCCGAGATGTATAAACCAAAAAAAATTACTTATACCAAGATGCAGTTTGTCGACATCGCCGGTTTAGGAAAGGGTGCTTCCAAAGGCGCTGGCCTGGGGAATAAATTTTTGTCGCACATCCGGCAGGTGGATGCCGTGATTCAGGTGGTGCGGTGTTTTACTGATGAAAGCATCATGCATGTCGAAGGTGGCCCGAATCCTTTGGCTGACATGGAGATTCTCAATACCGAACTTTGTCTGGCTGATCTGGACACGCTGGAAAAAAGACAAGAACGAATTCAAAAAATGCTCAAAAGCGGCGACAAAAAAGCTCAGGAAGAACTGGATCTAATTATCAGGCTGAAAGCAGCGCTGGAAGAAATCAAACCGGTCCGCCGGGTAATTGAGAATGAAGATGAACTTGCGCTGGTTCGAGAACTTAACTTATTGACACTAAAACCTGTGTTGTATGTTGCCAACATTAGTGAAAGCGATGTGGCCGACCCCTACGCTAACCCGTTTACAAAACAGGTGGAAGAATACGCCGCTGGCGAGGGTTCAGAAGCAATAGCTATTTCGGCTAAGCTGGAAGCTGAGATTGCCGAACTCACCGCGGAGGAAGCGCATGATTTCCTGGCCGAGATGGGACTGGCCGAGTCCAGTCTGGACAAGGTAATTAAGGCCAGTAATAAATTGCTCGGGCTGATTCATTTTTTGACAGCCGGAGAACCGGAAGTCCGCGCCTGGACGATCAACAAGGGAACGAAAGCCCAGCGCGCCGCCGGAAAAATTCACAGTGATATTGAGCGGGGCTTTATCCGGGCAGAATTGGTTGCTTACGACGACCTGATTGCTGCCGGGAGCTTTACAGCTGCCAAAGAAAAGGGCTTGGTTCGTCTGGAAGGAAAAGAATACATCATGAAAGACGGAGATGTGGTCAATTTCCGCTTTAATGTCTAGGTCTAGACGTTAAATTTCTTGCAATTGATAAAAAAATAGTGGTATAATATATTGGTCTAAGACATACTGTAGGTTTCAAATTACGATTTGAACCTTCCCTGCCCCCTAAATGGGGGCCGATTAGTCCAAAGGAGGAGGTGGTTTCATGAATAAGTACGAAGTTATGTATATCGTGAAACCGGTGGATGAAGAAGCTCTCGAGGCGGTTACTGCTAAATTCGAGAACATCATTGTCAAAACCGGTGGTACGATAGACAAAGTCGATCGCTGGGGTAAAAAGCGCTTGGCTTACGAATTAAAAGACTTCACCGAAGGATACTACTTTGTAGTCTACTTCACGGCTGAGCCCAAGACAGTTGCTGAGCTCGACCGGGTAATGAAGATTACAGACGAAATTCTGCGGCACATGGTTATCAAGCAAGACGAATAGCCAGGGGGGTTAAACCATGAATAAGGTTATTCTTGTCGGTCGTCTTACTCAGGACCCGGAAGTGCGCTATACGCAAAACGGTAAAGCAGTGGCTTCATTTACTATTGCCGTTAACCGGTTTTCCGGGCAAGGACAGAAAGAAGCCGATTTTATCCCCGTAGTGGCATGGGAAAAGCTGGCCGAAACGTGTGGCAACAACTTGACTAAGGGTCAGCGGGTGCTGATTGAAGGCCGACTCCAAATTCGTGCTTATGAGGCGAATGACGGCCAAAAACGGCGTGTAGCCGAAGTCATTGCCCAGGGAATGGAGTTTTTGGAACGTAAGCAGAATACTGCTGACGACAATAAAGACCCCAATCCTTTTGGCGGTCAAGTACTTCCTGAAGAAGAAATTCCATTCTAAAAATACAACGTTCATTTTCCGCTTAACTATGAACCTTAAAATCAATTGTGTAATAGCTATTGATCTAAAGATGTGACGAAAGATACGGAATTAGCGGATTCGCTATACGGAATAAAAGCAGCGGAATCGGGAAAATAACTGACGAGCTAGAATTATTGCCAAAAAGGAGGATTTTTTGTGAAACGCGAAAAAGGCCGAAAACCAAAGAAAAAAGTTTGTAGTTTCTGCGTGGATAAAGTAGAGGCCATTGATTATAAAGATGTTCCCAAACTGCGCCGGTATACTACCGAGCGAGGCAAGATTCTGCCGCGCCGTATTTCCGGCAATTGTGCCAAACATCAACGGCAGTTGACAGTATCCATCAAACGGGCGCGCAATATGGCGCTGTTGCCGTTTACTGCGGAATAATAAAAATTGATCCGGGTGCGTACAATCAGCACCCGGCTTTTTTTTGCGTAACCGGAGAACGTGTAACAACATAACTGCAGCCCCAAATGCAATCAAAGGATGTTGCTAGGACGCCACCAGGCGCGAGCTTCTAAAAAAGAACAAATAATGGTTTTTTTTGACAAAGAGCAGGAAAAAATGGTGTTAACTTGAATTTATAGAAAAGGCGACAATAAAGCAGCATTGCCTACCAATCGCAAAGGGGATTGTAAATGAAGACGATTATGGTAACCGGCGGGGCAGGATTTATCGGCAGCAACTTAGTCAACTATTTACTGGCACAAAAAACGGTGCAAGTAGTGAACCTCGACAAGCTTACCTATGCCGGGAATCTTGAATCGTTGGCGGCAACAAGTGATGATCGAAACCATATATTTGTGCGAGGCAGTGTTAATGACCGTGCATTGGTAATGCGGCTCTTAGAGCAATACCAGCCGGAGGCCATCATCCATCTGGCAGCCGAATCCCACGTCGACCGTTCTATTGACAGTCCGGGCGACTTTATTCAGACAAATATTGTCGGTACCTTTGAGTTGCTCGAAGCCAGCCGGGCCTACTGGAGCAGATTATCTTTGCCGGCGCAGCGACGGTTTCGGGTCTTACACGTGTCCACCGACGAAGTATATGGTTCGCTGGGAAGCGAAGGCTATTTTTCCGAAGAGACCCCGTTTGCACCGAATTCGCCCTATTCAGCTTCCAAGGCTGCCGCAGATCACCTTGTCCGAGCCTATTATCATACTTATGGTCTGCCGGTGCTGACCACCAATTGTTCCAATAACTACGGACCGTGCCAATTTCCCGAAAAACTCATACCGCACATGATACTAAGCGCTTTGGCCGACAACCCGCTACCGGTCTATGGGGACGGCAAGAATATCCGGGATTGGCTGTATGTGTCAGACCACTGCGCTGCGCTCTTGACAGTCCTGGAAAAAGGTGACCCTGGCCAGGTATATAATATCGGGGGAAACAGTGAAAAGACCAACCTGGAAGTAGTGCAAACAATTTGCAAGCTGCTGGATGAAATGGCTCCCCGCCCTGATAGCGGAAGCTATAGTCAGCAGATTACTTTTGTGAAAGATCGACCGGGCCACGACCGACGGTACGCCGTCGACGCGGCGAAACTGCAGCGGCAGATGGGTTGGAGCCCGACCGAGACCTTTATAACCGCGATCCGAAAGACTGTGCGTTGGTATCTTGATAACCAGGAATGGTGCCGTCACGTCTGTGACGGCTCTTACCGCGGCCAAAGGCTGGGTGTTTTGGATGAGGAGGCAGCGAAATGATCCGGAAAGGCATTATTTTGGCCGGCGGTTCCGGTTCCCGGCTATATCCCTTAACTATAGCAATGAGCAAGCAACTTATTCCGATTTACGACAAGCCGATGATTTATTACCCGCTCAGTGTTTTGCTGCTCGGGGGGCTGACAGAAATTTTGATCATTACCACCCCTGAGTCGCAACATCAGTTTCAGGAACTTCTGGGTGACGGGGAGCGTTGGGGTATCAATATCAGTTATGCTGTGCAGCCCAGCCCGGATGGGTTGGCGCAGGCCTTTATCATTGGCAAGGATTTTATCGGTGGCGACGGGTGCGCCCTGATTTTGGGCGACAATATTTTTTACGGCCACGGACTGGTCGAACAATTGGAGAAGGCAGCGGCAAGAGATCAGGGCGCGACTGTTTTTGCCTACTGGGTCAAAGATCCACAAAGATATGGTGTGGTTGATTTTAACGACGCTGGACAGGCCATCAGCATCGAAGAAAAACCGTCTTTTCCCCGGTCCAATTATGCAGTTACCGGACTTTATTATTATGACAACCAGGTGGTGGATGTCGCGACCGGTATTACGCCGTCCAGTCGCGGCGAGCTCGAGATCACCGATGTGAATAATTGGTATCTACGGCAGGGGAAATTGCAGGTCGAGCGATTAGGCCGGGGACACGCCTGGCTGGATACTGGGACCCACGAGTCACTGCTTCAGGCAGCTGATTTTATCGCAACAGTCCAGGAACGGCAGGGCCTGATGGTCGCCTGCCCCGAGGAAATTGCCTACCGTAAGGGGCTGATAGACAAAGAACAGCTCCTCAGGCTGGCCGATCCTTTGAAGAAAAACGGCTATGGTCAGTACCTGATGGATTTGGCAAAAGGTGGCAGTTTATCATGAAAATAACCACGACCGATTTATCTGGCGTAATAATAATAGAACCTGATGTATTTGGTGATCCCCGGGGATATTTTTTCGAAGGTTGGCACCAAGCAAAATATCAGGAACTGGGAGTACCGACAAAATTTGTCCAGGACAACATCTCATTTTCGTGCCAAGGCGTATTGCGCGGGCTACATGTTCAGTACCCGCAGCCTCAGGGAAAACTGGTGTCGGTTCTCCAAGGAGAAGTATTTGACGTCGCCGTAGACATTCGGGTCGGATCGCCAACCTACAGGCAGTGGGTAGGGGTAACGCTGTCGTCGGACAACAAGCGTCAATTTTACGTGCCGGAAGGTTTTGCCCATGGCTTTTGTGTTCTGAGCGCCACTGCGTTATTTATGTATAAGTGCACCGACTATTACAATCCGGCCACTGAAACCGGACTGCTCTGGAACGACCCGGATCTCAAGATTGACTGGCCACTTACCGCACCGGTCTTATCGGCCAAGGACAGCTGCTCTTTGCGCTTACGGGACATATCGCCCGAGCGGTTGCCGCCTTTTGGAGGATAGAGTAATGCGTGGAGATAAACGACTGAAGATATTGTTACTTGGCCGTACCGGCCAGGTGGGCTGGGAGCTGGAAAGCGCCTTGGCGCCACAGGGAGAGATAATCTCTCTTGGACGGACTGAGCTAGACCTTGCGGACTTTACTGCAGTACGCGACTGTATCGACGCCAGCAAGCCCGACATAATTGTCAACGCAGCCGCTTATACTGCGGTGGATAAAGCAGAAAAAGACCAGGAGGCCGCCGGGGCGATTAACGAAATAATCCCGCGAATCGTGGGCGCGGCCGCCAAAAAGATCGGCTCGGTAGTGCTGCACTACTCCACCGACTACGTATTTGACGGGGAGAAACTTACTCCATATAGCGAAACCGATGCAACCAGGCCCATAAATATCTATGGCCGGACTAAATTGGCTGGCGAACTGGCCTTGCAAAATAGCGGAGCAGCGCATGTCATTCTGCGCACCGGTTGGATTTACGGCTTGCGCGGCAGCAATTTCTTGCTTGCCATACAAAAACGGCTAAGCGAGCGTCAGCCGCTGACCGTGGTAAACGACCAGACCGGAGCGCCCACCTGGAGCCGGCTGATCGCCGAGGCCACTTCCCAGATTATTGCCCTAAAAGGCAGGGCGTTAGCCGACGTTTCCGGTGTGTATCACCTTACCTGCCAGGGGCAGACTACCTGGTATGAATTCGCTCAGGAAATTGCGGCAAGGCAGGCTGGTCTGGAAGGTTTTTCAGATATCCAGCCAGTTTCCTCTGACCAATATAAGATGGTAGCTCGTCGGCCACGCTACAGTGTCTTATCCAATGAGAAACTACAAGCTACTTTCGGAATTTTACTGCCTGACTGGCGGACAGCATTATCTTTGGCGTTGCGCTGAGCAGCGATCAATGACTGCCGCTTTTCTCATAGAACTGAGAGGAGGAGAGTCTTCTGCGATTCGTTTTTCTTCATGCCAATTTCCCGGCGCAATTTGTTTATCTTGCCACCTATCTGGCGCAAAATCCCGCTAATCAGGTGGTGTTTATCACCGCGCGCGAAGAGGGAAATATTAACGGCGTAAATAAAATGTTATTCAAAAAACATCGCGACGTTCGGCCGGAGACCCACCATTATTTGAGACGGTTCGAGGACGCCGTATTGCAGGGGCAGGCGGTATGTCGTGAACTGGCAAAGCTCAAGGCGCAAGGGTTTGTGCCTGATGTGGTTTATGGTCACTCAGGCGAAGGGGTGCCAATTTTCGTCAAGGACATTTTCCCCCAGAGCAAGCTGGTGTGTTTATTTGAATGGTTTTACCATGCTCATGGCAGTGACGTGGATTTCGATCCGGCTTTTCCGATTACCGTTGATGACGAGCTCAGGGTTAGGGTCAAGAACGCGCCTATTTTGCTGGACCTTGACAGTTGTGATAGGGGAATCAGCCCCACCAATTGGCAGCACAGTCAATTTCCGCAGGAATACCGCTCAAAAATCAGTGTCATTCATGATGGTATTGATACCGAATTCATTCGTCCAGCCAGCGAGCCCGCACTGGTTTTACCAAGAATCGGACTTGACCTTAGCGGCGTGACAGAAATAGTCACCTACGTTGCCAGAGGAATGGAGCCATACCGGGGTTTCCCGCAATTTATGGAAGCAATTCAATTGATTACCGAAGAACGGCCAAAGTGCCATGTTGTGATTGTCGGGGCCGACCGGGTGGCTTATGGCCGCACTTTGCCGGAGGGCCAGACCTATAAGCAAGCAATGCTGGAAAAAGTAAAAATTGACCCGGCCCGGGTACATTTTACCGGCTTGTTGCCCAAGCCGGAATATCTAAAAGTCTTGCAGGCCTCCTCAGCACATATTTATCTGACTTATCCTTTTGTGCTTTCCTGGTCGATGCTGGAGGCGATGGCTGCAGGCTGCGTGGTAGTGGGGTCAGACACTCCTCCGGTAACCGAAGTTATCACCGATGGCGAAAACGGGTTGTTGGTAGACTTCTTTTCACCGCCCCAAATCGCCGCCCGAGTGGTGGAGGTTCTTACCAGGCCGGGCGAATACGAGGACCTTCGCCGGAAAGCCCGTCAGACCATCGTTGACCGCTACGCGCTGCGCGATATGCTGCCAGCCCAGTTAAATATGATAGCCAAGCTGGTTGCCAAGAAATAGACAAAAAAGCAATTATGAAATAAAATGCCGGAATGAACGCTGCTCGAAGCCACAAATTAAGCTGGGTCAGCGCTATTATTCCGGCATTTTGGGCAATAAATCGTTCAGTTTTTGATTGCTGAATTGCTGGTTATACATTTTATCGTTCGCTAAAACATAGTTTTATTAGGAGGTATGCTAAAATGTTTAAAATAAACTCAGACTGCACTAATTGCGGTATCTGCGCTGAAGTCTGTCCGCGAAAAATAATCGTTTCTGGGGATAATGGTCCCCAGTTGCAGCAACCAGAGCTGTGTGTGGCGTGCGGACATTGCGTGGCGATCTGTCCGCACAGTGCGCTGGACCATGGCCAGGCACCGATTCAAAGCCAGGTACCGCTGGACGGTGGCCCCGTCCTGGACTCCGAGGCGGCAGAAAGGTTTTTACGGTCACGGCGTTCAGTTCGGTGCTATAAGCCGGACGAAGTTTCCCGAGAAAAGCTATTGCAACTTGCTAATATTGCCAGGTTTGCACCTACCGGCGGAAACAGCCAGGGCTTGTCATATATCATTGTCACCAAGCGGGAAGAAATGAAACAACTTACCGAGATAACGATCGACTGGCTGGAAGAGCAGCTTGCCGCCGGAGAGTCCTGGGTAAAGCCTTATGCGGGAATAGTACATACTTACCGGCAGACAAAACACGATGTGATTTTGCGTGATGCACCACACCTGATTGTGGCCACCGCACCGAAAGCGTTTACCATTGGCCGGGACAATACTCGCTACTCATTGGCTTATGCTGAACTCTATGCGCCAAGCCTGGGGCTTGGCACCTGTTGGGCCGGATTTTTTGAAGCCTGCGCTTTTTCTGGTTACAGAAGACTATACGATCAATTAAATATTGCTGATGGCCTGGCCATAACCGGGGCAATCATGGTTGGCTATCCACGCTATTCATTTCAACGGTTGGTGGACAGGAATCCGCTATCCGTAACCTGGAGATAGGGAGCGAGTTAACTATGGAAGTTTTTCAACCGACAGTGCTGGCGGGAATGAAACTGAAAAACCGGATTATCCGGGCGGCGACTCACGAAGGTCTTGGCGACAGCCGGGGGTTGCCGCAGGATGAACTTCGGGATATATACGTCAGGCTGGCCAAAGGAGGAGCCGGGGCCATTATCACCGGGTATGCCGGGGTGTTGGCCAGCGGCAGGGCATGGAAGAACATGCTGATGATTGATGGTGATGACTGTGTCGCCGCCTTTAAAAAACTGACTGCTGCGGTAAGTCCGTATGAAACGCCGCTGATTCTACAACTGGCGCACAGTGGCGGCATGGCCAACGCTGCGGTTACCGGCAGTGACCCCAAAGCTCCCAGTAAGCATCGTTATTGGGGTGGCCGGACTACTGCAAAGGAACTGACGGAGAGCGAAATTGAAGAAATCATTGCTGGTTTTGTCCACGGAATTGAGCGGGCCCGGCAGGCCGGATTTGATGGAGTTGAACTTCACGCCGCTCACGGATATTTATTGTCAGAATTTTTGTCGCCATATCTTAATCGCCGGCAGGACAAGTGGGGTGGGACGACTGAGCGCCGGTTCCACATAGTCCGCGAAATAGTTGCCAGGGCGCGGGACGCCGTCGGCGGGTATCCGATAATTATAAAAATCAGCGCCTATGATTTTCAGTCTGGCGGAATGACAGTCGATGAAGCGGTCCGGCTGGCTGGTCTGATTCAGCACGCGACCTTGGACGCTATCGAGGTCTCTTGTGGAAACGATGATTTCATGTGCACCGTCCGGGCACCCCGGGTACCGGTGGAGGCAATACTGTCCATGGAGCCAACCTTTAAACAGGCGTCCTGGATTAAGAAACAGCTGGCATCACTGTTAATCCCCCGGATGCTCAAATCATGCGCTTATAGCGAAAACTACAATCTGGAGGCAGCCGAAAGAATTAAAGCCAGCGTTGACATCCCGGTGATCGTTGTGGGTGGGGTGCGTAAGTACAGCGCTATTTCTGAAACTATCGCTCACAGCAAGGCCGACTATGTCTCGCTCTGCCGGCCGTTTATTATAGACCCGGAAATCGTCAATAAGCTGCAAACCGGGAAAAGGACGGAATCAGGCTGTATCAATTGCAACTATTGCCTTATCGGCGTAACTGACAATCCGCTGAAATGTTATTATGGTAAAACGCCTACAGCCAAGCAATAATTCAGTGTTTGGCTGCAAAGAATATAGTTATACGCTGCTGAAGCATAAAGATTGTAATAGTGGGAGAATTGTGTGGAGAATCCGAACGTTCTGAGTGAAAAAAAAATCAGCAGGTTGCTATGGGACTTTTCGCTGCCGGCGATAACTGGACTGCTGGTTAATGCTTTATACAATATTGTTGACAGCATTTTCGTCGGCCATGGCGTTGGTGCCATCGGCCTTGCGGCAGTTACCATCGCTTTTCCGATCATGATTATCCTGATGGGGTTCGGCATGCTAGTGGGCGTTGGGGCGACAACCTTAATTTCTATCCGGATAGGTCAGCAAAAGCAACAAGAAGCTGAGAAGATTCTCGGCAACGCCCTTATCTTGTCAATAGTCCTTGCAGTCACTCTGTCGGCTATTTTTCTGACGTTTCTGGATCCCATCCTGATAAGATTGGGAGCCGAGCCGGAAGTATTGCCTTATGCCCATGATTTTAGCCGGATTATTCTGTCAGGTAGTGTGTTCATGTTTATTGGCTTTGGCCTGAATAACGTCATTCGGGCTGAAGGCAATCCCCGCATAGCCATGCTGACAATGGTTGTTTCAGCGCTGCTAAATACCGTGCTCAATCCTTTGTTTATCTTTGGTCTTGGCCTAGGCATCAAAGGATCGGCCTTGGCTACCGTGTTATCCCAGGCTGTGGCGGCCTGCTTAGTACTGGGACATTTTATGAGTTCAACCAGCTACTTGAAGTTTCACCGCGCCAATTTTATAATCGACAAAGCGCTGGCGGCAAAAATCCTGACCATGGGATCATCGGCATTTTTCATGCAGGTGGCGGCCAGTATGATGGCCGGCCTGTTTAACCATCTGCTTGTCATCTACGGCGGGCAGGTGGCGATAGCGGCAATGGGGGTAATCAATCGGGTTTCAATGTTGATGATGATGCCAATCTTCGGAATTGGACAGGGCATGCAGCCGATTGTGGGCTTTAATTATGGTGCGGGAAATTACGACCGGGTAAAGGAGGCAGTAAAAAAAGCGACCATCGCCGCAACTGCTGTAGCCGTAACCGGGTTTATTTTCGTTGAGGGCTTTGATCACTATATCATCCGGCTGTTCTCCAGTGAGACAGATCTGATCGTTTTGGGGGCCGCAGGGCTGAAGATCTTCCTGCTGATGCTGCCACTAATCGGTTTGCAGATCATCGGCTCGATGTTTTTTCAAGCAATCGGCAAACCGACTCAATCGCTGCTCTTAAGTATGTCCCGCCAGATCTTGATCTTGCTTCCACTGCTACTTACCCTGCCCCATTTTTGGGGGCTGACGGGAATATGGCTGGCCGGACCGCTCGCCGATCTGGGCGCGACGATACTTACAGGATTGCTGCTATATATCCAACTTCGCCGGCTAACCGGTCCAGGCCGCTCATAAACCCCCATCTGCGTCGTTGGTGCTCCGGGAGAGCGCTTGCCGTACACCGGTACTGCCTGCGCGCGCTTCCTCGCAGCCGCCTAGCATCTGGGGATTTCTCAAGCGGCCTGGACTAGTTTCGTAAAACTAAAGAAAAGACTCAGAAGGCGTAACCTTTGGTTACGCCTTCTGAGTGTGAAAACAAAGAATTAATAAGTTTTGCGAATCACCAAAGGCTGGTGAGAAAGGTCCATATGCAAGGCGCACCGGAAGAGCGCGACGCGACGCGTACCGGTGTACGCTAGCAAACGCTCTGAAAAGCAGGCGCACGACGCTTCAGCGGCGATGCGATCGCTTTCAACGCAGCAGATGGGCCTTTATCGCCAGCCGGGGTGGCGGCTGCTAGGTGATTAGGCGTCTTCTCATTAATCTGAGCGGAAAAGGCAGAATGATTGCTCCGATGGCAGCGAGGGCGATGACATGCCACCACAAGAATGCGGAAGCGTGTCCGAGCGCCAGGGCCCGACAGATTTCCACGCTATGATACAGCGGATTTAACCAATTGAAAAGTTGAACCCAAGCCGGAAGGGCATTGACCGGGAAATACAGTCCGCCGAACAGGAAAAACGGCAAAATTATCAGGGTGATATAATAATTCAAAAATTCGATATTGTCGATCAGCGCCGTATAAGTAATGGCCATAACAGCAAAAACGACTCCGTTCAAAACCAGGAGCAGCGGAATGGCCAGCGCCTGCAAGGAATGCACCTGCCCGAGAATAGTTACGACAACCAAAATTACAGTGCCGAACAACACGCTTTTTAGTGTGCCATACAGTAGCTCACCAAAGACAACGTCATTAGTGGTTATTGGGGCAGCCAACATGGCATGGAAAGTTTTCTGGAAGTGCAGCCGCACAAATGAGCCGTAGGAGCATTCAAAAGTTGCCGCGTACATCGATGTCATGGCAATCATACCAGGGGCAATGAACTGCAGATAACTCATGCCGTCAATTTTCTGCACAAAGGCACCAAGGCCAAAGCCTAGCGCGGATAAGTATAGCAGGGGCTCAACGACATTAAACATAACATTATGCTGCCAAGTGCGATAAAACACCCGTAGGTGACGGGCCAGCACTCTCATGATCCCCATTGGCCATCCCCCTTGTCACCGGTAAGTTTCAGGAATACATCTTCCAGGGTAGTGGGGCGGGCAAAACAGTGGTTTTTGGAGATGCCCCACTCTAGCAGCTTGTGCCACATAATCTCGTTGTCGTCGGTATAGACAAACAGCCCGTCGATTACCTGCAGTATTTCGCCGCCCGCCTGGATAATTCTTGCTGAAAGGTCTGACGGTAAACTGTCAGGAGGAGCCAGCACCTCAATAACAAAAGGTCGGATAAAGCGATTCATCAGCTCGCGGGGACTGCCTTCAGCCAGAATATTCCCTTCATGCATGATTACCAGACGGTCGCAAAGCTGGGTGGCTTCCTCCATGTAGTGGGTAGTGAGAACCAGAGTCACCCCGTCATTTTTGAGCGCCCGTAGTTTTTGCCAGACCAGATGGCGGGCCTGAGGATCCAGCCCGGTAGTGGGTTCATCCAGGATCACCAACTTGGGGTCGTTGATCAAGGCCCGGGCAATGACCAGCCGTCGCTTGAGTCCGCCGGACAAGCTTTCCACCGGGGCGAAGCACTTATCTTCCAACCCCATCAGTTTCAGGAGCCTTAGGCCTCGTGTGCGGGCTTCGCTACGACTGAGCCCGAACAATCCGCCGTACACTTCCAGGTTCTCCAGCACTTTTAGGTCAGGATCCAGGTTGTCTTCTTGAGGCACAATACCCATTAACTTTTTGATTTCAGGGGATGTTAGCCGGATTTGCTGGCCGAAGATCTGTAGCCGGCCTTCGTCCACGGTTGACAGTCCATAGATCATCCGCATAGTTGTTGATTTCCCGGCGCCATTATGGCCCAGGAAGCCAAAACATTCACCCTCGTGAATAGTAAATGAAATGCCTTTAAGCGCCCGAAAGTCGCCATAACATTTTCCTAAATTATCAGCTACCACTACTTCTCTCACTCGGATCGTCCTTTCAATCTATGCTGCGGGGGTAGCGCCGTTAATCTTATTGAACAGTATTATAGCATATTGCGGAAATGTTGCCTAACTTGCGGCCGCCGTTGACTTTCGGAAGCTGGTAGAATAAAATTTAGCTGACATCTAGCCGGAAGGCATTATTAATGAGGGGTAAAATCAATGAGTAAGACCAAGGATAAAATAAAGAAGGTTGCCCTTTCGCTTTTTGCCAATAATGGTTATGATGCTACAAGCATGGAACAAATTGCTTGTGGCGTGGGAATTAAAAAATCCTCGCTGTATGCCTTTATTACCAGTAAAGAAGAACTATTCTGGCTGATTTTCGCGGACCTCGAAGGTCAATACCGTGAGCACATGGAGCAATTGCTGGTGGACTCGGATAGTATGCCAGCTCAGGAGAGACTGTATTACCTTTTTAAACATTATTTAGTGGGCGCGACCAATTGTATGGCCGAAGAAGCATTGGAAACGAAAATGTTCTGGCACCGGGCGGTATATTTTCCCCCATCGGCCTTTAAAGACCGGCTTTTAGCGCGTGTATTAGACAATGAGATGAGACTGGGCGATAAATACAAGGAGATAATCAAGGACGGCATCGCGCAGGGATTAATCCGGGAAGATTCACCGGAAGCGATTCTTTTAACTTATTATAGCGTGCGGCAAGGTCTTGCTGCACTGATGAGTGTGTTTATGGTGGATATATCGGCAGCGGAAAAACTGGTTCGGATCGATAAGGTTTGGCAGAGTTTTTGGTTAGGAATAAGAGGGCGCTAAAAATATTGCCGGCCAATGAGCATTTAAAGGAGCTTCGGAATTGCCGGAGGTCCTTTTTCCTTTGCTTTATACGAAAAAGGCCGAATAGTTTTCCAGTAATCTGCTGTTGTCAGGCATTGACTATTCCCACTATATGGGATAAAATTTTACCTATCAATCGGTCGTTTAAATAGTTGCCCGGTAGTTTGGCGGCCCAAAACAACATATGTTGCAGGGAGCTTGAAATAAGGCTGTGAATCGGGCTGGGGTATTCACCGAGCCTGCATAAAGGGCTGTTAAGCACGCGATAAGCAAGCAACTTCCGATTATGTATAAAGGGATTTGCTTTAAAGGAGTGAAGTTTATGACACCAGGTAAAGAAATTCGTGTTTATGAGGGCGCTGTGGCGATTGTGACCGGCGGTGCATCAGGCATTGGTGCGGCGCTTGCCAGAGAGTTGGCGGCTCGGGGCGGGGAAGTGGTGCTCGCCGACCGCCAAATCGATTTGGCGCGGCAAGTTGCGCACCAAATCGAAGCTTCCGGCGGAAAAGCAACCGCTGCCGAACTCGATGTCACAAATTATTGGGCGGTTGAAGCCCTAATCTATGAAACCATTAATCGCGCCGGGCGCTTGGACTATATTTTCAACAACGCAGGAATTGCCATGTTTGGGTTGGCAGCCAATCATGGGATCGAAGACTGGGATACAATAATCGATGTCAACCTGCGCGGGGTGATTCATGGCGTGCAGGCGGCATATCAAGTTATGCGTGAACAGGGCTTCGGCCATATAGTCAACACCGCTTCGCTGGCAGGGTTGGTGACTTCGCCGGGAAATACCAGCTATTCAACAACAAAACATGCCGTTGTCGGATTATCAAAAGCATTGTGGATCGAAGCTGCTTTAGTCGGCGTCCGGGTGAGCGTTCTTTGTCCGGGGTTTATCCGCACTGCCATTCTCGACCACGGCGGCAAATACGGAAAGGTGCTCGTGGACCTTTCACCGGGGCAGCAGGAAATATTAAATAAAATGGTAGAGAAGTTCAAACCTCTGACACCGGATATTTTTGCCGTAAAAGCCCTGAATGCTGTAGGCCGTAACGAAGGAGTCATCATTATTCCAGAGCGATATAGGTTGATGGTGTGGCTCGACAGGCTGTTTCCAAGCTGGTTCACCCGTATGTCAGAGAAGAGATATGTAAGCCATGTAAAATCTATGCAGGCCGCTAAATAATGGAGGGCAGTATGAGTAAAAGAATCGAAACGAAAGTGTCAATTACCGCGCAAGCCACGTGCCTTACCAGGGCTATTTCCTACTTTGAGGCGAACGGAGCCTATAAAGGTGATGACTGGGTTGCACCGAAACTGATTTGGCCGGTATTTCGGTTGCTGGCAAAACATAATGTTTCCCGAGAGTTCTTGAAAAAGCGTTTTTTAAGAACCCAAGGCATGTATGAGTATCTTATCGCCCGGACAAAATTCATCGACGCTATTTTTTTGAATATCGCTGCAAATGTTGAGCAAGTTTTAATCTTTGGCGCCGGTTTTGATTCTCGGGCCATCCGTTTTCAAGATCAATTGGCAAATGCCTCGGTATTCGAGCTTGACGCGCCTGTAACCCAGCAGGCCAAAATCGCAAGACTAAAGAGAAAATACGTTGAATTTCCATCAAATCTTAGGTTTATAGCTATCGATTTTACCAAAGAGTCATTAGCGGAAAAATTGGCTGAGGCCGGTTTTGAAAAAAATCGTACATGCCTTTTTTTGCTTGAAGGGCTAACCTATTATCTCGATCAGGCCTCGATTGATGCCACCTTTACACTCATTAGCGAGATTTCCGCGCCAGGCAGTATGGTGGTCTTCGACTACGGCAGTGCTGAGGCTATCAGGGCGGAAAGAGCCCTAAAGGACCCTGCTGTGATAAAACATTATGAATTTCTGGCCAAAATGGGCGAAAGGCCGGGCTTTGCTGTCGAGGGAAACATCCGGGACTTCCTGGCAAGGTATAATTTCGGTGAAATTGATGAAGCAGATGCGAACGAATTGATATACCGGTTCTTTGCCGAAAAAGACGTGGGATTAATAACCAAAAAATTTAGGATTGTAACTGCCAAGAAGGTTTGATATCATATTTTGCAGGTGATTAAAATGATGTATTTTATGATGGATTTTTACGAGCTGTTCACCTGCGAGATGTGTGGCGTCTGTTGCCGCAATAACTGGCTGGTAACGGTGGATAAAACCAGTTATGACCGTAACGCCCAGTTATTTGAGCGACAAGGAAACAATGAAGAATTTCGGCAAGCGTTCATTCCGCTTCCAGCCGGTACAAGCCCCGGGGAATATGCCTACATCGCCAAACAGGCTGGCGGCGGATGTTGGTTTTTAGCTGGCGACAATCTCTGTCGTCTCCAAAAACAAGCAGGGCACCAACACTTGGACAACGTATGTCAGCTATTTCCCCGCTATCCGATGGCAAGTGCCCGCGGCGTTGAACTGACCCTCAGTTTCAGCTGTCCAGCAGTTTTGCGGCTGGTCAGCAGCCGAACCGAACCACTGGCGATTATTCGCACCGAGCGGCCGATTGCGTTGGCTGAAAATAGCTATGTTCTGGAAGTTTACCCAGAGCAAAAAAGCCTCGGGGACCCGCTGCTTTATTATTTCGAACTGGAGCACCATTTCATTGACATCATGCAAGCCCGAAACTTGGGGATTAAGGCTCGGCTGGACTTAATCTGCCGTACGGCAGAAGCCGTAAATCGCACCACCAGGGATGATTCTTTCGCCAGAAAACTTACCAAAATTATTAACTGTAACTATGACTATCTGGAAGGTCTGAGTCTGGTCGAGCAGCAAGGTGATCACAGCCTGTCCGACATACTGTTGGAACATTTCTTCGTAAATTTTATTTTCAAAAAACCGTTTTATCTATACGGCTTACAGCGAACGGGACAGATATTGCGGCAGTTTTGGCAAAGCGCCGTCAAAAATCGGAAAGCGACGCAGGGACCAGCTGATGATCTGGAACGTACCATGGCAGCCATTCGCGACTTGGAGTTTCAATACGGTCATGACAGGCAAAAATTATTGCGTTCGTAGACCTCTGCTTAACGGCCAAACAGGGCCGCCGCATAAACTTGCGTCCAAAGTCAACTTTTGCCCGGCTAAAACCGATTATCCTATATGCAAAAATTGCCGGCTGTATTATAATACTGTGCAAAGGGAAAAAGGGGGACCATCGGTTTGAAAATGTTGGGAGCTGAAGCATTAATTAAAAGTCTGGAAAATGAAGGGGTGGAAATTGTCTTCGGCTATCCTGGCGGAGCGGTTTTGACGCTTTACGACGCTTTGTACCAAGCAAAATTCCCTCATATATTGACCAGACACGAACAGGGAGCGGTGCACGCTGCCGATGGCTACGCCCGGGCAACCGGGAAAGTGGGTGTCTGTATGGCGACCTCTGGACCGGGCGGAACCAATTTGATTACTGGAATTGCCACAGCCTATATGGACTCCGTCCCGCTGGTAGCTATTACTGGTCAGGTGGGGGTATCGCTGATAGGCAAGGACTCTTTCCAGGAAGCGGATATGCGCGGAATAACCACTCCGATTTCTAAGCACAATTATTTGGTGAAAAAGGTGCAGGATCTGCCTCGGGTTATGAAGGAGGCTTTTCACATCGCCCGTACCGGACGACCGGGGCCGGTAGTTGTGGATATTTCCAAGGATGTATTTAATGCTACTATTGATTATGAATATCCCGAAACCATCAAACTCCGGGGGTACTCTCCGGTGGTTGAAGGTGACGCGAAGAATATTGATGCAGTAATCGATGAGCTGAAAAAGTCAACATCGCCAGTGATTTTCGTTGGCGGCGGGGTTAATATTTCCGACACTTCGGAAGAATTGCGCAAATTTATCGAAACTACCGGATTTCCGGTGACCGCCAGTTTGATGGGGCTGGGCTGCATTGCCAGCGACCATCCGCAGCACCTGGGAATGGTCGGAATGCACGGTACCTACGCAGCAAATATGGCAATGTCTGAGTGCGATCTTTTGGTGGGGATCGGAGTCCGTTTTGACGACAGAGTCACAGGCGCGGTGGAAAGCTTCGCGCCCAAAGCAAAAATAGTGCACTTCGACATTGATCCAGCTGAGATCAACAAGAATATTCGAGCCGACATCAGGGTGATTGGCGACTTGCGCTGGGCTTTGCCACTATTGAGCGAAAAGGCGGCGACCCGCGAGCCGCAAAAATGGCGCGAGCAGGTGCAGGCCTGGGAGGAACGGCTTAACGCTTGGAGAATAGAAGGACCACTGTCTTATAATCAGCCAGAGGGATTAATCATGCCGCAGGCGGTGATTAAACTGGTGAGTGAACTGACAAATCGGGAAGCAGTGATTGTTACCGATGTCGGTCAACATCAGATGTGGACTGCGCAGTTTTACAATTTCCAAAATCAGCGTTCGTTGATTACTTCCGGCGGGCTGGGAACTATGGGCTATGGCCTGCCTGCCGCTATCGGCGCGCAAGTGGGACTGCCGGAGAAACTGGTGATTCTGTTTACCGGTGATGGCAGCATCATGATGAACTGCCAGGAACTAGCCACGGCAGCCGATAATGGCTTCCCGATAAAAATTATTGTTATGAACAATAAGGTTCTAGGGATGGTTAGCCAGTGGCAGCGGATGTTTTACGGTGAGCGATATTCCCATACCATACTTAAGGGGCGCACCGATTTTGTCAAGCTGGCTGAAGCGATGGGCGTGCCTGGGGTCAGGGTTACTAAACCGGAAGAATTGGCGGCAACTTTAGAAAAAGCGTTTAAAGCTGAAGGGCCGATACTTATTGATATATCTTTACCGGATACTGAGGACGTATTACCTATGGTTCCACCGGGCGGCCGTTTGGACCAAATGATTTTGGGGAGCTGAGCAGATGAAATATACTTTGGCTGTTTTAGTCGAAAACAGGCCAGGCGTGTTGACCCATATCTCCGGACTGATCAGCCGTCGCGCCTATAATATTGAAAGCATCGCTGCCGGACATTCAGAGGAAGCGGACACAACAAGAATCACCATCGATGTGGAAGCCGATGATGAAATCGAGCTGGAGCAAGTGGTCAACCAACTATCCAAACTGGTAGATGTCATTAAAATCATCAATCTTACGCATATTGATTCCATACAGCGGGAACTGGCGCTGATCAAGGTTAAGGCCAGCAAGGAAAATCGTTCGGAAATCGTTGATGTGGTGGATATATTCCGGGCAAAAATCGTCGATGTCAGTCGGGAAACAATGGTAATTGAACTCACCGGGGAGGAAAGCAAAGTTGATGCGCTGTACGAACTGTTGAATGATTTTGGGATAATCGAGATTGTTCGAACCGGCAAGATAGCACTTTCCCGGGGACCTGGCGCTGCAAAGGATATGTAGCTGGATTAAGCAAAGAGGTGGGATGATGTCCGGCCTCTTTTCGCTAAAGCGGCTAACATTTCAGCTGATCGACAAAGGGCAACCCCAAGTATTGCCTAACCCACGTATAGTGAATTAAAATATTTCAGAAAATATTTTGCCTGAAGATATTGGGGATGAGGAGGTCAAAACATGCGTTACGAGGGAATTGTTTACCGGCCACCGAGCGAGGCAAGCAGCGTACTGATTCAGTGCACTATCGGTTGCCCGCATAATAAATGCTCTTTTTGTCCAATGTACAAGGATGTACAGTTTCGCATCCGTTCGGTGGCGGATATCAAGGAAGACCTTCGCCTGGCCAGAGAATATTATGGTGACGCCGTGGAAACCATGTTTTTGCCTGATGGCAATACCATTCTGATGAAGACCGAGCAACTTGCCGACATTTTACAATTTGCCAAAGAACAGTTTCCCCGGCTGAACCGGATTACTGTTTATGGTTCTGCTAAGTATATTCGTCTAAAAACGGCGACAGAGCTGTCCCAGCTCAAAGAAGCCGGTCTCAACCGCATACATTGTGGCATGGAAAGTGGCGACACCGTCACCCTAGCGAGAATTAATAAAGGGGCGACAGCGGAAGAAGTAATTGAAGCTGGCCTAAAAGTCAAACAAGCGGGTATTGAACTTAGTGAGTACATATTGATCGGCGTCGGCGGCCGCGAGCGCACGCGAGAGCACGCCATCGGAAGTGCAGCGGTGCTGAGTAGCATTGATCCAGACTTTATCAGGGTGAGAACAGTTATTCCTCTGCCAGGCACCCCGCTTTACAACGACTATTGTCAGGGAATTTTCGGGTTGCTGAGCCCACATGAGGCGTTAAAAGAAACAGCTTTATTGATTGAGAACCTTACCTGCCACAGCATGCTTTACAGCGACCACTATTCTAACTACGCTAATGTAAACGGTAAACTGCCTGACGCCAAACCAGCTATGTTACAGGACATCGCCAAGTTGCTGAAGATTTCTGAAGCGCAATTTCGGTCTCCAGAAGAAGGCGGGCTTTGATTTCAGTTGGCCGGCATAAGTGCGATAAAGGGCTTGCGCTCCTTAAAAAACCCGGCGTGAGCCGGGTTTTTTAAGGAGCGAGAGGTTGACGAATGGTTAGCACGTCGGGGAAAACATTCGCCAACTTCCATAAAGTAATAGCAGTTTGTTTATACTAAAAATATAGTTGATAGTGATTCAAGCGAGAATCTTGCCGATTGGCTGGGAAGTGTGGATTTCCGGCAATCGGACAGGGAGCGATTGTATGAATAAAAATATTGTAATCGTCGGCCTGGTTAGCCTTTTTACCGATATATCCAGCGAAATGATTTACCCGTTGGTTCCACTTTACCTGACGGCAGTGCTCGGAGCAACGCCCGGCATACTCGGCCTTATTGAAGGTATAGCGGAAAGCCTGGCCAGTGTGTTAAAGTTATTTTCCGGTCGGATAGCCGATAAATTCGCCCAACGGAAATCGCTGGCAATTGTCGGTTACGGATTGTCAGCGGTGGGCAAAGTCCTGTTCGTTGTGGCGGCTAGCTGGGTCGGCATACTGTGGGCGCGGATTGCTGATCGATTTGGCAAAGGCATTCGTACCGCACCACGAGATGCACTCATTGTTGAATCGACAAGTCCAGAGATGCGCGGTAAGGCCTTTGGTTTCCATCGGGCCATGGATACCGCAGGCGCGGTTATCGGTATTAGCGCTGCCTATTGGTTGTTCACCCATTACCAGGGTCAATATATCCTGGTATTCTGGCTGGCAGTAATACCGGCACTGCTCGGGGTGTTGTGCCTGTTTTGGGCCAGTGAACCGGTGAAGAGCAAAGCTGCCAGTGCCAAGAAACTTGTATTTTCCTGGCAGGGACTGGATAAGCGGCTAAAGTATTTCATCGTCGTGTCGTTTTTGTTTAACCTGGGGAATTCCTCCAATCAATTTCTGCTGATCAGAGCGGGAACGTCGGGGTTCACGCCGGCGGAAGTAATTTTGCTCTACCTGTTAATGAATATTACCTACTTCATTATCTCTTATCCCGCCGGAGTTGTGTCTGACATCATCGGTCGTCGCAGTCTCCTGGTGGCGGGGTATGCTCTTTACGGTCTGGTGTATCTGGGGTTTGCCATGGCGCATGTGGCCTGGCAGTTTATCGCCTTGTTTGCCATTTATGGCCTGTATATCGGATTGACTGACGGCGTTGAAAAAGCGCTGTTGGCTGATATTGCCCCAGGCGAACAGCGGGCCACCGTATATGGCCTGCACGCCATGGTTGTGGGAGTGGCTTTGCTGCCGGCGTCGATCCTTGCCGGATTTCTTTGGGACACTTTTGGGGCGGCGGTGCCGTTCTGGTTTGGCGGGGCAACCGGCCTGACCGCGGCAGCTGCTTTCTGGTGGGGACTGCGGGGAAGCTGACCTACGACGATGCATTTTGTCACGGCGATAGTGGGGGCGATTAAGGTGTTTTGCAAATGGATAAAGCCTGCGGCGATGATGATCTTAGTAGCGCTCTGCCTTAACGGTGCCGGTTGGACCGAGGCCCAGGAAAATCACCTTCCCGGTCTTTTTTCCCAGAAAGCTACGGTGCTTGGCCAGCACCAAACCATCGGTAAGTTATTGGTGGTCAACGGCAACGCCGTTGTTGCCGGCCAGGTATCGGAATGGCTGGCGGTAATCAACGGCGACCTTGTCATAAAATCCTCGGGCACCGTTCGCGGCTGGGTGTTTATTCTTGACGGGCGGATCAGGGTGGAGGGCGCTGGTTTTACACCAAGCTACAGCCTTGTTTTTCCGCCGGGATCGCTGGCAATTAAAACTTTTATCTGTTTGACAAGCTTTTGTGCGGCACTGGCACTATTTGTAGCAATATTTCTTGGCGGGCTGCTTATCCGCTGGGTTAGTTCCGTAGCAGTCTCTGACCTGCGGCGACGGCACATTCCCCTTGCAAGGGGACATCTTCCCTGGCTGGTAGGCGCCTGCGGGCTGGCTGTGAGTGGTTTTTTACTAGCAGTGTTTGCCCAGCTGGCCCAAGAGGCACTTTTTTATCACGAAACGGATTTTGCCGATCAAGTCGTCATCTGGCTGGTGCGCTATTTTGCCAACCCGGCGCTGGACAAGTTAATGCTGGCCGTTACCTACCTTGGCTCAGGCTATGTCAGTATCTTTCTGGCTATGATTATGCTTGGCGTACTCTTTTGGCGTCGCCGCAAGTCAGAAGGTATTTCGCTGGTCGTTTGTCTCTTTGGCGGAGGATTGCTCAATTATTTATTGAAACATTTATTTGAACGGGCCAGACCGGATATGTTCAAGTTGATCAGTGAGACTGGCTATAGTTTCCCCAGCGGCCATGCCATGCTCTCTTTATGCTTTTATGGTATGTTGGCCTACATTTTTGGCCGCAAGCTTACCCAACATTACGGACGAATACTAGTGCTTGGTGTGACGACGGCACTGATCGCGGCCATCGGCATCAGCCGCATTTACGTGGGCGTGCATTATCCCAGCGATGTGCTGGCTGGCTACATTGCCGGCGGTACCTGGTTGGTATTTTGTATTACCATGCTGTGGCTGTGGGAAGAAAGACAGAACTAAATATATTTAACTCAAACGCAGCAATCCGATCAAGATCAAAATAATGCCGGGTAAAAAAGGGACTTTCCTTTTCCAGCCTTCTGACACCAAATGGCAAGATGCCAGACTGCCGGCGCTAATAAACGCCATTTGGGTGACTCCCATCATCAGGGGAGTATAAAGAGGCAACAGCCTCATCAGGCTGGCGGCAAAAGTAGCCACCATATTATCAATACCCAGCGCCAGCCCAAGAAAAAAAGCCTCCAACGGACTGATGGAGTTGGAACCATCCATGTCGGCGCTCTCTGGTTTAACCATGATATTGATAACCAGCCGCCCCAGTGAGAAAGTAACTTGGCGGACGGCGACGTCTTCGCCATCAGGAATATCCGTTACAGATTTCAGGAGGTATTCCTGGAACAAGCTAAAGCCACCCAGACAAATCAACAACACTGAACCAGTCAATACCGCAATCCTCAGATCGATAAACTGTTCCAGTACTTTGGCGCAAATCATTGCAATACCCGCGGAAGCGGCTGTTATCAGGCCGACTATTGCCAAAGAATTGGAACCGATGCGAATGTTTTTTAGTCCGTAGGCTACGCCGGCAACAAAAGAATCAAGGCTGACGGCGAACCCGAGTAGCAATACATAAAACAAACTCATGAAGACAGCCCCCTTGGAAATGTTATACCCAAGGATAATATATGGTTGTGCTCAACCTCCTGTTACTAACCGTTTCAGGCATTTGTGCAGGAAAATATGCGAAAATGCAGGATAAACCCAGATTAGGCAGTTTTCAGGCAGGAATTTTTTAATCTTTCAGGGAAATTATATAAGTCAAGGAATAATGTAATATTTATTGGGGTGAGAACGTGGATTTTGGCCTAGGTAAAGTTTTACCGCGACGTATCGAAGAAGAAATGAAAAGCTCTTACATTGACTACGCCATGAGCGTTATTGTTATGCGGGCGCTGCCGGATGTGCGTGATGGCTTGAAGCCGGTGCATCGCCGGATTTTGTATGCCATGCATGAGGCCGGCATGACTCCAAATAAGCCTTATAAAAAATCAGCGCGTATTGTGGGGGAAGTGCTGGGCAAATATCATCCCCATGGTGACAGTTCAGTTTATGACGCGACAGTGCGTATGGCACAGAACTTTTCCATCCGTTATCTTCTTGTCGACGGACACGGCAATTTCGGGTCGGTGGACGGAGACTCGGCGGCGGCTATGCGGTACACTGAAGTGCGTATGTCCAAAATTGCTGAGGAGATGTTGGCGGACCTTGATAAAGATACCGTCAATTTTATCCCCAACTATGATGAATCCCTGAAAGAGCCTACGGTGCTGCCGTCTAAAATTCCGAACTTGTTGGTCAACGGCTCGTCCGGAATCGCCGTCGGGATGGCCACCAATATTCCGCCGCACAATCTCGGCGAGGTGGTAGACGGGGTTATCATGATGATTGATGACCCGGAAGTAACAATCAAGGATCTCATGGATGTCGTCAAAGGCCCGGACTTTCCCACCGGAGGACTTATTTTAGGTCGCGAGGGCATCAGAGACGCTTATAATACTGGACGCGGCTCGGTGAAAATGCGGGCAGTGGCCCGTAGCGAAATAATGTCTAACGGAAAACACCGTATCTTGGTTACCGAGATTCCTTATCAAGTTAATAAGGCCAGGTTGATAGAAAACATTGCCAATCTGGTTAGGGAAAAAACCATCGAAGGCATTACCGACCTACGCGACGAAAGCGATCGCAACGGGATGCGTATTGTCATGGAACTGCGCCGCGACGCCAACCCCGATGTTCTGCTTAATCAGCTGTACAAGCACACCCAGATGCAGGAAACTTTTGGGGTGAATATGCTGGCATTGGTGGACGGTCGGCCGCGAGTGCTGAATTTACGCGAAGTTATTTACTATTATATAGAGCATCAGAAAGATGTCATTACCCGGCGCACCAAATTCGAACTGAACAAAGCTAAAGATCGAGCCCATATCTTAGAAGGACTGAAAATTGCGCTCGATAATCTGGATGCGGTGATAACCACCATTCGCGGATCCAGGACAGTAGATATAGCCCGGGCCGCCTTGCAAGTCAACTTTTCCTTAAGCGAAAAACAATCCCAGGCCATTCTCGAGATGCGGTTGCAACGTCTGACCGGATTAGAACGGGAAAAAATCGAGCAAGAATACAAAGACATTTTGGAAACCATTGAGTGGTTGGAGGCCGTTTTGGCTGACGAACAAAAAGTCCTCAATATAATTAAGGAAGAACTACTTGATGTCAAGAGGCGATTTGGCGATGCTCGTCGTTCGGTTATTACCACAGACACTTCCAAACTGGATGTCGAGGATTTGATAGCCGAGGAAGACATCGTTATCACCCTTACCCATAGCGGTTACGTTAAGCGCTTGTCGGTCGACACCTATCGCAGCCAAAGACGGGGTGGACGGGGTGTGACCGGGATGGGTACCAAAGAGGAAGATTTTGTGGAACACCTGTTTGTTACCACCACCCACCACAACATCTTGTTCTTTACCAGTCGGGGGCGCGTCTACCGGCTTAAAGGCTATGAACTTCCCGAAGCCAGTCGCACGGCAAAAGGAACAGCCATTGTCAACTTGCTGCAACTGGAGAGCAAGGAAAAGGTAACGGCGGTCATTCCTGTAAAAGAATTCAGCAATCGTCGATACCTGTTCATGGCCACCAAAAAGGGCACAGTGAAGAAGACCGAACTGATGGAATTCGACACTCCGCGCAGAACCGGGCTGATCTCCATTGTTCTAGATGAAGATGACGACCTGATTGACGTCAAACTGACCAATGGGGAAATGAATGTAATACTAGGCACCCAAATGGGAATGGCTATAAAATTCGCCGAAACCGATGTTCGGTCCATGGGTCGCTCCACGCGGGGAGTAAGAGGAATAACCCTACGCAAAGGTGACACCGTGGTCGGTATGGATACCGTCAAAAGCGGGCAATTGCTGACCGTAACTGCTGAAGGGTACGGAAAGTGCACCGAGCTTGACGAATATCGGGAACAGACAAGGGGCGGCAAAGGGCTGATCAACACCAAAGTAACCGAAAAAACTGGTTTGGTCGTTGGTATCAAAGTAGTCAGGCCGGGCCAGGAACTGATGCTGATTACTAGCGATGGCATCGTGATTAGGTTCGATGTTAGCGAAATCTCGGTGATTAGCCGCAATACCCAGGGCGTGAGACTGATGCGAACCGACGAAAACGACATTGTGGTCGCGGTGGCGGCGGTAGAAAAGAAAGTCGAGGATGAATAAACGTTCAATATAAACGCCAGAAGACCTCGATTTATGAAAGCATACAAGGTACCTAGAGCGTAGTGATAAACTGCAATTCTTCAAAGCAACTAGGTTGTCAAAAAGGTCGAGATGCTAGGAACCGCGAAACTTGTGTCGCGCCGCGTACTTGTACGTGAGCAAGCAAGGTAGCGGTGACAACGCAGCTCGACCTTTTGCAATAACTATAAATAGTATAAAAAAGATGTCTTTACATTCTCTGCATAAAGCTAGCAAAAACGTGCAAAATATATCACGATATACTTGCGATCAGATCCGCGAAACTATTGACAACAGCCCGCGCGCCGTGCTATTATATAGAAGTTCTCCCCAAAGGGGACGAAAAAAAGTTTATTGACATAAAGTAAGACAATGTGTTAATATAAACGAGTCGCCTGAAGCGGGCTGGAGAGAAATGCCAAGCATAATCGCCAGAACGGGGCAAGCGTCAAAGACTC
>Ga0364910_1070_pt1 | contig 51651 bp, 42 predicted proteins | sample SorcelJu500001C4_3_FD_206970 | JGI IMG/M metagenome (GOLD analysis project Ga0364910, IMG submission 206970) | Enriched cells from Trout Bog Lake Hypolimnion, Wisconsin, USA - BchlTB.June25.5000.01.C4 | ecosystem: Environmental > Aquatic > Freshwater > Lake > Hypolimnion/Profundal zone | place...
AAGCCGGCGACAGGAAAAAGTTTAAGTCCGCTATCCTTTCAGGCGATGACTTTCAGCAGGAATGCGCCGTGGCAGGACTGGCTGTCTTCGAGGAAGAATGGGCTACGAGACTGCTGTTTGAGGCGCTGGATACGACAACAGGCGAGGTATGGATTCGGACAGCCGAAATTATCAGGCGGCGTACACGGAATAAATATTATCTGGATTTACTGCGCACGGTTCTTCGGCACCGACATAAACGCAGGTGGGTTTCCTGGCTGGTTGAAGCAGATACGGCGAAAGCGCTGTCGGTCGAGATGGAACAACTGCTGCGGAAAAGTGATATCGAAAGTTTTCCATACATAGCCGGAGCCATAACATCTCTTAATGAGCCGTATTTCAACAACCTGCTCGCACAAAAGGCGAAATCGTTCGGCCTACCAGAATGCATACTGGCCTCCGCGATTGCTCTTTCGCGGCAGAAGAATAAGCTGGCTGGCGATTTGCTGTACGAGGCATGGACTACTTACAGTTGTTCCGACAAGTTGGTACAATCGTTTTTTGACCCTGATTTACTGCCGGAGGAAAACGAACGGAAGGCGGAAATTCTGTCCTCGATTGTGGACAGAGACCACTATTCCGAAGTAACTGTGGCGACGGCGGTGCGTTTGCTGGGCAAAATACCGGATCTTGCAGCTCAGCTGGCCTTGGTGAAAGCGCTACAAAGTGAAAGTCCGCTGATTAGATACTGCACAGCCGGAGCTGTTCGGGGGAGAGCTGTCTCTTATCGGCACATGTATGAACTGGCCCGGAATGAGGGTACCGGGCAGGTACAGGAAGGGAAAAGAACCGGTCTTTGCGAATACAAAGATGAGTATTGAATGTTGAATTTTGACAGCAGCCGGGGGGTATGATTATGCCGTTCGAGAAGTCCGCCAACCACACCGAGGCATTGTTGAAAGTCCTGCTGAAGATTATAGAAAGGACGGCAGCCGGCGGAGCAACTAAACGGGAACTCAGAGAAACATACACTGAGGTCAAAGGGTCGCCTCCGCATGACCGAACAATCAGCCGGATGGTCACCGCAATAAATGAATACATCTCCCGTTGGGAAGACGACGGGAGCATGATCCTGCAGACCAGCACCTTGGGTGGTGGTGGCTTTTACCAAGCCGTCGAAGTCCGGCACCGGGACAAGCAAACCTATTACTGTTTCACCAGGGATCTGACGGAGCAGACTCAGATCGGCTTTGTTCAAGCCGCGCAGGCGGCGCTCAGCTTATACCCGCAAAGAAAACAGATGACGCCGGAGAACTTTGAGGCTGTCAAAGATGCTTTTGCCGGAAGCATCCTCCGAAGGATGACAGGGTGGGACTCACTAGAAAAAGATATCGAACGGTTTGTCCATGTCTCAGGCTACAGTCAGGCCAAGATCCAACAGGTGGGACAATGGACGTTTAAAATTCTTGACGCCCTCAGACGGTCGAAACGGATAGAGTTTGATTATGTTCGACTGTATGACGGGAACGAAAGTAGGCAGCGCCAAATGGAGCCTTATGGGCTGGTCTGTCGGCAGGGAGCCTGGTATGTGGTGGGCAGGGATGTAGATAAAGGTGAGAAAAGGGTTTTCCGGATAGACCAGATTGTCCGTCTGTCAGTGGTTGAGAACAGCACCTACGGCATCCCGACAGGCTTTTCCCTGCAGGAAGCCTATGGCAATGCCTGGGGAGTATGGACCGAAGCGGGGACCGGACAACTGGAACAAGTGGTAATCAGGGTTGCCGCCGGAATGGCGGCAAAGTTTCGGACTACACGGTACCATGACACTCAGCAGCTGTTTCCAAAGGACGATGGAAGCGCCGAGATTCATTTCAATGTTACTGGAGCGGTAGAAATGGTTCCCTGGTTGTTGACCTGGGGAAACACCATCGAGGTGCTCGAACCAGTCTGGCTACGGGGGGCGGTTGCCGCAACCGCCAGGGACATAGCCGCTGTTTACGACTAGGCGGAAGACGGGAGAGATAGATATGAAAATAGTTGATGCCGCGACCAAAAGGATATTGTCCATGGTAAATATCCAAGAACCTGACAATCTGTCATCAGGTCTGGTACAAGGCGCAGTCATCCCTGATGAGGAGGCGGCGATCATCGGAAGTTGGAGCTGCACTTCAGGCTATGTGTCGGAGGTGGGCGAAGAAGTTTTGGGTGAGTATTTCCCCATGGCGAGCCCGGGCAGACTGGTGCTGTATGTGGATCAATTGGGGAGTTTCTTTTGGCATCTGGCGCTCGATATCCAGAACAAAGGGTTCTATATGGAAATAAGGGATTTTGAGATGATGGCCCATCTGGCGGTGACAAAAACATATGTGCATGAGCAGTTTCATCATTGCTGCGATGTCACCCGCCAGCTCTTTGGCGGGCGTTTCGACCGCAATGTGGAAGAGGCGCTGGCAGTGGCCTGGAGTCATAGGAAAGTCCAGGAATTGCGCCAGACCTGGTCCAGCCGGGAAGCCCGCCTTTCCTCCCCGTGCTACTATGAGTTAATGCGGGGCCTGTACCATTACAGCGCTCTGGGATATCGGGACTGGGGCTACTATGTGACCGACAGTGATTTCGCGCTGGGATTGACCAGGTATCTGAGCCCGGCCTGTGGCAATTTTCTGGAACACAGCGGTATCAACATGGCCCAGGTGCTCACGGCTATTTTTGCTGAGGTCAGCGATAAAGCGGTAGTGGAGGAGATAGTGTGATGTCGGAGTTAATTCCATAACCTCTGTTCTAATTATGATGTAGTCACATTGTTTGGTTAGGAGTTGGAATGATGGAAAGTAATGACGATCTGCAGAAGTACCGTTTAATCATAGAAAAGTCCCGGGGCCTTCCAGGGCGAATCACAGAAAAGAATATTTTCTCTATTGGGGCCAGAGGTTATTACGAAAATCCGACCTCAGATATATTGGCCTTCTTCCTGGACCCGAGTGAAGAACATGGTTTCGGCACTCTTTTCCTGGAAAGCCTAATGACGTGCATTTCCAATAAAACAAAATTGGATGTTCAGTCGCTGCAAATGACTTTGATCACCGCCCCAAGCCGGGAAACTGAAACCCTGAAAAAGAAAAGGATAGACCTCATCCTTGAAGGTCCTGACTGGGTTATAGTTATCGAAAATAAATTGTTAAGTGCGGTTAATAATCCCCTGGATGATTATGAAGATTATGTCAGAAACTATTACCATAATAAAAAAGCAGCGTATATTTTCCTATCCTCTGCGGAACCGGATGATATAACCATTTACAATTGGCCATTTATAACATATCGGGAATTACTCAAAGTGATTGAAGAAAATTTGAGGAAATATCGGTTTAATCATGGCAACAAAAAGTGGAAGGTCATTTTACGGGAGTTCATTTTGAATCTGAAAGAACAATTGGGAGTGAATGATATGCCCAGTGAAGAAAATTTCCGGTTTGTCGAAGCCAATTATAAAGAAATACTGGAACTGTACGACCAGAAACTGCGGGAGTACAAGGAATATATAAAGAACAGGGGCCGTCAAATAATCGGTGGCGGCACTTCGCAAGAATATTCATGGGGAAAAAATGGAACGGCAATCCGTTTCAGCGGTGCATGGCCAAGAAAGGAGGCCAATATCACCATACTGCTAACGAAAGAAGGAAAGAAACGGTTGCAGATTTATCTGCCATATGATGATGATTATCAAAAACAAAAAATACATGATCATTTTAAAAACAGTTTGTTACCCGAGTACTCATTTTCGGAGAGTACGGACAGTGGAGTAAAACTGATTGAGGCCTGGCAAAATGAAAAATATGATTACAAAGATTACGACAAGATGATAGAAGGGTTCACGAAATTGGTCAGTATTTTTAATTCGTATTATCCAAGAGATAATTCGTAGCCCACCGACTATGCAGGTCGGGACTTGTCCCCAGCTTAATTTCAATATTAGCGGTGATGGCGTTTTACGATGGGAGATTTGTAGTCGGCCACAGCACCACCGGACGACTTTTTCAGATTTATGACCGCAGCTCGAAGACAGTATTCTTTCGCTTTGGCGTCAGCCTGCCAGAAGTCTGGAATAATATCTTTTGTCGCGTGTTGGATGCCATAAACCCAGCGCCCCAGAGACGACCTGGGTTATGGTTATCACATTGAGAATATCGCTGAAACGGGCAAGGAAGACACGGAAGGTGATTGATATTGCGCCGAAAAGTCACAGGGAGTATGTTGCAGGCATCTGGTGATTTATTCGACGAGTCAATTTCATGAGATGAGGGGGGGGGGAGGGATTACTTTGAGCATTTCACAGCTGGATAAAGACATAGCCATTCTTAGCCCAGCGCTTGATAAGAACACGGTGCCGGTAGTGCAGTCCATCCACAACGCTTATCACTACTACAAGCTTACCGGTAGAGCCGCAGGGCTAGTGGAACTGGCGTTGCTGCTCGAAGATGAGAACCATGGCTGGTTGCCGCAGATTATTAAAGATCCAATGTCAGGGATTACGAATAGGTTTTGGCATCTGATTAAGGCTTTGGAGGGGATTGACGGTGCCAACTACTATGTAGGCAAGTTGAATAAGTTTCGTAAGATGAGGAATATGATTCACTATTCACCCGGGCCAACCAAAGAAGAAATCGAAGAAGCATTCAGGCTTTTTTTGGAGTTCGCCGAATGGTATTATCTGGTCTATCATGACTTAGCTGCTATTGACGATGAAAGCCATTATAAACGTCAGTTGCACGAGGGTGACATGCTGAACAGTCGTTTCAAGGTTCTGCAGTACCTGGGAGGCGATGTTCACGGGCAGACATATAAGGTGCGGGATTTAGAGAGTAACGAACGTCAGGCGTTTGCGGTGAAGATACCTTTTATAACCGGTGCTTTATACAGCCTAATCATGAAAAATGAAAAAAAGTCACGTTCTCTGTTCAACGGTCATCCCAACATTGGCAGGATCTATTCATCATTTGACCTTATCCCCGCAGGCGAGGCGGTTTTGCTAGAATACTTCGAGGCGCGAACACTGAGGACATGGCTGAAAGAAACGGTTCTGGACGACAAAGGGTTGTCGGACTTTCTCTATATTATTGGCAGGGTGCTGAATGCTCTGTGTTACATTCATTCCAAGGATTATGTCCACGGAGCGGTCAGTCCTGACAGTATCCTTATTACCCCGGAAAACCATGTGAAGTTGGTGAGTTTCGATTATTGCAGCCATGTATCGTCCACGGTGGAATTGAACGAGAAGCTGATGCGGAAAGTCACCCCTTATTCCCCTTCCGATGTAGGTGGCAGGACGAAAGACCTTGATACATATGCCTTGGGGAAAGTTATCCGAGAAGCTGTCAACGGACTCGAAGTGAATGAACCGTTGGCGGTATTTATAGCCAAAGCCTGCGGGGAAACGTCGCGTCGACGCTATTCGGACGGTTCAGCCATGTTCAGTGAATGGGAAAAAGTCTACCCTACGGTGCATTACAGAGTCTGTGATAAGGAAAAAGAGCCGCGCAAAGTCGCACTTGTCAGTTGCACCCGACGAAAAAAACCGTACGGATGTTCCGCTCGGGAACTGTACAGCGAGTCGGAGCGGTTTATCGACGCACTGGCATTCGTGGAAGCACCGGGCAATGGCTACGATCAGACCTACATCGTCAGTGCCCGATACGGGTTAGTGGATCTGGAGCAGCAGCTTGCACCATATGATTGTGATCTATTGGAGTTCCCTGAGGAAGAGCAGACTTGTTGGGCAGCGTATATTACTCAACTTCTGCAGTGGAAAGACGTGGGACAAGACTGCAAAGTGGTCGTGCATGCTGATGATCTTTACAGCAAGCTGCTGATTAAAGCCCTGACAGACAAGGGAATTACCGCGGAAAAAGGTCCGTTTTAGTCTTGACGTCGGAGCAGGTTGCAGAATATACGTGTTGGAGGTGAATCTGTTTAGTCTGCCCCGCCGTATAAAAGACTTTCCAGAAGCCAAGGCTGGTAGTTCTACAAATTTCAAAAGAGCCAGTATTCTTAACAATCTGGTAAGCCAGAGATATTTCTAGATCAGTGCAGGTGCCTGCTAACCAGTTGTTTTATTGAGCCAAAGACTGACATGCAGTTGTCAGTCTTTTATCGTATCGTATAAATATAACCTCAATCGGCAAAGTTCAGGCTGGTAAAGTTGCAAAAAAATGAACTGTTTTTAAGGACAGGAGTAGATTTATATAACTTGTCGGCTGCTATAGTGCTGAGGGAGCTGTTGATATGGAGAATTCTTTGTTTCTGGCAGTATATCTGCTAACGGCCTTTGTGCTGTACTTCGATCAAAAATCATTTCTTAAAAATGTGGAAAGATATATGTCGGGCATAGTGCCGATGTCTCCGGTTCAAAATACCGCGATGACTTTCATAATATCCTTATTCTTGCCGGTTCTCTGGGTGCTTTCAAAGGCTGACAAGATGCGGAGGTGGTTGTGTGGCGCCAAGGGGAACCCAGATGCAACTCCCGAAGAGATGGAATTCTATCGGGATTATTATCCTGAAATGGTCAATGAGCTGAAAAGAGTTTCGGTAGAACTTGACCGTAAGGGCGTTGTTGCGTTTATGCTCCTAGTTCAATTACTTTTTGATGCCGGCTTTGGAAGTTCGAGGATAGATGAAGTTATGCAGGATACTGAAACTTTGGCCGTTGATGACGATAACCGGCACGTATTTTACCCAACATATGAGGCGCAGCGTGTCCCATTTGCATTAGAAATCAAAAGGATCAAGAAAGATGTGTTCAAGCTGACCTTTTTCACTCAAGAAGAGCTGACGGTTGCAATTAACCGACAGATTGAGATGTTTTGTCGGTAAATTGACCGCAAAAAACCTGCGCTGCCCTTGTGCAAAGCGATGCAAGAGGGTTGTTTTTTTGCCAAGTATTAAATATAGTTCCGAAGAGTATATATAGTTATAATAGAATATAAGCAAATATTTGCGATATCCTTGATATTTTGCGAATATAAAAGTATAATAACGGTAATAATCGTTTTGCAAGGAGATGATTTTATGATACCCAATCCTTATACTCCCGGAGCAGGATTAGTACCAGGCTATTTGGCTGGGCGGGATAATACAATAGATGATGCTACAGAGGTTATAGTTAGTGTGGCTCATGGGATACCTACCCGTTCAATTGTATTTTATGGATTACGCGGCGTCGGCAAGACAGTATTATTAAACAAGATAGAAGAGATTGCAGAAGAAAATAGTGTACTCTATGAACATATTGAAATATCAGAACGATCGTCTTTTAAATCAGCAATATCATTCCATATCAATAAACTAGTTATGCAGCTAAGTGCTACAGAGCAAACAAAACAGACCTTTAAGAAAGTTCTTTCGATATTAAAGGCATTTCAAATAACTTATTTTCCTGATGGAAACATTAGTATAAATATAAAAGACGATATTGAAGCGGCCGTGGGTGTGTCTGATACAGGTAATTTCCAGAATGACCTTACCGAGTTAATTGTGTCAATGGGGACATTGGCCCAAAAAAACGAGAAAGCAGTTGCTATATTTATTGATGAAATACAGTATCTTAAGGATGAAGAATTTGAAGCATTGATCGCGGCGACACACAGGGCTAATCAAAAAGGATTACCTGTGACTATATTTGCGGCAGGGTTGCCCAAAGTAGCCAAAATTGCCGGCGATATTAAATCTTACGCAGAAAGATTATTCAACTTTATTCGTATTGATTCTTTAGACCCCGACGCGGCTAAATTATCATTGACAGAGCCGGCTAAAAAACTAGGTGTAGCATACACCGAAGAAGCGATAAATAAAATAATAGGAATTACAGATGGCTATCCCTACTTTTTACAGGAATATGGAAAACAAGTCTGGAATTTTATAAAAGATAATAAAATAGACATTGACTCGGTTCAAGCAGCATATCCAATATTTGAGAAAAGCTTAGACGACAGCTTTTTTAAAGTCCGTTACGATAGAGCCACAACTAAAGAAAAAGAATTTATGCTGGCAATGGCCGAATGCGGAGAATTACCTTGTACTATAGCACAAGTTGCAAGCAAGATGAAAACTGCAGTGTCGAGCATTTCTCCGCTTAGAGGACAGTTGATTTATAAAGGTTTTATCTACTCTGCTAGGTACGGGGAAGTAGATTTTACCGTACCTCAGTTTAAACAATATCTAAAACGAATTCAAAATGGGTGAAGTTGACGGCGGCCAACATACCCAATCCCCATGTAATTAAGTATTAAAGGCCCTGTAGGCTCGTTGTTGAGTTCCACAGGGTCTTTTATTATGCCCACTTTCAGTTATGAGTATTTAATTTGAACCCTGACCGGTTCAGCAATTACAATCGGTATAGTATCCACGTTCTCATTGTGCGTCATTTACGGGCTATTTGAGTGTAAACCTCACTTCCTTGAGTTTGGGCACGCTGCCATAATTAAATGTTACATGATAAAAATTCATGTAACATTGGCTAGAATAGATGTTACATGACTGAAAAAACGTGTAACAAGGGGTAATAAACTGGCATGACCAGATAAAAGGGGGGATATTAAATATGTATATATACTTTCAAGAAAAACAGAGCAAAAGAGTTCCGGAAGCACAATACTATCAGAAGTACACCAAGGATGAAGAGGGTTATCCTGTTGGAGTTTTAGGTACGGAAATTCCCCGGAGACCGAACTGTAAATGGGATATAAAGTATATAGAAAACGTTAAAGGTGGAGGTAAGATTCAAATTCACCTGTATACGTTGGACTACTGGGACATCGTGGATGGATTCGGAATAGATGACTATGATATTAAAAAAGGAATCAGTGAGAAACATCCCCGGGCTACCAAGGAAGCAATATTTACAATATGTAAAATAGTTTATAACAAATATGATGAAATAGAAAAGATCGTCAAAGAGCACTACAAAAAGAACTGCACACTGGAACACAAGGCGATGCTGCTAAAGAAAAAGCTGAAGGACGACACTATACGGCTGCAGGCAGAAAGGGAACGCCAGCGACAGGAAAAAGAATATCACAAAGAACAACAAAGATTCAAAGAGGACGCCAATTCCATTGATTCAAGCAATTATACGAAAAAGGAATCGGAAATAGTATGCGAAATGATAAATGTCGGGTGGAAGGAACTATCCAAAAAATATCATCCAGATGTTGGTGGAGACGGTGAAAAAATGAAATTGATCAACGCGGTCCACGATAAGCTGATCAAACAATTTAATACATGACCGACATCCGATGACCAGCAGTCCTGTATTGAAAATACAGCAAAGTGGACAGCGACCACCGCTTGGCTATCTCTACTTGTCAAGATTTATGAGCTGTGAGATCTGGAATTTATTCGGACCTGAGGTTGGGCGGGGACTGACACACTGTTGTCAGTCCCATTTGCTATTGTTGAGTCAGAAAGGCTATTTGGGACTGTTTTGGCGAGGGCAAGAATGTTTGACAATGTATTGATATCCATACCTTGCCTTGCAGCAAGGTGATAGGCAGTGATGTCCGTGGCACAAACCAAGGAGAAGAGGGAAGTCATGACAGACGGATACGTTCTATTTGATCTTGAGTGGAATAGTCCCTTCAGATATGTACAGCCGAAGTGCCCTTGTGAGATCATGGAGATCGGCGCTGTAAAGGTCGATAGCAAAATGAATGTAGTGGACACCTTCCGGGCTTATGTTCAACCGGGTATTTACAAGCAGATTAATCCCTGGGTCAAGAAATTGACCGGAATCTGTGAACTGGATTTGAATTTTGGGCTTCCTTTTCCTCGGGCAATGAAAGAATTTAGAAAATGGATGGACAGACATCAAGGAACATTGGTGAGCTGGGGGACAGCAGATATAGTTGTCCTCAAGCAGAACTGTAGATATTATCATCCTGAATATAACTTTCGGTGGCTTTCCAGGTACATTGATCTGCAGACATATTGCGGTACTCAGCTGAAGAATACTCAGCCAGGGCTTAAACTTATGGCAACGATTCTGAAAATCGATTTTGATGAGAGCACTCTGCACAGTGCACTCAATGATTCAATATTAATGACTGATATTTTCAAGAAGTGCCATGACCGAACCCTGATAAAGGCACATATCATCGACGGGGATCAATTCGAAGAAATCCCCAAAGATTGTGCCAAAATCACTGGAGGTCTGCCTAAGTTTGACCCGGCAAAACTCAGATTTAACTGCCCAAGTTGTGGCCGGTTTGTCAATAATTTATATGGCTGGACGGAACAAGTCGGGAAACTATGGGCGCTTTGTTTCTGCGGCAATTGTAACACCAAGCTTTCTTGTCATTTAGAAGTGCGGCCGGTATATCGAGTAGACCTGGAATATCTTCCGCGTAAAAAGATTATCAATAGTGTGACGTTTGCCGAATATGAGCAAAAAATCAAAGCAAAAACAGAAGGGCCATTATCGCAGGGAGATCAGGTGGCAGACACAGCGGCTTTTTAATTAAAAGACATCTCTGAAGGTTTCTAGATATGCAGCTTGGCTCAATATTTTGAGGAGGACAGAAAAGTGTCTAATAAAGTGAATGCAGTTCTAACTGTTGCCTACTTGTTAAGGCTAGTTTCAATGAACTGGAATCTGGATGTAGCTGCGACATTCTTTTTCGGTATGTTTGGTGGACTATTAATCGCGTTTTGGTTAATAACGGCTATGAAGGCCCGGGTTGTCAATCCACGGGGATAACTTTCGAAAAAATGCTATGGAGCATACATGGAGGATAACTTGTGGTGGTAATAAGGAAACCAGCAAAATGCCCATACTGCGGAAGCCAAGTTATGTTGCCGGTGGTCTATGGGTTGCCGCCGGAGGACATGCCTGAAGGATGGGAGAAACATATATGGCCAGGCGGTTGTTGCGATCAAGGACCTCACTGGTATTGCCAAAACTGTGAACGCAACGTTTCTGAGTGGGAGATAAAGGACTGGCTGCCGCAGAAACGGGGAAAACCCATGCAGATTACCTATGACAAATACGCCGATGCCATGTATATTTACTTGTCCGGGGGCCGGATCGCTTCGCAGAGTCCTGTGTCTGAACAGTGTATTGTCGACATAGACGATGAGGGTAATATAGCCGGAATAGAGATATTGGACGCCTGTGCCACATACGGATATGCCATTACAAAGGTTCGGTGGGGGAGGAGACTCCGTAATAGTACTGCCCCAGAGGAGGGAGGCCCGAGTGATTCTTTGGACAATCAAACATTATAAGGAATGGGAAACCCTGCTGCGCGATGGAATATTCCGGGCTGATCCGGAACACGTCGACGAATGGTTCCGTTATGCGTATTCCTGGTATATCCGGTGTATGGAAGAATTGATTTCGCGACCTACGGGGGTTGAAACTCCGGTATGGGCGTGGTACCAATATTTGGACAAATCACGGCCTTGCCCTGATTTGCGGCATATCAGGACTACCTATTCGGCTGGTAAAACGATGGTGAGGGTTACTCTGGAAGTACCGGACGAATCGGTACTGCTGTCGGATTTTGATACTTGGCACTATGCGCTGAACCGATGGTATCTTCCCCGATCTGAGAAGGCTGATCAATTGTTCGATGCGGAGCTGGCGGCGGCAGGTTTAAAAATACCGTTGTCGGAAAATGATCTGCCTGATCGTTTGTGCACACAAATGGAGAAAAGCTGGGAGACCATTTTCGATTTGGCATTCGACTGGAAGGATGTTACCTCCCCTCCTGACGAAAAGCAGATACAGGCGACCATGTGGGAAATGAGGCTGGAGTGGGTGGTCAAAATGGAGATGTTCACCGGTACAGGGAAAGTCTACGATACGTTGCGTTTTGATCGTGACTGGAAGGGTCAAACGTGATTAAGGAGGCGTCCATCATGAGTATAGCGGGAAACTTATTCCGCGATGTTGAAGAGACCGAAAAAGTTGGACATGGGGATCACTGGCGTATCTTTTCCTCTGACACCAAAGAGTTGTTTAAAAGCATTCTTCCGGCCTATTTTGAAAAAGGGCAGTTAGTTGGGGGAACCAATGTAAATAGTGTTCCCGCTGAATGTATTGAAACTGATCCCTTGGGCGTTATCCTGTGCTGGCCGGACTGTCAAAAGGGAATCATGGGAGTGTCGGAGGTACGGCAGGCTGAAAAAGCTTTGCGCTTTGCCACCGCTTTCCCGTTCTTTGCTGATGGTATCAGCCATGAATTCATACTGGAAGGAATACAGCTATGGCCCAATCATCTGGAAGCTTGGCTGGAGGTTTCCTTCGCGGATATGGTGGATATCACTTTCTTTGACACGATGTTCGCGCAGAACCGTTACAAGTACTGCAAAGGGACGAAATACAACTTTAAAATGTCCGCGATGGCATATCACTTCGTCACAGTTGAGGCGAAGCAGATGATAATTGACAATCCGGAGACAATTTCAATTTTACACCGACGATTCGAGGATTTGGAGGACCGTCTGTCTACCGAATCGGTAACAGTTGAGACTCAAGGCATGTCAGCACTGTTTGATCTCGAGGGGCGGGCACCAGATAATTATTCATTCAGGGGTCCGCTCAAAGAATTGGTGGAATGCCCTGAGAAGGTCTTCGACAATAAAATATGGCGGGCAGTAGTGACGGCGGTATGTCCTGATGGGAATGAGCTGGATCTGCCAATTTACATTACAGAAGAAGTGTTGCGTGGACAGCCAGTGCCAAAAGTAGGCGAGGATTGTGGCGGAACATTCTGGCTTCAGGGATATCTTGCGGAAGAAGGAGCGACCTCATGAGAACAGAAATGCTAGTCTATCAGCAGTGGAAGCCATCCGGAAGATTGTAAAGATGTTTAATGATATGAACAGTCTTGTGCTGTAACCATATGGAGGCGTTTGTTTTGAGGAGAGAAAAAAATAATAAAGCTTTTCGTAAACTGACAGAAGAGTTTGTCTCAACTGACAAACGACTCGTTACTGGGATTAGCGGGTCTAGTTATTATTGGTTTATCCCATACAAGTTCGACGCTCTCGGGAGGGCGGACGGCGCTAGCATAGAAGAAAGTGACGCTGACACCTTGCTTCTGATCATGATGGGTGTTGATGAGAAAGTGGATCAATATAAAAACAAGCGCCTATCAAATGCAAAGTGGCAGGAAATATTGGAGCTTTGGCACTTCATTCTTTTTGAGGCTGAGACTTTTGACGATGCATATGAAAAACTGCTAATTGTTGATTATGACAGCCATACGGTCGGTTGTGATCGGATAATTTACTACGTGAACAATTATGGCAAAAGAATGTGGGATAATCGCGCTGACGAGCGCCCTTTGTGTGATAATTTCAAACGGTGGTTTGATCTGGTTTCGCGGCATTACCAGGGAATAGTTTTTGAGGGAATATGAACAGGGGGTGGGTATGATGGCGACCACGGTGGAGACCTTAGAAGTTCTCGCCAAATGTTATGAGACATTGGATTTCCAAGAACTGCGAGAAATTCTGGCCGCTGATTGTGAATATGTTTCCGGGTCTGCCGCCATACACATAAAAGGCGGACGGGGAATTTACTCCTTTTTGAGCAGTATTGCGGAAAATATCACTGAACAAACGAGATATTATGCTGTTATTACGGAGATAGCCGCGGTCAGCGAACGTATGGAGAAAGCCCGGTTTGCCGTCGGGACCCCGTGTATCGCTCTGGCCCAGTATGAACCGCATCAGTATGTGGCCCAGGTTTTTGTCGAAACAGACAAAGCGGGCAAAATTATGCGTATCACCGTGAGCAAGGATCACCGCTACCAGACCGCCATAAGGGAAAATGGCGGTTGTTACAGCGTTATTTCCGGCGTGAAACCTCAGGTGGCAGTCCAGGGCGATACCATCACCATCGGGGAAATGCTGACAATGGCCTATGGAGAAGAAGTTGTCGATAATATCGACAAACGGGAGCACGGCCCCACGCAGGCTTATAACATTTGGCAAGCGGCGGACGGCTTCTTTCTGAGATATCTCAAGGATCAGGGACTGGTTCTTGAGCGGTCTGAAATCGAAGAAGAATGCATCGCCTACGCTGTAACCCATGGAGGAAAAGCCTATACCATCTTTATGTTCGCTTTCGGCGACAGGAAAACTACCCAATTGGACGGCAAGCTGTGCGCTTGGCTCAAGACCTATGATATAGCACAGAACAAGAGGGTTCTGGTTGCCTATCTTCATGTAACAGTTAGGGAAGATGGCCCTGCGGTGAAATCCTACCGGGATTCGGACATCGAACTGTGGGAACTCAAAGAAATCGGGGATACACACATTCTGGCGGTGTGGAACAAGGGGCGCATTGACTATTTTACAAGTCAGGTCATTGCCGCCTTTAATAGTGGAAACCGGGATCTATGGGAGTTTCTTTTCGAAGGATCCTTTTGCTATGATGAGGACTCCAGACTTTATATGAATGCAGGCATGATCAGCTGCCTGAAGTTCGTCTGCCAGGAGCACGGCCGCATGGAACTTTGCTATGTGCGCCTGAACGATGTCGTCTATATGGCTGCTCCCTATGTGAAAGACTATGGTTATTTTGATATCAGCTACGGCGATACCGGAAGAATCAGCCGCTTATCGTTGGTGCCCCCGGAGCATCAGTTTTCGGAGGTGATCCATACCGGTGAGTTCAATGTCAGGACCGTTTTTGACGATGTCCCCAAGGCGGTATCCTGTGAATTCTTGCAACACGAAGAAACACAGCGCTTTGCCGTCAAGGTCCGCTTCGGCGACGGCAGTGTGAAGAAGTACAAGATGCCTTTCAATTCTTGCCGAGATGAAGTGGTGTCCTATCAAAGACATGTTTTTACCGACAAGATATTTGCCAACGGATATCTGGAGGACAACGACATCCGGTTTATCAATGGCTACCGGCTGCTCGCCGCCAGAGCCTATCTGGAGGGATCGGATTTTTCGGAACCTGAGGTTTGCCGGGAAGTTGTTTACAAAGACGACAGGTACAGGATTGAGAAACTATGGCAATGGAAAGACATCAGCACTTCTGAAGATGAAAAAACAGGTATTCTGATGGTTTCCCTACCGGGCAAAAAATATTTTAACTTGTGGCCCGGGTATGCCACCTTCGCCTCGATTGACGGCTGCCGGCTGACGAATCTGGACTTTCATATCATCGATGGCTTCCATGAAGGGCTTGCGAGCGTATATGTTGGCGAACCAGGCGATGCCGATGGGCGGTTCACCTTTGTCGATAAGGATATAAAGTTTTTGACAAAAGAGAAGTATCGCCGGGCGGAAGGGTTTTCCTGTGGTAGGGCCAGGGTTGAGCGTGAAAGCGATGGCAAGGTGATCCACACATTTATCGACCGCGAGGGGCGCGAGCATCCGCCCAGAGCAGAATCCGAAAGGTACAAAAGATTGGAAGATTACAGCGACGGGCTGGCCAGAGTGTCGCTCATGGAGAAAATGAACTTTCAACTGGCCTATCATTCGGATTATGAAGATGACGCCGGCTTGTGGGGATACATCGATAAACAGGGCGCGGAAGTGATCAGTCCCCAGTACATCTATGCCCTGAATTTTCATGGCGGCAGGGCCATGGTTGCTAAAGGCGGTTGGACGAAAGACCCCAAATGGGATAACAGTTATAACACCGGGAGGTACTGGACCGAGACGGAATTGTGGGGGATCATCGACAAAGATGGCAAGGAAGTCGTGCCCTGCTGTTATGATGAAATTGAATCCGTGGACGATGACGGTGAATATTTTAAGGTTCACAGCGGTGGTTGGGAAGAAGGCGGCTGGGGGCTGGTCAACAAAGATGGCAATTGGGTTGTTCCTCCCATCTTTCCAAGGCTCGGGCTTGATATTACAGACGACTGTATTGTTTTCTGCGAGAAGGATGATTGGGCCGACGAGACCCCGGAAGGAGTATACAGCATAGCGGAACAAAAGATTGTTCTCGAAGCGAAATATGGTTGGGTTAACATTCTGTCGAGCCAATTATTCTTGGGCGAGAAGTATTCGGAAAAACACGGCAAAGTAGTTACCATTCTCTGTGGCAGGGACGGGGTACCGAGATTTGATTCCCAATACAGTCGGTTAGTCTATCATCAAGAGGTGGGCTTGTTAACTGGCGTTATAAGTAGTGATAGGCACGCAGATGATTTGTTCCATGAAAGCATTGATTTGCAAGGAAACTTGGCAATTGCTTGCCGCCAACCAACTCCGTTTGACGGGATAGATTTTGCCGCGAAGACCATCGTCTGCTGGGAAAACGGCAAACTGGGGATGCGCGACTTCGATGACAACGTGATAATACCCCATGTCTACGAGATGATGCAGCGAGTGGGCAACGGTCTTATCAAAGTGTCAATAAAAAGCGGAGAAAAAATATTATATGGTTTGATGGACGGCGCGGGGAAGCAGCTTCTTCCAGTTCAATACGATGAGTTGAGGGTCAATCGGAGTAATTTTATATTTGCCCAAAAAGATGGAGTGGTTGAGTGTTTCAATGTAACCATATCATTCAGTTGATAATTGGACTGAGAAAAGTTATAAGAACGAATACCAAGCGCGATGAATATGGTGTTTCCATAATATTGACGTTATAACAGTGAGGACTGACACACAGCTGTCAGTCCTCACTGTTATTGTTAAATATAAGGGCTACCTACTGAGAAATAGGGAGTGAGTAACCATGAACTTAAGCAAATGCTTGTTACTGTTTTCACAAAATTTGGATTCAGAGCAAAATGGTCCTCAATTTCAAAAGGATTGGCAGTTTATCCGCAATACCGGCTCAATCGTCAATGGACGAATAGACTCCTTGTATCCATTCATATTTCTTGCCTGGATTGGAACGCGGGAATCGTTAGGCCTGGCGCGAAATAACCCTGATAGGGAAGGATTGTTCTCTATGGGTCAGTCTATTGGGTCAGGGTCAGTGATGAAGCACGGGATTATTTTACCCGTTGAACTGTGTTCTGATAAATCATTGAAGGAAAAGATGAAGTCACTGACAGCTTTGCTGCGCCAGCATAAAGGCACGAAGGAGATACAGCATATTCGAGCGCAAATCCACCAAAATCTTGACTTAGAGGAGTTGCAGTGGCTTCGTATAGAGGAAAGAAGCGATATCAGAGGGTTTGTCGAGTTGGAGCCAACCCGTGAATTGTTTAAGGTACTGCAGAAAGATTTTCGGATGGTGGCAGAAATGATTGATCAGCCTGAGCGGGATGTCATAATGACTCGGACCAAGCCTATGCCATGGTTTTCCCGCGGGGATTTAATGGAGTGGCGAGCATCCATCGTGGAATCGCCTAGTTGGAGTAGTGTTATAGTTTACCCATTCCTGGTTTTTGCCGATGCCGTTAACTGGAAGCCTAACATAAATGCGGTATGGAAGTCCTCTGCCATCGAAACATGGGCATCCCGGTCAGCTGAGTTGTTAACCGCGAATTCTAATGTCCGTGCCACGGAGTTGAAGGCCAAGTTTATAATTGGCGAGGCCGGTTGGGCAACTCTGCGTCTCTGTATCGATAAGACGGAATATGAAATTCAAATATCATATGTGTATCCGCCATTTTGGGACATTCTTTCTTGGGTCAAGATGGTGGATCGCGGAGAAATGCCGGTAGCAGTGACCATCGATGAAGAAGGAACGGAGAAGGTACTGTCGGCGGAACCGCTGTATAACAGTGATCTTCTTTTGTTCAGGCTGACAGAGAAATACGAGACAGGTTTTATAGCGGAAGACCTTATATCAAAGACGGTATTGGTTGAAGTTTTTCGCAAGGCGTTCCGAGAGCTGCTGGCTACAGGCTTTGATCCTGAAAAGTGGGGCGGACCTGGCGGCGGCGCCGACGAGAAAAACTATCTCAGTATGGCAGATGATGAATGGTTTCGTGGCAAATAGACGGCATTCGCTAGCGCGCCCATCCATGGAGCTGTTTTTAGGCCAAAAAGGAAAGTGAGCAGAGGTTACTGCCAAGAATTTGCGCAAGGACTGACACACAGTTGTCAGTCCTTGCTGTTATTTTAGATTTAGACAGACTTCGCTGGCGGGAGGGTTAAAGGTTATGGTGGGAGAGGAGTATCAGGTAAACGACTTAGCCATTTGCTGCAAACTTATAGCCGGATATGCCGTGACCGCCGTGGGGCTTTGGGCTATCGGGTCCGCTACGGACAATGGATTTATTATTGCTGTTGCAGTTATAGTGGCAACACCGGTACTGATGATCTTCGCCGGTATAGTTGGAATGCTAGGTTTATGGGCTTTTATTGTTTTCTTTATCGCTGAAGTCTTATGTTACTTCGGACTTAACCACACTTTTGCCTATTTGACGGGGCTGTTAATTGCAGCCGGTGCTATGGTCAGTGCTTATGACGACTATAAAGAAAACAATAAAAAAATTGGCGGAGAAACGGGCTTTAGTCCGACCTGGTTCCTGCTTGCGCTACTGGCATATCGACATTGGTCATCGTCAAATGGATATCAAGTGCAAAACAAATAGCTTATGGTGCAAGAAAAAGCGTTATATAGAACATACAGACGGAGAGGGTGATAGACGTGTCCGAGCAGGACGACTATAAAACAAAGTATATATCCGTTCTGACAAAATACATGGCCTGCGAGAAGGCATTGGCTTTTGCCAAAGAGGCGGGGATAATCAATATGGCCGTGAAGCCACTGGGTAATGAATTAAATAAACTTGAAAAGAAACTGGATGAATATAACAGAAAAATAAGCGAAGAGATGGTTGTGAAAGCCACCAATGTCATAAAACTGGACGAGAGTTGGTATGCGGTCACGCTGCTAGGTGACAAAGGCAAGAAAGTTACAGCGGTGGACCCGCTGATTGGAAGCGATGTTGGAATTGTGGCGCGGGATTCAAATACAGAAAGAGACTTGATGCAAAAGGACTACGAAAGGATCCGTCCCGGCATCATCGACAGTGGGGAAATAGAGCGGCACGAAGCGGAAATTAGTGGGCAGGCTGAAAAATTACTGGTTGAATATTGGGGAATCCGAAGTATCGGGGAGTATCCACAGGGAGTACAACCGGAGAATGTCGTACCCTCAGTCATGGCTTTGCAATGGTGGGTTGAAAATGGGGTCAGTGATAAGGAACGCTATAAGGAGGGAACCCTGGATCAGGCACTGAAGAACGACATTGTTGCTGCCTTCAGCAAAGCAAACCTGGAATTCCTGGATAGTGGCGGAGTTTCCTATTTCGTGGATAAAAAAAGGCTGTTACTGTTTACCGTTATAAGAGGTGTGCTACTCCTGGAGGTTTCCCGCTATGATTTCGGTTTCATTCCCAGGATAAACCGTCAGATACTGGCGGGACAGATAAAATACGTGAATATATTGAGAGAATTTACAGATAAAGAAGAAAGCCGGATTGTCGAAGGCCTGGCCGTGATGGTCAATGAAGACACAGCAACTGACGCTGCGATTAAGGATCTGGAAAATCAGCTCAGTCAGCAAATGCAGAGAAAGCTTGAGAATCAGGGCCGGCGTTTTCAATGTGAAGCAGAGTTAAATAACCTTCGGGCAACACTTCAGGCCGAGACGGTCAAGGTCTATGCGACTCCGCGGCTCATTCAAATCTGACAGTAGCAAATATCCACTGCGAGGGATCACTGATGTACTTATTCGAGCATTCACTAAATGGAATTCAATTAGTCAGACAGGCGCAGGTTGAAGTTCCGGAGGTGCGTCCGGCTGAAGGCAAATGCACCAATCAGCAGGGCAATAAAACATCACAGGACGCAGCGGTTTTGCTTGATGCTGAAAATCTGCCGGCTTGGTGCGGTGTGTCGGTGATAGCCAATGCACAATCAATGGATCCGGCCGGCAACATCAAAAGAATCCTGGCCTTTAGTAACTGGCGGGACTACAGAACCACACGGCGTGGATCCTGGCCGGATGTAATCAATCGTTTTAAGGTTCAGGCGGTACAGGTCGACAAGTGCCGGGGCAAAAGAAATGCCGTCGACATCGCGCTAGCGGTGAATGCGACACTTTTGTATCAAAGCGGGAAAATTACCCGGTTTTTTATCATGTCAAATGACGGTGATTATTTGTATCTGGTCAATTTTTTGCGGGACAGGGGCTGTTCGGTTTACGGCTATGGGACGATGGCCAATCAGCGCTTTAAGGAATCATTCACACAGTTTTTTTCTCTTGATTCGGAAATGCCAGGCAAATATGCCATACAGCCATGAGAAATTAATACAGGCTAACATTCTATCAATTACGAACATACGTTTTGCGTACTGACAACCTGTTGTCAGTCCCTTCGGTTATGCTTTTGATAAAACAAAGAAGGGGTGTAACCATGAACACTATTAACATGAAAGCAAAACTTAACAGGAAATATATCGAGGCGAATAAGATTAGTTCCCTATACCTGATGGTCGAATTGTCCACAGGCGAAAAGGCTGCCGGCGGCGATCGTCTGCCGCTTAACCTCGGTTTTGTCCTCGACCGCAGCGGGTCAATGGGCGGCGAAAAACTGGCCTACACCAAACAGGCCGTTAACTATGCAGTCAATCACCTGACCGAATCCGACCATGCATCGCTAACCGTATATGATGGTGAAGTGGATGTATTGGTTGAAAGCCAGCCGATTAGTAACAAAGACTATTTTAAAGGCATCGTCAATCAGATATTCTGTGGCGGTTGCACTAACCTTAGTGGCGGATTGGTTAAAGGGTACCGGGAAGTAATGAAACACTATGAACCGGAAAAAGTTAACCGAGTGCTGCTGCTGACCGACGGTCTGGCTAATGAGGGCATAACCGATAAGTCCAAACTGTGCCGCAAAGTCCAGGAAATGAAGAAAACGGGTGTATCTGTCACAACTCTCGGCGTGGGCGAAGATTTCGACGAAGACCTGCTGACGGCTATGGCCGAAGCCAGCGGCGGGAATTACTTCTTTATTGACTCAACGGAAAAGATTCCGCAGGTTTTCGCTCAGGAGATGCAGGCACTGCTTTCCGTTGTTGCTCAAAATGTCAGACTGGGATTTTGTCCAACAGCTAATTCCACGGTAACAAAAGTATGGGGATACCAACCAATGGGAGACAGCGAGCTCAGCATCAACCTGTCTGATCTATATAGCTCAGACCGCAAGATCATCGTCATGGAGCTCCAGGTTTCCGGCGCCAAGCAAGGGAGTATGCCTATCGGGTCAGTCACCGTGTCCTACGACGACGCGGAAGCGGATCTGAAATTTGATTCATATACCTTTGATCTGGCGGTGGAGTGCACAGGTGATCAAGCGCTGCTTGGCGAGCCGGAAGATGGTGAGGTTATGGTAAATGTGGAACTAAACCGGACCGCGGAACTCAAAGAGGAGGCCATCAAAAAGGCCGACGCAGGCGACATTATCGGAGCAGCACAAATAATGGAAAAACAGCGGGACGTATTGGCCTGTTGTGAGGAGAACTGTGTAGATGCCGAGTACGCCAAAGAGCTGCGGGAAGAGGTTGGAAAACTTAACGAGTCTCTCCGGAATCTTAAACGAGAAAAATTCGACGCCATAACCCGCAAAAAAATGGCCTATGAAAGCTATCAGCGCAGAAGTAATCAAAGAAACGGGTAAATAGTGGAGATTAAAGTAAAATTATGAAGGAAGATGCCAGCAATCAGTTGAAAGTGTTTACATTAATGGTTGAAACTGTCTGTTGAGGTGAAGTGGATGGCTAACTCGGAGAAGTTAATCAGACTGCTCAAAATTATTTCGCTCATTGAACAGCGAAATGGCGCCAGTATATCTACGTTGACAGAGGAGTGCGAAGTTTGCCAGCGGACGATATACCGGGATATTGAAGCCATTGCCACGGGAGGCATGCCGGTTTATTGGGACCCTGACTTAAAAAAGTACAGGTTTACCGAAAAAGTATTTCTGAAACCGCTCACCTTTTCGGTGGGCGAAGCTACCGCCCTTGTGCAGTGCATCCAAGGCTTTACCCGAATGCGGACGCCACTGAATGCCGCGCTCAGGATGGCGCAGGAACGGATAATGGCGAGTCTGCCGGCTGACCGGCAAAAGACCGTTGATCAACTACGCGACGTTGTGGATATCAAAATTGCCCGGCGACCGCACGAAGTGTGCGCCGATACCTTTGATTGCGTCGGAAAAGCCATCCAGGAGCATCGAAGACTGCTTGTTCAGTATTACACTAAAACAACCGAAACACTGACGGAAAGAAAACTTGATCCATATGTTATTGCTTTTCGCGGAAAAGCCTGGTACCTTGTGGCGTACTGCCATTTGCGCGGCGCCATAAAGATCTTTCGGCTGGATCGCATCCGTAGGGTGGAGATATTGCCGGAAACCTATGCTTTGCCCGCCAACTTTTCAGCCAGCGCCTTTTTCGAAGGTAGCTGGCTATTGGAGCAGGGTGATCCAGTAAAGGTCAGGCTGAAGTTTTATCCTGAGGCTGCCAGGTGGATAAGGGAGAGCAGTTACCACCCTGCGGAGCGAACTCAGGAACTGCCGGACGGATCGCTTTTATACGAAGTAACAGTTAACGGTACCAGGGAGATTACCCGCTGGATTATGGGCTACGGTCTGGCAGCCGAAGTGCTTGAGCCAGAATGGCTGCGCCGTGATATTGCTGAGCAGTGCGGCGGCATGTTAGCGCGGTATAGGTAATTTAGATTTTAAGTCCGGAGGGTTGCCTCATGTGGCGGTGGATTGAGGTTGCGATTACTCATCACGAATCGCATTTAAAAGGTATCGGTATTGTCGCCGAACTTTACGTTGGTGAGCGGAAGATGGAAGATATTCTCGACATTGAAGTCTTCTTTCAGGCAATTGAAAGTAGCGGTCGCTATCCACTTTTTACCTGCGACTGTGGTTGCTTCGGCTGCGGCGGTTATTACGTTGACATTGAATGTACCGAAGATGCCTGGATCATGAGAAACAAATATCATCCCCATGATGAAGAAGAACTTGTTGAAGAGTTCGAATATCACTTTCGCTGGGCACATGTCTATATGGTGGCAACCCAGATCAAGGACTATATTATACAAGTTGGTGAGACTTACCCAGGGACTTTACTCGCGTCGGGAGAAAGCGGGGCCTTTGATATGTGCGCCATGCTTAAGGCCAAACAGATTATCAATCTCCACCGGATGGAAAGAGCTTTCAATACGGCCTGGTTTGAGAACTATTATGCGCTGATTGAACGAGCGGCAGAACAATTGGGTAAGGTATTTCATTGGTACTGCGAAGAAAGCTGGAAAGGGATCTGGGCAGATAAAGAACTGGAATTGTGTGATGCATCTGGGTGGCTGCTCGATACGGAAGAACTGGCCGATTTCGAACAGTGCCTTGACCGACACTATTACGGAAAAGAAGGGGAAGATGAAGAATACTACACCAAATATATGCCCCGACTTCATAGTATCCGATGGTCGATGAAAAGAGACGGAACAATCGTAATTGAGTTCGGACCGGAAGAAGGAGAATAATATAATTTACCCCAAAAGAGGTGACAAAACAGATGATTATGACAGAAAGATTTGATGCAGCAATAGCCTATGGCCTTGATTTGCACCGGGAACAGCTGAGAAAAGGAACAGACATTCCATATATCTCGCATCTTATGGCCGTCACCGCCATTGTATTAGAAAATGGCGGCACTGAAGACGAGGCCATAGCGGCCTTTCTACATGATGCTGCTGAAGATCAGGGTGGGCAGGAAACATTACATGAAATAGATATAAACTTCGGTAAGGACGTTGCGGCAATAGTTGCCGGCTGCACAGATGCATGGACCAGTCCAAAGCCGCCCTGGCGTCAGCGAAAGGAAGAGTATATCAAACACCTTGCTAATGCAGATGAATCGGTACTCTTGGTATCCCTGGCAGACAAGCTCCATAATGCAAGAGCTATTCTGAATGATTATCAGCGGCTTGGTGATCAATTATGGATGCGTTTCAACGCCAGCAAGGAAGATATACTTTGGTATTACAAAGCCTTGGCGGGCACTTTTGCCAAGACCGGTTTCAAACCGGAGCTGGTAATCGAATTTAAGTCTGTAGTGGCGAGACTTAAAGAAGAAATGAAAAATAAGTGCTAAGGTTTTTCATATACCGAAAAATTATTGTGCTAGGAGTGATAGAATGCTACCAGATGTACTGGGGGAAGATTTGCTGCTGGTTATCTGTGGAACTGCGGTTGCCACACACTCGGCAAATATAGGGTCATATTACGCCGGCAACGGGAACAAATTCTGGCCGACACTCTATACAGTAAGTATTACTGACCGGTGCCTGCGTTCTCAGGAATACCGAGATTTGATGAATTTCGGGGTCGGCCTCACAGATTTGGTTAAGAAGGTCGCAGGTACGGATGATAAGCTGGGTGAAGACGATTTTGACAATGACGCATTTTATAAAAAGATTGTCCAATTCAATCCCCGGGTAGTGTGTTTCAATGGCAAGAAAGCGGCTGAAGTATACCTGAAAAAAAACCAACTACGGTTTTCAGGAAGAGACCATTGGCAGCACGAGAATATTCGTGGCTCCGTCGACATCCGGTGCGGCCATAAAATTTTGGGATATCGAGAGGTGGCAGGAACTAGGGGCTTGTGTAAGGCAGCTACGGGAAAAATTTGAAAAGTAATTGCTTATAGGAGGCGGCATTATGGCAAAATACACATTCGGTCTAATGAACATATTGGAAGGATATGTTCGCAATTTTCGGCGACTGAACATACATCAGGCATGTAATAACGCCGTGTTTACTGCACGTGAAATTTCTTATTTTAGCCAGCTGGGAGAATATTTGGGGCTGTTTTCTTTTGTTGAAGACGGCAGACCGCCCAAAACTGGTCGCTCCAGGCCTATGGACCTTTCATGGTGGCAACTTAATGAGCTAAAGGACAAAGACAATTTTCATAAGTTAGTATTGCACCTGGAGCGAGAAAACATTTTCGACAAGACTACGGAAACAATAGACAAGTTGTTTGCTGATTGTGAGGATGTCTTCATTCCGGAATATTTGATCGGTATCCAAATTGTTGAGAGTGCAGAAAAAATAGACAAGCTTAATGAATTGGTGAAGAAAAAAAATCTGAAACAAATGAGACAAGTTTTGATGATATATCGATTTGCAGACAAAGCTAAACAATTTCACAGGGTTTGGGCTTACGCTTTCAACGAAAAAGGGAGAATGACCGAACGGAAGATGATTTGTTTTATTGATGACACGGATTACTGGACAATGTGCTTTGAGGAAGAATATCGCAAGCCTTGTAAATGATGGATTAGTTTGAGTTAAGTGCCGGAGTTACAGACCATGGATGTGGTCTCCAATAGCAAATGGGGAGTGTTTTCCAATGAAACCAAGACATCTGACAAAATCGAGAATCAAGTTGGCGTTGGAATGTCCAACGAAATTATATTATGACGGAAAACCCGAATATGCCAACCAGAAGATAGAGGACGCATTCTTGCTTGCACTAGCCGATGGCGGTTTTCAGGTCGGCGAATTGGCCAAACGATACTTTCCGGGTGGATACGAAGTCGAGACACTGGATTATGAAGAAGCGCTTGCTGATACTAACGAACTGCTCCAAAAGGATCAGGTTACCATTTATGAGGCGGCGGTTCGTTTTGGGCAGTTTTTTGTTCGTGTTGATATTTTGCGCAAAAACGGCAATAAGATTGAACTTATTGAGGTAAAGGCGAAATCATTCGACGGATCCACTGAAAATGATTTTTTGAATCAAAAAGGTTCGATAACTGCGGCCTGGGTGCCATATCTTTATGATATTGCCTTTCAAAAACATGTTGCCAAATCCGCTTTTCCTCAGTATACTATTTTCGCATTTTTGATGATGGCCGATAAGAATGCTCTTTGTTCTACAGACGGACTGAACCAAAAATTTAAGATTTATAAAGATGGTAAGGGAAGAAGCTGTGTCGCAGTATCACCCGAACTATCTGCCAGAGATCTTGAAGAGCCGATTCTGCGCAGAATTAACGTAGATAACTGCTGTGAGCTGATATATCAGTCGGTATACACAACCGGATTCCAAGAAGTCAGTTTTAGCAGATATCTTGACTTTTTGGCTGAAAGCTATGAGAGAGATGAGAAGATTGTCTCCACTCCATCAACTGTCTGTGCAAATTGTGAGTTTAAGACTACTGAAAAAGATAAAACTGATGGTTTGAGGAACGGCTTTCATGAGTGCTGGCAGGAGAACCTGAATTGGACGGAAAACGATTTTTTAGAACCTACAGTAATTGATATTTGGAATTTCCGAAAAAAGGACAAGTGCATAAGCGAAGGACGCATCAAAATGTCCGATGTTCTAAAAGACGATATTGCACCAAAATGTGACGCATCCAAGGGCATCTCTTCGAGCGAAAGACAATGGCTGCAAGTACAAAAGGTGCAGAATAATGATAGTACATTCTGGATAGATGCGGATAACCTTCGCAGAGAGATGGACAGTTGGGTCTACCCGCTACATTTTATTGATTTTGAGACTTCCGCGGTAGCGATTCCCTTCAATAAAGGTCGGCACCCCTACGAAGGGATAGCATTTCAATTTTCCCACCATGTCGTGTATGAAGACGGGAGAATCGAACATAAGGGACAATACCTGAATGCAGAACCGGGAGTTTTCCCGAACTATGAGTTTATCCGGGCGTTAAAACTAGAACTGGAAACGGATGAAGGCAGTATTTTCCGCTACGCGGTCCATGAAAATACTTATCTCAATATGATCTATCGACAGTTGGCCGAAGATCGGGTAAATATTTCGGACCGGAATGAACTCTGCCAGTTTATCCGGACAATCACGCAATCGGTCGGAAGCAGCCCTGAAAAATGGGTCGGGAAGCGCAACATGATTGATATGTGGGAAATCGTAAAGCGCTATTACTATGACCCATATACCAACGGGTCCAATTCGATAAAATGGGTTTTGCCGGCAATACTTAATTGCTCACAATATCTACAGCAAAAGTACTTTAAACCGATCTACGGATCTGCCGGTGGCATTCCCAGCCTGAACTATATAGACTGGACGTGGATCGTATTCAAAAATGGCCAGGTCGTTGATCCTTATAAATTGCTGCCCAAAATGTTTCAGGACGTGTCCGACAAGGATTTTACGCTGCTCAGTGAAAACGATGAATTACGAGATGGTGGCGCCGCACTAACGGCGTACGCTCGGATGCAGTTTGAAGAAATGTCGGATTATGAGCGCCAGGAGATAACTAAAGCGCTGTTAAAGTACTGCGAGCTTGATACCATGGCGATGGTCATGATATATGAAGCCTGGCGAGATATGGTTTCAGTGGAGGATAAGACTGTATGACTAGAGATAATAACTTATCCATAGAAATTGAAAAATTGCTTAAACAGCTCTTTTGCAAAAATCGAGAACCTTATATTTTGCTCCGTGATGAGGGAACAGTACGAGGCTGGAAATTGACTATGCAAGGCTATTATGGGCCGGCCATAGCGAAGGATTATGCTGTATCCTATTATATTCCTCTTGATGCTGCCGTAATGATTGAACAAAGGCTCAGCGAGCGTGGGTTATCGCTAGCTGACGTTGATCCTAATGATGAACACAGCATGTCAATTTTTGAAGGGCTAAACTGGAAAGTTGATGATGCTCCCGCAAAAGCACTCAAAATATTAGGCCCGGAAGAAATTGATCGAATCATTGAAATGCTTCAACAGGGTTGCACGCCGGATGTGAACTATTTGCGCATTAATTATGGCGATGCCTATGATGATTTGGAAGATTGCATAGCAGAGTTGATTCGGGACTACCCACTTGTCACCTGGAACGAATTAATGGCTGAAGACCGCCAAAATTGGGTGGATAGGCTTACCGAAGAAACTAGCGGAAATGTTTGAAAATTTTTTGTAAAGCTAAGAGAGTGAATCCGTCTTTTTTAGAACCAGCTATATGGGGAAAAGGGGGAGATATTGAATGAACACTACCAATATTAACTGTGAAGTCGCAGAAAACCGGGAGAGTTTTATAATAGAACCGCCAGACGAAGAAACCGCTATCGCTGCAAACTAACACCCTTGTGCCAAATGTATGCCCAATTGCGTTTGAGGTTATTGTACGTTAATGCGTATCCGTGATTTGAAGGAGTAGTTGTCATGGGTGAATTTTTGACTGAGCTTACTTCAGAAGAGGCCGGAGGCCACGGCAACCGATGGGAAATTTTCAATGAGAACGTGGACGAATTGATTGCTAAATATCTGCCTATTGTAGTGCAGGGTGGCAAATTGCTCGGCCAATCGAAACAGGGCAATTTACATGGATGCATGAAGACCGAACCCGAAGGAGCAATTCTGACCTGGCCTAATCATGAGTTTGGGGCAATGGCTATTATTGGCAATAATGATGATGGCCATTTTCTGGCTTCGGCATTTCCTTTCTTTGGAGGTATTCCACAGGGGTTGATAATAAATAATCTCCGGATGTGGCCTGGTAGGCTGGAAGCCGAAATAGAGTCTCGAACACCGGAAGACATGGAACTGATTTTTTTTGATACCAGTTATCTGTTGAATCGCTTAAATTATAAACCTGGAGAAACATGCAGTTTTCAACTTGCTGGATTGGCTTATAGGATCGAATATGTAAAACCAGAGCCCATATTTATTACTAATCCAGATACTATCAAACATATGAGGAGTATTAGCGCAGAAGATGATGCTGAGAAGAATTCGCTGGACCCGATTCGAGTAGAAACGACAGGGATGGCGGCGCTGATGCTGACAAAGTGGACGTCTGAATATGAGTTTCGAGGTCCGGTAAAACAAGTCGATGAATTGTCGTCGCTGCTTGACAATAGACTGTGGCGGATTGTTGTAACTGTAGCCAGACCGGAAGACCGAGAAATTGACGTTCCAATTTATGCAACCGAACGCGTCTTAAAAGGTTGGATACCTAAGATTGGAGAAGATTGTCAAGGAGTTCTTTGGTTGCAAGGACATAGTGTCATGCAGCAAAAATAAAATGCTTTTAGTGGCTATCAGGTACGGACTAGTATATAAAGAAATCGATGTAAGTGATGCACACAGGAGGATTAGCAGATGTTTGGATGGATATCAACTGATTACATTTCAAGAATGTGCCCCGGAGTTCCTGTTGTGAAACCTAGGATAATTGACGTGTTATACCACGATTCTGCAGCATTTACCCAAGGATTGGTTATCCATGAGGGATTCCTTTATGAAAGCACCGGACTGTATGGTAAATCAACGATACGAAAATTAAGCCTCGCTGGAGAACCGCTCATTGTTGCAAGTGTGCCTAATGCTTGGGGCGAAGGCATTGCTATAGTTAATGGAGAACTGATACAGCTTACCTGGAGAGAAAGAATCGCCATTCGATATAATCTTCGTACTCTTAAACGGAAAGGGAAGTTCGATTACTTCGGCGAAGGTTGGGGCCTGTGTGCAGCATCAGGGGGATATTTTATGAGCAATGGATCGGCTAAGATATTTAGGCGCAATGAGAAGTTTGAACCATTAGAAAGTATTGTGGTGACTGTCGACAATCGCGAAGCTCGGTTGCTGAATGATTTGGAATATGCGAGGAATAAGATATATGCCAATGTATTCTGTAGTGAATTTATTTTTGAAATTGAACCGGGAAGTGGTTCTGTTGAAAGGCTTATTGATTGTAGTGAATTGATTCAGAAGGTTGACCCGCATGATATTGAGCAAGTGTTAAAAGGCATAGCTTTTTATCCTGAACAAGAAACCTTCTACCTATCGGGGAAACATTGGAATAAATTATTTGTTGTGAAGATGTGACAAGGGGCCAACTAACAACCTAATACTTGAGAGTAGCTTAATTGGGATTTTTTTACTTAGGTGGTCAACTTTTCAATTTACAATGAAATCCATGTCAAATAGTATGTTTCAATGGGAAAAAAGCTGCTGAGGGTTACCTTGAAAGAAAAGTGGATTATGGGCTTCAACCGGATACGATCTGCGGCACGCGTATAATTGTGGAGCCGTCCACCACTGGAGTTGCAAACTAGTTCTGGGATATTGAAACGTGGCAGGAACTTGGGACTTATGCGGCTGAGCTCCAGGAAAACGAGGTGTAGCATTGAAACAAGTTCCTATAATCATCCATATGCCTCACTGGTCGACATTTATACCAGCGGACTGCCGGAAGGAAATATTGCTCAGTGATGACGCCCTGAACACCGAGTTATTATGTATGACCGACCTACATACTGAGCTTGCTGGGAGGGGGAACTGGGCGTATGCCGTGGTTGCCGCAAATGTCAGCCGGTTGGTGGTGGATGTCGAAAGGTTCCGGGATGATTCAGAGGAGTGCATGGCCGCGAAAGGTATGGGGGCGGGGTACACTCATACTCATGATGGAAGTCTTTTTCGCCGGATTACATCGGTGAGGAGAGAAGAACTTCTTAGACGTTACTATGATACCCATCACCTCCGGTTGGAGAAGGCTGTGTAGCAAGCCCTTAGTCATGCCGGTAGGTGCCTGATCCTGGATATCCACTCATTTTCGTCCAAACCACTGCCGTATGAGTTCAACCAAAGTCCTAATCGGCCGGAAATCTGCATTGGAACAGACGACTATCATACGCCTCAGGAACTGGCACAGGCCGCTGTAGAATATTATCGATACCGGGGTTTTCAGGTGCGGGAGAACGAACCGTTCGGGGGCAGCATTGTGCCTTTGAATCAGTACCGGAAAAACTCGCAGGTGCGGTCGCTGATGCTCGAATTCAACCGGGCCATTCTTACTGATGAAAAGACGGGTGGACTGAAGGCAGACGGTGAAAAACTGCTGAGGGGAATACGGAAGCTGGTACAGGATCTGAAGGGCAAAGCCGGCAAGTAAGATTATTTACGGATGGAGATGTACGTTATGCAGGTCATAGCAGGTAAATACAATCAGGCGGTTGTCTTTACAGACAAAGTAGAAGGCAAGGCGGCCGAGCAGATTTTAGAGCTCTGCAACCAGGAGTTCGCTTGCGGTAGCCGCATCAGAATTATGCCAGACACTCATGCCGGCGCGGGCTGCACCATCGGCACGACTATGACCGTCAGTGATAAAATTGTTCCCAACCTGGTCGGCGTGGATATTGGCTGCGGTATGCATGTAAGCCGTATAAAAAGAATCAAGGTGGATTTCGCTAGGCTGGATAGTGTGATCCGGGCTTTTGTGCCAAGCGGATTCAACGTGCGGGAAAAGCCCCATGAATATTACGCTATGGTTGATATTGACAAGCTACACTGCAAGTTGCACCTTAACCTAGAGCGTGCCAGCCTTAGCGTCGGTACACTGGGCGGCGGCAATCACTTCATCGAAATGAATGTCGACGAAGACGACAAACTGTATCTGGTCATCCACTCTGGCAGCAGATACCTGGGCAAACAGATCGCCGAACATTATCAGGATCAGGCGGGCAGGGCGGTCTCGGGTAATAAATATGAACACATTATCAGGGAGCTAAAGTCTCAGGGTCGCGAAAAAGAGATACAGCAGGCCCTGAAAGAAGCCAAGAGTAAGGTCAATAAAGAACTTGCCTATCTGGAGGGCGTGGCGTTTGAAGAATATATACACGACATGCGGATTGCTCAAGAATATGCGGAGTTCAACCGCAAGGCCATCGCTGAAATTATAATCCGGGAAATGCGCTTTATTGACGAAGGCAGCTTCACCACCACCCATAATTACATCGATACTGACGAAATGGTTCTGCGTAAAGGAGCTATTTCGGCTAAGAATGGTGAAGTAGTCATTATTCCAATCAATATGCGTGACGGTAGCATCATAGCCACCGGCAAGGGCAATGCCGACTGGAACAATTCCGCTCCGCACGGAGCGGGACGGCTGATGAGCAGGATGCAGGCTCGGCGGCAACTCTCTTTGGATGATTTTAAACAGTCGATGGACGGCATATTTACAACGTCGGTGTCGAATGACACACTAGATGAGGCGCCATCTGCTTATAAACCGATGGATGAGATTATAGCCAACATGGAACCTACGGTGCAGATCATGAATTTGATAAAGCCGATCTACAACTTCAAAGCATCGGAAGAATGATTACCGCATTGCCCAGCAACTGAAGGCTTATTTATTTGTAAGAAGCTCCAACAAATAACAACAAGTTTTTGCAGGGTTCAACATAATTTTGCCGAAGTGAAATGGTTATATGTGTTAAAATTAATAGACCATTTTTAGGAAGGATGGCAATATTAAATGCAGGGGCGATCAACTCAGAATACAGTTATAAAATGGCTTAAAAGAATTTGCTTGTTGGATAATGACGCTCCGCAGACTATATTGGAACTCCCGGATAATGATCTTCCGTACGAAAAAGGGAACATGCAAGCTTTCAAACCACAAGAATCGGATAGCAACATAAACTTTAATTTGGCAGAAGAAGTCAGACATGATGATATATCGCCCCTTACAGTGGAGTTATTTGTTGAGCCTGAAGAAATAGCCGCCGATCAAAGGTTGCCTCCGGATACATTGCCCATTCCGGCGGTTGGTACACAGATTTGTGCGGGCAAACGTCGTTTCCAAATAGTCGAGGAGAAAGAAGCTATAACGTATCCCCAAGAATTGCCCGTTGGGGCGTGCTTGTGCGCCATTGAGTGCGATAATGAAGGAAATCTTACTGATAAGGGAATCTCCATACCTCTGGATGTTTTTCGTAACGGGAAGTCCACTTTAACAATGTATAGAAAAGATGGTAGCATCCGATTTCAATCTATTTACAGCATCTTGTCTAATGATAGTATTGCTATAAACTACCACGTGTATTGCGATGGTGAACGGTCAGGAACAAAACGGATAATTTACAAGTTTGAAGGATTAAGTAACCAAAATGATAATATTTCCCAGGTCAGGAATCAAAACTCTCTAAAGGAAGATATTCTAGAAAAAACTCAAGATCTTTCTCCAAACTCGTTCGAGAAAATGGATGATATTGGTATGGATGCGATTATAGAAGTTTTCTCTGACCCAATTTTTGATAGCTTCCGTTCATATTGTGAGGGAAAAAATATGATATTTATTAATGATCTGGATGATTATGAAATTGATCTTTTTAGAAAAATATACAAGCCAACAGAAGAGGAATTTCTTCGAGTTATTACAAAATGGGAAAAGGCAAAAGTGACATACAATACTGATTTCAATTCCAAAGAGAATACAGGCCGAGTGCAGTTAATTCAAAAAATGGAGAAATATTTTAAGGAAAATTCTCTGTATATATCCGCTGAACTAGCCACGAGATTATCTGACGATGAAGTTAAGATAGTAAAAGCTTACCCGGATTTATTTTTTAAATGTACAGGCAAACGGGCTGTTTTAGTCAAATGGATTATAATAGAGCTGGATCGCTTGTTTGTGCAACGTCAAATTTCCTTTTTGGTGTTAGAGGTCATTTATGAACACTTGTTCAATTACCTTAACATCGGCTTTCATCGGGAGAGTTTAGAGAAATTACTTGAGACAGATAATTTTATAACTCATAAAAAGTTTTTAGTTATTAGAGATAAATATCTTAAAATATATTACGACGTAATGGATATTTCATCGGATGAACTTACTCAACCGATTGACTTCAAGCCGCCGAGCCAACCAGGTTCGCGTCTTACAATTAAAGAGGCAATTATCTGTGTATTGGAAGCCGAGCTTCACAGCATGACAGTCGAACAGATTTATGACAAGATTATCGCAGATAAATTGTACTCTTTTGGCGCACAGAATCCTCAGAATGTTGTGCGGGTGGAAATCGATCGTGCATGCGTGAACTCAAATTATACCCTTCGTGCTTCCAAGGAGTGTTTTAGGTTTGAAAGAAATGAAAAGGGCGAAAAGGTTTACTTCTTACTGTCAAAAAAAATGGCTGACATCGAAGTCGGGGCTGAAGTTGAGCCAACTGAATTACTGACTAGCAGAACTGAGAATATTGATATTTGGAACGGCCTTATCGAGCGAAAATTTCAAATGTGGTTGGAGCAGGAGGATTATGCTGCCAAGACAGCACAGACATATTCAAGGCCTACCGACTCCGCTCTCGTCGCACCGCCAAAACCGACACTTGACCCTGCTGTCATTGAACAGCTGACTGACGTGCTGTCGGCGCACTTCTCAAACGGTTATAGACTGAACTCTCCGATTGAGATGGCGCGGTTCCGTTCTTTTGCCGCAAATGACTTGGACGAGGAACTCACGCTGTCCGACGACGAATTGAAAAACTACATCGCGGCTTGCGGAACAACGTATGAGAGCAAAGTTTATGCGGTATCGCCCGAGGCAAAAGAGCAAATCAGAGAACTGGCGGAGGAATATTTTGCCGACGGCGCACAAGCCATATTCTTTGCCGAGTTCTATGCCAAGAACGAGAACTGGCTGTTTGGGGCAAGCGTGGTATCCGAGGATATGCTTATCGGTATACTTCGTAGGTTGTTCCCAAAGCTGTCGTTCACGCAGACCTATTTTGGCTACACTGACGCTTCCATCTTTGCCGCTTTGGAGCGGGAAATCCTCCGAGTGTGGGACGGCAATGTACTGATGACCTACAACCAGCTTGCCGAGCGGTTGCAGTACATACCACTCGACAGAATAAAGTACGCCCTCAGTCAGAACGGCGATTTCATCTGGGGCAGCGTGGAGACCTTCTCCCACATCAGCCGGGTTAAAATCACTGACGAGGAAAAGCAGGCAATCCGGGAGGCTGCTGTGCGCGAATGCAATGCTCGATGTTATGCCTCCGTTACAGATTTGCCTTTCGGGGAAATTGGGGAGCGAAACTACGAACTCTCAATAACGGCGGTTCACAACGCAATCTACCGTATGTGCCTCTCGGATAAGTTCGACAAGAAAGGCAAAATCGTCACTCGCAAAGGCGATGTCTTTGATGCGCTAACCATTACGAAGGAATACTGCCGAACCATCGACAAGTGTTCGCTGAACGACCTGCTGAACTTTGAAAAGGAACTGACTGGCGAAGTTCACCGCTGGATACCGATGGAGGCAGGTAACGCTGTTCTAGTTCGTATTGATAAGGACACCTATGTGGCGGACAGATATGTTCACTTCAACGCGGAGGTGATTGACGAGGCAATCGGGCTGGTTGTTAAGGGCGATTATCTCCCTTTGAAGTCTTTCACCACATTCGGGGCGTTTCCTGACTGTGGCCAGACTTGGAACTTGTTCCTGCTCGAAAGCTACTGCCGCCGTTTCAGCCACAAGTTTCGGTTTGATACCCCATCGGTCAACTCGCGCAATGCCGGAGCGGTTATCCATAAAAGTTGCGGAATGGACTACACGGAGATAATGACCGATGCCGTGGCGAATGCCGACGTCCCCTTAAAGGACACCGCCGTAGGACGCTTCCTGTTCGACAGCGGCTACACGGGCAGAAGCACAAATGCCAAAGTTGGCGAAATCATAGATAAGGCGAAAGCCATACGAGAAAGGAGGGATTGAAGATGTACTCGTATACCTACGACAAGAAAACAGGCGGGTTACTTCCTAACTCCTCGCCGACCGGGTTCTCCAAAGAACCCCGCCCGGTTTACGCGCCCGAATTGGATGTGCTGGGCTTTGATAAATATTGGAAATACGACAAACAGACCGACCGCCCCTATATGTGGACGGAGGCGAACAACTACTACTATCGCGGGACGATCGTCGCAAAACTGAAAGGCGGTAACATCTACACCGCCCCTGAGATTATCATTCCGAACGGCGAGGACGGCTTACCCGTAATGCCGGAACCCAAGGGCATATCGCTTCGCCCCGTTGATATAGAGGCAATGGTGGAGGCAAACCGCGAGATGCTTGAAATCATCGAGCAGACCACAGTCAAGAAGATACTGGCTATTTACACCAAGTATAAGGACAGGCTCGACTGCTTCCACGTGGCGTTTTCGGGCGGCAAGGACAGCTGTGTCCTGCTCGACCTCGTCAAGAAAGCCCTGCCCAAAGGCAGCTTCGTGGTGGTATTTGGCGACACGGGGATGGAGTTCCCCGACACCTATGATGTCATCAAAAAGACCAAGCAGCAATGCGTGGAGGACGAGATACCGTTTTACATCGCCAAATCGCACCTCAATACCACGGAATCGTGGGAGTTGTTTGGTCCCCCATCGCGTGTTCTGCGGTGGTGCTGCTCGGTGCATAAAAGCACCCCGCAGACTTTGAAATTGAGAGAAGTAACTGGCAGAAATGATTTTATCGGTCTTGATTTTGTTGGAGTTCGGGCGCAGGAAAGCGTTGCGCGAAGTACCTATAAGTACGAGAACTATGGCGCAAAACAAAAGGGACAGTTCAGCCATAACTCAATCCTCGAATGGACATCAGCGGAGATATGGCTTTATATATACGCAAATGATGTGCTGATTAACGAAACTTATAAAAAGGGCAATGGACGTGCTGGATGCTTGTTTTGCCCTATGTCTGGAGGCGCAAGCGACTATTTGCGTCATACCAGCTACCCCGCAGAGATTGACAGCTACATCAATTCAATAAAAAATACCTACGATGGGGACAAGCGCAAGAAGAATAACGCCGAATCGTATGTACTTAACGGTGGATGGAATGCCAGAAAGAATGGTCGTGAGTTGTCAAATAATACGTTTCGATGTATTGAAAAGACCACGAACGGGGTTATGACGATAACTGTAACAGACCCAGATTCTGACTGGTTGGAATGGATAAAAACCATCGGTGACCTGCACGGAGGTAACGGCGATTACACCATACGATTTGACGGCGAACAATTACGGTTTTCTGTTAAGGCAGCAAAGAACGGCTTCGTCGTAACCATACCCGAAGTTGTGCTGAAAGAACGACCAGCGTTCGGAAAAATGTTCAGGCAGATATTCAGAAAAGCCTCGTATTGTAAAGGCTGCCGAGTATGCGAAACAAATTGCCGAAACGGATGTATCAGCTTTACTGACGGCAAAGTCGAAATAAGTAACTGTATTAGGTGCCACGAGTGCCACGCAATCGATAGCGGCTGTCTGTTGTTCCACTCATTGCGCCACCCACAAGGAGGAGGTAACTCTATGAAAAGCCTAAACTCATTCGCCGACCACGCTCCAAAGTCGGAGTGGTTGCGCTCATTCTTTGAACTGAAGGAGGCCTTCTTCTCGGAACACTCTCTGGGTCCGATGATGTTCGATATGTTTAGGCGTTTCCTTAAGGACGCTTCCCTAAACGAAAAGAACCACTTTACGCCATTTGCCGAGTTAATCTCGCAGATTGGATGGGAAACGGACACGGCGCAAGGTTTTATTCTCATCAACCTTGTTGCGGAGAATCCGCAGATGGAGTGGTATGTAAACAATTTCGATGTTGGTAGAACCTATGCTCGTCAAACCGTCGAGGATATGCTGACCGCCGTTGACGTTAAGCAGAAAGACGCAAAATCAATCGCAAAATCCTATAAACGTCTGGTCGAAACGCCGCTCGGTACAAGCCTGCACTGGGGTTTCGTCACTGACGAGGGCGACCTTGTACGCACGAAATGCTCGGTAAGCGACCCACGGGTGGTGCTGTACGGCTTATTCAAGTTTGCGGAAAAGTGCAACGACTACAAGGAGTTCACACTTGCCACGCTCCTGAATGACAGCATCGACCGCGACGGCATCAGCCCCACACGAATCTTCGGGCTTGACCGCGAGGAGATGACGCCGCTCCTGCTGGGCTTATCTGCGAAATACCCTGAGTTTATCACGGCATCGTTCACACACGATCTCGAAAAGATAGCGCTAGCCGATGACAAATCGTCGCAAGACGTACTTGACTTGTTTAGGGGGGATACCGCAAATGCCTAACAATAACAAATACCGCGAATACTTTGATATTGATGAGAGGTACTTTCCTTGCATCGACGACGCGGCCATCGATGCCGGCGCACCCTGGGATAACACCTATCCCCACAGCACTTTCATTGACATGCTCACCGAAATGGAGCGTGCCTTAGCACGGCAAAATAGCGGCAGAACGCTGTGGATTGAAGGTGCTTACGGTACGGGAAAGTCGCAGTGTGCATTAGCCTTGCGGAGAATTCTCGAAGTGCCAGAGGATGAACTCCGTGCCTACTGGGATAGGTATGAGCCGCTGAAGAAGAAAACCGACCTTCGTGAAAAGCTGATTGGTCATAAGAAAAAGGGAATCGTGGTGGCACATCGTTATGCCTCCGGCGGTATAATGTCGGCGCGCGACCTTTTCTTTGCCATACAAGAAAGCGTAAAGGCAGCCCTTGTTCGGCAAAACATAACCTATCTTGGCGAGAACACACTTAAGGAGAGCATCATCGTTTGGCTTGAAGATGCCGACCATAAACTGATGTTCAACAGCCTTCTGCACAACCCTGATAAGGAATGGCGGGCGTTATTCGCTCAGTCCACAGCCGACGAGGTGCTTAATGTGCTTCGCAAGAATGGTGAAGTTAAGTCCTTGGTGGATAATATCTTCCGACTTGCTGACAAAGAAGGAATCACGGCTCTGACCATCGATTCAGACAGGCTTATAGCATGGCTGACGGATATCATCGACCAAAACAACACAAGAATCGTGTTCATTTGGGACGAGTTCTCCGATTACTTCAAGAACAACCGTGAGAGTCTTTCTGAGTTTCAAAAAGTCGCCGCCTTAGTTCAAAACAAGCCGTTCTATTTTATTGTGGTGACACACGAGCCACAGCAGATTTATGTAGCGGATAACGACAGAGGGAACCAGTCAAAGGTAAGCGACCGCTTTATCTCTATACCAATTGCCCTGCCGGACAATATCGCGTTCAACCTTATCGGTCACGCTTTCAACGTGAAGCCCGCCGCCAAACCCCAGTGGGATATTCTCGCCGATGACCTGAACGACCGCGTTAAGAACTCCCGCTCCAAAGTGATGGCGGTTGCCAAGATTGACAACCAGCAGGTGATGAAGGACATTATGCCGCTTCACCCGATGGCGGCGTTGCTCCTGAAAAACATAGCCTCCGCGTTCAAGTCCAACCAGCGGAGTATGTTCGACTTCATCAAGTCTTCAAATTCGGACAATGTGAAGGCGTTCCAGTGGTTCATTGAGAACACGGGTCCCTTTGACGACCACCCGCTTCTCACCGTGGATATGCTCTGGAACTTTTTCTACGAAAAAGGCAGGGACAACTTAACCTCCGATATTCGGCTGATACTGGATACCTTCCCGCAGCAGCAGAACTTGCGTGAGGACGAGAAGGCTGTCCTGAAAGCCATTCTCATTATGCAGGCGATTGACCAGCGACTGGGTGGCACGATTGACCTTTTCAAAGCGACCGAGCAGAACCTCAGCTATGTCTTTGAGGGTATTCCCGACTTGGAAGGCACAAAGTCCGCCAATCTTGCCAAGGGGCTGAAAGATAAAGGCATTCTGGTCTCTAACCCGATAAGCGGCGGGCGCTATGTCTATGCCGCCGCCGTGCTTGCGGGCGACCAAGCAAAAATTGATAATTACAAGAAGGATGTAAGGCAGAACAGCACAACCTCGAAGCTTGTGACCGAGGGTGGGCTTTCTACCGTATTGTCGCTTTCGCCCGCCCTGCGCCTACGCTTTGAGTCCGAGCCGGGTACGGGCAAGATTACGCCTGTTACCGCCGCCGACTTCACCCGCACAATCAACATCCTCCGAGACAGAGCCACGGGGTGGAACTTCCACGCCGTTATCGCCTTTGCCAAGGACGATGCAGAAGCGGCGACGTTCCGCAAAACGCTCAGAACTGCAGTCGCGGATAATCAATACGAGAACATCGTGTTCATCGACGCGCTCTCCACTCCGCTTGGGCAAGAGGCGTTCGAACAGTATGTGGACTTCTCTGCTATGGCGATGTACTATCAATGCAATCAAAACACGTCGTCGCGGGAAAGTGCGGATAAGGCAAAGCGCGTCTTAGACCAAGACTGGAAAAACCGCATCTACAATGGTCAGTTTGTCGTGTACACATACGCTAATCAAGAGGGCGAAAAACTTGGCAACGGGCAAGGCGTGGCAAGTGTTCTCCAGACCATTGTGACAAACAAGTTCCCGTATGTGTTCGACTTCGCCAAGAGCCTTACGGAGAGCCAGTTGAAAATCACGCCTGCGATGAAGCAGTCGGCAAAGTCCGGCATCTTGCAGACTACAAGCGGCGTTGTGGTCGGCGTTGAGAAACACGTCCTTCCGATCGTTTGGAAGATTGATAAGTATTGGGAAAATCCGACAACCGCATCTTTGCCTATCTCGAAAATCAAGGTCGAGGTGGATAAGCGCATCGAGGTAGCGTTTGCCCGCGACGGCCAGATTTCGATTGGCGAGATTTACGATTTTTTTGAGGAAACCTACGGCTTTGCGACGTGCAACCTATCGTCGTTCATCGCAGGTTTCCTGCTAAAGGAATATGGAAGCGAGCCGTTCCGTTACTGCGATTCTTCCGGGGGGCACGAGCAGATGACACAGGACAAACTTGCGGAGATGCTCGGTAACTACATTGGCAAAACCCCGAAGCCGACCTATATCGTGAAGATGACCGCCGACGAGATGGCGTTCTACGAACTCACCGAAAAGGCGTGGAGCATACCCGCCAATTCGTGTTCATCCGCTGGGCAGGCAGCCACAGCCGTGTCTACGAAAATGCGCGGGCTGAACTTGCCCGTATGGTGTCTTGAAGAGGTGGACACAGTCAGCATCTTTAATGTGGTTCAGAAGTACATTGAACTTGTCCAAAAAGAGGGCAACGAGGCTCACAAGAAGGCGGTTGAAATCGGCAAGATTGCCTCTGCCAAGGCCTCTCTTGCCGACAGCCTGTTTGCTCTGCTCACAAGCGAGAATTGCCAAAAGGGGATGCGTGAGTACCTCCGCTCCTTTGAGAGCGGCAAAGTTATGGAACTTGCAACGGCAATCGGTTCGGAGAATAATGTCCTTGCCGACATCCGCCGCTTGTTCGGCGTGAAGCATTCGTGCCTATGGGATAAGCAGACCGGTGAGGATGAAATCCGCAAACTGCTGACGGAGTACAGCGTGGTTAAGGAGAGTAACACTATCCTTAACACGGCTGCTCACACCCTGAACGAAGCGTACAAAGAGTGGCGTGAGCGGCTGAAGTTCATCGGCATCTCGTGCGAGGCTCTGCGGGCAAAATACCCCGCCCTGGCAAAAATCTTTGATACCCTCCTGAAAATCTGTAAGCAGGAGGATATCCTGCACGAACAACTGAAAGCACTCCATACAGAGTTGGTGGCGCACGGAGCAGAAATCAGGGAACTGCTGAACAATGACAGGCGTGTCTTTGCCGATGTCTATGATGGGTACCTTGAAGACCTCAGTGCCGACGACATCGCCGTTGTGAAGACCAATGTCGGAACGGGGCTTTTCGAGCTGCCGAAAACCGACTGCAACGTCAAGGTGAAAGAAGTCGCCGAGGAGTTCCGTAAGAACCAGTTGAAGTCACAACTCTTCCGCTTGTGGAAAGACAAGACTGGAACGAAAAGTCCGCGTGAGTGGTCGAGCCGCTATAGGACGCCTATTCTATGCTTAGTTTCCGCGTCAGAGTTTGAGCGGGCAAAGAAGGCGTTCGATACGCTTAACCGCAACTGGGGTACGGATTCCGAGATCAAGTCCGCCCTTGCCTTCCTTGAATCCACCACGCTGTTCGACATTCTTTCGGATGATGAGATGCGGAATTCTGCACTCAAGCAGGATATCATCGGTGTGTACAGTACCTTGCTTCCTGATCTCGATAAAGTCAGAGACGCACTTGACCACCTTTCGGTTGATGTTTATGACTGGCGCGACAATCCGGGCGTGAAGTCCAAGGTTGAGCAGCTTGCAGACGCTGAATACAACGCTGGAGGCAGCGATAAGGTTCTCCTGAAAATAGATGAGATGGACGATGCCCAGTTGAAGCAATACCTGAAACGTCTGGTCAAAGACAGCATAACGGTAGGAATTGAAATACTGGCGAATGGAGGTTGAGCATAGATGCAGATCGACTCGGTAAAGAAATACCTGACATCCACCGTCAAGACGCCGTATTTCCTGTTCATCAGTGATGGGCAGTATCTGACCGCGATAGACGAGTTGAAGGTTTGCGGGCTGGATTTTGTTCCAATGAGCGGTTTCTGTAGCGGCGACGATAAAATTCCCGATATTGATGGGCTTCTCAGCTACATTGAAGCCGCTGACGTGAATGCAAATGGTAAAAAGTTTGTCGTGACTGGGCTCGCAGAGTTCCTCGCGCTTCGCGGAAGCGACGAGGCGACACGCGCTTTGTCGAGACTAAAAGACCACAACGTCGGTGGTGCAAAAGTTGTTCTGCTCCTTAGAGGGCTTGCCTCGCTGATTGCCGGAATGCAGACCGACCCACGATTTGACGGGCGCAGACACAGCGTCATAGACAAGGCGGAGTGCGACCTGTCATTTACGCTTGCTGCTCCGTCTGTCGGGCTGTCGGCTTTATCGGGTTTCAAAGCTATGCTCGTGGAACTTGAAAACGGGCGGTTCGGTAGTATCGTCGTGAATACGGTGGTCAATCTTGATAAAGCAATATTCACCATTCATCAAATCAGCAATGCCTACGAGGGTATCAAGTTCTCCACTAGGGACTTTGCCTTGGCACGTTCCTGCGGAAGCGATGCTCAGTGGGCGGAGTTGCTGACGGAACTTAACCAGAGCAACGGCTCGCTTGATGTAGTGTTTGAAAAGCACGGTCTTGGAGGTAATCTGGAATCTGATTTCTATGCCCGTATTGCGGGGAACGATTACCGCAACTGGTTCTATTTCATCTGCCTTAAGAGTAAAGCCGACACAATGCAAAACAGCTACCTTCGGTTCGTTTTGGATAAAACGAGCCGCTTTGAGGATTTTGCTGGTAATGTCCTGAACGCAATAATCGAAATTCCACACACAGACAGGCGTTTTGCCGCGTTCTATCAGGAGCGCAAGGCACTGGTCGAGAAGTTCCCTGAGTCGGACATAGCGGATTTTGTGGTGAACAGCCGGCAAGTGGTCGCCGAGAGTGTGTACAAGCTGACGGACGACACGAGGGCGGAGCGTGAGGAGGTCGTCGCTTGGCTTTCAAAAAACGGGTTGGTGCCGCAACTCGAAACCATCTATCCCGTGTTGGCAGCCTATTTGAAAAAGTATGTTTTCAAATGCCAAGAACTCGCGGATTTGCTGACCGACTATTTCGAGGCGTATAAACGGCAAAAGCTGTCCAACCAGCTTGAACCAGAGTTCTTAGAAAAGATTGACGAACTCGCTCTATCCCGAAAGTTCAATCGACTTCCCACGCGGGATGAGATTATGGACAGCGTGGACAAGAGCGAGACCTTCCTGTATTGGCTCGATGCGCTCAGCGTTGAGTATTTGGGATTGATTGAAGCCTTGGCGCAAAAACGCGGACTGTCGATTCGGGTCAATATCGCCCGTGCGGAGCTGCCGACGATAACGTCCATAAACAAGGGGTTCTTTGACTCGTGGCAAGGTCGCAAAGAAAAGAACGGCGAACTGGACGACACCAAGCACAATGACGCGGGTGGGTACAACTTCACCGATAATGAACTGCCTGTCCACCTCGCCAACGAACTGGACATTATCGCGGCGATGATAGATAAGGCGGCAACGGAACTGGCGCTCAGGCACTGCAAACGCTTCTTGATTGTCAGCGACCACGGCGCGTCACGGCTTGCCGTCCTGCGCCGCAAAGAGGAAAAGTACGATACGGACACTTCCGGCGAGCATTCTGGGCGCTGCTGTAAGCTGTTCCAACCCTACGAGCTTCCGTTTGCCGCAGAGGAGAACGGATACCTAGTGCTTGCCGATTACGGGCGCTTCAAAGGTAGCCGTGCGGCAAACGTCGAGGTTCACGGCGGTGCGTCTTTGGAAGAGGTTGTGGTTCCCATTATTGAACTGTCCCTGAAAGACGGAAGCGTAACCGTTAAGCTGGTGGATGAGATGGTGACCGTAGACTTCCGTACCGGCACGGAGATTAAGCTGTTCTTCAATACTCCGGTGCAGAATGTTTCTATTGTTTTGAACGGGAAGCCGTATCCGGCGGTGCAAACAGATGGAAACCACTACAGCGTGAAGCTGCCTGATACGAAAAGGGCGGGTGACTACCCGGCGGATGTTTACGCAGGAGATGACCTGATTGGCAAGATTATGATTAAAGCCCAAGGCAAGAGCGGTAAAGTCAATGACGCTTTTGATGACTTGTTTTAGGAGGTGCGATTGATGATTGAGAAACTCAGAAATTGCTTTGACGAAATGGTTGTGTACAAAGACCTTAAGAAGAGCAACTTCTTTTCCGCTCTGAGCCTGCCTTCCTTTATGCGCGACTGGCTCTTAAAGAAATTTGAGGACGAGAACGGCCACTTCGACTACGACGAGTTGGTTCGCTTCGTGCGGACTTATTTGCCGCGCAAGGATGACTGGACGGCGATAAAGAATCAGGTGGTAATCGAACACGAGCGGGTGAAGTTCCTCGCCAAGGTGTCGGTTGACATCGACATCAGGACGGGTGAGGTGTCCTTTGCCCTGCCCGACTTCGGGCTGTCAAGCAAAGACACCATCATCGAGGACGCTGTGTGGCAGACCTGCAAGGACGACTTGGTGCGCGGGCGCGAGACGTGGGGAATGGTCGAAATCGGCTATCGTCCGCCTGATGACTACGATATGGAGTTTTCTAAGAATAAGGCGAAAAGTTCAAACCGCGGCAAAATAAAACTGACGGCATTCAAGACCTTCTGCCCATATACGATTGACATCGACTACTTCAAAGATGCAAGCCGCGAGTTTACCACAGCAGAGTGGCTTGATGTCCTGCTGGGTGCGGTGGACTACAATGCAAGCGGCTACCTCGGTGACGAGGAAAAGAAGCTTACGATGCTCACCCGTTTGCTTCCTTTCGTGGAAAAGCGGCTGAACCTTATTGAACTTGCCCCGAAGGGAACAGGCAAATCGTATTTGTTCGGTCGTGTCAGCCGCTTCGGTTGGCTTTCGAGTGGCGGCGTGATGAGCCGTGCAAAGATGTTCTATGACCAAAACAAGCGCGTCGAAGGATTGGTGGCCGGCAACGACTTTATTACCCTTGATGAAGTACAGACAATTTCATTCACCGATGTGGACGAAATGCGTGCCGTACTGAAAGGATATCTTGAATCGGGCATCTTCACCGTTGGAAACTACGAGGGAACTGCCGAGGCGGGTGTTATTCTCTGCGGCAATATCAAGAAGGAAACGATGGACGAGGATGGCTTCGGGAATATGTTTGAGGAACTCCCGTCCGTGTTCCATGAGTCGGCTCTTATAGAGCGTTTCCACGGTTTCATTAAGGGGTGGAATATACCCAGAATGAATGATGACCTAAAAATTGCGGGTTGGGCTTTGAACTCGGAATACTTCTGTTCGATTATGCACGAGCTGCGCGACGATATGAGTTACCGCGCTATCGTAGATGAACTCATCGAGGTTCCCGAAGCAGCAGATACCCGTGACACCGAAGCGGTCAAGCGTATCGCCACGGCTTACTTGAAACTGCTGTTCCCACAGGTTCGCAGTGCGAACGATATAACCGCTCGTGAGTTTAAGCGTTACTGCCTCGACAGAGCGCGAAAGATGAGGGATACGATAAAGTACCAGTTGGGAATGCTTGATGTGGAGTACCGTGGGAAGGACATCCCTGCGTTCGGCGTCAGACCTGACCCTGAAGAAGTGGGGTAAAACAATTGGACAAGAAGAACTGCTATGTTTGCGGAAAAGCAGCCCTGAGCAAGAATGAAATCGGGTTAACTAAAAAACTGCTGGATAAAAACTCCAAACATTTCTATTGCCTAGATTGCCTTGCCAAGTATCTCGAAATAGACACAGAGTTTCTACTTGCCAAGGTCAAGGAATTCAAGGAACAAGGCTGCAAATTATTCTGAGGAGGTGAAAAGCCTTGATTTACGCCGATAATGCCGCAACAACTAAAATATCTGATTTGGCGTTTGAAAAAATGCTTCCGTTTCTGCGTGAGCAATATGGCAATGCCTCAAGTCAGTATACAATTGGCGTTAAATCAAAGCGGGCAATCGAGCTATCTCGACGGCAGGTAGCCGAGGCTATCGGCTCTGAACCGTCCGATGTTATCTTTACTTCTGGCGGCTCGGAGGGTAACAGTTGGATATTACAGAGCCTCCCAACATTCTTTAGCAGAGAGCGACTTCACGTTATTACTTCGGCAATTGAGCATCATTCTGTACTCAACGCTTGTCACTCTCTTGAAAATCGTGGTGTTGAGGTCACCTACTTGCCTGTTGACACGAGCGGATGTGTTTTGGTAGCTGATGTTGAAACAGCGCTCCGCCCAAACACCAAATTAGTGTCAATTATGTTGGCGAACAACGAGATTGGAACTATTGAGCCAATTTCGCAAATCGGTAAAATGCTCCGCACCCGAAACATCCTGTTTCACACCGATGCCGTGCAAGCAGTCGGACATATTCCTTTAAGCGTAAAGGAATTAAATGTTGACCTTTTGACAGCCTCGGCGCACAAATTCAACGGTGCAAAAGGCACAGGCTTTATCTATATTCGAGAGGGATTAGAAGTTCCTCAATATGTGTTTGGCGGCGAACAAGAACAGGGCAAACGAGCAGGTACAGAAAATGTTGCAGGAATAGTCGCCTTGGGACACGCACTTGAGGAAAGCATATCCACTTTGCCTTTAGAGGGTGAAAAACAATGCTCGCTCGTAAAAGCGACTATTGATGGACTGAGAACTGCAATACCAGACATCCGAATAAACGCTGAGGGCGTTCGTAGGCTGCCGGGGACTTTGAATATTACTTTCCCTCTCGCTTCTGGCGAATCGATGATGCACTTGCTTGACTTAAAAGGCATCTGTGTTTCCACGAGTTCTGCCTGCAAATCAGGAAAGGACGAGCCTTCACACGTTTTGCTTGCTTTAGGGTTATCTGAGCAACAAGCAAAGTCCTCGATTCGGATTTCATACGGGAGATACAACGCAATAGATGAGGTAGGAAAAATCGTTGTATCTATTACTGATGCCTACACAAAAATCGTATCAAACCTATGATTTAATTATTTGCCATGCAGGTGTTTATTAACGATTTCAAAGGGCTTGCGGTCAAGGGGTTTACAGGTACACATCTTATCAATAGATAGAACCTATGCTATGGCATAGCCAAAGGATTCTGCCAAAAGGCTTATGGCCAACTCTTAATCAGTAGGTTATAGGTTTATTTCCTAATGGGTCACCGGAAAACAAAAGGGTCCGCCTTGCTGCGAACACTTTGTCGTGGTGCGGTGTTAGTGGATCTGGAACTTAATATCGGCGAGCGCGACTGGCATTGATTGATCAGCCCGAAGGGCTTAAGAGACGGGCAACACACCAATCCTTTCCGCTTGAAATTCGCGTTCAATTATGCTATAGTAAATAACGCAGTAAAGTTGTTGCTTACTTGTTGCTTATCTGCTTCTAAAAGCGGCCAAAATAAACTCATTAGAGCTTATACCACATGGCCGAAAACCTAGTAAAATCAGGATATGCGGGCGTAGCTCAGTGGTAGAGTACCGGCTTCCCAAGCCGTGGGTCGCGAGTTCGAATCTCGTTGCCCGCTCCAGTAAAATCAAGTCCTCCAGGCATTTGCTTGGAGGACTTTTTCTTGTTTGCTGAACAATCTACTGAACAAAATCGCCAGTGGTACTATGAGCGGGGGTCGAATCACACATGGCAAGAAGGTCGTCGAGGGCGGTTACTGCATGTTCCTGAATACTGGGGACAACGTGGCTGTAGGTATCTAATGTGATTTTTACTGAGCTATGTCCGAGACGTTCGCAAACCACTTTGGGGTTGATGCCGGCTATGAGCAGAAGCGTTGCATGGGTATGACGCAGGTCGTGAAAGGTGAAGTCTGGATGAACACTTGCTATACGGCACAGAGGCGTAAACTTTCGAGCAATGAAGTTTTTGGCGTTCGCTGGCTTACCGGACAAGTTTGGGAATACTAGGTTGTTGTCATTCCAGCGGTTGCCGAATTTGGCTTTAAGGGCGTCTTGGTCATCCTTGTAACGACGAAGTTCAATCATTACGTTGGGGGACATCGGAATTCTTCGTCGGCTGGCCTCTGTTTTTGGCGGAGCGAAGATATCTTCATTAATTCCCCTATAGGCTCGCAGTTGTTTCGTGATGTGCAGTACATTACGCTGGAAGTCCACGCAGTCCCAGGTTAGACCGAAAGCCTCATTCAGGCGGATACCAGATAACGCAGTAAGTTTAACTACCATGTGCGTATAGGCGTCCATATTCTTAGCATAATATACTAGATCATTTAGTTGCTGCTCATTTAAGGTGTGGATTACTTTCCGTTCCTGGCGGATGGGCCGGCTTTTGTTTGCCTCGTTTATGGTGGTGAGGTTTTGTTGGACGGTCCAGCTTAGGAATTGCTTCAGATAACATCTGGTTCGGTCTATGGTTTGGGTGGAAAGCCCCTGCCCGATTTTTCCACCGACCTGCTTAAGCGCTGTAAACAGTGCGTCGATTGTTGTAGTCGTGATCTCTGGTAGCAATCCCGCGCCAAAGCGGGGGATGATGTAGCTTTTCATACAGGTCTCATATTTCAGGTAAGACGTTTTTCTTAGTACAGGGCTTTTGTAAGCGAGCCATTGATCTATTAGCTCAGCAACCGTCTTTTGCGCAATGGGCGCTTCTATATAGCGTTCGAAGTCGGCTTTGCGTCGGCGTCCAATCTCCATGCTTTCCCGCTTGTTCTTGGTTCCCTTGAAGCTTTTCCGGACAGACAGTCTTGATTCCGGGTCGACGCAGGTGAATCGTGAGTAATAACAGTCTTGCTTTTTGTCCAAGTAGAGGGTTCCTTCGCCATGGCCGCGGTTCGACATAAGAACAATCCTTTCTTACTCGGCTGGCACTGCGGGTTGATATTTAGCAACGCCAGCCGGTTTATAGTGATTACTGTACGGGGCCGGCCACGAGGTCATGAATATACCTTCCTGGTATAAATACTCGATTACCGATCTTCACCGATGGAATCTCTCCACGTTTGGCAGCAGCGTAGATGCCAGTGCGACTGAGGGGGAGCGGGCCACCATTTTTAGTCAGTAACTCAGGTAGGTCATAAAGGCGGTTCTGGTCGATCTCCATAGAAATGTCATTCCTTTCAGCGGTATAATGTAGAGAGTCCGAACGCCTTTCTGCGCGTGAGCAGAGACTTAAAAATGGTCAGACTACTCTCGGCGGGGATTATACCTGAATAGGGTGACTGGGACTCTTTTCCAGTGCATAATAGCTATATAACGAAATGACGCGGGAGTATCTACTGACAAAATAAATAAACCCGGCTAAATTTATTGGATTTAGTCGGGTTATCAATTATGTATTCGGGTTATCAAATATATATGGAAGGAAACCGCCAGCCCGGGTCTCTGAGAGGGAACAGATCGGCCTTATTTATCTCTCGCTAGGCAGCAGCATAGTCGAATAGTCACCATCATCAATTACGTAGATCTTTACCGTCAGCGATTCCTGCACATGGTCAAATACGTACTCCGCCCGGTACGGCGGCACCTCCTGAAAGTGAATAATCTTTTGCTGCCCATGATCATCCCCAGCCGTGAGTTCAAAAACCTGCAGGTAATCCACCGCTTCAACCTGAGCTTGTAGACTATCAACTAAAGACCAAAGCCAGCGCTGCATATCAACCGGAACCAGCTGAACGACCCCGCAGGTTACATATCTGGCACCGTCAAACATTGCCGTCTTTAGCTTCGGAGAGCATCCTTGCTAATCGCATCCCATCGGCCATGCCCTGGATATAAACACCATCCCGCTCCACTGAATCTCTGGCGTTGACCAATTCCGCCTCGCTCAACCCGGTATATTTATCTTCCGGTATATCGATGTGGGCAGAGAAATCTTTGGCTTTTATAATTCGTCTACCAACAAAATCGATAAAGTCTTCCATAAACTCGGTCATCAGGCAACGCCCTCAACTGATTGGCGGTCCAGCATCGTCCGAACCTGTCGGCGCAGAACGTCTAGTGTCGAGCGGACCTCGCCCAGATTGGATTCAAGGAGGCCCTCATACTCGACTATTTGTGCTTTCAATCCCTGCAATTGATTAATCGCATTACTGGCGGTAACCTTTGAAACGCAGGGTTGCTCACGAAGTACTGCCGCAAACTCACTTGCCAAAGATTTCAAAGTCTTCTTTACTCCCAGCACATCTGCATTCCCGCCAAGCATGCTCCCGATCTGAGAAACCTGGCCCAAAACATGCGACCGCAACTTTTCTTCAATCATATCTCGCTGCTCAGCAGCATCAATAAGAGGGACCAAGTGAAGCTCAACGGTATTACCTGGCAACGTTTTGATCAACGAGCTCAGAGCTTTTACCGTCGACTCATATAGCCGCGGCACGAAATATATTCCGCCACTTGGCCGCACGCCCACTGCCTGACAATCATCCAAGACAGTTTTCAACATGCGCCTGATATGGTCTGCACTGTAATAGTCCCGATATCTATCGAAAAGCATCTTCGATTTGACCGCCGCTGCCCTGGATGAGTCCTCAGAGGCGGAGGCGATAATGGTTTCAGTACGCCGATCAAACTCTATGCTTCCTATCTGATCATACGATAAACGGATTTGCTTTTTGTCGCGGCGCTCGAGAATTACGTGACGAACTATCCGTTCCTCATCAGACAGCACCTCGCGTACCATCAGGACGGTCGTCTCATCGCCGACAGAATTAATCACACCGCTAACCTCGCTTGTAGCCCTGCGGAATGCATCAGTCGGACGGATAGGGGCAGGAATATATTTTTCAGGAACCCCAGAATGTTGCATTAGTTTAATCAGGTCTTCGCGCAGTATTTCAAGATCCGACACAGTAAACCACAAAAGATTCCCCAAGATGTTGTTGGTATTATCGGTATTATTGTTGTTGCCACCATGAATGGCGACCAAATTGTTTGTAATTGTATTGCTTGTCATTGCATTGCGCCTCCTACAATTTATTGAATAACTCATACGCCACGGTATCATCGAGTAAGTCATGTACGGACCAGACTTCATCCGACCAACGGGTTAGCTCATGTGGCGAACCGCCGATCAGGACGCTGTAAATCCTGAATCCCTTGGCGGCTTTCTCTTTGGCGAGGTGGGCCGCAAAGGCATCGCCTAGCTGGCACTCTCCGTCTGTGATCAAAACTAAGTCTGCCAAGCTGAATTTCGACTCGTTTATCTTGTCCAGGGCATAGCTTAGCGGCTTCTCCAAATCTGTTCCACCGCCGATAAAGCTTTGTGCTAAGGTAAGTAATTGTTCTGGAGATGGACGCGCCTGCCCAAAGTCACCACAGAGAAGTTCGTCTCCTGGACCAGCAAAGAGGGCGTAAGCGAAGCTGCGTTTTTCTCTTGCCGCTATCTCTGCCAACCCCAACGCGACGGCTTTGGACCAAGATTCCCGGCTTTCTTTCCGCATCGACCCGGAGGTATCGATTAGGCAGATGATGGGGCCCTGGCCTTTCTGTTCATTGTGCCGCAGGTCATACTGCATCAGCTGCTTTTCAGTATAGCGGCGATAGAAGTCCAGTTTCAGCGTCGGTCGGCGCAGC
>Ga0364910_1050_pt5 | contig 51612 bp, 48 predicted proteins | sample SorcelJu500001C4_3_FD_206970 | JGI IMG/M metagenome (GOLD analysis project Ga0364910, IMG submission 206970) | Enriched cells from Trout Bog Lake Hypolimnion, Wisconsin, USA - BchlTB.June25.5000.01.C4 | ecosystem: Environmental > Aquatic > Freshwater > Lake > Hypolimnion/Profundal zone | place...
TTTTAGCCCAACCGGAAAAACCTGTTCCCAATGGCACAAGGCTTGGATAGCCGATCAGAGATATAACCCTTTCTTCCTTGCCAAAATCGCGCGGAATCTCTCGAATTGAGAGGTTCCCTTTTTATTGTTGGACGATTACCTGTCCTGTATATAGGCGCAGGATTAAGAGAATAAAGGAATGCAGCTATGAATGAAGAATATTTTTCTAATGGCTCCTGGACAAAAAGAGCTATACTAAGATTGCTTTTCGATTTACGTAGGAGTTATCTTGGATTAGATTGTATGGAGGGAAATGGAGTTGTTCAGTTTTCAGTACTTTCCCCAAAAGTATCTGCTTGCTTTTGGCATATTAGCATTAATCACAACTGCGGTTTTAGACTATTTTACCGGGTTTGAAGTTAATTTTACTGCTGTATATCTTGTCGCCCTATTTTTGCTGACTTTGGCTGTAGAAAAGAAATGGCGGATTTGGGTTGCTTTATTAACAGCTGTTATTTCTATGAGCATAGATTGGATTTCAAAGCCGACAGAATTAAATACGGAAATATTCGCATGGAACCTGTTAATGGATTTTATTCTTTTTATAGGGCTTCCGCAGATACTATCAGCTTATATTGATGCAATAAACAAGCAAATATTTTTGGCTAAAATCGATATGTTAACTGGACTGCTTAACCGAAATGCATTTTATGAATTGGCGGAAAAAGAGTTGCTCAGAAGTGAGAGATATAATCATGTGTTTTCCATTGCTTATATTGATTGTGACAATTTTAAAACTGTCAATGATACAATGGGACACGCGGCTGGAGATGCGCTGCTAAATTCAATAGCTAATATTTTAAAAAGCAACTTGCGTGCTACTGATTTTATTGCCAGACTTGGTGGAGATGAATTTATTATATTATTTCCTGAGACGGGCGAAGAGGCGAGTGAACTCATTTTTAGAATTAAGGAAATGTTGATAGCAAAGATGATAGAAAACAAATCGGCTATTACTTTCAGCATTGGGCTGTCAACATATAAAACTCCACCTTACAATATAGATGATGTGATCAGCAAAGCGGATAATCTTATGTACGATATAAAGCATAGTGGGAAAAATGGTTTTAAATGTGGTACATATTAGACGACATTAGAAGGAAGTTCTATCTCTGCCAGAAAATCGCGCGGAATCTCTCATAGCGAGAGGCTCCTTTTATTTTGGGATTTTCCCTGTATATATAAGCAAAAGACAAGGAAAATAAAGGAATGTCATATGATATATAGAATATTTTTCCTGAAGGCTGCAGAAAGCCACATTAAATGGAGGCGGGATTTTGAAAGTACTTTTAGTCGGAACCGGTGGCGTGGGTGAAGCGGTAGTTAAAATCGCCAGTCAGCGCGATCCAAACAAAAAATGGCTAGAATTAATGGTACTGTCAGATTACAACCTTGAAAGAGCTCAGGAAGTCGCGAACAAAATCGGAAATCCTGAAAGGTTCCCGGTAGAACAAGTCAATGCGAGAAATAAGGATGAAATAATTTGTCTGGTAAAAAAACATCAGGTTGATTTGGTGTTTAACGCCTGCGACCCTTCTTTTAACGAAACCATTTTTGATGCAGCGTTCGAATGTGGCGTGAACTACCTTGATATGGCGCTCACTCTTTCGGTGCCGCATCCGAGCGATCCTTATAACAAAACCCATATTAAGATGGGTGATTATCAATTTGCCAAACATGGTGAATGGGAGAATAAAGGTATTACCGCTTTGGTGGGCATGGGTATGGACCCCGGCGCGGCTAATATTTTCGCCAAATTCGCCGAAAAACATCTATTTGATGAGATTGAGGAAGTAAGCATTAAAGATGGTGGGAACCTTCACGCTGAGGGCTACGACATTACTTTTGGGTTCTCAATTTGGACAACGATTGATGAATGTCTCAATCCGCCATTCGTCTGGGAAAAGGGTAAAGGTATTTATACGAAAGAACCTTTTTCCGATCCGGAATTATTTACTTTCCCTGGCGGCATTGGCGAGCAAGAACTGGTGAATGTTGAACATGAAGAACTTGTGATGCTTCCAAGATTTATCGGAAAAGGTTGCAAAAAAATTACCTTTAAATATGCTCTCGGATCTGATTTTATTACCATGTTGAAAAATCTGAGAGCCTTAAATCTCGACAATAAATCATCCAAGGTTCCCGGAACCGACCTTTCGCCACGGGACGTCGTAGCAAAGGTCGCGCCAAGTCCAACAGAAGTTGCTGATAAACTAAAAGGCAAAGTGTGTGTAGGTACATGCGTTACCGGTAAAAAAGACGGGTTGGCAAGAAAAGTGTTTATATATCAGATTACCGACAATGATGATATTATGGAGAAGATTGGTTGCGGCGCTGTTGTCGGTCAGACTGGTTATAATCCCGTAATTGCACTTGAACTTTTAGCTACAGGAGTATGGAGCGGTAAAGGTGTTCTTTGCCCGGAACAGCTTGATCCAGATCCATTTATCAAGCTCATGGATGAATATGATTTCTACTGTGGGTTGATGGAACTCGATTCAGAATATAAATTTGTTCAAGATAAGAAAAATTTGTTATCGGTAATATAAACGCTGTTAATTATTAGGTATATAGAGGCTGCTTTAATACTAAAAGCAGTCTCTTTTCATCTGATAAGCCGCGATGTGTTGTGGTTGGCGGTGCAAACGACTGGCGCTCTGTAAAAAAGTTGACGCAAGCCGAATTATTTAGTATTTTGCTGGTGTCCAATCGATGCGAAAGGGTGGGAATTATCAAAGGGAAGGGTTATAATTGTGATAGCGTTTGCCAAAAGGTCGGCCGCATTGTGTAGCTTGGTGTGATGAGCATCAAGCTACACAATGCGCTGCTGTATAAATTTGGTAGAGTGAAATAATAAAGGGAGCATTATAGATTATGCAGCCTAATCAACAAGATGGAATTAAGTTTGGTAAAGAGCAACTTTTGGCGAATTTGGCAATGCTGGTTGTGGTAATTCTGTGGGGTGTGTCCTATATTAGTGTGAAAATAGCTGTTGACGCGATTCCGCCAACGACTTTGGCGCTTATTCGGTTTGCTATCGCCGCCCTGTTTTTGTGGATAATTCAGCGGCGGGTTGAGCCAGACGCAAGGTTCGACAGAAAAGATATACCGAAAATGCTTTTAGGCGGGCTGCTCGGCGTTACGTTTTATTTTTACTTTCAAAATATCGGGGTAAAATTGTCCACGGCGGTCAACGCATCTTTGATTGCTGGTGTTGTACCGATCATTGCGATCATTCTTGATGTATTGTTTTTTCATGGCCGGGCGTCTTGGCTCAAGATACTGGCAATCGTCATGACAATCATCGGAGCCTACATGGCGGTGACTGCTAACGGTCAAATCAGTACTGATTCCAGCAAGTTTACGGGCAATATGTATATGCTGGTGGCAATGATGTCCTGGGCGCTCTATACTTTGGTTAATAGGTCGCTCCAGGATAAATACTCGGGAATATTTCTGATAACCTATCAAATGATTAGCGGAACTTTATTTTTAGTGCCATTATCAATGTTTGAGTATCATGAGTGGAGATGGTTCTCGCTTTCCGTATTTGGGCATGTATTGTTCTTGTCGATTTGCTGCTCTGTGGTGTGCTATGTGCTTTATATGTACGCACTAAAGCGGTTGGATGTCGTGATCACCACTATCTATTTGAATTTGGTTACCGTTGTCGGGGTTGTCAGCGGTTGTTTAATATTGCATGAGACAATATTGCCAGCACAAATGATTGGCGGTGTAATAACTATTGTTGCAATCATCGCTGTGAATTTGGAAGATATACTCGCCAGGAAAAGAGCCTCCAGAACCGCTCGGGATATTGCGACCGTTGCTGAAGAACTATCCTAAAGCGTCAGCGGAGTCGCTGTTGGCTGCTTTTCTTATCGACCAGAAGGTATTTTGATTTTGGAGTGTGGTGTAAATATGGCAATTGCCTATATTCAGCTTAGTTTGGCTATGTTTTTAGTCGGGGCCAATGTAGCTGTCGGGAAATATATTGTTCATGAAATACCCGTTTTTTTGTTTTCAGAAATGAGGTTTATGATTGCGCTGGTTTTTTTAGTGCCAATATTATTGGCCGGTGAACAAAAGAAAATTGAGTTTAGCAGAAGCCTTTGTGGTAATTTGTTTTTGCAGTCATTTTTCGGCGTTTTTCTGTTTAGTATTCTAATGTTATATGGAGTACAGTATACATCGGCAACATCTGCTGGCATTATTACAAGCACGATCCCCGCGGCTGTCGCGGTATTATCTTATTTTCTGCTGAGAGAGCGGGCTACAGCAAGGCAAATATCCTCGGTTTTCCTTGCCGTGGCAGGGATAGCGATAATTACATTCCAAGGAGGATCTGCAGGAAAGGTAAACACCCTGATTGGGAATACGCTAATAATTGGCGCGGTAATTTCAGAGGCGCTATTTATTATTTATGCGAAAAAACTTTTAGGGATTCTGACGCCGATTCAACTGGCTGTTGGCGTAAATTTTATTGGTTTTCTCTTATTCCTGCCATTTGCCGCTAATGAGGCGATCAGTTTTGAGTTTGGTAAAATTAGTGTCGCAATGTGGGCGACGATTTCTTATTATGCGATAACGGCCAGCGTTATTTCGTTTATTTTATGGTATCGTGGTGTTTCAAAAGTGCGGGCAAATATTGCGGGGCTATTTACGGGGTTTATGCCTGTTGCAGCAATGATTGTCAGTATATTGTTTCTGAAGGAAACTTTCGGCTATACTCAATTAGCCGGAATAGTCAGTGTGCTTGCGGCGATATATTTAGGGACCACTGAGTCCGTAGAAATAAAGGCAAAGGCACAAAATGAAGAGTTGGCCTCCTAATAAAAGCGTAAATGTGTCATGGAGATGAAGTATTGCCGGTTATCAACCACGCAACCAGCAAGCGATAGCACACCATGATTTTGGGTTGACAATATTAGTTCTATATAATACTATTTTATATAGAACTAATATTGAAGGGTGGGTTAGCTAGTGGAGCAATCTGAGGAGTTAGATCTAGCGGTAAAAATTTTGGAGGTTTCGCCTGCCGTGTATTTATCTACAATTAGCGGCGACGGGTTTCCTGAAACCAGGGCCATGCTGAATTTAAGAAACAAGTCCATTTACCCCAATCTGGCGGAAGTGTTTAATGAACATAAGACCGGCCTTTTGGTATATTTTACGACAAATACATCTTCACATAAGGTAGAGCAGCTTAAGGCCAACCCCAAAGTCTGTGTGTATTATTCAAAGCCGGAAGAATGGCGGGGGTTAATGTTGCAAGGAAATCTGGAAATTGTACACGACCTGAATATTAAAAAAACCTTATGGCAGAAAGACTGGATGATGTATTACCCGAAAGGGATAGATGATGTCGATTATGCCATACTGCGATTTTGTCCGCTTTTAGCCAAAGGGTATCACCAGCTTAAGAATTATACTATTAACTTTTGACGAGGAAAACATGAACCATTTACGTAAAGGCGGCTTACTAATTGCCCAAGTGCATCAGGTGGCGGGACGGCTTTTTTCCAAAAGGATAAAGGAATATGGGATTAACGAAATTAACCCCGCTCAGGGAAGAATATTATTTGCATTATGGGAAGAAGATGGGATTTCCATCAGGCAACTATCGCAAAAAACCTTGCTGGAAAAATCGACGTTGACGGCTATGTTGGACAGACTTGAAGCTACAGGATTTATTATGCGTGTTCCTTCGGACACTGACAGAAGGAAAACGATAATTAAACGGACCGAAAAGGATAAGGCTTTGCAGAAGCACTATTTGGCTGTATCAGAAGAAATGATCGGTATTTTCTATCATGGATTTACTGAAATGGAAATTGACGACTTTGAAAAAAAACTGATGAGAATACTTGTTAATCTTTCACAGGCTGAAAAGAGGCAGTGAGATTATTCACGGCTTGCAAAACAAATAAACAACCAGTCCCTTTAGGGAATGGTTGTTTATTTGTTTTTACAAGATAGGGCCGCTTTCAGTTTTTATCCTTCGCATATTGAAGTGCGATTTCCGCTTCTTGTTGAAAGACTTCGTCCATTGGGCTAAATTCATTGTTTGGTTGGTTGCGGTCGTAGGTTTCCTTGGTGACAGGATTGTACTTGCATTCGTCAATTTCCCGGTATTGCAGCGGGGTTGTTAATTTTACCTCCCACTTGGCCATCCACTCCACCCCAGGTGCATTTTGCTGCGGGGGGATAACCAAATCGTCCCAGAAGATAATAGTGTCTCCCTTTTTTTCGATGCTGTCTGTATCGATGTATAGTTTTCCGCTCAGGCCTTTATCGTCTTTGATATATATCCAATTGGTGGCAAAAGCGGTGTTAGAGAGCATAAATAAAGCTAAAAACAAAAGACAGGCAAGCTTGTTCTTCATTACCGGTCCTCCCAATAATAAGTTCTATAATTAACTTTATATTCGCTAGATCTATGGTAATACCTGTATTTGTTGGGTAAAGCCCAATATCGACCGCAAGTACATGCGGCTTGTATAGGATTTCTTTGCCTGAGTCCTGGAAATAATACTTGCAAAAAGTATGAATTTTCTGTTAATATAGAATTACATCCTAATTTCCTGCTGGGAGGCAAGCAACAGTGGATAACGAAAATTGCTGGCGACTACTGCTGAATGAATGTAAAGGTAAAAATTCCCGGCTGATTTTTTCAAATTATCTTATCCGCTGCCGTCTTGATGTCACTATTCAATCCCAAAATGTTGACAGGGTTATTCATAAGGTATTGTCTAATAATTGGAATGGTGAACAGTTACAAAAATATTTGTATGCTGAGTCGGACGACTTGTACCGGGAAGCTCTTTAAAGACAGGTCAATATCGTAAAGTTTTTGGGAATAAAATAATGTTGGTGAGAAAGGCCAGGATGACCTTTGTCATTATATTTACACCGGCGGATGACGCCGGCTTTTTATTTTCTGAACGACAAATAGTATGATAGTTCGCCTGGACGGCAGATGTTTTGTATGGCATTTTGACGAATTGACCGACACAGTGTTGGATAATGCAGATATTTTGTTAAAATAATACACGTGTTTTGACATAATCAACCATACGATTAGCTTTATAATCGATTTAGAAGATTTAAATGTCAAATAAATCCAAAAGAGGAAACGTTTGAGTTGATATTTTGACAAGTGGACTGGATAAATGCCGGTTAAGATAAAAGTACGGATAATTGGCTGGATATTTAAAGATATTGGCGGTGCGGAGTCCTTTGCTAAGAATATTGTTATAGGTATTATAATAATTTATTAGGGGGTCGAACTTAATGTTTTCGGTAGTGAGGCATGAATGTGGAGCACTTGCCCAATTGGTGGGACAGTCGCCGGTTGTCGGATGGAATCTGTACTGTTGCTACCGTTGTGGAGATGCTTATTTCAAATGGTTCACCCAGGAGATGATAGACCAGGTATGGATGGATGAGTGTAGTTGATTGTCAAAGCGGAGTTGGGTAAAATAAATATCAGGATGCTGAAACCGGCGAGAAATCGCCGGTTTCAGATTGTTAAGAAAATATTTTAGGAAGTAGTTTATAATTTAACTTCAAAACAAACAGGTTAGCGGAGGCAAAGAGGAAAGAAACTAGTCTAAAGTTGGCAGGAATTAAATAAGAAAAGCGAAATTTATAATAAGTCCTATTTTGGGGGGGCGACATCTCCAGGGTCAAGCGGATAAGGGGGAGAATTGTTGTGCCGCTTATACGAGCAGTTGTTGTTGCAATATTCGCTTTTATTGTGGTTTTTAATGCTGCCATTTTTTCTGGTGCGGCCGAGTCTCAACACCATATTTTGATATTGAATTCTTACCAGCATGGATTCGTCTGGTCAGACGAACAAACTGACGGAATAGTTCAGACTTTTCGCCAAATAGGCGAAGATGCATCATATGTTGAAGACATGAATTGGCAGAATGATCCTACGGAGGATAACCTGCGGGTACTTCACGACCGCTATCGGCTAAAATACGCCGGCAAACATATTGATTTGATTATGGCTGTCGATCCAGCCGCTTTGGATTTTGCTCTGAAATATAAGGGTGAACTGTTTTCTGATGCGCCTGTGGTATTTTCCGGGGTGAATAAGAGTATCGCCGATTGGCTTGTTGCCGGTCATGGGGATGTGACAGGCGTTTATGCCGAGCCTGATTATGAGGGAACTGTCAGGCTGATGGCCGGTATCAATCCCAAGTTACGCAATATTTACCTCATTTATGACAATTCCAATTGGGGAATAGAGACAGGCGAGAAAATGGCAGTAGCTGCCCAGCGGGTAAATACATCTTTTGCGGTTACTGCACTGAATTTATTATCGTATGATGATATTCTAAAACGCTTAGCGGCACTTCCTGCCGACAGTGCCGTTATTGTCGGTGCGTATAGCAGAGATAGCACCGGGCAGGTTATGGACGGAAAGCATTTCATAAAAGCTTTCAGTGCTACAAGCAGTGCCCCGCTATATGCTCTATATGATCATTATATTGGCTATGGCGCTATGGGTGGTATGGTATTGAGCGGACAGCGGCAGGGGGAATTGGCTGCCGGGATTGGGCAACGAATACTTGCAGGAGTACCAGCCGCCAGCATCATGCCGAATCAGCCGACGGCGACTGCCTGCATTGATTTTCACCAAATTGAGCGCTTTGGCGTGCCGATTCAAAGAATTCCGTCTGAGGCTACAATTATTAACCGTCCGGCTTGTTATTATGACTGGAGTGCGAGCGGAATAATTATCGGAATAGTGACGGGTGTGCTAGCTCTCGGAGTTATCGCGATGCTGCTGCAAAATATCCGGCGACGGAAGTTGGCAGAAAAAGAACTGAGAACAAGCAATGCTGAATTGACGGCGCTGTTTAAAGAAATGGCAGCTTCGCAAGAGGTATTGCAGTGTCAATATCGGGAACTGGAAATTATTAAGGAAGCTTTGGCCAAGAGCGAAGAACGCTACAAGCTGCACTTTGAAGGTGCGAACGATGGTTTGTGGGATTGGGATATCCTCAATGATGAAGTGTATTTTTCTGACCGCTGCGCCGAAATGCTGGGAATCGTGGACGGAAAGATTCAGAATATGGAGCAATATTTTGCCGCCAATATACCACCGGGAGAGTTGGAGCCGGTACTGACAGCTTTGCATGATCATCTGCAGGGTAAGTCTTTGTTCTATTCTTGCGAACATCGATTAAATACGCCGTATGGGCTAAAATGGGTACTGGCTCGCGGCAAGGTACTCAGCAATGAAGCGGGGCAACGTATCCGGATGGCGGGTTCGATTACCGACATTACCGAACGGAAAAGAAACGAGAGTACGATAAATTATCTGGCCTATCATGACTCGTTGACAGGATTGGCCAACCGTGCGTCGTTGAATGACCGATTGAAGCGGGCCATAATCAGTTGCATGGAAGGTAAAGATTTTGGAGCGCTTTTATTTATCGATATTGACAACTTCAAGGTTATTAACGATACCTTCGGTCATTCGTATGGCGACAGATTGCTGGTGATAGTCGCTAAGATGTTTGCCAGGATGGATAGCGGCAATATTTTTGTCGCCCGGATGGGGGGCGACGAATTCGTAATTCTTCTGGACACGGTGAGAAGTGTTCGTGAAGCCAAGGCTTATGCTGACCGGACACTACAGTTATTTGCTGAGCCGTTAAAAGTAGAGGATAAAGAATTCCGGATTACGATAAGTGTGGGCCTTACAATATTTCCCACTGACGGAGCAACAGCAGAAGACTTGTTCAGGAATGCCGATCTGGCTATGTACAGGGCCAAAGATCAAGGTAAAAACTGCTATGTGCTTTTTGATAAGAAAATGGATGATATTGCACGAAACAGAATGATTATGGAGAACAGTTTGCGCAACGCGATTGCTAATAGCGAATTCAAATTGCTTTATCAGCCGCTAGTTTGTGTCTCTACCGGTAAAATTAAAGGCTTCGAAGCACTGATTCGCTGGCATAGCCAGGAGCACGGCTGGGTTCAGCCTGATGCTTTTGTTCATATTGCCGAGGAAACTGGGCTGATTGTGCCTATCGGACGTTGGGTGCTGAAGACAGCTTGTGGATTCATGGGAGCTTTGCAACAACGCGGTTACCAAAAATTGAGGGTCTCGGTGAATATTTCGGTGGTTGAATTGCAACAGCGTGATTTCGTCGAGTCGGTGCTTTGGGCTATTGCCGAGGCGGGAATTAGTCCGGAGCATATCGGACTAGAAATTACCGAAAGTTTATTGATGGAGTCCTTCGATTATAATATTGAGAAACTGGCGGAACTTCGCCGTAATGGAATAAATATTTATTTGGATGATTTCGGCACAGGCTATTCCTCTTTGAAGTATCTCAAGAATTTACCAATTGATGTGGTGAAGATCGATAAGTCGTTTATTGATGATTTGGATAACGAACCGATTGAAAATGGGTTGACGGCTTCAATTATAGAATTGGCGCATAGACTTGGACTGCAATCAGTGGCCGAAGGAGTCGAGACCGAAAGACAGTTACAGGAGCTTATCCGCTTTAACTGTGATATGATTCAAGGGTTTTTATTCAGTAAACCGCTAACAGAAGAAAAGATAGTGGAATTACTGGCGGAAAGCGAATGTGAGTTGGCGCCTAAAATTAAGTGAATGTTGTGTAGTTATAAAAAAGTCCCTCGCCAGCTAAGTTGGCGAGGGACTTTGAGTATGCTACAGTTTGGCGATGATGGCGTCAGCCATCTGGCTGGTACCAACCGCGCCAGGGTCATTGCGGTCAGCTTTCATATCATAGGTGACGTCCTGTCCGGCTGCGACCACTGCAGCCATCGCTTTTTCCAGGCGGTTAGCAGCATCGGTTTCGCCGAGATGACGGAGCATCAGCATTCCTGAAAGGATGAGGGCTGTGGGGTTAACTTTGTTTTGGCCTTTGTATTTGGGCGCTGAGCCGTGTGTGGCTTCAAACAGAGCGACTCCATCGCCGATATTGGCGCCAGGGGCCACGCCGAGGCCACCGACCAAGCCGGCGCAAAGGTCTGATAAGATGTCGCCGTAGAGGTTCTCCATGACCATCACGTCGTAGTTTTCTGGCCGCCCTACCAATTGCATGCACATGGCGTCAACCAAGACTTCTTCGTAGTCGATTTTCCCAGCGTATCGTCCGGCTACTTCCCGCGCCATGCGGTAGAACAGGCCATCGGTGTATTTCATAATATTGGCCTTGGCCACGGCGGTAACTTTTTTGCGGCCGTTTTTGATGGCGTAGTCAAAAGCGTATTCCACGATTCGCCGGCTGGCGGTCTCGGAAATCGGTTTAATGGATATGGCTGAATCATCGCGTATTCTGCCATTGCTCATGGCGATAATCGACGCGGCTTCCGGCGAACCCAGGTCAAACTCCACCCCTGCGTAAAGATCCTCGCTGTTTTCGCGGATGATGACCAGATCAACATCCTTATAGCGGGACCGTACACCGGGATAAGATTTGCAGGGACGGACGCAGGCGTAAAGATTTAGGGCGTGTCTTAAGGCAACATTGACACTGCGGAAGCCTGTACCAATCGGAGTGGTGATAGGTCCTTTCAGCGCCACTTTATTGCGTCGGACGGATTCAAGGACCTGCTCTGGTAGCGGTGTGCCATATTTTTCGACAACATCGATTCCGGCGTCCTGTATTTCCCAGTCTATTTTTACTCCGGTGGCGTCAATTACCCGGCGAGTAGCTTCTGCAAGCTCCGGACCGGTCCCGTCACCGGGTATGAGGGTAACTTTATGATTCAATGATCTCGCTCCTTTTTTAGTCGAATACTGTTAGCCGGCGGTTTCAGCTTGCTCTATTCAAGGTTATAAGCCATTTTCTTTGGTATGATTCAACAGACCGCCGGACAGGATGATTTCTTTCTCACGTGGCGTAGTCTCCAACTTGAAGTTGATCTTGACCCCGGAGGAATCGCTTACCTGGATAATAGATCCTGCAGCCATTTGAAGCTCCAGGGATTCAATGGCAAGGGTGTCACCCAAGTTAATTTTATCATAATCGGCCGGGTCGGCGAAGACCAGCGGCAGTATGCCGAAGTTAATCAGGTTGGAACGGTGGATGCGGGCGAATGATTTGGCTGCTACTGCTTTAATGCCAAGGTAAAGTGGGGCTAAAGCTGCGTGCTCCCGGCTGGAGCCTTGCCCGTAATTGCTGCCGGCAATGATGAAACCGCCATTTTTTGTTTTGCAGCGGGTGGGAAACTCCTTGTCGACGCCGCTAAAGCAGTAGTCGGCCAAATAAGGAATATTCGAGCGGTAAGGCAAGAGAGCGGCATAAGAAGGCATGATATCATCGGTGGTAATATTGTCAGCTACCTTCAGTACCACTGAGGCTTCAATGGTGGCCTGTGGTTTACTGGCCCTGGGAAATGGTTTAATGTTCGGACCGCGGACAACTTCAACTGAGGTTCCGGCATCTGGCGGAAAAACCAAAAGGTTGGTATTGATATTAGGGTTGTCGCCGCTGCCGCCACTGATATTTCTGATTGCCGGAGGATTACCAAAGGTGCGGGGGTCGGTCAGCACGCCTGTTAGAGCGCTGACAGCGGCTACTTCCGGGCTGGCAAGATAGACGCTAGCGTCTGGGGTGCCGCTTCTTCCCGGGAAATTACGGTTGAAGGTTCTGAGGGACACGCCCGAGGATTTAGGAGCCTGACCCATGCCGATGCACGGACCACAAGCGCATTCCAGAATACGGGCGCCGGCCCGGATCAGAGACCCAAGGGCACCATTATCAGCCAGCATGCCTAATACCTGGCGCGAGCCAGGGGCGATTACTAAGGAGATTTCGGGATGCACCTTGTGACCATCAAGAATGTTGGCGACTTTGCAGAGGTCGTCATATGACGAATTGGTGCAGCTGCCAATTGCGATTTGATCGAGTTTTAGGCCGGCAAGGTCTTTTACGCTAGCGACATTATCAGGACTGTGCGGCTGAGCGATCAGCGGTTCAAGTTCACTAAGGTCGATAGTGACGATTTCATCATATTCGGCGTCGCTATCAGCGGACAGTGGGAGCCAATCGGCTTCACGTCCTTGAGCCAGGAGAAACTGTCGTGTTATTTCATCGCTGGGAAACAGGGAGGTTGTGGCGCCGAGCTCGGCACCCATGTTAGTGATGGTCGCGCGTTCCGGCACCGACAACGCGTTAACTCCATCGCCACCATATTCGAAAATCTTATTAACGCCGCCTTTGACGGTCAGCTTCTGTAATAGTTTCAGGATGACATCCTTGCCAGTTGTCCATGGCGGGAGTTGTCCTTTAAGTTCAACCAGACATATTTTTGGCATGGCAAGATAGTAGGGACCGCCAGCCATGGCCACAGCGACATCAAGGCCGCCTGCGCCGATAGCCAGCATGCCGATACCGCCTGCGGTGGGCGTGTGGCTGTCCGAGCCGATTAGCGTCCACCCAGGCCGGCTGAAACGCTCCAACTGAACTTGGTGACAGATGCCGTTGCCGGGTTTGGAAAATACGATACCGTGTTTAGCGGCTACCGTCTCGATGTAACGATGGTCATCGGCATTTTCAAAACCGGTTTGTAACGTATTGTGGTCCACATAAGCGACAGAAAGACTTGTTTTTACCCGGGGAATGTCCATCGCCTCAAGTTGAAGATAGGCCATGGTGCCGGTCGAGTCCTGAGTTAAGGTTTGGTCGATGCGGATGGCAATCTCCTGTCCGGCCTTCGGTACTCCAGTGACCAAATGTTGAGAGATAATTTTCACTGCTAATGATTTACCCATAAAATTCCTCCTAGCTCAATTCCTTTGGCGGGAATATATCTTGATGAAGGTGGCACAGCGTGCAAAGGGCGAAAGCTCATTTTCCCCTTGAGTAAAGGTCATGACTTTTATTGCGAAGGGTAGTTATGTATCGCCTAAGGTTACTACCACCAGTGAATAATTATTTATCGGCGCTAATTATATGTTGGTTTCAATCGGTCGCCATTTCTCCCTATACCAGGTGATTTGGACAATGATCGATTGATAAAAAGAATTTTTATGCAACAATAAGCATTTTTATGCCGCGCTGCTCGTCGGTTGCCACCAATGCAGGTGGCGATCAGATCGATCTGTCGCTGGTGCCCGAGGCGTGCGACTAGAGGCTAAGATTACGGCAATTTGTTCGCGATTTACCGAGATACCAGTAATTTAATTATAGCTTTATTCTATAACACATTACCGGATTGCCACGGGATTGTCAAGGTACTGACGGCAAAAAACCGCAGCTTGCATATTTCGTGTATAAATCTTCTTCGGCAACCTGTTAGGACTTCTCCAAGTGGAAGGTAGATTTCTTAAATAATAAATGGAGAGACTTTTTTAAACAAGTGACAAGCCCTCCCAAAGTCCCCAAATCGACAATAAATGCGAGCCTCAAACATATTAGTGATAATTATCCCAGGAATGGTAATAACGGACAAGTGGAAAGCAAGATGATAATTATCGTGTGTGGGCAGACGCCCGTCGGTTTAGCATCGCAGTGATTGCTTAGTTTCATAAATGGAAAGAAGAGAAAAGTGTATTATCCTGTGAGGATAAAATGTTTAAGTTACTTGCTTAAGTTGCCTGCGAAATAGTGCCCGAAATTGGCTAAAGGCTAAATAAATAGAGGAATTAACAAAAAAAAGGCCGAATTTAATATAGTTGTTTTTCAATTCAACATTACTAGTAGTTATGCGAGAGGACATTTTCGAATGGATATGAGCAAATTCCGGTTTTTTGGGCGAATACGCAATCAGTTGCTTGTGACTTTTTTGGCAGTAGCTTTATTGCCACTGGCTTTTTTGAATTATTTTATCAGCGGCGCGATCCAGGAGCACATAGAAACGATGCAGGCCGAGAAGGCTAATTTGAGCATCCAGCGAGTTGATGCCGAGATTAATGATTTTGCCGGGGACATGAAGGATAATATTCGCTATTTAGAGGAACATTCTTTATTAGAAGCTGAAGGCAATGATGCGCGGCTTTATAATAATTTTGAACATTTTAGGACTACTCATCCGATAGTGGAAGAGATGGTTTTTGCCACAGAAGAAAATGGCGGTTATGTACAAAGCCCGGCGACGACCTTCAGTGCAGCCTATGATCCGCGTCTTCAATCTTGGTATAAACTTGCGGTGGCCAATCCGGGAGAAATCATGATTACCGAACCGTATCTGGCTTCCAACGGCAAAATAGTGGAAATCAGTTTTGTTAAGGCTGTATATGATGCCGCAAAACTGAAAGGGGTGTTGGTGGTTGGTGTAAATCTCCAGGGACTCACCTGGAGATTCAAAGATATTCGTCTTGGTGAGACCGGTTTTCTGGCACTTGTAGATAAGAATGGCATGATTATCGCTGATACCCTGAATTCAGCCATGGCATTCAAAGATGTCGGCAAATTGGGTATTAGTGCCGATTCACTGGCCAAAATCGATAATGGGTCTTTTGACGTAACGGTGAACGGCGGGAAAAATACTGTAAAGGTTTTAACTTCTAAGATGACTGGCTGGAAAGTGCTAGCCTTTTCTGATGAACGCGAAACAATCGCGGCAGCCGCCCATACTGAAAAAAGCATACTGATTTTTGCTGCCTTTGTGATTGTGATTGTATTACTGATCGGCCTTATTTTTGCCCAGGCTATTGTAAAACCTATACGGCAAGTGGTTGATGCAGCAGAGGCCATCGCTGCTGGTGACCTTACGGCGCCCCGTAAAATGAAGCTGAGGGGCGGAAGTGGCGGCGAGATTGGGACATTGGTCAACAGTATCACGGTTATGGCTGATAAGATTGACCAATCGTTTAAAGAACTTGAAGAAAACACCAAACGTCGTATTGTCGAAAAAAACCTGAGGCAGCAAAATGAATATCAGGCGTTGCTCCACGAAACTGCGCTGAGTATGATGGATCAGCTCGATCTTGACACACTGCTAAATATGATCGTCTCTAGTGCTGCAAGGCTACTGGGAACGTCACATGGTTTTATATATCTTTTAGATAGCAAAAATGATGTTTTTGTAGTGCGCCATGGGCTGGGAATTCATGAACAGGATGTTGGGCGGGTGACCCCGACTGATCGTGGACAAGTGGGATTGGTGAATAAAACCGGTGAACCGGCGATGATCGATGATTATTCTCGCTGGGAAGACGGTTTGCCGATATCGTATTATGAAAAACTCCATGCGGTAGTGCAGGTGCCGCTGAAATCAGGGGTGCGGGTCGTCGGCACTATCGGTCTGTCGTATCTGGAAAAAGAAAATAATTTCGGCCAAGATGAAATGGAACTGTTAAACCGGTTCGCTGAACTGGCTTCGATCGCTTTGGAAAACGCCCGGTTACATACCACGCTGCAGGATGAACTGAATGAACGCCATAGAACCGAAGCGGCGTTAGTCAAAAGTGAAGCCAATAATCAAGCGCTGATAACGGCGATACCTGATACTATTTTTCGGTTTAACACTGCGGGGCTTCTGCTGGATCTTAGGTCTGGCAAGGAAAGTGTTCCCTGGATTTCGTCAGGGGTGGCTATCGGCCTGCGGCTGATGGAGATTATTCCGGGTGAACTGGCTGACAGCATTTTGAAATATGCCAGTACGGCCGCTGAAACTGGACAGATTCAGACTTTCGAATTTGTCTTTGAACAATCGGGACGAACGGAATGGGAAATCCGCATGGTTAGTATCGGCCAGAGTGAATTCCTGGCGATTGTGCGGGATGTAACTGAACGCAAAGAGCTGCAACGACGTTTGGAATACTTGAGCCTGCACGATTCACTCACCGGACTCTACAACCGGCATTGCTTTGAACAGGAAATGCACCGCCTAGAGGGAAAAGGCCTGCCGCTGGGAATTGTCATGTGCGATGTGGATGGTCTGAAATTTATCAATGATTCCTTGGGCCATGAAGCTGGAAATCAATTACTTGCTGTCACTGGAATAATTTTGAAAAGTGTTTTTGGTGAAGATCATACAGTCGCTCGGGTGGGCGGTGATGAGTTCGCTATTTTGATGGCCCGTAGTTCAAAGACAGATGTGGAAAGAGCCTGCCGGCGCTTGAAGGAGACGCTCGAACATTACAATCAGGAAAATCCAAGCCTGCCGCTGAATATTTCCATCGGATTTTCTGTAAATTCGGAAGAATTTCTGGACATGAATTCTCTATATAAAGAAGCGGACAATTATATGTACCGGGAGAAGCTTCACCGTAAAACCAGTATTCGCAGTTCCATCGTCCAGGCTTTGATGAAGGCGCTGGCTACCAGGGATTATGCCGCTCAGGGACATGCTGAAAGGCTGCAGGAACTCACGGCCCGAATGGCAGAGAAGCTCAATATGAGCGAGAGCGCTATTGTCGATCTTCGCCTCCTGGCCCAGTTTCACGATATCGGCAAGGTTGGCATTCCCGATAATATTATCTCCAAACAGGGGCCGCTTACGGTGAAGGAAAAAAGGGAGATGGAAAGGCACAGCGAGATAGGCTACCGTTTGGCGCAATCCATCCCTGAATTGATGTTGATTGCTGATTGGATATTCAAACATCATGAATGGTGGAATGGCAGAGGTTATCCACTCGGCCTTAAAGGTGATGATATTCCTCTGGAGAGCCGTATCGTTGCAATAGTCGATTCGTACGACGCCATGATTAATGACCGGCAATACCGCAAGGCCATGACCAAGGAACAGGCGATGGCTGAATTGAAAAAAGGTAGCGGACAGCAGTTTGACCCCAGGCTTGTTCCGGTATTCCTGGAAGTATTGGCGGAGGATACAGGCGACCGATGATTAATGCGCCGTTAATAGGGAGAAAACAAATTGGGAAAGGGGCTTACGCCCTGATCATAACCGCCGCCACTCTTTGGGGCATTATTTCAATATTTATCAGGGGCCTGGAGTCTTATGGGCTAACGGCACTGCAACTTGTTGCAATCAGAGCAATCATCAGCACTTGTATTCTGCTGGTTTATTGCGTTATCGCTGATAAGACATTGCTCAAGATTCGTCTTGCTGACGGTAAGTATTTCATAGGCACAGGCATTTTCAGTATCGTGTTTTTTAATTGGTGTTTTTTTACCGCTATTAAGGAAACGTCGGTGGCGGTTGCCACGATATTGCTTTATACAGCTCCGGTTTTCGTTGTGTTCTTGTCCCGGATTATTTTTGCCGAGAAGTTGACTAAACGAAAAATAGTTGCCCTTGGAATAACATTGGCGGGATGTTCCTTGGTAACAGGGATATTGCCGGAAGGTAGCGGGACTGTTTCATTTTATGGCTTGATGGCCGGCTTTGGCGCTGGCTTAGGGTACGCACTATACAGCATTTTTGGCCGGTTAGCCTTGCGGAATTGCAGGCCAATAACCGTAACGTTTTACACATTTCTGGTTGCAGCGATAGTCATGCTGCCGGTGAGCGGACTGTTGGAAGTGAGGACGCTTTTTACGAATATACCGGTTATTGCCTACAGTATCGGTTTTGCTGTTTTATGTACTGTAGCGCCGTTTATCTGTTATACTTTGGCCATGACCAAGGTTGAAACCGGGCGGGCGGCGATTGTTGCCACCTCGGAACCTATTGTTGCCGCCCTTGTGGGGACAATAGTTTTTGGCGAAATGTTGAATTGGTGGCAAGTCGGTGGTATGGCTTTGGTTATTATTGCAGTGACTTCTGTTCAGAATAATGCATAATCAGGCAGTAAGGGCTGCAATCGGGTTCTTAATGAAAGGAGCGGACTGTGAAAGAAAGCGAAGAAGAAATTAAGAATGAAACTGAAAAAGTGAATCCCTGGGTAGCTATGTTCTTTCGACCTCGCGAAACATTACGTTGGTTGGTGCTCAATGAAACTGTGCTGCAGGCTAAAATGCTGTGGTTGTCGTTTACTGCCGTATTTATTATTGGCTTGTTTGTAGTGACGACTTTCGCTCCAGGGATTGTTGACCGGGGTGAGGGAAGAATGCAGCTAGTTATCGCCACACCGCTTATCTTTGCATTATCTTGGACGTGCTTTCTTGTTGAAAGTTATCTTTTGCATTTGGTTAGCAATAAACTCGGCGGCCGGTCGCAGATTCCAGCAATGCGTATTGTTACTGCCTATACCACTGTTGTTCCCGGGTTGATATTCGGAGCGGTCAATTTAGCGGTATTCTTCCTAGGCGGACGGGATACTTACCTGCAATTATTAGTGCAGTATATTATCATGGTCTGGGCGCTCTATATTTCCGCCTGCGGCATTGCGGCTGCAGCTGAAATCACCATACGAAAAGCTTTAATTGTTTACTTTATTGCGGCGCTACTCTGGCTAATTCCTAGTGTATTGACTTTTTCGTTGATGTCTGCTTTGAAACTTCTCTAAAAGTCACCGATTGATCAGACAGACATTCTTTAATGATATGCAAGAACGCCGAGGCTGCGCCTAGGCGTTTTTTTCTGGTGAGCTTACAACATAAACTTTTACATGTTGTATGCCGTAGTCATATGCTTCAGGCACTGTCCATTTTGCGACATCAATACGGTGGCCTTTGATTGCTCCGCCGGTATCTTCAGCAACAGCATAAACTCCATGGCCATCAGGGTATTCAATATATACTTTTGACCCGAGCGGGATAACTTTGGGGTCTACGGCGATGATACCGGGACGAATCTGTGTGCCGATATAGGTTTTGCTGCCCCATTGGTCATTGTCGTGGGGCCCTGGCGCGTAAGCAGTGGCGGTGATATTCAGCACTTTTTTATAGTCTTCTGGAGGGGTATTAGGCGTTGCTGCCGCCGCAATTGGATAAAGGATTACCGAGGACATGAGCGCTGCCCCGGCAACTGCTGCCGCAGCAAGGCATTTAAACTTCTTCATTGTTTTATTCTTTGTGCGGGGGCGATTATTGCTCATAACTGATTTGCCTCCTTTGAGAGGTTGGTGATTATTATATTGTTTGCTTAATAATTGCCGATATTCCAAGTAGTTTCTGGTAGCTTTCTCGTACGGGCAAAAAAAATCCGTGGGCATTAGGCCCCGGAGGGTTGATCGGCGAAATATTTCGGCTTGGGATTATAATCTTGTTTTTTTAGTTTGTTTATTTCGTAGCGTCTTTGCCCCTCTTCAAATCGGAAACGCTCTTCCTCGGTGATCAATTCCAGTGGCGGCACCCGTAGGGGTTGCCCGCCTGAGTTCATGGCAACCATGGTAAAATATGCTGTTAACGCGCATTGAGCTGGCATTTCACTATAAAGGTCCTCAACTTCCACCGTGACAAGGACTTCCATTGAAGCCCGGCCGACAAAGGTGAGATAGGCCTGACAAGTTACCAAGTTTCCCACATAAATAGGCTGGTGGAAGATAAGTTCGTCCACTCTCGCCGTTACCACGTTTGTGCGGGCATGGCGTTGAGCTACGGCGCCGGCGGCGTTGTCCATCAGTTTCATGATTTCTCCACCGTGGACATTGCCAGCCGGATTAGCCTGGTTTGGCTGCATGACCGTGGACATCGCCAGGGCTGAATCGGCAACTGCTTTGCCTTCCATGCTAACACCTTCTTTCATTATTTTTACAAGGTACAATAGTATGAACATGTAGGGGTATTAACTGCTCTTGATTCAATGTTACCACAAGGTGTAGTCTGATTTATTACAATCCGGTAAAATCTACTTTAAATTTGATAATTTCAAAAAAAAAAAATACGGCTGGGTGCTCCAAGCCGTATTTTCTTTTTTTAGTAATTTAGGAAGAAAGTTATTCAATAATGATGCGGTGGTAGGTTTTCTTGCCTTTGCGGATCAGCAGTGAACCATTTTCAAATAGTTCACCTGTCAACAGGGCCTCTATGTCGGTCACCTTGCTATTGCCAAGATACAGGCCGCCGCCCTGGATCAGCCGGCGTCCTTCGCTCTTGGAGGGGACAATACCGGTGGTGGCCAGAACATCGATGAGTTTGCTGCCGAGTGCACTTGGAGCGATAGTCACAGTCGGAGCGTTGTCCAGTGCCCCGACGCCGCCAAACAGGGCCTCAGCTGCCTGTTGGGCATTCTCAGCCTCGGCTTGGCCGTGAATGAGTTTAGTTACTTCCAGGGCCAGGGCCTTTTTGGCGACATTAATTCCTTCATCTTTCAGTCCGCCGAGCCGCCGGACTTCATCCATTGGCAGGAAAGTGAGCAGCGCCAGGCACTTTTCCACATCGGCGTCATCAATATTGCGCCAATACTGGTAAAAATCGTAGGGGGACGTTTTATCCGGGTCCAGCCAGAGGGCACCCTTCTCGGTTTTACCCATTTTCCGGCCGTCGCTTGTGGTAAGTAAGGTGAAGGTCAGACCGTAGGCCGGTTTTGCTTCCTTACGCCGGATGAGGTCCGCTCCGGCCAGAATGTTGTTCCACTGGTCATCGCCGCCTAGCTGCATGATGCAACCGGTCCGGCGATTAAGTTCGAGAAAGTCGTAAGCCTGCATCAGCATATAGTTGAACTCTAAAAATGTCAGGCCTTTTTCCAATCGCTGTTTATAACATTCGGCGGTCAGCATCCGGTTGACTGAGAAGTGAATACCGATTTCTCGCAGAAACTCAACATAGTTGAGTTCCAGTAGCCAGTCAGCATTGTTGAGCATCAGCGCTTTGTCATCAGAAAAGTCGATGAATTGGCGCATTTGTTTTTTGAAGCGCTCACCGTTTTGGTTGATTTCTTCCAAAGTCAGCATTTTGCGCATATCGGTTTTGCCGGAAGGATCGCCGACCATGGTCGTTCCGCCGCCGATGAGGCAAATTGGGCGATGACCGGCCCGCTGCATGTGAGACATAACCATCATGCCCAGGAAATGTCCAACGTGCAGGCTGTCGGCGGTGGGGTCGAAGCCAATATAAAAAGTGATTTTCTCCTTGGCCAGAAGTTCGGCGATTTCGTCTTCATGGGTAAGCTGTTGAACGAAACCACGTTCTTTAAGAATGTCAAGTACGGACATGGGGGAATTCCTCCTTCAAAATGGCCGGGTCTGGTGCCCGGAGAAAAATAAAAGCCGTCCCTAGTCACCAGGGACGGACGTCAGCCCGCGGTACCACCTTGTTGCTTCAGAAACAGCCGCTCAGAGGAAAGTGCGGTGACGCCTGCCTTTTCCTATCAAATATATTTGTAATATAGCAGGATAAAGCACGATTGTCAATCTAGAGTAAGGGTTAAAGCGGATTATCCAAAATGGCTTTTACTGTCAACGGATCAGGTTTTGCTCCGCCTTTTTTCCAGCAGCATATTGTAGTAGACGGTCCGGTCAGCTATTTTTTGCCTGAGAGATACTTTTTCATCAGGGTTACGGCAGAGCGCCAGCAATGTCTCCAAGGCCGCGATTTCTTTTTTGACATCCATTTCCGCCGGCAGAATTCCTGCGTTTTTCAGGATTTTGTATTCCAGCCGCAGTTCAGGTGGGACATCGCGTAAATCGCTAAAGTCCAGGGGTTTGCCTTTGCCAGGCAAATCATCAAACTCACCATTTTCCATTGCTTCGATAATTTTCTGCTCGGCCATTTTAGCTATTACATCCAACATTTAATCACCTGGTTTTCAGGTTTTTATTTCTATAATACACCATAAGGCGTCTACGCCCAAGTCGCATTTTTCAGCAGGTGCCGAATAGCGCGGCAATTCATACAATAAATTGACTGATGGGGTTTCGAGAAAGCTGAAAAGGGTATATTTAGTATATCGGAGGTCGGGTTTCCTACACAATGAAACAGGAGGGTATTGGATGTCGAAAAAACGCCATAAAGTACTGGGGATTATTAGGAGATATACTCTGCTGTTCATCGGTGCAGTCTTAGCTGCGGTGGGTCTGGAAATATTTCTGGTTCCTAATCAGATAATCGATGGCGGGGTAGTTGGGATAGCAATAATGAGCAGTTATCTGACTCATCTGCCGCTAAGTATGTTTATTGTGTTGTTTAACCTGCCGTTTCTCTACTTGGGATACCGGCAAATCGGTTTTACTTTTACGCTGTCAACCTTGTTTGCGGTTGTATCACTGGCAGGGTGGGTGGCGTTTCTTCGTCCGGTTCCCGAATTGACCAATGACCTGTTTTTAGCCGCAGTCTTTGGCGGTATTACTATAGGTTGCGGTGTCGGGCTGATTATCCGTAGTGGCGGGTCCCTCGACGGTACGGAAATAGTTGGGATCATTATTGATAAAAAAACAGGATTTTCGGTCGGCGAGATAGTTATGTTTATAAACCTGTTTATTCTTGGCAGCGCCGGTCTGGTTTTTAGTTGGGACAAGGCGATGTATTCCTTGGTGGCTTACTTTATTGCCTTCAAGGTCATAGATCTCACTATCGAAGGTCTCGATGAATCCAAGGGCGTGATGATTGTCTCTGACAATCCCGACGAGATCGCCGACGCGCTCATGGCCAGGCTCGGCAGAGGCGTAACTGTTCTGCAGGGTGAAGGTGGATACACTGGCACGCCGAAAAAGGTATTGTATTCGGTGATTACCCGCTTGGAAATAGCCAAACTGAAATCGATTATCTACGAGAAGGATGAAAACGCTTTTGTCACTATCCATGAAGTACATGATGTACTCGGCGGACGAGTCAAAAAGCGAGCCATACATTGAAAAAACCGCCACAAGGCGGTTTTCTCAATGTATGTTCTTGTATTGAAAGACCAAGGCTGGTGAGAAAGGTCCAGATGCAAGGCGCACCGGAAAAGCGCACAGCGCCGCGTACTGGTGTACGCAAGCAAGCGCTTTGAAAAGCAGGCGCACGGCGCTTCAGCGACGATGCGATCGCTTTCAACGCCGCAGATGGGCCTTTATCGCCAGCCGGAAAATTACCGCCTAGTGGCTGGTAAAGTCGCCGCTAGTAGTATCGCTACCGGCGGGATGACGATAAGTGACTCGAAAGCTATCGGAATGCCATACAGGTCGGCGATCCGTCCGAGTAGCGGTGCGGCTACCCCACCGATGGTTACTGCCAGGCCGATGGTTATTCCTGAGGCAAAGCCAACCCGGCTGGGAAGGTAATTTTGACCGGAAGCAATCATCGGGCCGTAGATGCCAAATAGTCCCATACTCAGTGGAATAAGTAGAATAGTGGCCAAAACCGGGTTGTGAACATGGGGAAATATTGCAATGACAGGTAGCATTAGGCCGAACCCGGCAATCAGTATTTTACGGTAACCAAATTTATCGGCAAGCCGGCCACCGAGCATTGTGGCGAAGATACCACAGGAAAACAATATGGTGAGCGCCGTGCTACCGGCGACCGTGGATTGATGTAGTACCAGTATCCAGTATAACGGAATAAAGGTATTGAAGCCAAAGAACAGTATTGAGCGGGCGATGACCACCCCTGAAAGTCGCAAGAAGGCGAACCACTGATTCTGCATCGCTTCGGCGCTATTAGCAGTGGCTGGTTTTTCATCAGGCAGGGATATATTGCGAAACTTGAAGTAAAGGAAAATTGCCATAATGGTTGCAGGTAGGGCAAATACCAGGGTGCCACCGAGTCCAAAGGATAATACCACGCCGGTGGCGATCAGTGGGCCGATCGCGTATCCGGCGCTGCCACCACTGGAAAACATGCCGAGTCCGGAGGCTTTATTATTCAGGGCCAGTTTGTTTACCAGCCGTGCCGCTTCAGGGTGAAAGGCGGCAGTTCCCAGACCGCTTACAGCTGCAGCCGCTAAAATTAACGGGAATTTATCGGTGAGGCCGGTTAGTGCTAAGCCGAATCCGGCCAGGAATATTCCTAGCGGCATCAACCATATTTTCTCCAGTCGGTCGGAGAAATAGCCGAGGATCGGCTGGACGACCGATGAGGCGATATTGGAGGCAAATACGATACTGGCAGCAGCGGCGTAAGACAAGTGATGTTCAATGATGAAAAATGGCAAGAGCGCCGGCAGGGCGCCCTGATTAAGGTCGGCAAAAAGATGCCCGGCAGCCAACAGACTGATAGAACGGTAACGCAAGAGTGATGACCTCCTTAAATCCGACCAGCGCCATGGCCAGCAGGATTAAGTAAACTTTACTGTCTGCAGCAATTGACAATTTGTCAGCCGCTTCTTCTATGAGCATATCATAGTTACTTGAATGTCAACAATACAAAAGTCCAGGAAATTACCAATTATAACAAAAAAGTATGGACATTATGTCAGCTATTTATTATTATGAAAATAGGGTGCTTTCCCACTGATATATGAACTAATGTAAAATTGCTTTTTACGAGGACTGAAGTAACATCAAAGGGGGGAGCTTAAGGGTGTCGTTTTTGCCGCAAGACGAAATAACTCGGGGATTTATTGCCGCTTTGCCGGGTATTGTATATCAATTTGTTGACAGGCCGGGGAGTCGGGGGGAACTTGCTTTTCTAAGTGAGGGAGTCGAAGATCTATTAGGAATAAAGCCGGGGAGACCGGATCAAAACTTGAAAATTATCAGTAGCATTATACATCCTGGGGACTTAAAGCAATATCGGGAGGCGTTAATATTTGCCGCCGATGGGCATGGTCCCTTGAATGCGCAATTTAGGATAGCTACTCCCCAGGGGGGATATAAATGGATTCAAAGCAACGCTAAGGCTCAAATACAGGCTGACGGCAGTATTTTTTGGACCGGAATTTTGTTGGAAACCTCGCTTCCTGAGTCACAGCAGGCTACCCCATATTTGGTGACGCATGATCAGTTGACCGGGCTTTATAATCGGTCTTTTTTTGAGATGGAAATCAGTCGACGTGAAAAAGAATCGCTTGGTACTGTGGCAATTATTGTCTGTGATATTGATGGTCTGAAGCTGATTAATGACAGCTTTGGTCATGTTGAGGGCGACAAACTGCTGAGAGCTGCTGCGACGATTGTCAAAAAATCTCTGCGGGATGGCGATATTGTGGCGAGGATAGGCGGCGATGAGATTGCCGCGATCTTACCCGGTGCCGGTGAGTCCGAAGCCGAGGAGATATGCCATACCATTCGGGAAAATTTTATTTATCAGGGATTTAACAGCTTTCAATTATCGTTTAGCGTTTCGGTCGGATTTGCTGTCACCGGGCTGAAAAAAGCGTCGCTTACCGATGCTTTTCGAGCCGCCGAGGATAGTATGGGTCGTGAGAAACTTCACCATACCGGCAGCATGCGCAACAAGATTATCCAAGCCTTAGGCACTGCTCTTGAGGCCAGGGACTACATTACCGACGGACATGCAACCAGGTTGCAGGGCATGGCGCTAATGCTGGCATCGGTTGCCGGACTACCGGAGAATAAGTACGGTGATCTTAGGCTATTGGCCAGATTTCATGATATCGGCAAAGTGGCTATTCCCGACGAAATATTATTTAAACCAGGGCCATTGACAGCTGATGAAATGGATATAATGCGCAAACATAGTGAAATCGGTCATCGTCTGGCGATGGCGCTACCAGACCTCGTTCCTGTTGCCGACTGGATTTTAAAGCATCATGAATGGTGGAATGGTGGCGGATATCCGCTGAAGATTAGCGGAGAAGACATTCCACTGGAGTGCAGAATTATCGGTATCGTCGACGCCTATGATTCAATGATCAATGATCGTCCTTACCGCCCGGCCATGAGCCATCGCGAAGCTACCGGCGAACTCAAAAGAAATTCCGGCAGCCAATTTGACGCGGTTTTGGTGGAACAATTTATCGGTTTGCTGGAAGGGCAGCACTTTTCCGAGGAAGTTTATTTAGAAAATATCGGGTGATTTTGTGGCACCCTGTCACCGTAAGTCTGGTGGTGGGGCAGTCAAATCAACTGGTAAGATATAACACAGATTCGCATTAGCTATTTTTATATTTCATGGAGGATTTTGCAAGAGCGTTACTGAAAATTAAATATAATTATAAATATATTGGTAGTCGGTCAAAGATATTGGGGGATGTCGTATTAACAGAAATTTTTGTAGCCAGACCGCTTTCAATATTGTCGGCAGTTGTTTATTGCCGGCGTTTATATAATTATATTATCTGACCGGCTGGTCAGACGATTTGCCAGAATCCAGCGCCGATACTTTGTGTATGTCGCAACGGGCTGGTTTCTTTGTTTGTTGCCTGGAATTCGACGATGAGGCGTAAGCAAGTACGATGTTACTTTGATATATCGATAAATAAGCCTGTTGAAAAGGAGAAAATTTGGGACTGAAGTGTGTTAGTTAGGCGATAACAGAGCTCAGTTCAGGCGCAATTGACAGAATATTTGAAAACCTGGATAAAGCGCGGTTTTGATGAAAAAAGTGCAGCAATTTTTACTGGCGTATATTTTAGGAGGTGCAGCCATTATGTTTTAAGCAATCACACTAAAAAGTATCCGCACAAAGTTGATTGTGTTTATGCTAGGTGTTCTCTGCTCTCGCGCTGATGGCGATAACTAGTTACTATTTTGCCTACAATTCTTTATCCAGAAACATCGACGCCACTGCAACAGCCATCAGTTCCGATTATGCCAACCAGGTTCAGGCAGCCATGGAGAAACTACTGCTGCAACTTGAATGGGTGGCAGCCACCCAGCGGCTTCGCACAGGCGATGACCAGGTGATCATGACTGCAATGCAGACCGAACTTAAACGAATCGGCCAGTTTGAATATTTGACGTTTATAGCTCCAGACGGATTTGCCCGACGGACCAACGGCACAACCGATCAATTGGGCTTCCGGGACTACTTTCAAAAGGCCATGGCTACAAAAAAACCGGTGGTTTCTGATCCGCTTGTTTCCCGGGGGTCAGGTAAGCTTTCCATCAATTTGGCTGTTCCCGTGATCGCCAGGGGCAAAGTCAGAGGAATTCTGGTGGCCAATTATTCGTTGTCACATTTGAACACAATGATCTCGGCCATTAAGTTTGGCGAGACCGGTTACGGCATAATGGCCGATGATTCAGGACAGGTTATTGCTGACGCCCACCAACCTGACTTGATTGGCAAGCTTAATCTCAGTGAGAAATCGCTCAAGCCGGAAATAAAGAGCGATAACCGGGAACTTGACGAAAGGCTGTTGAGCTTGTTCAAACAGAGCGCGGTGGCAAATATCCAGGCCCGTGGTCAGTTTAATTTCATTGACGGCAAGGAGTATCTCGCCATTGCCACGCCGATCACGTTAACTGGCAACCAGCGGTGGGTGCTGTTGGTTAGCGCGCCGGTGGCGGAAGCAACCAAAGACCTTAGGGTTCTTGGCTTTGCTATGCTTGCTATTTCTGCAGTGTCGATTATTTTGGCAATAGGTTTTATCGTTTTTACCAGCGCTCGCTTTGCAAAACCTATTATCCGTATTCGGGACGAAGCGGTCCTGTTGGCCGACGGTGATCTCAGGCCGCGGCAAATAGCATTGTCGGCGGGCAAGGATGAGATTGGTCAACTGATGCACAGCTTTCAGGCGATGCTGGAAAAATTGAGGACTATTGTGCTCAAAGTTCAGCGAAATTCCGAGCAGGTGGCGGCAGCTAGTCAGGAACTTACAGCCAGCTCTCAGCAATCCAGTCAGGCGGCAGATCAGGTCGCAGAATCGATTGGCAAAGTAGCGACTGGCAGCATGAAACAGCTCAGTGCAGTCAATGAAGGTTCGGCTATTGCTGAGGAGATGTCGGCTGCATTTCAGGAAATTGCCGCTTCGGCCAGTGAAGTAGCCAGTCTCGCCGAGCAGAGCGTAAAAGCTACGCTGGCCGGGAAGGGAAGTGTCGACCGGGCGGTAGCGCAAATCAATAATGTGGGCCAGGGCTCCAAGACTGTGAGCGGCGCAATTGGAGATTTAAAGGAAAGTTCCGACAAGATCGGCGATATTGTCAACTTTATTTCACAAATTGCGGCGCAGACCAACCTGTTAGCGCTCAACGCAGCAATTGAAGCCGCCAGGGCCGGGGAACACGGCCGGGGATTTGCCGTGGTCGCCGACGAGGTTCGGAAGTTGGCTGAGCAGTCAGGAAAAGCCGCGATGGAAATCACTGCGCTTATTGTCCGAAACAGCGATAATCTGGGAAAAGCAATTACGGTGATGGAACAAGGTAACCGTGATGTCGAGCAGGGTGTAACCCTAGTGACTGAAACAGGCAATGTTTTTGCTGACATTGCAAAACATATCACATTAGTGTCTTCCCAGGTTCGTGAAATATCTACCGCAGTAGAGGAAACGGCCACAGGCATTCAGAGGCTGGTAGCTGCAATGCAGGCTATCGAGGTGTGTAGTAAGGAAGGTGCTGACGAAGCCAATACAGTATCGGCTGCTACCGAGGAGCAACTGGCTACGATGCTGGAAATATCCTCTGCTAGTGTCAATCTGTCCACAATGGCTCAGGAACTGCAACAGAAGGTAAACAAATTCCGGGTATAAGTGCCAGACCGTTGATAAACCCCCATCTGCGTCGTTGGTGCTCCGGGAGCGTGCTTGTCGCACGGTCGCCATGTACTGCCTGCGCGCGCTTCCTCGCAGCCGCCTAGCATCTGGGGATTTCTAAACGGCCTATGTAGACTATATATACAATCTGAGCGGCGCACCTAAGGGTGCGCCTCCTTTAGGTTTTGAAATAATCTAAGGCTGGTGAGAAAGGTCCAGATGCAAGGCGCACCGGATAAGCAGACACACAATGCTTCAGCATTGATGTGGTCGCTTATGCCCGGTGGCGCAAGCGCGCAGCGACGCGTACTGGTGTACGCAAGCAAACGCTTTGAGGAGCAACGCAGCAGATGGGCCTTTATCACCAGCCTGGCGTATAAGAGCAGTATTGGCATATCTTGGTCGGTATGATATGCTGTTAGCATAGAAGAAAGTCAAAAAGAGGGTAAATATGAGTTTTCTTCAACGCAACGAATATTTGCTGAGCGAAATAAAATATTATCATGAGCAAATATGCGACCGGCTGTCAAGCGACGTCTGGTCGGAGAACTATCGGGAATTGTGGGAGACCATTTGCTTGCAACTCAACTGGCATGGGCATCACCAGGACAACAAGTCGCCGATGGCAATGATCAATAATTTTTTGGGACACACCCGTATTGACCGGGTATGGCCTTTTGAGAGCCCCATCTTAAATGGTGGGGTGGCTTTGTCAAAGACGGAGAGTATTGCTTGCAAAACTCTGCTGGATTTTCAAGTATTTATTAACGGATTGGATTCCTGGGAGCCACTGGCTTATGGAGTTTTGGGAATGTCCCAGACGTTGCTGATGCTCAGACTGATACCATATGTTGAGCAGTTTATTGAGGTTGGTGCAAAAACGGGCTATTATTCCTTTATGGCGGCCCAGCAGGGAATGCCGGTCTTGGCGCTAGAGCCTTCACCCACGGAATATGCACTGCTTGACTCAGGCAAGGAACTGAATGGCTTCTTCAATTTGCGGGCTATGCGCTGCAGCTTCGGCGAGACTGTGGACGGAGGAACTATATATCTCGAAAATGGCAATTCTCCCCGTGCTCTGATGCTCAGCGATTACCGGGCTACAGGTTCTTTAATTAAATTGGCCGTGCCTGGGCTTGAATTATCATTGTTACGTGGCGCTGGAGACTGGCTGGAGGGCTATGACGCTCCTACTATCCTGGTGGATACCGGAATAGATCAACTCGCTAATCACAAAAATGGATATCAGATTGTGACCTCAGAACTGGAGAAATTGGGATATAGTATTTATGCACTTAATGACAGACTTGTCGATGGCAGTCAGCTTTTGACTCCGCTAGGCGGCAGGACAGTTTCAAAACCTACGTCTGTTTACTTGGCCATGCCGCCAATGGCTAAGGATCTTGCCGAACCGCTCGATCGAGTTGTCGATATGCGGGTCTTTACTTCTACCGCCAAACTTGAGGCTTTGCATCATTTTGTAAAAAATTCCTTTGAGGGTCTTACTGAGTAATCAATCAAGTTGGTGGCCAAAGTGTCCCGAATCTGCTGTGGAGCTGCTATTATTTTTTTTGTTAAACGCTACAGACTTGTATGACGGAAAGAATAACCTGGACTAAATCAGGAGCCGGTTTTCAATAGTGGTTGGCAGAAAATACTAATAAAAAATCTCAAAAAAAGTGGCGGTTTAGCGCTGTTTTTTTATTTTCTTGCAGGGGGAATATTAATTGACGGTGAATGTCAAGTAGTGTATTTTCCAAGCTGTAGGACAAATTAGAGGGGGGATTTTCCAGAATGAGAAACAGGTGCCTGATTTTAGCGGCAGCCATTTTGCTTGTCGCTGCTGTTGCCCTTAGTGGCTGCGGTAATGACGCGGCTACGCCACCGGCAAAAATGAAAGTGGCTTTCGTGTACGTTGGGCCGGTGGGAGACGCCGGTTGGAGCTATGCTCACGATCAAGGACGCAAATATTTGATGGAAAAGATGCCGGATGTGGAAACATCAATCGTGGAGTCCGTGCCAGAGGGCGCTGACGCCGAGCGGGTCATCACCCAACTTGCTGAGCAGGGCAACAAGATAATTTTTACCACCAGTTTCGGATTTATGGACCCGACTATCAATGTCGCCAAAAAATATCCAAATGTCGTATTTATGCACTGCAGTGGTTATAAAACTGCTGACAATGTTGGCACTTACTTCGGCAGAATCGAGCAGGCCCGTTATCTCACCGGTATTGTTGCAGGCTTGACGACCAAGTCGAATATAATCGGCTATGTGGCTGCCTTCCCAATTCCTGAAGTTGTTCGCGGAATCAACGGCTTTACTTTAGGCGTACAATCGGTGAACCCCAACGCCAAGGTCAAAGTTATTTGGACCAATACTTGGTATGATCCGGCTAAGGAAAAACAGGCGGCTATTTCGCTGCTTGACTCCGGCGCTGACTTTATTGCCCAGCATCAGGACACCCCTGGGCCGCAACAGGCCGCTGAAGAACGCGGCAAATTCAGCGTTGGCTATGACACTGACATGAGCAAGATAGCTCCCAAAGCTGTAATGACTTCTGCTGTCTGGAACTGGGGTCCTTACTACGTGCAAGTTGTCCAATCTGTTAAAGACGGCACCTGGAAGAGCGGTCAGTATTGGGGTGGAATGAGTGACGGAATAGTTGATATCACTCCGTTTGGACCAATGGTCAAGGATGACGTCAAAAAAGCTGTCAACGATGCCAAAGACAAGATCATCAAAGGCGAACTGAACATCTTTGCCGGACCTATCAAGGATCAGGACGGCAAAATTCGGGTAGCAGCAGGCGCTGGTCTCCCGGATAAAGATCAACTTAGCTTTGATTGGTTCGTACAAGGTGTTGAAGGTACCATACCTAAATAAGGTTAAATATGCAGACAGGATGCTGAGAAATGAATTTTCAGCCTGGTCTGAAATATGAATCTAATAGAGCGCTGGCGGACTAAAAAAGTCCGCCGGCGATCTATATTTTAAACAGTTGGTGAAAGGTCTCTTTGGTTGGTAATAATAGATTTTAACGCCTTGATTTTTAAGGGTTGATGTTTTTGGGGACGGGGGAAAATCATGATCACACCACATATTGCCATGCGGGGGATAATCAAAAAATTCCCTGGAGTGCTGGCAAACGACAATATAGATTTGGAGATTATCCCCGGCGAGATACAGGCCCTGTTGGGTGAGAACGGTTCAGGGAAAAGCACGTTGATGTGCATTCTGTCGGGACTGTATAAGCCCGATGGGGGGACAATCCTGGTTAATGGTGATGAAAGAAAGTTTCGTTCGCCCCGAGAATCGATAGCTTGTGGTATTGGTATGGTTCATCAGCATTTTAAGTTGGTGGAGACTTTTACCGTAGCCGAGAATATTGCTTTGAGCGAACGGGATGGATCGTTTTTATTGTCTACAGAGAAAATGATTGCTGATATTGCTGCTCTGGGCAGCAAGTACGGCTTGGAAATAAAACCCGAGGCGAGGGTTTGGCAGTTGTCGCTGGGTGAGAAACAGCGGGTGGAAATTGTCCGTATGCTGTACCACGGCTCCAGGGTTCTCATCTTAGATGAGCCCACTGCAGTGTTGACTCCTCAGGAGGCGACAGAACTTTTTGTTACTCTGCGCAAGATGGCCCGCGACGGCTGCGCGGTGGTGTTCATTACTCACAAGCTTAACGAAGTGTATGAATTGGCTGATCGGGTGACTGTGCTGCGCGGCGGCAAGGTTACCGGCGTTCTAAATCACGGGCAGCTCGAAACCAAAAAAATGGTAGCGATGATGATTGACCGTGAAATTGCAACGTCCTATGAGCGCGATACCGTGCCGCAAGGGCAGGTTGTGCTGGAAATGGACAAGGTGACTGCCTTTAATGATATGGGGATGTTTGGTCTCAGGGACTTTTCTTTAGAGGTGCGTGAAGGGGAAATATTCGGTATAGCCGGCGTGGCAGGCAACGGACAGCGGGAACTTGCAGAAGTCATTACTGGACTCAGGCGTGCGGCTGCTGGAACGGTAAGCGTTCACGGTGAAGATGTCACCAATAAGCCGCCGGGCGATATGATTGACCGCGGTGTCAGTTATGTTCCAGAGGATCGTCTCGGGATGGGATTGGTGCCTGATCTCAATGTTGTCGAGAATTTATTGTTGAAGAGTTATCAACAACCTGAGTTCGCGGGGCGGTGGCTGCTTAACGGCAAGGCAATCCACGAGCGGGCTGCCAAATTGGTGGAACAATATAAAGTCAAAATAACCAGTCTCTATCAGCCGGTAAAGTTGTTGTCCGGAGGTCATTTACAACGGTTGCTTTTAGCCCGGGAAATTGCCGAGCAGCCACGACTGATGATCGTGGTATACCCGGCCAGGGGGCTTGACGTTGGTGCCACCGAGGCGGTTCATCGATTGCTATTGGATCTCAAGGCAGACAAAACTGCGATTCTCCTCATCTCTGAAGACTTGGAAGAGATTATCAAATTGGCTGACCGGGTAGGGGTATTATTTAACGGGCAGCTTGTCGGAAACTTCCCGGTGGACGAGGCGGATATTGAAACTGTTGGCTTGCTTATGGCCGGATCATGCCAGGCGCTAGGAGGGGAAAGCGATGCAGTTCAGACTTGAAAAACGCCTGACGCACTCACCGGTAATGGCGATGGCTGTACCGGCGGTAGCCACGGTTTTAGCGTTATTGTTCTGCGCCGTATTTCTGGCTTTGACCGGGCGGCAGCCATTTGAACTTTATGCTGTTATGCTGACAGGCGCGCTGGGGTCGAGCTACGGCTTGTCGGAAACGGTGGTTAAAGCCATTCCGCTAATGCTCTGCGGCTTGGGAATTTCTATAGCTTTTCGGATGCAACTTTGGAATATCGGCGCTGAAGGGCAGTTTTATCTGGGTGCATTCGGCGCAACTTGGGTTCCGCTTACTTTTCCCACACTGCCGGCGGTGGTCATGTTGCCGGCCATGGTAATATGCGGCATGGCCGCTGGTGGGCTTTGGGCCTTGGTGCCGGCATTCCTAAGGATAAAATGGCAGGTCAATGAAATTATCACAACATTAATGCTCAACTACGTGGGGATATTATGGGTATATTACTTCGTGTATGGACCGTGGAGAGATCCCAAAGGGTTCAATTTTCCATTGACGGCCCCGTTTCCGGCGGCGGCAATGCTGCCGACTCTCGGTTCATCACGTATTCATATCGGCCTATTGTTTGCATTTGTTATTGTCATCTTGTTTGTCGTAATTTTCCGCAATTCACGCTGGGGCTATGAGATTAAGGTCATCGGCGCCAGCGAACGGGCGGCACGTTATGCCGGGATGAACATCAAGCGCAACATGTATATCGTTATGATCATGTCTGGCGCAATATGCGGTTTGGCCGGTATGGCCGAAGTCAGCGGTATTGCCGGACGACTGCAACCAAGTCTGAGCCCTGGGTACGGCTATACGGCGATTATCGTTGCCTGGCTGGCAAAACTCAACCCGGTTGCGATAGTTTTTGTGGCCTTGCTGTTTGGTGTGTTGCAGGTGGGCGGTTATCTTGTGCAGACATATGGCGTGCCGGCCTCTATTGCCGCGATGATTCAGGGCGCCATTTTGTTCTTTGTGGTGGGTGGCGAGATTTTGACCCAGTACCGGATTGTTATTACCGGGCTGAAAGGGGCTGAACCTGCCGATGAGTGAACAACTGCTTATTTCGATTTTGGCGGCTGCGGTAACTGCAGGCACGCCCATACTTTACGCTGCACTGGGAGAACTGATTACCGAGCGGGCCGGAATATTAAATCTTGGTGTTGAAGGTGTCATGCTAATTGGCGCAGTTTCCGGCTTCATTGCAGCCATAGCCACCGGCAACAGTTGGTGGGGTCTTGCTGCGGCAATGCTGGCCGGAGGGGCTGTGGCCTTTATCCACGCTCTGCTATGTATCAGTCTCAGAGCCAACCAGATTGTCAGCGGATTGGCGCTGACGCTATTTGGCACTGGTCTTTCAGGTTATTTAGGAAAAGCCTTTATCGGGATGCCGGTACCCCAGCCATTTAGAGATCAGCCGCTAGGACTGTTGGCTAAAATACCCTTTTTGGGTCCGATATTCTTTCATCACGATGTATTGGTTTATGCCAGTTACTTATTGGTGCCGGCATTGTCATTCTTTATCTACCATACCAGGCCAGGCCTGATTTTGCGGGCTTTGGGCGAAAATCCTGCGGCAGTTGATGCTCTGGGGTCAAAAGTATTTCTACTAAGGTACATCTATGTCATACTGGGAGGCATGCTTTGCGGTATTGGCGGGGCGTATCTGTCGCTAGCCTATTCACCTTGCTGGCTGGAGAATATGACCGCTGGCCGAGGCTGGATCGCGGTGGCACTGGTCATTTTCGCTCTATGGAACCCCTGGAGGGCACTTGTGGGATCATATCTCTTCGGAGGTATCGATGCTTTGGGATTCAATCTCCAGTTGCTAGGCGTTGCTGTACCGGTGTTTTTCCTCAATATGATGCCCTACTTATTCACCATCCTGGTTTTGACGTTGGTGATGGTCCGAAAAGGTGGACGCCTTGCCACACCCGGAGCGTTGGGATTGCCGTACAACCGGGAAGAGCGCTGACGCAGGAGTCTGGCAATTTATAAAAATAATAATTGATTGTATGGGAGAATGGTATGCAGGAATTACGCGACAGAATACTGGCCGAAGGAGTTGTTGTCGGCAGTGAGGTCCTTAAAGTTGATTCCTTCCTTAACCACCAGATCGACCCGGCTTTCACCATGCATCTGGGTCAGGAATTTGCCAGGCGGTTCGCTGGCTCTGGGGTTACAAAAGTACTTACCGTGGAAGCTTCCGGGATAGCGATAGCGCTCGCAGTGGGGCTGGCACTATCTGTACCGGTGGTGTTCGCCAAAAAGAAACAAGCGCTTACTCAGCAAGGAGATTGCTACAGCGCCGAAGTGTTTTCATTTACCCGTAGAGAAGCGACTCTGATCGTTGTGACTGCCAGGTACCTTTCGGCGGGGGATACGATACTGATTATTGACGACTTTCTCGCACACGGGGAGGCCTTAAGAGGGTTGGTGAGCTTAGTGCATCAGGCCGGAGCTAAATTGGTCGGTGCAGGCATAGTTATTGAAAAATGTTTCCAGCGGGGCGGCGACAATTTGCGGGCCGAAGGGTTGCGTATTGAATCGCTGGCGGCTATCGAAAGCATGGAACCGGGGGTAATTCATTTTGCGTGACTCTTCAAGCGATCGCCTTACCGCTCTGGCCTACTATATGCTGTTGGTCATCGGCGTCGCCTTTAGTCTGGCTGGAGTGGTAACCAAGGCGGTTGCCGAGACTTACGCAGTTGACCCGTCTTCCATCGGGTACCGGTTTACCTTGTTTTCAGTAGGCTATAGCGTGGCCATTCTTTGTAATGGCTTTGCACTGGAAAAAGTGAATATTCGCAAAGAGACGCTTGTTGCGTCCGCTCTGGCGGCTCTGGCAATACTCGGAGCCACTTGCTATAATGCAATAAGTGCTTTTTCTTTTTTTATCCTGCTCTATGGATTGGCTATGGGTATTTTGTGTTCAATCGGTTACTATCTTGTCGTGAACCTCCACGGTGAGGCTAGCCGGGCAACTAAACTCAATATGCTGAACTTTTTTTTCAGTATCGGTGCCATTTTCGCTCCCATACTGGCGGGGCAGGCACTGGAACATGGATTGGGCTGGCAGCATGTTCTCCAGGCGACGCTGGTGTTGATCGCAGCGATTATCGTCGTCACTTGTTTCAGTCGACGTTTTGAAGTTAGACCGCGTAGGAAAACAGCTGTAGATGAAAGCGGTTTTGCCGCTGGCTGGAACGCTACGGTTTATATTATGGGACTGGCGCTGTTTTGCTATGTTGTTTCGGAGATGGTTTTTACTTATTGGGTTGTGCTATACATGATGGAACGCCTCGCCCTGAATGTGGCGCTGGCCAGTTTGTCGCTATCGATCTTTTGGAGCTTTATGGCGGCTGGGCGATTACTGGCAGGCATTTTTATTACTAGATTTCGGCTTGTGACCTATCTTCTGGCCTGTTCGGGGCTGTCTTTCATTGCCTTTGGCGGCTTGCTGCAGGCACAAAGCTCCACTGCCGCTATGACATTTATCGCCTTAATGGGCTTTGGCTATTCCGGTCTCTACGCCACAATAATGTCTTATGGCACTTTACAACTGCCGCGACCTTCATCGAAACTGACTACTTTTTTTCTTACTGTCGGAGCGCTGGCAGGTGTATTATCTTTTCTGCTGTCCAGTTACCTAAAAGCTAATTATGATGTTATGACTGTGATGTTCTTAAGTGCTGGACTTATGGGTACAGTTATGCTGCTAACAGCGTTTGCGGGCGTCAGGGGGTTCCGGGTTGGAGGAGCATAACGCGAACACAACCATTAGAAAGGCTATGCCAGGCGATAGCGCGATTTTAACTACCATATCTTTTGCAGCTAAGGGTTATTGGCAATATCCGCAAGAATACTATGAGCTATGGCGGGACGAATTAACAATTTCCTCCACATACATTGAGCAACATGAAGTTTACTTGGCTGAAACGGCGGGAGTAATTGTCGGCTATTGTTCCTTGGTTGAGGTCGAGAAAGATTATTTGATTGGGAAGGTAGTTGTAAACCATGGTTTTTGGTTAGATCATCTTTTCCTTTTGCCCGAATTTATCGGCAAAGGTATCGGCACTAGGTTGGTACAGTTCATAAAGGATCTATGTCGGGAAAAAAAGATAGAAAAATTACAAGTGTTTGTCGAGCCGAAGGCGAAGGGGTTTTATGATAAAATTGGCGCCGTCTACCTACGGGAATCGGCTTCGAGTATTGCCGGGAGAACTTTGCCGGTATATATAATAAATATTGACCAGCAGATATAGCAAGGTGCTTTTGGCAGATAAAACTTCAAGCTGTGCTGGATAAAAAGAGCTTTTGGGTATATTGACCCAAAAGCTCTTTCATGTACCAGTGTGTAGGAGGAGAATTCACCTATGAAAAACCTTCACAAACTTAGAAGAATCTACGGCGCCACCATCTGCAACGCTGCCTGATTCTGCAATAATGGCATAGACAACCGCCGGAGCATTCATAGGCATATACGCTAAATGGATGGTAGCACTTGTCGTATTCGTTGTCGCAGCATCCATCATAATAATAGCCATCATAGAAGTTCATAAATCATCACCTCCTAGTATTTGTTAATATATATTACGGCAATGAATTATGTTTGGTTCATGAGAGTGCTATATTTCACGAATTAATCTGTTAATTCAAACGTTTGCAGGAATTTTTTTTCAAGATTGTTTAATTTTCTCTAAATAAATCCAATAAATATATCGATAACTAGTTAAAGAAGCTTTTGCTTAGGAGAGGAAGGACGGTAATGATAAATTCTGTCAGAAAGCTTGGCAACGTGAATACTGGAAAACGTGAACAACAGAGTAGCAATAAAAAAACCAAGAAAACAGACGAGTTCAAGAAGCTCTTTGATCAGGTTTTGGATGAATTGCCTAAAGATTTAACGGAAAAATAACCGTTTCCATCATTTTTTTATCAGAGAAATTGTGAGGTCGGCGGCTTATTCAAAGTGGTTTAGAATGCAAAACAGCATCTATCCTCTAGCGGAGCCTGCCTATTAAGTAAAATACCGTTCCATAATCAGATATTACCTGGTACTCAGAAAGAAATCTACCCCGGTCTTACCAGGAACCTGCTATGAGGATTTTGTGGTAATGAACGGTTTTTTTTGTTTGAGGGGTACAACCTGTGGTATAATAGATTAAAACAAAAGTTCTACAAGTGGAGGTATTTTAATGGCCAATTCTAAGAGAATTTCGTTAATGCTGGTTTTATGTTTGCTGGTTTTTGTCAGTTCGATGTCAGCGACACAAGCCGCAAGCAAACTGATGCTGAAAGTTAACATCGATCAACCGGAAGTATTCTGGAATTACACTTTTTTGACTCGTGATGGTGAAATGGGGAAACCTGCTAGTATTGTGGTTCTTTGGGATACTGGCGAGATATCAAAGGCATCTCAAACTGCGGTTATTATTAATTCTGGTAAAGATACCGGCAAACTGGATATTAGCACCGAGAAGGGCGCCCTGGTTAATTACCGGGTTTCCGTCCGTGACGCCAAAGACAAGGAAGTTGGCTCAATAAGCCTGCAAGTGAAGAATACCGGGCAGACAGAATATGTGTTAATTTCTCCTCCGGAATTCTCTGAGCCCAATATCGTTTATGGCAATGAAGCTGCCCCCGCAACGCATGAAGGGGCCCAAGGTATTGGTAGGTAAATAATTTTATTTCGCTCGGTATTTATCAACTGCATGATAACCATCGCCACTTCTGTGGCGATGGTTTATTAGTTTGTATACCCGCTGATCGAAGGAGCGTCTGAGTGCAGGAAATTATGTCCGGGCGTGGAATATATTGTCATACTGTATTCCTTCCGAAAGTAATCTAATGGCCCTACGTGACAGAGGGGTGGCTCAGGTGGCAGCAGTATAGAAAATTGATAAAAGCGAGGCGGACATAAGGTGACTGAACCTATTAAATCTGCGGGCCCGGCAACCCTATATACCCACAAAGGCCATATAATTCACAACATAAATGAAGAGTTTCAGAAAAGTTTGACGCTAGGGCAGCGGGTGGCAGACAGGGTAGTGAAAATCGTTGGTAGCTGGCCGTTCATTATTTATCAGAGCTTTATTATTATTCTCTGGATGGTGACCAATGTATATCTGGCGTACAAGGGCCTAACCGATAAAGGCTTTTTTGCGGCGTGGGACCCATACCCTTTTATTTTACTGAACCTTGTGTTGAGTTTCCAGGCGGCTTATACCGGGCCGGTGGTGATGATGAGTCAGAACCGCCAGTCTGATAAAGATCGGCTAATGGCGGAACACGATTATCATGTAAATTTGAAGGCGGAAGAAGAGATTACAGTAATAATGCAGCATCTGACCTATCAGGACAAAATGATGCATGAGCTTACAGAACGGCTGGATAAGCTGACCACCGCACTAGCTGAGCAGGGCGGGGCAAGACATGATAAAAGTGATGAGTAAGCAATATGCATACTGAGGCTCAAAAGCGTGAAAACACTGACGGCAATTACCCATATTACATGGGATTGTCGTCAGTGTTTATTTGTTACCAACATTGCGCAGCGGATGTTATCGATAGATTCGAGTCGGGAGTTTCTCCGGTTTGCCCTAATATTGGATTAAGACCACAGAATAGTAACGAAACTCTAGCCAAGTACTTGTTTAAGGCGTAGTATACCGGTTTCGATCTGAGCCTCTGATAGATTGCTGTATCCCAGGACGATTTTGCTTCGATGGCGTTTTTTATTTTCAGCATGTGGTTCCACCGGATAGATCAGCACGCCAGCTTCTCTCAGTCTGGCTACGATTTCGTTGTCAAATATTATATTGTCGAACTCGGCGATGAGATGTAGACCAGTGGAATTTCCGCTGATACGCACGTTACTGCCAAAGTGCTCGGCGAGGCGTTGAATGAGAAAAGTTTGGCGCTTATGATAGAGTTTTTTCATTTGCATAACATGTTTCTCTAGATGACCTTCATTTATCAGTCGCGCCAGCATCAGTTGCTCCAGGGTAGGTGTGTGTCGGTCAATAATCATTTTCAGTTCCCGGCAGGGTTTTACAAGAGGATCGGGAAGAACCAGATAACCAATCCGCAGGGCTGGCGACAAAATTTTGCTGAAAGTCCCCAAGTAGATGACCCTGTCGGGGCTTAGTCCCTGTAATGAACTGATCGGCGATCCTCCGAAGCGAAAATCGCCGTCGTAATCATCTTCAATAATATACCCGCTGCTTTTGTCCGCAAGGTGGATAAGGTCGATGCGCCGTTGTATTGGCAAGATGCCCCCCAACGGATATTGGTGTGAGGGGGTGATAAATATGAGGCGTGGCTTGGCCGCGGCGGGTATTTGCGTTGTGTCAATGCCAAAAGTGTCAACCGGAATGTAACTGAGACGGGGAGCGAAAGAAAGGAACAAATTCCGTATTGAGTAGTGTACAGGATCTTCGATAATTACTTCGTCTCCTGGGGTCAGAAGTAGGTTGGTAATAAGGTAAATTCCCTGTACAGCCCCGGAGGTGATGATGATTTGTTCTGGTACGCACTGTACTTTGCGTGTCCGGAACAAGTAGTGGCAGAGAATTTGCCTAAGTTCTAGGCATCCGGCGACATCGGCGTAGTCGAAAGCTAAGTCGGGAATTTCAAGGCAGATGTCGCGCATAATTTTCGCTATTCTTTTGCGGGGAATATGATCCAATGCGGGGACACCGGTGCGAAAATCGATTTCTGTCGCTGATTTTATAGCAAGCGGTCGCGGGCGATCAAAAAGAAGTTTATAATTTTCCTGCAGGTGGGCTTCGGTCAAAACATAAGTGCCAGATCCGTGGCGGCTTGTGACAAAGCCCTCCACTGAAAGCTGGTCATAAACCTCGATGACAATATTGCGCGATATCTCTAGGCTAGCAGCAAGATTGCGGGTGGACGGCAAACGCATTCCTTGTGGCAATTTTCCGGTAAGGATATTCGAACGGAGTTGCTTATAGACTTGGTTTGTCAGCGATTCTCCCAAAGTTCTGTCAATCGACACGCCAACCATGATATCTTCCTCCTGCAAATTGGTACCATAAAAAATATAAATTTGTGGTACTTAATAAACCACTTTCTTTTTGCTATATTATAACTGATTATGGCAAGCTTTCCAATAGGTCGAGAGCGCGACTGCTATATGATGATCATTACGTTGAGTATGGACAAAATGAGAGTGAGGCTGGTCTGGATGATGGAGAATAGGGACAGATCGATAATAATGATTTCTGAGTATTTCAAGGCTGCATATCCTGAAGTGCTAATAGGTCTATTGGTGATGACCGACGTAGTCAATTCGCCTTATCATGAGAATTTGGAGCGGCGTAAGGCTGAAGTGGAGACCGAAATTCGAGAACGGTATGCCAACTTCGATCGTGCAAGGTTTAAAGCACTGCCAACTATTCAGGCATACAGCGACTATTATAAGAAGTTTGACAAGAGTTACCATGTGTTGTTGCAGCTTGAGTCGGTGGCACTGAAGGGTAAGTCTATTCCCAGTGTTGCGGCGTTGGTGGAGGCGATGTTTATGGCTGAGCTAAAGAATATGTTGCTTACCGCCGGTCATGATCTGGATAAGTTGGAATTGCCGCTTACCCTCGGCATATCTTCAGGCGGGGAAAATTTTATCGGCATAAGTGGCAGGGAAGAAACTTTGCGGCCGGGCGATATGTTTATTGCCGACTGTGCGGGGATAATCTCCAGCGTGATTTACGGACCCGATGCGAGGACGTGTATCAGTTCGGATACTAAGACTGCTTTATTTAACGTGTATGCACCGGCAGGCATCAGGGAGGAAGACGTCGAAGCACATCTTGCCGATATTGAGGACTACGTGCGGTTGGTGGCGCCCGAGGCCAGGACTCTGGCAAGGACGGTGTTAAAATAAAGAAGAGCGCAGCGCTGTCTGCGTTCTTTTTTCTTTTATGGTCCAAGATCAAATCACAACTTCAAAAGGCAGGTAAACGGCGGTAAAATATTGAAATAGTAAAATATCAGGCGAAGACGCTGTGAACGAAATTAATATCAATCCAGCTGATACGGATAAATATCTATCTGTGAATTTAAAGAACGGGGCTGCTATTTTATGGTTGGCGACTCAGGGAAAAACAATAAACTTTTGACTTTTAAACTGGCGTTTCAGACAACTTTGCCGGTATTATGCGGTTATCTGGCGATAGGAATCGCTTTTGGACTATTGTTAAAGAACGCCGGGTACCCATGGCCTCTGGCGCTGTTGATGAGCGTAGTCATTTATGCAGGGGCCGGTCAGTATCTGGCTGTCAATTTTTTCATCGCCAACGCCAGCTTCATCGAAGTGGCTACGGTGATATTTTTGGTGAATTTTCGTCATATGTTATACGGATTGTCGCTGTTCGATAAGTTTAATCTTACAGGCAGACTCAAACCCTACATGATTTTTTCTCTTACGGATGAAACTTATGCCTTGCTAACCAGTGTGAAAGACCCAGAGGGAATTGATCGACCACGTTTCTATTTCTTTATTGCAATTTTAAATCAAAGCTATTGGGTACTTGGGAGTGTGATCGGCGCGGTGGCCGGTGGTTTTCTGACTATCAATACCAAGGGACTCGACTTCGCGCTTACTGCCTTGTTTATTGTATTGTTGATGGAACAACTCAGAAGTTATAAAACCAGAATACCTTTTCTTATCGGCGGACTTTGCGCGGTCCTGGCAATTTTGGCGGTAGGTAAAGCAAACATGCTGCTGGCTGCAGTTATTTCGTCGATAGGTGTGTTGCTGCTGTTTGAACGGAGGATCATGGCCGATGAAGCTGAATGATGTTTATATCGCCATCGCTATTATGGCAGGAATTACTTTTTTGACCAGAGCCTTTCCCTTCCTATTTTTCCGTAATAGGAAACCGCCGGCCGCCGTGCTTTTTATTGGCCGCTACATTCCGCCGGTGCTGATAACCATCTTGGTCGTTTATTGCCTGAAAGACGCCAGTTGGGGAAATGCTCCTTACGGGCTAAACGAGGTTCTGGCTGTGGGGACTGTTATTGTTTTGCACTTGTGGCGGCGCAATGCATTGATCAGCATCTTTGGGGCAACATTGTTATACATGTTTTTACTGCAGTCGGGATTTGTCACCAGACTTATTTAGCAATGTTCACCCCGTGCTTTAATTTTTCCTGAGCTTATGGTCGTTATCATATGAAGTAATCGCGATAAACATCTAACGGGTGTGGCAGGAGTTTTTGGAACAGCTGGTGAAAATATGGAAGCAAGGAGTGAGATATATGCGGCTAGTTTATAAATTTGCAATAGTAACTATAGCGGTTATTTCTGTTTTATTGGTTGTTGCGGGGTGTGGATCGCAGAGTGCGTCACCACCGCCAGCAACGGAAAAAGTTTGGACGGTGTCTGAGAATCCGGTGACCTGGAAGTCGGATGGCCTAATTTCGGATAATGAATATACTTCTCACCAAAAAATTGGTAAAGTCGACGTCTATTCCCGGGTTGATGGCAATACCGTTATTTTTGGTCTGGTGGCCAATACTGATGGTTATTTGGCTATCGGTATCGGCGCAGAGCAGAAGATGAAGGGTGCTGACATCTTGATGTGCTCCATGCAAGACGGTCAGGCGGTGATTACTGAGGAGTATAGCGCGGGGCCGATGGGGCCGCATTCACCGAAAGATTCGGGCAATGTTAATATCAGCCAGATAAGTGGCAGTTTGCAGTCGGGAATGATGACTATCGAGGTTCGGCGCAAAATGTCTCCAGGCGGCAGTCAGGACAAACCTTTGAAGATCGGCGAAAATAGGCTGATCTGGGCAATCGGTGATGGGCTTGGACATTTACATACTAGCCGGGGTAGTGGAATAGTAGTATTGGTGCGGTAGGAGGATGCATATGGATTATGGGGTTGCAATGCTACTGGGTAAAGTTTCCTTCGTGGCAGTTTGGGTTTTGACCGGTTATTATTGTCTACGCACTGCTTTGATGTACTGCGTAAAAAACTCGCTGTTTTCCAATCTTAAAGACGGATTGCTGCAGCTTGTTCCTGTTGCCCGAAAATCGCATCCCTATATTGGCCTTTCTTTATTGCTTTTTTTGCCTTATCATGCTTATGTAATGTTGAGCATTTACACTGTTACGTTCAAGGTGCTAACGGGTATTTTAAGTATATCGGCTATCGGCATTATGTTAGTTCTTGGGGTGGTGCTATGGCGGGACGTTAGCAACTTGCGCATCCGAAAAAGCCATCGCTGGTTTATGTATATTGCGCTGAGCACAGCTCTTCTTCATGCAATGGTTAGGTAGCGGGCGGCGGAGCGCCAGTCCGTTTGCACCCTCCGGTTCAGCTGGGAGGTATTTTTTCGGCTGAAGTTCGCTGCCGGAACGAATAATCGGATGAAGCTGGCGGTTTAGCTAGTGGACTTTTCGCATTTTACTGTTATGATGGAAAATATAATTATTTTTTATAGAACGGATGAAAAAATGGACAAAATACTTGAACAAGCCGCTGAGTGGCAGTATTTACTGCAACTTCCAGCCGAGTTTGCCGGTTTTTCACTGGAGACGCAGCAAGCTGAATTCGGCAGCCAATATGTCTTGTTCAGCTATCAGCGGCGAGACCAGAGAAGCTTTACTGTACTTTATGACTCGGCCACCAAAGATTTCTTGGCTCGGGTGGTAGTCGGCCTGACAGAATACTATGATCTTAACTTTATTTCTACTGATTTTGCTAGTTTAGAACGAGCAATTACGAAGTGGCTTGAGCTGACGCTGAACAGGCTTGCAAATTTAGCGGAGGATTATGAAAGTATTTTTCGAGCTAAGAAAATATTGGAATGGCCATATAGCAGCAAACTGCCACTTGAGATAGCAGGCTTTAGCTTGTTTATCAATCCTGTGCGGCCAGTAAAAACTATCAACGGATCCTATGTTGTCATTGATTATAGTGATTTTGCCGCTGCCAGTAACTTGACGATATATTACAATATATACCGCGATGAATTTTTCGGCGAGGTGCGCCTGCGGCACACGCCACGGGTAATTAGCCTGTTTGATTCACGTGAATTGGCAGACTTGGCCGATAAGCTCGATAATAGCCTCAGCCAGGTGCTATTAGACTTGCGTGATGAAATCGTCTGCAAGGTTCAACAGATGGAGGAAAATACCGAATGCAAACAGCTTTAACTATTGCTGGGTCCGATTCTGGCGGTGGGGCTGGAATTCAGGCGGATCTGAAGACTTTTGCGGCTTTGGGTGTTTTTGGCATGAGTGCCATAACGGCAGTCACTGCACAAAATACTTGTCAGGTAACCAATATTCGAGAACTGGATGATGAGATTATATCCGATCAGATCTCCGCGGTTTATGATGATATTCCGGTTGATGCGGTTAAGGTTGGAATGCTTGCTAGCGCGCGTATTATCAGAGTGGTAGCTACGGCTTTAAAAAAACATGGAGCCAAGAATATTGTAATTGATCCGGTGATGATCGCTAAAAGTGGTAGTCATCTGCTGGCAGCGGAGGCTATAGAAGCATTGCGGCGGGAAATACTGCCGCTGGCGACCGTGGTAACTCCCAATCTTTATGAAGCAGCCGAACTTGCAGGATTTCCTGTCGTTGACCTGGCGACGATGCGGCGCGCAGCAGAAGTTATTAAAGCAATGGGAGCCATGTACGTAGTGGTAAAGGGTGGGCACCTGCCTGGTGAAGCCTGTGATCTTGTCTACGATGGCAGCAGATTTCTGGAGCTGACAAATGAACGTATCGATAGCAAAAATACTCACGGCACCGGCTGCACTTTTTCTTCTGCGATAACCGCTGGACTAGCTAAAGGTATGGCGGTGGAAGAAGCTGTACAGGGGGCAAAAAGTTATATTACCATTGCTATTCGCCACGGTTTTTCTTTAGGTAAAGGCGTGGGGCCGACGCATCATTTCTATGAGCTCTATCGCCGCGCCGGTATGTATAGCGAGGGGGAATAACCTTGGCTAGAATTTTGATTTCCGATGATTCGGCTTTCATGCGGATGGTGTTGCGAAGGATCTTGACCGAACACGGACACGAAATTGTTGCTGAGGCCGCCACTGGCAAAGAAGCTGTCAAGTTTTATAAACAGTTTCAGCCGGATCTTGTTACCATGGATGTCACTATGCCGGAAATGAGCGGCATTGAGGCTGTTAAACTTATTCACGAAGAAAATTGCCTAGCCAGAATCATCATGGTAACTGCCGTCGGTCAGAAGGAAATAGTAAAAGTCGCTCTCATGGAAGGCGCCAGTGACTTTGTGGTAAAACCATTTGAAGAGGAACAGCTTGTACGAATTATCGAAAAGGCCCTGGAACGGGAACGGGTCAAAAGTGATGATTAAAGGATTGTAAATCGTTAAGTTGGTTTGCTCCACTGACTGAACAAAGCGAGTATATCGTCGTTGAAGTGTCGTGTTTCTGCTTTTGTGATCTGGTTTTCGATATTGACACTCAAGTTGAAATCGTATATACTAGGTAATGCGGTTTGACAAGCGGCCCCGTGGTGTAGCGGTCTAACATGCCGCCCTGTCACGGCGGAGATCGACGGTTCAAATCCGTTCGGGGTCGCCAATTTATGTTCTTCTTTGCCGCGGTAGCTCAGTTGGTAGAGCAGAGGACTGAAAATCCTCGTGTCGACGGTTCAATTCCGCCCTGCGGCACCATAAAAAGCGGAAGTAGCTCAGCGGTAGAGCACCGCCTTGCCAAGGCGGGGGTCGCGAGTTCGAATCTCGTTTTCCGCTCCAGTTCATTGGCGGCATAGCCAAGCGGTAAGGCAGAGGTCTGCAAAACCTCCATTCCCCCAGTTCAAATCTGGGTGCCGCCTCCAATGTTAATAAGTAAACCACCTTAATTTAGGTGGTTTTTGTCTTTTTTGAACAAATAAGGTATAATGAAAGTGCCTTCTATGTGATGCCATATGACCGCAGTTGCAGTCTGCTTCTTTGTTAGACTATTACGCTAAAAGATAGCGAGGTGCTTCATGAAAAAAGTAATTTCGGCTGAGCTCCAACCTGAAATGATTATCGCCGAAGCAATTTTTTCCTTAGACAACAAGCAAATTCTGATTCCGGCCGGAAGTAAGTTAACTGAAAAAAGTATTCGCATGATTAACAACTGGAATATTTCATTCGTTTTGATTGCGGAGGATGAAGGACTTCAACAGGAAGAGACCAGTGTGCCAGAACCTGAAAGAGTAGTTGTTTTAACAGAGATAATGGCCCAAAAGACAGCCGATTTCTTAAATAATTATGAAGAAGCAACCTCGCGAGTCGGTGGTCTTCTGGAGGATATCAGAGACCAAGGTTTCGTGGAGCTTACTCCCTTTCGCGAAGTGGCGGTTCAGGTTGCTAAGCATTTAATCCAGCCGGCCGAAGCCATTAATAAGATGCTGTTCAAAGTGCCCCCCCCCTACGGCTCATAATTATCTGGCTAAACACACCGTGGCTGTGGCTGCCATAGCGGGAATGCTCGCCGATTGGTTGGAGCTTCCTGCGGAGGAAGTGAAGGATATTGTCTTGGCCGGGTTACTCCATGATTTGGGAAAAACTCAGTTGCCCCGCAGTGTAATTGCTGATCAACATCCCGACTCTGAACGGCAAAACATGCTCAAACAACATGTTCTTTATACCCTCAAACTGATCAAGGATCTTCCCCAATTATCTATCAATGTACTGAACGCAGCAGTTCAACATCATGAACTCCTGGACGGCAGTGGTTATCCTCAGGCACTTTCTGGCGACAACATCCATTTTCATGCCAGGATTATAGCCGTAGCCGACAGGTTGACCGAAATCGTAAGCCATTCTTTGCGGGTAGATCCTTTTGTTATCGCGGATACGATAAAAACTGAGATGTTCGCCAAGTTGGACCCTACTGTATGCGATACATTTATCCGCCGCTTTAATGATTACCTTATGAATAACCGCCTAAGGCTGAGCGACGGAAGCAAGGCGAAAATCGTTTTCTTATCCAACATCAATTCTACAACTACGGTTCTACAAACCGAGGACAATCAAATTATCGACCTGACCAAAGAAACAGGGGTGAAAATTGACGGGATTATTTTTTAGTTCCGGAAATATTACAGAGAAAATCATCGCTAAAAAAGGTCGAGAAGCACTCTGCTCTCGACTTTTATCGTAGGAATAAACAGCAGGATTTTGGGGTGTGAACCTGGTGATAATAACCTTGTCTGTTATCAAGGAAATTAAGAAGATTCTGGCAACTGACGAACTATATGATGAGCACCGTAGGCGTCTGATAAATCTCTTAACCGAAAGTTGTACTGGTTTGCCGCAGAATATGCGCTATATCGTGGCAGTGAAGCGGGAACAAGATGCAGCAGTGGATTGTTGCGACAATTTGACGGAGGCCATCCGTTGCATAGCTGTCGGCTATCTGGCTTTTTGGGGTGATAGCGGTTTGCTAAATGCCTCAGATACTATCTATCTTTGCCCTGACAACGGCTGGAGTATCGTTCGGAGAGATGTAGCTTCGAATCACATGAGGTTAGAATAAACCATCGGCTTCTGCCGTTATTGGTTTAATATTATGTTACATAGAGAATATACGACAGGATTTGGTGAACTTTTCCCGAAATTATTCTATAGATAAAGCGTCAAAGTTGACGGTATCCACCGAACAATTATTAAATGGCGGATGAATCAACCCGCCGGAGGAGATTTTAGAATGAAAAAAACATTTATTGCTCTGGTGATGATTATGATTATAGCCGGTGGAACCGTGGCGGCCCAATCATCGGCAACAGCTCCCGATCAAAATTCGGCCACATCCACAACTAACCCCACGGCTCCAACCAAGCCGTCAGCACCTAATACGCCGTCAGTTACGTCCCCGACTAAGCCATCAGCTCCCAATGTACCGTCAGCTACAGCCCCGACAAAGCCGTCAGCCACAGCCCCAAACACACCTGCTGCTACGGCTCCAAATACACCGACGGATGCGGATAAGGTCAAGGATACTGTAAGCGTAATTAGTCCGGTGATTGTTGCCGTATTTGATTTGGATAAGGTCATGACGGATAGTCCCAAAGCCAAGTTACTTCAGGATAAGCTGGACCAGGAGGGCCAAGATTTGGCCGCGCGACTAGAGGGGGATAAGGCCAGCCTCACTCCAGAGCAGTATAAACAAAAACAAGATGCTACTTATGCGATTTATCTGGTGGATAAGCAAGACACCCAAAAACAACTGGATGATTTGGTAAATCAAGCGCTGGCACAATTGGCTCAGGAGAAACAGCTGACGGTGATCCTCTACAAAAGTTCTGTGGCCTTCGGCGGGATAGACATAACCGCTGATGTAATTCAGAAATTGAGCTAAGCGTCAGTGGCAGGCCTTGTATTAATTACCTGTGAGAGGACTGCTGGCGCAGTGAACATGTCGACTAATTTTATTGAAGTTTGAAGGAGAGGTTTGTATGCACAGCAATACTGTGAAACAGGGGTCAACCCGAGCGGCTCATCGTTCTTTATTCTATGCCATGGGTTATCGCCCCGAAGATTTGAAAAAACCGATGATTGGCGTCGTCAATTCTTTCAATGAGATCATCCCGGGACATTTTCACCTCCGGGATATTGCCGAGGGCGCAAAGCTGGGAGTGACAGCTGCGGGCGGCATGGCAGTGGAATTTCCGGCCATTGGTATCTGCGATGGCATTGCCATGGGACACGCTGGCATGAAGTATCCGTTGCCCAGCAGGGAACTTATCGCTGACTCCATCGAAGCGATGACTGTCGCCCATGCCTTTGATGGCTTGGTGCTTATCCCCAACTGTGACAAAATAATCCCCGGTATGCTGATGGCTGCCGCGCGGCTTAATATTCCGGCAGTTGTGGTTAGTGGCGGGCCAATGTTGGCTGGCCGTTACCAGGGAAAAGATATTAGTGTCAGTAATATTTTTGAGGCTGCTGGTCTTTATGAAGCAGGCAAAATCAGCGCTGAGGAAATGGATTCGATGGAACAGGCGGCCTGCCCTGGATGTGGTTCCTGCGCTGGGTTGTTTACTGCCAATACTATGAATTGTCTAACTGAAGCTTTGGGTATGGGACTTCCGGGGAATGGCACTATTCCCGCAGCGTACAGTGGAGCCCGTCGTGCACTGGCGAAAAGAGCGGGTGAGTTGGTGGTCGAACTGATTGCCAGGAACATTCGCCCACGGGATATAATGACCAGACAGGCGTTTGAAAATGCTGTCGCTGTTGATATGGCCATTGGCGGTTCTAGTAATACTGTGTTGCACTTGCCAGCTATCGCTTATGAGGCCGGCCTTGAGTTGCCACTGGAACTCTTCGACGCCATCAGCGCCAAAACTCCTTATATTAGCAAACTTAGTCCGGGTGGCAGTCACCACCTGCAGGATCTGAATGAAGCTGGCGGTATTTCGGCGGTTATGAAGGAACTGGCTAAGGCCGGTTTGATCTATGAAGAAGCGATCACTATCAACGGCTCAGTCGCCGATCGCCTCGCCAGAGCCAGGATCCAAAGGCCAGAAGTAATTCGTACTGTTGACGATCCTTATCGTAAGACAGGTGGAATCGCTATCATGCACGGCAACCTAGCGCCGGACGGAGCGG
>Ga0364910_1069_pt1 | contig 51537 bp, 45 predicted proteins | sample SorcelJu500001C4_3_FD_206970 | JGI IMG/M metagenome (GOLD analysis project Ga0364910, IMG submission 206970) | Enriched cells from Trout Bog Lake Hypolimnion, Wisconsin, USA - BchlTB.June25.5000.01.C4 | ecosystem: Environmental > Aquatic > Freshwater > Lake > Hypolimnion/Profundal zone | place...
CCAGGAAATGTCGCTATGTACTGTCGGGGAATCAACAATAAATTTGTCATTAGGTGAGCGGCCGGTATATTTGCCAGTGGTTACCCTGAGGGCGCCACCTGACGTCAATATTCCTTCGTGGCGTATCAACGCCGTTTCCACTAACTCGGCGGTAGTCAAATTGTGATAGACTTTGCTGGCTCCATCAACCATTTCGTGTGGTACCTTCACGCGTTTCATCACTCCATCTCCATCATTCTACAGCATTCTTTACCAGATGTGCCATTTCTTCTTTGTCACAGACCATCTGGTGTCTAATTGCCTTGCTTTCGAGCACAGCTAAAGCCGTAGGGACAGGCCAACCGGTTATCCGGGACAACTCCCTGAGCAGTTCGAACTCGCTCTGATTGCTAAACGTTTCAGTACCCGCAATAGCGGTCAAAACGCTGTGATTAAATTTAAAAGGGCTTGCGGTGGACAAAATTACTGTCTGAGCACCGTCTGCCGTTTCCCGGCAATATTTATCATAAACCAGCCAGGCCACCGCCGTGTGGGGATCGATGACATACTTGTGCTGGTGAAAAACGTCCCGTATCGCGTCCACTGTTTCGTGATCGCTGGCCCAGTCAGACCAAAAGGTTTGCCGGATAGACTTTAAAGTCTCCCTCTCCACCAGGTAGCTTCCCGTATCGTTCAACGCACGCATCCAACCTGAAACCCGGGTGGTATCGCCGCCGGAAATAGAATACAGCAGTCGTTCAAGATTGCTGGAGATCAGTATATCCATGGAAGGTGACATTGTCGTATGAAAATTGCGGTTACGGTCATAAACTCCGCTACGCAGGAAATCTGTCAGTACGTTATTGCTATTGGAAGCACAAATCAGGCGGTTTACCGGCAATCCCATCAGTTTGGCGTAATAGCCTGCCAGGATATTGCCAAAATTGCCTGTGGGCACAACAAAATTGACCGGTTCTCCCTGAATAATCCGCGCGTTTTTCACCAGATCGGCGTACGCGCTGAAATAATAGACAATTTGCGGCAGCAGCCGCCCCCAGTTTATCGAATTGGCAGATGACAATTTGACCCCATGCGCCTGAAGCTCGGCATTAAATTCTTTATCAGCGAAAATTTTCTTCACGCCGGTCTGAGCGTCGTCAAAATTGCCGCGAACCGCAATAACCGCCACATTTTCGCCTTCTTGGGTAACCATCTGCAGGCGTTGAATTTCACTCACACCGTCATAAGGGAAGAAGACGACAATCTTGGTCTGCTTGACATCGCGAAACCCTTCCAGCGCCGCTTTGCCGGTATCTCCGGAAGTGGCCACCAAAATAGCGATCTCAGCCTTTTCCTCGGTCTTTTCAAGTGCCAGCGACAATAGTTGCGGCAGCAATTGCAGCGCCATATCCTTAAATGCACCGGTAGGCCCGTGCCATAATTCCAGCACAGAGGTATGGTGACCCATAGCAACCAGGGGTGCCACTGCCGGATGATCGAATTTCGCCGCGTTATAAGCGGCCTCGATACAAGCCTTGATTTCCGGGACGCTGTAATCAGGCAAGAAAAGTTGCAGAATCCTGGTTGCCCGCTGATGGTAATCCAGCGGCACCAGTTCCGCCAAAAAATCACCGTTTAATTTCGGTAACTCTTCCGGTATCAGCAACCCCCCATCAGGTGCAATACCTTCTTTAATTGCGGCGGCAGCTGTAAAACGCTCCTTGCCGCCTCTGGTGCTAATGTACATAAGCCCGTACTCCTTCTTGACTTCCTATATATAATACCTGCTAGTTGTTATCAGGGCGTGGCTTGGCAATAACGCAGAGTTTTCCGGCCACAGCCCGCACTAAATCGTCGGGATGAAGAATAATTTGGCAGCCACGCGTACCAGAGCTGATGGATATATTTAACCAGATTACCAGTTCTTCGTCAAGATAAACCGGGTAATGTTTTTTCGCGCCCAAGGGAGAAACTCCACCCCGAATGTAGCCAGTTAAGGGCTGGACTTCCTTTAAAGGCACCAATTCAACTTTTTTATTGCCACTGATCGCAGCCAAAGCTTTTAGGTCCAGTTCGGCCGAACCGGCTATGCAGGCCATCAATACCCCGGTCTTGTCACCGCGGGCCACCAAAGTCTTAAATACCTGCTCTGGCGGCATGCCGACTTTGGCGGCGACATTTTCCGCGCTAAGGTCGTTTTCATCGACGGCATATTCGCGTAATTCGTAGTTAATTCCCATTCCATCCAGAATTCGGGCGGCATTTGTTTTCACGTAATTCCCTCAATCTACTTCAATTAGTTCGTATTCTAGTGATCCCATGCCGATCTTCGCCGCATGAGTGATCTGGATCATCGCATTTTGTTTTATATATGATAGTTCTGCCAGCGTCTGTCTGTGAATATCGGCGGTTATATCCAAGGTCGCCTTGTCGACAGCCACTGGATCAATCGAAGCTAAGATCCCGATATCGGGGATAAGCTTGGGCTGGTCAACGCCAAAGCAATCGCAGTCCTTGGTCATATCAACCAAGACATTAATATAGAAACATTTTCCGGCTTTTTCCTTCACCACGCCATAGGCGTGTTCAGCCATACTTTTTTGCAGATAGCCTGGTTCGGCGCCCCAGTCGTATTTCACCGCGTCAAAGCGGCAAACCGCCAGACATTCGCCGCAGCCGATACACTTTTCAGCAACAATCCACGCCTTGCCAGCCTTCTCAATAATAGCGTCCTTGGGGCACCATTTGATACATTTTTGACAATAGGTGCACTTGCCGGTATTCACACTCGGCAGCATGGCCGAATGTTGCCGCATTTTTCCCATGCGGCTGGCAAGCCCCATGCCGATATTTTTCAGACACGCGCCCATGCCGGCAACCATATGACCGGTCGGATGGGAAACGACCACCAGCGAATCGGCGCTCATGATCTCCCGCGCTACCTTGACCTTTTCGTGCAGCTCACCATTAATAATTACCTCGTGTTCGGTATTGCCGGTCAATCCGTCAGCCATAATAAACGGCGCACCGATCTTTTGAATACCAAAACCATGCCGCTCTGCAAGCAAAAGGTGTTTTACCGCATTTTCCCGTTCCCCTTTGTATAGCGTAGACGTCTCAGTCAGAAAGGGAACTGCCTGCTGCTCTTTTATCTTTGTCACCAGTTCACGGATTAGTTCAGGTTTGATATGGGTTGTATTTTCCTTTTCGCCGACATGCACTTTGACAGCGACAAAATCCTTTGGGGCTATAACCTTTGACACTCCGGAAGCATCATAAATTTTGCGCATCGCCATGGCCTGCTGCTCTATCGACGAACCATCAGCCAGCCGGATAAAATATACTTTCGCCGCCATAATATACACCTCTTTAACTTCTATTTAATAAATTCTCATCGGCTCTATGTATCAAAGATTAAGCGCGGCTAGCCGCGCTTAATTTCAAAAATCCAACGTCATAGTTTTCACTTTAACAAAAGGCACGGCTTGCAGTTTCTGTTCCAGTTCCTGATTCATTTTTTCTTCCCCACACAGCTGCAACAAGATAAGTCCTGTGTTGGTGCATACTCCGAGCGCCGCGTCATGCAACCCAAGTCTCACACGGATATTGCAGCCGAACTCAGTAAGAATGTCCTGGACTTTTGGAGCGGTGTCTACACGATTTTCCTGGAGAATCGCCATAATAGTCGAGCAGCTAGTCATGATCCGTTCACCTCACAAAAATTTGCTAGTTACTAGCATCTCCTGAAAAATTCTTTTCATGACTCAAAAAGTCCTGCTGACATTAGCAAATAATTTCTTTTATGGAATAATTATCTTTGTTCTTAACCAGAATTTAACGAGTAATAACGTCATACTTCGGCAGGATTTTCCTCTGTTTCTATATAAATAGACATAGTTGTTTCTAATATTACAATCCGCGTCATGTCAGGAGATGTATTCATGGCAACTTCAAACAACTCTCCCACAAAGTTTGATCAAATCCGCACCGAGCATCTGGTACCTGGCATGGAACTGGCACGGGACATACATTCCAGCGACGGTAAAATCCTGGCAAGCGCCAAAACAATTATCAGCCACTATACCATCAACAAGTTAAAGAAATGGGATATTCCTACTGCGGATATCATATCTGAAGTCATGACTAATTCAATTGTCGACCCAAAACTGCAGAAATTCGTCAACAGTTATAACAAGTCGGTGGTAGTCATCCAGCAGGCTTTCGAAAATATCCGGGCGACCCAGGAAATTCCCTTGGATACTTTCACCGCCACTGCTGATGAAATCGCCGAAAATGTCCAGGTTGTAGGCAATATCGTCGATCGGTTATATGATTTACCGGCCTTTGATGACGCAACCTTCCAGCACAGCGTCAATGTCGGTGTCATCTCCGCGCTGCTCGCCACTTGGCTAGAATATCCCCAGAGCATTATCAACGCTGTTTCACTGGCCGGACTGCTGCATGACGTCGGTAAAGCGCAAATTCCTGTTGCACTTTTGAATCGTCCCGACAAATTATCGCCAGAAGATTACGAACACTATAAAAAGCACGCCGCTTTCGGCTTTGAGATGGTGCGCAACCAGACTGATCTGGCGCTAAGCGTCAAATCCGGGATAATCCAGCACCATGAACGGGTCGACGGCAGCGGCTATCCTTATAATTTACCCAGTGACAAAATTCATCCCTATGCCAAAATCATTGCCATCGCCGACGTATATGACGAAGCTTTGACAATTAGCCGCGACCCGGCAATTTCCTATAGTCCCTATGCTGGCCTGGAAAAGGTAACCCAATCCAAACACTGTTTGGATACCGAATTTTGCCTGAAGTTCACCAGCCGGATGCTGAATTTCCTGTCAGGCAGCATTGTCGCCCTCAGCGACGGCCGACATGGCCGGGTGGTTTGTCTGAACAAGGAGCAGCCTTCCCGCTCGACAGTTCAGTTAACCGACGGCACCGTTGTCGACCTGCGCGAAGAAGCTGATTTACGCATTCACTATGTCATCCGATGACCGCATGAATGTTGCCAGCGCCTGCACCGAACGCATCAGAGACATATAATTCGCCGGATCAAGTGATTGTGGCCCGTCGGAGAGCGCCTCCGCCGGATTGGGATGCATTTCGATCATCAGCCCGTCAGCGCCGGCGGCTATAGCTGCCAGTGACATTGATTTTACCAGCCGCCACCGACCGGTTCCATGACTGGGATCAACAATTATCGGTAGGTGGCTTAATTGTTTTATCGCCCCAACCGCACTCAGATCCAGAGTATTGCGGGTGTATTCCTCAAAGGTGCGGATACCGCGCTCACACAGCATTACATTATAATTGCCTTCATTGAGAATATACTCTGCGGCATGCAGCCACTCGCTGAGGGTTGCGGAAATTCCCCGTTTGAGCATCACAGGCTTCCCGGCGCGGCCCACTTCGCGGAGCAGCTGGAAATTCTGCATGTTGCGCGCCCCGATTTGAAGCACATCGGCGTATTCGGCCACCAAGCCCACCGAAGTTACTTCTGTGACTTCGGTTATTATTTTTAGCCCGGTAACTTCGCGGGCCTCAGCTAAATATTCCAGTCCCAGGCTTTCCAGGCCCTGAAAAGAATACGGCGACGTCCTTGGCTTATAGGCTCCTCCCCGCAAAAACTGCGCGCCGCCCTCTTTGGCAATGGTCGCTGATTCCAGTAGTTGCTCCCGACTTTCAACAGCACAGGGTCCGGCCATCACTACCAGCTGATGGCCGCCGCCGATTTTCACGCCGCCGATGTCAATCACTGTCGGCTCGGGACGAAATTGCATACTGGCTAGCTTGTAGCTGTCGGTTACCGGCAAAACTTTCTCGACACCGTCAAAAACCTCTACCGGCAAAGTTGCAATCAGATTCTTGTCACCGATTACACCGATAAGTGTCTGGATCTGCCCTCTAATTACCGAGGTTTTCAGTCCGGCGGCTTCGATGCGCTCAGTTACCCGGTCTATCTTGTCTTCTGTGGCGTTTTGCTTCATTACTATGACCATTTTTTTATCCTCCTAGCGAATATCTTCCGCAGTATATACCGGGTATGTCCCCAGATCTTTGAACCACTTGCTTTTAGCCTGGACGGCATTGACCGCCGCAGCAACATTCTCATCAACCATGCCGCCCTCAATATCCAAGAAGAAGATATACATACCCAGTCCGCTGCGCGAGGGGCGGGACTCGATCTTGGTCAGATTAACTTTTCGCGAGGCAAATTCGCCTAATATGTCATATAAGCTTCCCGGTTTATCCTCATCACCAATCTGGCAGACAACCGAGGTTTTGCATTTACCGCTGCAGCTATCCACAGGCCGCTTGGCTATGACGATAAATCTGGTGGAATTGTTGGGATTATCCTGGACATCGGTGGCCAGAACCTTCAGCCCGTAAAGCTCTGCAGCCCTGAGACTGCCGACCGCTGCATGATTCTTGGCCCCACTGGCGATCTGGTAACCCGCCGCTGCTGTACTGTCCACGGCAACCAGCTCGGCGCCTGGATACTGCCGGTTCAGGTAATGGCGGCACTGAGCCAGCGCCTGGGCGTGAGACAGCACCACGTTGATATGTTTGGTGCCTTCTTTTACCAGGAGGTTGTGGCGAATCGGCTGGATGATTTCCTTGACAATATATAGATCCACCTCATGCGCCAGAGTGTCGAGCGTGATATTTACCGAACCTTCCAGCGCATTTTCCACCGGAACAATTCCCTCGGCAACCTCACCGGCCTCTACCGCCCGGATAACGGCGTCAATACTGGAATAGGGAATAAATTTACCGTCCACTCCGCGATAAAAATTCAGCGCGATCTCTTCACTAAATGTACCTCTTGGCCCAAGATATCCGACCGATTTTTCTGCTGGCAGCTGATTCTCTAAACTAGCCATGTTTCATTCCTCCTGTTTTTTTGCAATAAAATAAGCCCTCATCCAATAAAGGACGAGAGCTATTCTCGCGGTACCACCTTTGTTATCCGCCAAATAAGCGGATCACTCATAAGAGTACAGGCTGATAGGCCGATACCCCCCTTCTTGTAACGGCGAAGGTTCCCGTCAACGCCTACCACCCAGCGGGCTTCAGCATGCAACTCCGAGGAGAACTTCAGCATATTTCCTGTACCGGGCTTCCACCACCCCCGGCTCTCTGTAAACAAGGTCCTATACTTACTTTTCCTGTTCATCGTTTTTAAGGCAATTAAGTTATTGAGGTGATTATAACACAGGGCAATCTGCCATGCAAGCGTTTTCTTGGCTTAGACAGCTGAGCCCAGAATAATGACCGGTTGCTTTTGCGGCTCCAGCCAGGCTACCAGCTGCACGAGATCACTTTCGGCCAGCGCCACACAGCCCTGAGTGGGTTTGTCCGGTCCCCGCCAAAGATGTACAAGTATCACGCTGCCTTTGCCGGCGATTACTGGTGTAGTGTTGTACTCGACAACAATCCCCAGACGGTACAGCCCGTCAGGCTGCAGCATTTGTTCCCAGGAAACGGCCTGGGGCTTTCCGTTCACCCAGCAATTATACTGCGGCGAGGCCGGATCGTCGACCCAGCAGGCGTCTTCTGTAACCTGCCGGTAAGGCATAGCCGTGGCAACCGCCGGTTCGCCGCCAAACACCGTTCCCAGGGCATATATCCCGCTTGGCGTGCAGCCATCTCCTTCGGTTTTCTGATCAGCCGAAGTCAAGCCACTACGGCCAATGGTTGCAGCAGCAGCAGGAAAAGCCAGCTGCCATTGTCCGGCCACCCGTTCCCAGGCGGTCACCTGAGCATAAAAGCTTCCTGCCTCAACTTTCACCGCAAGCACTTGTTCGCTCTGGCGGGGAACCTGGCAAAAAGCTGCCGTAACATCTTGATTACAAGGATTATTCATTGGTCATCACCCTCTTGATATTAACATATGTCCCGGCTCAGTGGAAATATGCTAGTTTGGCAGAGGAACCTCCGTTGCGACCCGGTACAACATCTTGTCCATGGCATTCTGGACTGCATCAAGCTGATTGGCAAAACCAATAAGAGCCTCGTTCCTGCCAGTTTCAACAAGCGTCGTATCAAAGATCGCTGCTCTCCGGTTGACATCCGTAATATTAATATATAGTGGCACAGTAGCCATCCAGGTTTTTATAAATAGCAGCACCGACGGAAAAGAGACCTTTTGCTTGAGCGTAACATATTGCAGCTCAGTCCGGACGCTGTAGTCGACTCCGAGTCGCTGCAATGCGGCCTGCAAAGTGGCATTATCCGTATTTCGGAAATCATTGATTCCTTCACTTTTCAAATCGCCCAACAAAGTCTGTCCGGACAGAACGACATATTTGCCGCTACCGAATTTGTCGGCCAGTTGGTCATTCAGCTCTTCAGTCGCCACTCGGCCGGCTTTTTGGGACGAATTATCAATAACCGGGAAAAGTGCCAATACCGGTTTATGTCCCGCTGAATTTGCCAGTGCTGCTGACTGCGGCAACAGCATGGCAAGACACACCATCACCAGTAGCGCGATGCGGGCAAATAAAATGCGCATTAGTAATATCTCCCTACTATTAGTTTAGCAACCCGAACATTTCATTAGATTACCAGTCAACTTAATTGGAAATCTTCTAATAATCCCATTCGAATTCTTAGTATACACCTGAGCATATTTTAAGTCAATTTACTGGAAGAATAATTTATTGGAAATTGTTTTATTATCGTATATTTTAGTCAATATAGCCTAAACTCCCAATCATATGCAACAATTTTTGTCCCCTGGTCGCTGTTGAACAACAATTATCCTATACCCACTTTCGTGGTTTTTTTCGCAACCTGACAGGAATAACCCTCAACACAGAGAATCATAATAATTGCACTTTACTGTTATTTACCAAGTTTTTCCCCCGTTTAAACCGAAAGGTACGAATTTGCTAAAGAGGTGACCTTCTTCTTGTTGAGAATAGCGTTGGGCCAAATGGAAGTAATCCCCGGCAGACCGGATTTAAACAGCAAGACTATGCTGACCATGATTGAAGAGGCCCGCGCCCGGCAGTCACAGGTAATAATCTTTCCGGAGATGGCCATACCAGGGTATTTACTGGGCGATACATGGGAACAGCAAGCCTTTCTGCGCGACTGTGAAGAATACGGCCGACAGATCATAGCAGCCTCCCACGGCTTGTGCATTATATTCGGGAATATCGCAATGGACTGGAAAAAGACCGGTGACGACGGCCGGGTCCGCAAATACAATGCTTTTTTTGTTGCTCAGGACGGCGAACTCAAGGGCGCGGATAAATTTCCCTATCCCTTCCGTATCAAAACTCTCCATCCAAACTACCGTGAGTTCGACGACACCCGCCATTTTTTCAGTCTGCGCAAACTGGCTCTGGAACTTGATACCAAAGTCGATGATCTGCTGCAACCGGTGAATATCAAAATCAACGGACAAGACCTCTGTCTTGGCTGCATACTTTGTGAAGACGGCTGGTATGACGACTACGGAATAAAACCTGTACCTATCCTGCAGCAAAACGGGCCGCTCGATTTGATTGTCAATATTTCCAACTCTCCTTTCACTTTGGGAAAAAACAACAAGCGTAACCGCGTGTTTTCCAAACAAGCTAAGGAGACCGGTGTACCCTTGGTGTATGTAAATACTGTCGGTCTCCAAAACAACGGCAAAACGGTCTATACATTCGACGGCTTCAGTACTGCATATAATAATAAGGGTCAGATCATCGCATATTGCCCACCTTTTGAGACAACCTTAAAAGTTATTGACCTTGATCTTAGCTCAGGAGCCGGGAACCTTCCCACTATCCAAGTACCTGACGACCACGGCATAAGCAGCATTTATGGCGCGCTGAGCTACGGTGTTAAGCACTTCCTGAAACTCATCGGCATGAACAAAGTGGTTATCGGCGTCTCCGGCGGAATCGACTCGGCGGTGACCGCCGCCCTATATAGCCATATCCTTGGCCCGGAAAATATTTTACTTGCGAATTTACCCAGTATCTATAACTCGCAGACAACAAAGGGACTGGCTGAGGATCTGGCCAAGAATCTCGGTTGCTTGTACACCGTCATTCCTATCCAGGAAGCGGTTGACCTTACCATCCGTCAGCTCAGTCAGGCGACGGTCATTCAGCAACATGGCGGCAAACAAACCCGACTGACCGTTTCCTCCTTCGCCGCCGAAAATATCCAGGCGCGTGACCGGTCCGCCAGAGTTCTGGCCGGACTTGCCGCCACTTTTGGCGGCGGGTTTACCTGCAACGCCAATAAATGTGAGTTGACGGTGGGCTATTCAACGCTTTATGGTGACCAAGCCGGTTTTCTCGCGGCTTTGGCTGATCTTTGGAAGCATCAGGTTTATGCTGTAGGAGATTATCTCAACAATAACATCTACCACTCCAAAGTTATCCCACAAAAAGTCTTTAAGCTTGTGCCCAGCGCGGAACTTTCCCCCGATCAAGCTGTAGACTTAGGTAAAGGCGACCCGCTTATCTACCCCTATCATGATTACCTGTTCCGGTCCTTTATGGAATGGTGGAACCGGGCAACCCCCGAAGACCTTCTTGTCTGGTATTCGGGTGGTGAACTGGAATCGCGGCTAGGCTGCGAAGCGGGACTGGTAAACAGGATTTTCACCGGGCCGGAAGAATTCATTGCCGATCTGGAACGCTGGTGGAAACTATACAGCGGCATAGGAGTCGCCAAGCGCATTCAGGCGCCGCCAGTGCTGGCAGTCAGCCGACGCGCTTATGGCTTCGATCACCGCGAAGCTCAGAACCAACCCCACTTCACTGCAAACTATCTGAAACTCAAAGCACAGCTCTTGGCCTCCAAGTGCCATTAACCGGACTTTGAGCAATAATATCTGGAACTAGGAGGTACTGGTAAAGATGTATTTCGACAATGCTGAAGGTACGGTTTTTCGCCCGCCCAGTGAGGCTAACAGCCTGATTCTCCGCGTGACTATCGGTTGCGCCCATAATGAATGCACATTTTGCGGCATGTATCGCGGCGTCAAATTCCGGGTACGACCGCTGGAAGAGATTTCAGCGCTGATCACTAAATCCGCCCAGTTTTATCCCGATACCCGCCGGGTGTTTTTGGCCGATGGCGACGCGCTGGTACTGCCGACCGACAAATTACTGGAGATCATGCGCCAGTTACATGAAGCCCTGCCCAAATTGGCTCGCATCACCTGTTACGGCGGTCCCCAGGATATCCTCAGAAAAACGCCGGAGGAAATGGTTGCCTTAAAGAAAGCCGGACTGCAAATCATCTATCTCGGTATTGAAAGCGGCGACGATACCGTCCTGACTAAAGTATGCAAGGGAGCAACGTCTGAGGAAATGATTGCCGCCGGACGCCGGGTAGTGGCTTCAGGCATCAAATTGTCGGCGATGGTCGTCCTTGGCCTGGGCGGCAAAGAACTCAGCCAGCAGCACGCCATAAATACCGCCCGGGTGGTAAGCGCCATAAATCCCACCATGCTGAGCGCCCTTACCCTGATGATGCATGAAGGCACCCCACTCAGAGCAGCCGTGGACAGCGGCGAATTCGACCCGCTGTCGCCCTATGAACTGATGCTGGAACTTAAACTAATGGTGGAAAACATGAATGTCACCAGCCCCTGCATCTTCCGCAGCAACCACGCCTCCAACTTCCTGCCGTTGGCCGGAACACTGCCGGGTGACAAAGCGCAGCTACTGACCGACATAACCCAGGTTCTGGGGCACTTCAAAAATAAAACTACTCCGGTGTACAACGATTCGATATATTAGATGACACACACAAAAAAGCCGCCTCGCAAGGCGGCTTTTTTTGTTGTAAACGACAAATACCTATACTACCTGATCAAATACTGAACTTGCCAATAGCTGTTTGCAGCTCCTCCGCCATCGTCGCCAACCCTCTGCTGGCAGCGGCGATTTCTTCCATGGACGCCGACTGCTCTTCTGTGGCTGCTGATATCGTCTGGGTCTGTCCAGCGGATTTTCTGTTTTCGGTGACGATTTCCTTGACCGAGTTCACGATCTGTTGGCTGCCTGCGGCCATCTCTTCAATCGCAGCCGATATTTCCCGCACCTGGGTTGTCATCTGCCCGATCATCTTGACAATTTCACGGAAACTTTGTCCCGCCAGGTTGACAATCTCCGTCCCGGACTGGACGTCTTTCTGGCCTGCATGCATGGTAGACACCGCTTGGTTAGTCTCATGTTGCACTCCGCCGATTAAGTCGGCTATCTGTTTGGCTGCGTCTTCTGACTGCTCAGCCAGTTTTCTCACTTCCTCGGCGACCACCGCAAAGCCCCGTCCCTGCTCTCCCGCCCGGGCCGCTTCAATCGCCGCGTTCAGGGCCAATAGATTGGTCTGCCCGGCTATACCGGAGATAGTACCAACGATCTGGCCGATCTGCTTAGAGCTTTCGCCCAGTCTTTCCACCACCTTGGCGACTTCAGCCGACGAACGCTCAATGACGCTCATCTGGCTTACCGCTTTGTCAATGGCTTGTCCGCCGTCACTGGCTGTACGCGCGGTTTTCTCCGCCATCGCGGATACCTCGTTGGTATTGTTGGCTACTTGATGAATTCCGGCTGACAGCTGCTCAACAATCGCGCTTGATTCATCCGCTGCCTTAAGCTGCTTTTCCGCTCCCTGGGCCACTTCGGTTATCGAGCCAGCGACTTGGTTCGCCGCCTGGGAAGATTGCTCGGCGCTGGCCGTCATCTCTTCCGACGCAGCCGCCACCTGGTCAGAGGTTTGCGTCATCTGGCGAATCAGACCGCGGATGTTTTTATTCATATCATCAAAGGCCTTAGCCAATAATCCAAATTCATCTCGCGATTGTAGGTTCTCTTTCGGCACATCGATCGAAAAATTCCCTTTGGCCATTTCGCCAATATGAGCAATGGCGGCATGGAGAGGAAGGGTGATGTTGCGGGCAATAGCCCACCCCAGACTGACAATCAGCAGCAGCGCGACAAAAATTATACCGACAAATATCATCATCGCCTTCTGGAAGTCGGACTGATTCTGCTGATTAATATCAGCGGCCGCCTTGGTGTTAAATTCCGCTAGAGCCCTTAGGTCCTTGTGCACCGCCTCACCGTATGCCCGGGCATTTTTGTTAAATGAGTCATAGGCAGCGGTGTTTTTATTCTGCTGCGCCAAGGCAATCGCCTCCTGCCTGCCTTCCCGGTACATAGCCAGATTGGCGTGCAGCTCCTTCAAGGTATCCACTTCAAATGGATCAAGCTGGGTTTTTTCGTAGTCGGAAATATCTTGGCCAAATGTTTTCACCCTTTTGTCGATATCTTCTTTCAAACGCGTTTTTTCATTAGCGTCATTAGTAAGCATCATATCGAAAAAATCCGCTTCGATCGCTCTGGCCTGGTTGCGGCTGTCATTTAGCCATTTGACAGACAGTAATCGTTCTTTGTACATGGAATCCATATTTTGCTTGGCATCAGCCAGATAATAGTACCCCGTCAGTCCGACGGCGCATAAACCGATTACCGCGATAATAATAAGTAGGGTTAATTTCTTGGCAACTTTCATGTTTTGTAAAAAACCCACTGATATCACTCCTATTTCTTTTTAACTACTGCGATTAATTTTCCAAAACTGCAATCTGAGCTGCTTACAGTCTAAACAAGTTAGACTTCCTGACATCTTCTAATAGATATATTTCTTGCAAATTATCCAAAGTCTGTCCATTTGAATAGATACAAGATGTTACAGCTATTAGAAATACTGCGGCGACGGTTCATCAAAAGGATGCAAACTGCTAAAAAACTACTGGACTACTGGACTACTGGAAAGGCTCAGTCGACATAAATATACATTATTCGACACTTTAATTGTAGCAAATAATCATTACTAATTCCTAGTATCTCGCTGCCCAATATTATCACAATAAAAAAGTGATTTTCTATCTCTTTAAGATAGAAAATCACTTTTTTTGTTTATGGGAAAGTCTCAAGTTATCCTCATCTGCTACTTCCCGCCATCCAACCTCATCAGCTTTAGCGCCGTTGACAACGTCATTCGCGTTTCAAAGCTGCTCAGTGATACCCCCAGAATCTCTTCAATCCTTCGTTTGCGCAGCTCAATCGTCTTATGATGCACAAATACCTTTTTCGCTGCTTCTTTCAGATTATCGCTCTCCAGAATCATTTCCAGCGTCAAAAGATATTCCTCCTTCTTTTGACTGTCATACCGGAGCAGTTTCCCCAACGTCCGTTCAATATAGCCTGCCACCTGTTCTCGGTCCTCAATCCAAGGAAGGAGCTGGAAGATTCCCAGATCCAGATAATAATAGGTATTTCGCCCCGGCCATATTTTGCGGCCTATATTAACCGCTGTACAGCTTTGCCGGAACCGGGCGCCGAGATCGCTTATTTCTGAGGCAGCCTCCGCGATGCCTATTGTCAGCACCACGCCAGGGACGCGGTCTGCGACTTGCTCCCGTAGCCGATCGGCCACTGCCGCCTGGTATTCCTTTACATCCTGCATGCCACTGTCACTGTTGCCAAAATCCAGAACCCCTATGCCCTCCAAATTGACCCAGGCGACCTTTTTGTCACAGTTTTCCAGACTATCTACAATTGAATCTTGCAAAGCACGCAATGCCTCAAAATTGTCCTGCCAATATTGCCTGGACAATCCCTGCCATTCTTCAATCACCAGCAGATAACAGCTAAAGGCTTCCCGAGGATTGATACCCACCCTGAGCATCATTTCGTCAATCCTTGGGTTATCCAGCCCGTTGCCTTTCACCAATTCATTCAATAGATCTGTTCGTCTTCTTCTCTCGTAAGACTTTTGTAGCAACCCCTCGGTACTCCTGCGTTCCGTCAGGTCGCGGGCAATAGATAAAAGATAGATTTCCCACTCATTTCGAAATATCGTACGCTCTGTTCCACCGGAATCAGGGTACCGTCCTTTGCCTTGTGGATCGTCTCAAAAGTAACGTTCTTCTCTTCTTTTATCTTATTAAAGTATCCGGAGCGGATATTTTCACTTTGGGCGGAAATATCCTTTACAGAAAGGCCCAATAGCTCATCCCGGCTATAGCCCAGCCTACGGCAGGCTATGTCATTTACATCCACGAATTTCCCGGGATGCCCATCACGATCAATTCCCAGTAAAATAATGGCGTCATTGACATTCTCAAACAGCATACGATAGCGGAGTTCCCGTTCTATCAGTGTCTCTTCCATTTGTTTGCGTTCGGTAATATTATCGAATATGGCCATGAAGTGTCCATCGCCTTGGCTGGATACCGAAATCGAAAGCCATGCTCTCAGTTGCTCAAAATAATCTTCAAATCGCTCGGGCCGGCCTGTTCGTGCCACCCTGCTGCAAATCTGCAATAATTCCGGGTTGGTCTCTTTGATTTTCGGCAACACTTCGGTAACTCTTTTCCCGACGACCTCCTTCAAGCCGGTCAGTTTTGCAAAGGCATCATTGACTGCGAGATAAACGAAGTCTTGCGGTTCACCGTTCTCATATATCATTTTGCAGTAAGCAAATCCGTCAGGCATGCTTGCCATTAACGATTCGTAGCGTTTATTAGCGGTGATATCATAGGCAATAGCCGCGACCAAGCCCGGCTCAGGGCAGTAGGCGGAAATCTGCAGGATCGTTCCTTGGTAGTGTTGTTCCATGGTTAGCGGCCTGCCGGTAAGCGCGACCTCCCCGAGCACTCGAATCCAATCAACATCATCATTCTCAATCCCCGAAAAAACCTCGGTTATCCGCCGTCCAATGACATCGGCAGCCTTGAGGCCCCATAGTTTCTCAAACGCCGGATTAACATCGACATATTCCAAATCAACCGGTTCGCCACTTTCCCCCACAATAACCTTACGGAGACTGAAGGTGTCCAGCATGTTGTCAAATAATCCTCGGAAAATATTCTCCCGAAGGTCTGGCGAAATTTGTTTAGCCATTGATAACACCTCTTAACAAAAATCATAGATATTACTTCAAATCTCGAAACCAGGACCCTTAAAAATTCAGAATTCTCTCGCCCTCGTCAGGCTATTAAAAAGTCCCTATTATTGGCAGTATACTATTTATCTTTTCGTCTTTACGACAAATTAACCTTTATATTATAATATTTGTTCCAAACTAATTTAGCCAAATAAGCCTCCATAGTCGTCCTTTGCCTGGAAGAAAAGAACGCCGTGAACAGCAACCCACTATTGCTGATCACGACGTCCACTTGCACATTACATTATGATAGAAGACCTGTCTGCCGATACATTTCTATAATCTGGCTGATGCGGTTTGCATGATTTACCGCTTCCTCTAAATTGCCCCGCCTTACGGACAATTCAGCCTTAAATGCCAGCGTCTTGATCTCCTCCAGTCCCGACCGGCTTGCCAATATCTTTACTCTGTTGGCAAAAGCCTCAAACATCGGCAGATCTGCGGTATATCTGACAATCATCTGATTCAGGTGTTCAATCTCGTCAAGGGTTTTAGCCGGCACGGTCTGGTCGGTCGCTTCGGCGACATTGAACCCGGTGCCGGTTATTAAACTTACGTCGTCAGTGTCGATGCATATCCCCTGTTTCAATTTGCGCTGAAGTTCGCTTATCTGTATCTCACCGGCACTAATGGCAGGTGCCAAGTTCACGGTAAAAGCAAAGGTGCTGCCTTTGCCCTGCTCGCTTTCTGCCCAGATGCGCCCGCCCATCATTTCGACAAGCTGCTTTGATATTACCAAACCCAGACCGGTGCCGCCATAACGGCGCGTGGAGGTTCCGTCCACCTGGCTAAATGCCTTGAACAGCTTTTCCATAGCCTCAGCGCTAATCCCTATGCCGGAATCGCTGACGGAAAAAGTTAGTTCAACCCTGTCACTCACCATTTCCGTTCTTTTCACAGCCAGCTTTACTTGGCCAATTTCGGTGAATTTTATCGCGTTGCTAAGCAGGTTATTGATAATCTGGCGCAAGCGGATGGGATCGCCAGCAAGCACGGCAGGTACACAGCCTGACAAAGAGCAATCCAGATCGATGCCCTTGCCACGCGCTGCCTGCGCGTGCACCTTGACAACATCGTCAAGGATATCCTGACAGCAGAAGTTTATTTTATCAATTTTCAGCTTGCCTACTTCCATTTTGGAGAAATCGAGGATGTCGTTGATGATGCCGATAAGATCATGAATACATGATTTAGCGGTCATAAGGTTGTCCCACTGCTCAGAGGTGAGGTCAGTTGCCATTGTCAATTCTATCATTCCGTTAACGCCGTTGATTGGCGTCCTGATCTCATGACTCATATTGGCCAAAAACTCGCTCTTGGCCTGATTGGCCGCCTCGGCCTCTGCTTTTGCATGCTCTAGTGCCTGCTGGTTCAATCGCTGTTCGGTAATATCGGTAATTATCCCTACAATATATTCTTTAGCCGGGCTATATATTGTCATTGAAATCCATTTCTCGTCCGACTTGAAATAGTACTCGATTTCGGCTTTCTCCCTTATCCCTAAAGCCACCTCACCGTACACGGCCAGGCTGTTGACATAACCCTCTGCCAGAGAAGGAAATACCTTCGAGAACCGCTTGCCAATTATCTCTTCCCGGCTTCTGCCCATCATTTTTTCGTACGCAACATTGACTTTTAAATATTCAAAATCGACGATTGTTTCCTGTTCGTCGAAGATGCATCGCCCATAGACAAGGCCATTGGGCATATTCATAAACAGCGCCTTGTATTCTGCTTTGCTGACTTCCAAGAGTTCCTCAGCCAGTTTGGCTGACGCATCAAGAATCAGCATTCCTGTTGGCGCAATGTCGAAGAGCTCCTTAAGATCACTCTCATCATCTTCGGGCTTTTGCCGGGAATGACTGGCAACCACCTTCATCACCTACATTCTTAATCTTGTTATTTAATTTGACATAAAATAGCAACTTCCCTCCTAATTATAGATGGGCGTGTAAATACCGTCAAAGTGCTTCGCACCGCCTTGTGGCTGGATTTACCTCTCCCAATATCGCTCTATAAATGCACGATTGTGCCCTATATTTGCACTAATAATTGAGCACAATAACTTATAATTGAACTAGGGAGGAAAGTTCTAAATGCAGCACAATTTGAAGAGATACCGTGAAATTGGTAATCGAGTCGCAATATATCGAAAACTGCGAAATTACACGCAAGAGGAACTTGCTTCCAGAGCAGGAACAACAAGAAATTATATTTCCAAAATCGAAGCTCCATCCGCCCAGAAGCCGTTTTCACTTGATATATTATTCAGCATAGCCGACGCTCTAGATGTGGATGTAGCGGCCTTCTTTCACCCTGTTGATGAATCCAAATATACAATAAAAAAAAGAAATTAGACCTGCCTTGGTCCTAATTTCTTTTTTTATTGTATATTTTAAGATCGCCATCTCCACAAAAAAATAGACCAGCCATGGAATTTTAGTCCGATCCCAAGGCTGGTCTTTCTTCTTTTTTATATTTCTGCCGGGTTAGCATACAAGCGCTAAATACGAAATTTGGCAACCAGTCCCTGCAAATCCTCATGGCGTTTATCGGCGAATAAAGCGCATAACTAGCCAAACTAAACTGACTGATGCAATAAAAAGCAAAGCGAGCGGCAGAAAAATGAAAATCAGTGCTGCAAAAGCCGCGGCAATCGCCAGCTTGGCCCAGAGGCTGATACCACCGGAGCCGAAGGTCACCTGGCGAAAGTATACTTTCTGGCCCGAAGCCTGGCTTTGGTATTGATTATTATCTTCTTTCGCCGGTCCGTCACTGATGGTTATGCCCTGAAAGCTTTCGCGTTCCTCCGGGGTAAGCACTTTAACATCTTGCTGTGTTTCCCTACAAGGACATCCCCCTGCAAGTGGGTCCAGTTCCCGTCCGCAGTTTGAGCAAAGCATTCCAACACCTCCATTACGTTGAGAATAGCGAGTAAATAAACCCCTCTTCATTTAAATAGCGAGGATCATATTTAGTCAATTCCAACGCGGCGAAAATCTTGTCGCGATTCGTATATACACTGGTTGTCGAGACCAAGAAATCCACCGCCAGCTGTTCGGCTGAAACGCCCTGTGGTGAATTTATTTGAGCGTACACATAGATGATAGCCGCCGCCCAGGCACCCGGTTTGCGGACCGTTACCTGCGCCAGTTGGGAAAAATCGTGCCACATCCTTGCAGCCAGCCGCTGATCGTGACATGAGAATCCATATTCGGGCATCATATTATCAAACAGTTGACTCACCCGAGTATCTGGCGTGCGTTTAGCTTCAATCTTGGGAAAGCTTCGTCCCAATTGGTTAAAGGGTGTAACGTTTACTTTGGCCAGCGTAATCAGCACGTCAACCGTATGCCGGAAGGCCAGGGCATGACGGTTGAAAAAATCACTCCAGGTGGCCCCCGGTTGCTGAATTTCAAAAATCGCCTTCTGGTGAAAAGCTTCTTCTTTGATGCGTTGACGCAGGTTAGGACTTAGCTCGATGCTGGTAATATAATTCACCATTACAGTGTCCTGGGCAAACACATGACCAAAAAACAGCATCCGTTTCATGGCTTTGTAATCAAAATCGGGATGGGGCAGGCGAAATTTTTCTTCAGTAAACAAATTGATACATTCCACCCAGTCATGGTTAACTACCCGATACACGGTAAACACCATAAACTTAGCGTTAAGCAAATCATCAAGGATCTGAACTCCCTCGATGGTAAATTCTTTCCGGTTGGCATCGGCGAAATATTTCAGAGGACTTACGTCGTTGGTCAAGAGCCGGTAGTCGAATAAAAAATAATCCCAAAATTCCTGCCAAAACAGATTAAACTCATCCGGTTCAGGATCAGGCACGGCATTTAGCGGGCCGGCAAATAAAAATAGTGCTCGCTGAAAATCATCATTGAATTCTTTCTGTTGAAAAAAAGCCCCTAATTTTATCATCAAGTTTTCAATAATGTCACTTACTAATGAATCCATATCATCAGCCAATACTGCGGAATTTCTCCGCAAGATCGGCCCACGGTCCTCACTCAACTGGACCTTCTCCCCGCCGGCGATTTCCTGCGCAGCCTGTTCCAGTTCGGTGGTATCGGCGACAATTTTCTTCAGAGCCAAATGGCGGTAGAATTCCAGCAGCACGTTAAAAAAACGTCTGACTGGTTTCAGGGTGGCTTTAAAGCCTTTGACATGGCTAGTCAGCCAGTGAATCACCCGGCTATATTCCTGATAAGGAATCTCCTCCAGATCTTCAGCGTCAGTGAGATCCAGATACATTACGAACATTTTCAGGTTCTGCCAAATATCACGCAGTTCCTCGTCGTCTGCCCCTTGCCAGGCTTTTTGGCGCAAAAACCCTTCCACCCAGTCGCGGCTGATGGCTACATCGCCAGTTATTTCTTTTTCATAAAACTGCTGCACTTCGTCATAAACATTTTTCATCAATCCCTAGAATCTCCTTTAACAGACCGACAAGTTTACGGGATACATTATACCATTTTTATTTGTTACCGGCTACCGCCATTCCCATAGAACGAGTCATTATCCTGCCATTTATTTGTAAATAAATTGAGGGAGTTCGACGATTTCGCCAAGCTCCCCTAACCTAAAAGCTGGATTATGGTTTTTTGCTGTGTTCATGGCATTATCTAGCCAGGGCTGGCACTGAAAACATTTTACTTAAAAGCGTCATCCGCTTGCCCTTTAAACAACAGCTCCGGGGGTTTAATACTGACTTTTGTATCTGCGGGAACTGACTTGGTGATAAACACATTACTGCCGATGACAGCGCCGCTGCCGATTATGGTCTCGCCCCCGAATATGGAAGCACCGGAATATACTGTGACATTATCCTGAAGGGTTGGATGGCGTTTGACGCCGCGCAACGCCTGCCCCCCCCGGACTGACAAAGCCCCCAGGGTTACTCCCTGATAAATCTTTACATTATTGCCAATAGTGGTTGTTTCGCCGATAACCACCCCGGTGCCGTGATCAATAAAAAAGTAGCGGCCAATTTTCGCGCCGGCATGAATATCAATGCCGGTTATGCTATGGGCATACTCGGTCATAGTCCTCGGAATCAGTGGTACACCCAGGAGGTGAAGCTCATGCGCCAAGCGGTAAATACTCACGGCGAGAATTCCGGGGTAGGAGAATATTATCTCGCTCTTATCATCAGTGGCCGGATCACCGTCATAGGCAGCTTGTACGTCGGTAGCCAAAACTTCCCGAATTTCCGGTATTTTAGTGAAGAAGGCCTGAATAATCTCATTAGTTTTTTGCTCAATATCGAGAGTAACATCATTTTTTTTGATGGCCTGATGTTTTAAGGCATACCCGATCTGTTCATGCAGTATCTCGTAAATATTGATGAGCAAGTCGCCGATATAGTATTCAAATGTTTCGGTCTTAAGGTTTTGTCTCCCCAAGAAACCCGGAAATATCAATCCCCTCAGCATCATAATAACTTCAATTATGACGCTTTTGTTGGGAAGGGCGTTGGCATCCAGGTGAATGGTGTCTTGGTGTTCACTGTAACTGGATGCAATCATATCGACAAGACTGGCGATTTGTTGGTGTGATTTTTTATTCATTAACTCACCCCACGAATTTTAATCTGATAATCAACAAACGAGAGCAACTGACTACCGCGATCTTTCCAGTACAGCAGCAGTCAAGCTTGCCTGAAAGAAATAAAGAGGCTAATAACATTTCACTTTGTTCTTAGCCCGCCTGCTTCTTATTATGATTATTACTTAAAAAATAGCACTCCCGGAAAATTATGTCAAGATATATAATTGCCGCAAAGGACTAATCCTGGCATCAGTCTTTCACAACAAGCACCGGGATTTTCGAATAAGTGACAACCTTTTGCGCAACACTGCCGATCACCAGGTTTTTGAATCCGCCTAATCCCCTGGTACCGGTAATAATCAGGTCGGCCTTATTATCATAGGCATATTTGACAATACTCTCCGCCGGATGACCACGCAGGATTTCGGTTTTAACATCTATGTATTGCTCTTTACCTTGCTGCCTGAGCTTTTCGAGCATTGGGCGGCAATGATTTTCGGCGTCGGTATAAAACTCGTCGACTTCACTGATGGTCGGACTGAATTCGGGCGGCTTCACCACTGTCACTGTCGTAACCTCAGCATCATACTTGGCTGCCAGGTCCAGTGCCCAGGCCAAGGCCTTTACGCTTTGCTTCGAACCGTCAACCGCCACTACGATTTTCTTAACATTCATACTTTCACCCCCGCACAAAATTAGTTATTCTCCGGCAATTCGCTGGTTTCTTCGTTCCACGGAGCAGGAAAGAAGTATTTCTGGGCGATAATCGTCGGTATAACAGCGCTCATTATTACCGCTGCCACCAACGCGCTATACTGATTAGCGTTGATATAATGGTGAGACAACCCATACAAGGAAGAAATCGTACCGAAAGTCAACCCGGTACTCATGAGCAGCGTCGTATAGATCCCGGTCCGTTTGCCATAATGGAAGACACGGGTCGCTGGCAATACACCGAGGAATTTAGCAGCGACTTTAACCAACAGAAAGATTACTATGCTTCCGGACATGGTATATAACGCAGTCCAGGAGATCAACGCCCCGGCTTTGATAAAATAGAACGGGGTAAAGGCCACGAAGATAATCGCCCGCATCTTGTGAAGGGTTTCTTTATATTTCATGAAAAATCCTGCCATGGCCAGCCCCAGAATATAGGCAGGAAGGACGGCCTCGCTCCCGCTGGCAAGGGCAACATAGGCCATTATCGCCAGTATTAGAAAGACAAACTTTATCTCCGGTTCACTCACCCGCCCGCCATACGCCGCAAAGATCCGGGAGGCCAACGGACTGGCAATGGCGACCACTACGGCCAGAATAAGTACAAACCACACCAGCTTTAGCGAAAACCCGGAGAAAAGAACTCCCAGGGCAATAACCGTACCCAGATCAGTAATAAAGCAGGCGGCCAGAATTGTCTGCCCCAACTTGCTGGCTGACAGTCCACTTTCCACCATTACCGCATATACCACCGCAACCGAAGTCGTGGAGAGCGCTATGCCGGCGATCTTGGAGGCGTTGACATCCCAGCCGAAGCCATAATAGGCAAAGGCCATTCCTCCCAGGAAGGGCAGAAAAAACGATAAAAAGCCGATCGTCAGACTTTCTGTTAAATTTTCCTTCAGGCTCTCTGGGTTAATCTCGGCTCCCGCCAGAAAAGTAAGGATAACCGCCCCGAACCCGGCGAGAAAATTCACCCAGGGAGTGATCTCGATATGCATAACATTGCCGCCGAAGACCCCGACTAATATCTCAATCAAGGCCACGGAAATCCCCAGCCTGATAGATAGCATACTAGCGACCAGGGCCAGGAATATCCACTGTGCGGCGATAAAATAATTTTGCTCCATATATTTACCATTCCCTTCGCTGATTTACCATTCCCTGCAGGGAAATAAAAATACCCCTACCAAATCTGATAGGAGTCATTACCACGTTACGTGGAGTTAAGGCGAACTCCATCGCCTTCAAACCGAAATTATGTTCAGATTATACCAACAAATGGCTGGTGCTGTCAACTTGTTCAAGCCAAGACAAGTCATAAAAGTTCAAGCCCCGCCAGCCGGTTTAGTTCGGCGGACGGGGCTTGCTGTTTTTTGGGGGGCTATTTACTAAGCAAATTCAAGATTTGATCTGCTAGCGCTAAAGGAAGCTGACTGTCGGCTTTCTGCCACATCGTCTGATCGGTGGTTACTGCTTTATTAAGACGGGAGAATGCGTCGGCTCTCACTTCTTTTATTGTGGCGATTTCGGGAGTAAAGTCCTTATTGCCAGCGGCAACTTTAGTCCTGATGCTGTCCAGGGTATCGTACAGGTCATAATATTTCTGAACTCTTCCCTTTGCCCAGAACAGGTTTGCCTTCCAGGTATCGATATTAAGAGGTTCTTTGAAGCTTTCCTCAAAGGTCTTCTTCTCCATGAACTCTGAATAGTAAACATACAGCATTGCACTAGAAAGGTCATCGAGCATTTTCTGGCCATCGCCGGCACTCAGGCTGGCAATTGCGCTGTCAAAGGCACTGACTTCCTTGATATAATACGGCGCTAAATAGGTGTCGGCTCCCTGATCCAGATATTGCGTCCCCATAATGGCTGTGGTGGCCGTATTTCTTAAAGCGTTGTTATAAGCCACAATCAAGGGGTCCACTGCTTTCAGGTCTTTTCCTGCTGCAGCAGCCTGCTGGTACAGGGTGGAAATCCGCACCTGCTTAGCCCACAGATCCTGGGCGTTTTTCTGGTACCCTTGAGCGGCCGGAATCAAACCGCTATTCGGCAGCAATTGTTGCAGAGCATCGGCTTTAACCGCTTCGACATATTTACCCGGGGTTACCGACAAGTTGTAGGGGTTAACCGGCAGCTTGTCAAGGCGCATCACCATAGTAGAATAAATCTTCATACAATCCTGGTATTTACCAAAATCGGCGCGTTTCTCGGTGTCAAATTGCGAATGATAGTATTTTGTGTCCACTGCTTCATACAAGTAATCAGTTGTAGCGCCAGGGATTCCATAATAGGAGAAGCAGTAGCTGTCATCCCAGCTTGTCATAAAGTTCCAAACCGCGATGCCTGGCGTGCTGTAGGCGGTCTGATTGATGCCTTGTGTCATATTCTGTAGATAAGTGTAGAGGGTGTCTGAGGAACGCACTTTTAGATCGTCAACCTCTTTGGCCGCCATCAGTTCGAGGTTGATATCGCCTACTACTTTGCCGCCCATTTTATCGACTTTATTGGTAATATAGTACCAGGAACCGATCAACCAAGTGTAATATGTATCAAGCGACCCTGCTTCCTCGGCATCGGTGGCCACAAAAAGGATGGTGCGGTCAGGTTTATAATTGCTGTCCACCATCGCCTTGGCCAAGGTAAATAGCATTCCCATTCCTAACGAGTCATCCTGGAAGCCATAGAAATTTGCATCCTTATGCGCGCTCATGATGACATATTCATTGGGGTGTTTGCTGCCCTTAATGGTGGCGATGACATTAGCTCCGGTGGCATTCGGATAATTCTGGACATCGCTGGTTAGTTTCGCCCTGACCGGGCCTTTCTCCAGCATGGCCTGCAGTTTTTTGCCATAATTGATCGGAGTATTCATAACAGGAATAGTGGGGGTATCCGAGCCGGACAACGCCGGTTGGTAAAAGGCCTCGCCACTGGCATCCTGGGCATAATAATTGGCATTGTAGTATATAACGGCTATGGCGCCATGTAGCTGGCACTGGTAAGCCAGTTCATTGAACCAGGGGAAACAATCCAGATCCCCTGACGCCACGGCAATTTTCCCGGTAAGATCGACCCCAGCCAAATCTTTTTTGGTTCCCTGATTGACCCAGACAAGGTCGCCGGTCAGGCCTGCCGCAGTGGTCGGAACAGTACCGGTTAACGGCAGTACCGGAATTTCAAGGTTGCCATTATCTATCAGTTTTAAGGAGGCATCCCTGAAATCCATTCCTAAGACAGGGAATTTATCATATTCAGGGTTCAGGCCTATTTCTTTGAACTTTTTATAGACATATTCGGAAGCTTCCTGCCCTTTAGGTGTTCCTGCCAGGCGGTAACCCCAGCCGCGCGTGCTGCTGCCGATCGTGCCTAATTCCTTGGCGATATTCCAGCCGTATCTGGCATCTATTGTGTTTAATACGTCTTTTTCGCCTGCGACTGGCTGGCGATAATAGTTGTTAGCTATTTTATCGGTTTCTGAGTATGTGACCACAACTTCGCGTTTATCGTTGTCCCACTCAACATCTGACCCGAAGTGTTCAAGAATCAGCCTGACAGGAGCAATTACCTGCCCTTGATCCCAGGTCGAAGCAGCCGGCATTGAAACTTCCTGCCCATTTACAATTGCTTTATTAGTGCCTACTTTCAGGATAAAGCTTTTATCGGCTCCAAGCAGAACCTGTTTATTAGCGGCATCCCACTCCACTTGAACCCCTATGCCATCCAAACTTGCGCGAACGGGTGCAAACACTTGCCCATCGACAAGCTTTGCCGGAACCTCTCGTGATACTTGCTGTCCATTAATTTCGGAAGATAGACTAATTTTAACAGAATCATAAGCAAATGCAGTTCCCACTGATGCTCCCATCAATAGTAAACCGACTGCAAGTATTAAAGCCTTTTTCATCAATTAAATCCCCCCGCAATCCAGTATTAGTTGCTATTAGTTCGATATATTCTTAGAATCCGGCAAGGCTCTGTCCATACCGCCATATATTTTCTTGAAGATAAAGTAGGCAACAGGTCCAGAGGCGGCACCAATTAAGCCACCGATTATATAATCGGTGCCATTGGTAAATAAGGCGATAACCGCAATGATAATCGCCGGTATACACATGATAGAAAGGCCTATCGTTCCCACGGGAATCCTAAATGGACGGGGCATGTCAGGTTCTTTCACCCGGAGAACAATGGCAGAAATTAGTATCATAATGTACGAAAACATAAGCAGAAAGACGTCGATGACTATCAAGCCACTAAAAGAATTCAAAATAAGCACGCAGTCTAATACAGCCATGATTATGATCGAGATATATGGTGTTCCATACTTCTTGTGCAGTGTCTTGAAAAATTTCGGCATAAGATTATCCTCTGCCATGACATAAGGAGTACGGCTGGCCGAAGCAAGATAATCACTGAAAAGCGCACAGTTCGACGAAATAGCGCCAGCAAGCATAGCCACCCCTAAAATAGAACCGCCGACCATTTTCCCCGCCTGGACAAAGGAAATACCGTCCGATACCGCCCAGTTTGTCCATTGGCCTATGGCCCCTAACCCCGCGATCGTCGGTAAAACATACGCTAAAATCATGGCAACCAGGGCCATAAGCATCCCCTTAGGAATCAGTTTATCCGCGCCTTCAATCTCTCCGGCCATTGTTCCAACCGACTCGTAGCCTGCATACATCCACATAGAAATTGCCAGACCCAGACCAATGCTTTGGGATATAGTCTGCCCGTCGGGAACAAGAGGACTAAAGGGGTTATAGGGCATATGAGACAGTCCGATTGCTGTAAAAGCGATGAAAGGGATTAAGACAATGATCGATAAAACAACGGAAACCCAACCCACCACCTCAATACCTGCAATGTTAACATAGGTAAATATGCAGATGATAATAAACCCCAGCAGCCAGGTAGTGAAGGTATTCAGATTAAGAAATGTTGAAATATAACCAACTGTCAGGACAACATAAACTGAGGAATCTACATATAGTGAAAGGGTTCGCCACCAACCAGCCTGAAATCCCCAAAATTCCCCTAGTGCTCGCTGGCACCACTTATAAAATCCACCTTCCACTGGCATTGCCGAACCGAGTTCCGCGCAGACCAACCCGATCGGGTTACCCCAAAGGAATGGCAGAATGAGTAATATGAGAATTGTCATACCAGGTCCCGAGGCAGGAATTATATCCTCAATTCCAAAAGCACCACCACAACTCGTGGCAAAGATGATGAAGAAAACAGTCGTAAGCTTCATTGGCACTTTTTTGATTTGCTGCCCTTCCAAAATAATCCCTCCTATTATTCTTTTTTTATTGCTTTTCCCAATGCATCGCAGGTCAATTCCTCTTACACGTAATTGGGGCTACTGTAATGTTCACCTTCTTCCTCAACGCATTTTAACAATCGCCCATGCAGAAAATTGATTAACGCAGCTGACTTCCCGCTCTCCCCTGGTAAATACTCTTTATTCCTCACTCTCCTCCAGCTTTGCTTTTGCCTCTTCCAGTACCTCATTTATCTCTTTTTCCGTATTTAGTGAAAGCGGGTGTTTAATTTCGCTGGCCAGTATTTCTTCCACTTTTTGCCTAGCATTTTGCAACATGTTCGGTTTACCTAGGTCAAGCCATTCGTCATATGAATTTCTTTCCAGCAGCTCAGGCACATAAAATTCATCGCTTCTGAACGCTTTCCTGGTGTTCTTTTGCTTCAGGAAGTGGCCGCCAGGCCCAACTGCCTTGATATCTTCAAAATATTTTTTTCCCGGTGATATATCCACGCCATCCTTGATTCTCTTACACAGATGCATGATTTCATGATCTATCAGAATTTGTTCCAGGGAAAGAGTCATACTGGTTTCAATAAGCCCTATTCCCTGAACGGCGTCAACACCGCCCAGAACAAGCGGCAGGGTTGTAATTACTTTTTCAATTACCGCCTGCATTCCCAGTTCTTTAGCATCAGTCAGGCAGCCTGCCGACATATTCGGCAAATTATAAAATCTTGCCATATCTCCCGCAGCGCCTGTCAGCAGCCCCATTTCCGCAGCGCCCTCCAGGAAATTTCCATTCCTGGGATTGACAACCCCCTGGGCATTGCCAAAAATAATGGGAGTTCCCGGATTGGCAAGCTGAAAAACGACAAGTGCAGACAAGCCTTCCGCATTACCCAATGCCAGTGAAGAATAAAGACTGGCCGGACCTGTTGTTCCGCAGCCAGGCATCGGATATACCACTATAGGCACTTCATAGTTGGTTAATTCCAGATTCGCGTCCAAAAACTCACCATCATGACAGAGGGGGGCAATCGTACAATAGATAACCGAATAAATTTTTCTTCTTTTTACCTCTTCTTCACTGCCAAGGATTGCTTTTAAGACCCCAATCAAATACGGCAGTTCCGCCAAAGTTTTTACTTCATCCTGAACATGCTTGCTACACACCTTCATGGCAGCTGTAGCGGCAATAAGACTTCTTGATTCCCGGGGAAGATCGCCACCCGATACCGGCGGCCAATAGATGGTTGCCAAATCAATTTCCTCAAAAACCTTGGCGGCATCTATGTTGTCTTTCAGCAGAGAGCCTCTTTTTTTGCCTGTTTCAAAATCAAGGGCAAACGCTCCGCAACCATCCAAAGTACAAGCCGAATAACTTGACGGCATCTTAAAGTCATATTCCGGGTTTCTCGCACCAAGAACAACGGATTGGGGGGCTGTTTCCAGCGCCTTCTTCACCATTGCTTCAGATATGTAGGCTATTTGCTTATCCCAATCAATTCTGGCGCCACCTTTTTCCAGTAAAGCTAGGGCCTTTTCACTGGGAAATTTTACGCCGACCTCTTCCAGGATTTTAATACTGTCGTTATGAATGATTTGCCTTTCCTCTTGACTTAGAAAACTATTGGTTAACTTCATTTTTTATCCCCCCTAAATTCAAAATAAGAAAACCCGGCTGGCTATACCAATAACTCCGCTGCAAGCTTTACGGCCTCAACCGCATCGGCAGCATACCCGTCAGCGCCGATTTTTTCAGCCCACTCCAGACTCACAGGAGCTCCGCCAACGATTATCTTTACTTTATCGCGGTAGCCTTCCTTGACCAGCAGGTTGATAATATTCCTTTGTTCTTCCATTGTTGTTGTCAGCAATGCCGATAAGCCAAGAATGTCAGGTTTTAATTCTTTGACTGCTTTTACTACTTCCTCATTTTTAACATTAGTGCCTAAATCATGGATTTCAAATCCCGAAGCGCTCATCATTGAAACGACAATCGTCTTACCGATCTCATGAATATCTCCCTGTACCGTTAGAATGACCACTTTCCCTTTTGACCTCATGCCTCCGGCCAATTTTTTCAGCTGGGGATTTAATATATCCAAAGCCGCTTTCATCGCATCAGCCGCGCATACCAGCTCCGGCAGATAAAGCTTCCCTTGGCCGAACAATTCGCCTACCTCTTGAATGCCTTTTATAAATCCCTCGTCCATCGCTTTAAGCAAATCAACCTTGTCTGCCAGCGCCTTTAGCGCAAGCTCTTTGGCATCATCCTCTTCGCCCTCTACTATTGCTGTTCTCATCTTGTCAAACAACTCTTCCATTCTCTGTATTCCTCCCTATTTTTTAGATAAGTGCATCTTACAAATTTTACGCTGATTTCATTGTATCGTTTCTCATGTTGCTATTTAATCATCATTATTGCTGTCTTGCGTTGCTATATTTGCTATAATTACTTATAGATCAGAAATTTCATCAGTAACCCGTCTCGTGGTAAAGAGGTGACAAAATGTTCAAAGAAAAAATACGCTTCAATCTCAATTTCCATGCCAAAGCCTTCATTAATGCTGTTGAGGATTATCCATTCCATATGCACCCTAATGTAATGGAAGTTATCTGTATCCTGGAAGGCTCTGTCAGCATCTCCGACTCAAGTCTTTCCTACCGACTCTCAGCAGGAGATGTGTATATATTTAATCCCAACGACCCTCACCGCATCAGTAATATCAGCGATCATAATATCGTTCTGTTTCTATACATTGATATCAACTACTATAAGGATATTTTTGATCACCTGGAAAAAATGTATTTTATCTGCGATTCAAATCGTAAAGACCCTCAACTTGAAGATGAACTGACCTATATAAGATATTTAATGGCCCGAATTCTTTATAACTATGAGGCCAATAGACCCAACGAACAACAAATCGCCGAGAACACTAAGATGCTTTTAGGGATTTTCATTGATAATTTACAATTTTATATATACAAACGAGATGAATTTAATAACCTTGAAATAACAAAAATAAAAGGGGCATTGCCCCAAAATCCTCAACTCACAAGAATTTATCATATCATTGACTATATCTACGACCACTTCCGCGAAAAGCTGCAGTTAAAAGATATCGCGAGCCGAGAGTACCTTAATGCCTACTATTTATCACATTTTATCAAACAGGCTTGCGGTCTTACTTTTCACGAGTTGCTTTCCTTGGCAAGATGCGAGGAAGCTGAAAAACAGCTTGGTGCCACGAACACATCAATTGACGCAATTGCCGCAGACATTGGATTTTCGAGCCGCAAGCATCTTGGCAGCCAATTTAAAAAATGGTATCGGATGCTGCCTTCGGAATATCGCAGAAAAAGGCGACTGGAAGAAAAAGAAAATAATATCGGCACCAAATATCAGTCTTTTGACCGGGCAAATGCTTACGCCATTATAAAATCATACCTCAGTCAAGGCAATTCAGAGGAGCTTTTTGAGGACAATACACTGCGAAATCATCTCAACCTTTTGAGTGCTTCCTGGAAGCTATACGAGAACTTAAGGAAGGACCGAACGCCAGCTGAAATTTTTGAGTTGTTTGCTTTAGATTCCCTGGTTCCTGTTGGAGACTATAAATCTTTCGTTGAAGATCATGTCCATTATCTGAAAAAAGAACCCGGCCAACAGCCTGATGACAAAAGAGAACCGCACTGATAAAGTGCAGTTCTCTTTTATTGTTGATCAAAGCTATAGTAAGTGGGTCAAAATGATTGCTTGATCATCTTTTCCGTGTTGAGGATATTGGGGGTTAATCGTTCGAAAAACAGAATAAATTTTCCCACTAAGTCTGGGTCAAATTGGGTACCCGCACATCTCTTTATTTCCTCCACCGCAACACTGCTATGTAATGCTTTACGATAAGGCCGATCACTAGTCATGGCGTCAAACGCATCTATTATCGCAAGCAACCGGCATTCGAAGGGAATTTCCTCCCCGGCTAGTTCGCGCGGGTAGCCTTTACCATTCCACCATTCTTGATGTTTCATTATCAAATCAGCGATTGGTGATAAATCAGGAGCAACCTTAGCAATTCGATAACCGATTTCACAGTGCTGGCGCATGACTGCCCACTCGTCTTCATTCAATTTGCCAGGCTTAAAAAGGATATTATCAGGTATCCCTACTTTTCCGATATCATGAAAACGCGCAAACAGTCTAAGATCCGCAATGCTTGTTTCCGATAGACCTATATCAGTCGCGAAGGATGCCGCTAAATCCTGAAGCCGCTCTCCATGTCCCTGAGTTTGAAAGTCCCTAACTTCGAGGGCCTTCATCAAGGCCTGAACTATGGCACTACGGGTGCTTTTCTGCCTATGAAGCTTTTCGCGATACATTTTGTTATCTGCTTCTCTAAATAATGCTTTCAGATCGACCGTGGCATTCTTGCTTATTGCAAAACCCATAGATAAACTAATTGGAATAGTAGGATTTTCAATGTTATATCGATTAATTCTTTCACGAATCTCACTACAACCAGCTTTGAATAAACGCTCTGAATTGGAAAAAATAAGAACCGCAAACTCGTCTCCGCCAATTCGAGCCGATACGTCCCATGGTCTAAAGGAGTCTCTGACGATTTTCGCTACCGACTGTAACGCCATATCGCCGACATTGTGACCTAACGTGTCATTCATAATTTTCAAACCATCAACATCGCAAATGAGCAAACCGGCAAAGCCAACACGTATTCCTTCGAAACGTTTCATTTCTTCCTCGAAAAAGGTTCGATTATACATTCCTGTCAAAGAGTCGTGCCGACTCAGTCGTTCTAACTGTTCAGCCAGCGTTTTTCGTTCGGTAATATCCCGCGTAACAGATAAAATACAAACCTCGCCATTGATATTAATCGCCCGGGCCGACATTAGCCCATATAGCAAACTACCATCCTTGCGCCTAAACCAAGCCTCCAGGTTGGCAACTTCTCCCCTGCGCTTCATCCCATCTACAAGAAGGAATCTGTCCTGTTGATCCCCCCAAATACTCAGCTCCACTGAAGTCTTACCCAAGACATCTTCTGAAGCATATCCCATGATTTTGGTAAAGCCTTCGTTAATTTCTAGATACATTCCATCTGACAAGCGATTAATATTGATGGCGTCGGGGCTCATGTAAAATGCCGTTGAGAATTTTTCCGCTGACAGCCGTATATCATTCATACGTCTACGCTCAGTGACATAGCGGCTTGTCCCAACCGATCCGCTTATTTCATCTTTTACATGGTCAGGGATGGTGGCGAAAATCTTAGAACTCATAATGCCTGAATGAATTGTTTTTTTGCATTCATTGCTGCTAAACATAAATTTCACCTCTGATTGTCAATTGAGTTGCGTAAAAGCGTCAGATCATTCAGGACAGGACCATTCGTGTCATGAGGGAATCGTACCGGGCGATGCCGAACGCCCCAGCTAGGTACGACTGGGACGTTCCAATTTCAGTTTTCACTTTGTATCTGATCAATAGGTCTTGGCTAACAGGATCCTTTAACCCAGACATATTCATAATCAATAATCCTGATAATAAAATTATAATTATTTCAAATATTTTTTTGTTAGCTTCTTGTTAATTAGCAATTAATTTTTTTACTAATGCCCATAATCCGTGTTTACGACATAGCTGAAGTATTAACATTCTGTTAATCATTGTAAATTATCGTCACTATCTGTTGACGTCTGAAAGATGAAATATTATAGTACAGTTGAGAATAGAAAATCATATATGGGCAAACTTGTCGAAAGGCAAGGACGCAAAGCCTTGGGTCTAAAGACAGTATGTCAACGATTGCCAGGTTGCCGTTTTTAGATTTTTTTAAAATGTATACGGGCCAGGCGAAAGCGTGGTTTTTTATATTGCGATACGCCTGTTAGATTAGGCGTGGGATAAGCATATCGACTAATCGACCGGGAGGAGGATATGTATGCTAAAGGCCCATATTAACCGCTGGCAATTAATCCGTCACTGGCCAGAGTTAGAACCCCTATTCCACAGCCGCAGCTGTATTAGTCAGAGCTGTATGCCCCCTAGCTATCCTAGCTCGTTTTGTAGCCGTGGCCCAGAGACCGAACAAGCAGCATTACCTAATGAGGAGATAGTGAAATTAGCTGAATTGGTAAAATTGGATGAATTGATGTATTTAGATAAGCTAGTGAATTTAGACGAGTTGGTGCAATTAATAGATAATATCGTTACCCGCTTGGAAAGGCAACGGTAGATTTGAGACCGGGTCCCCAGCGCCATCAGGGAAGCGGTTGCCATGCGACTTCTCCTTTTCTGCTGTCAAGACTTGTTCGAGTGACGTTTCGCATTGCAGACGAAAAAGCCGGCAAATAACGCCGGCTTTTCTTTACCTGAACACTATTTTAACAGCGATATTGGGAGAATCATTGATGGTGGTGATTCTTTTATCTTTTTTGTTAGCGAAGAGACAATACTAAATCTATCTGACCAAACGATGTACCAATCGGGATTCGATAAACATGACTTGGTAACGCTTTGCTTTTTTGAACACTTTGCGGCTCTAGCTCAACATCCAGACCGACTTGTGATAATGTTCCACTAAAAATGCCATTATGAACATTAAAGAATTCTCCGGCACTATCAAGCGCCAATTCATCCGCCTCCGTTAGACTTTCGCCGCTAAAGCGGCTGGCTAATTTAATTAATACAGCTTCTTTCAATGCCAGCCCGGCGCTTATGTTTAATGCACCGGAAAGCTCCTGCGTCACCAGCCAGTCTTCCTCCGGGACGCACTGCTCGGACGGAAAGATGACCATTGGCTGCTCATTTAAAAATCGCATTATATTTCTCAGCAATAAACCCACGTAAACATAGTAGTATTCAGCATGCTGACCCGCCGCGGAAAAGTCCAGTATTTCTCTGATAATTCGCTCCTCATTGCCATTGTCCAGGGAAGCCCACTCTTCCAGGGTGATGTCATTTCCCTGCAGATACTCCTGCAAAGTCGTTGCCAACTCCATCAGTGTTAGGTATCCTTTGTCAGCCACAGCTTGCATAAATGTCAGATTTTCCTTACCTTGGAAATTCAATAATTCTTCAAGTTGGTCGACAGTCAGATAGCCCCTGTCCACAGCCAGCGCGCCAAACTGCTTATCATGCGTGCGTTGCAACATATGAATTTCTTCCACTTGCGCGACAGTCATAATCCTGGCGTTAATCGCCAATATACCTAACTTTACCCTGACTGAACGCTCATGCTCCAAGGCAGCAAACATTTGAGAGGGAGTAAGCTTCCCCCTGTTTAGCAAATAATGGGCGAAATATTGATTCAACATACTCTCTCTCCTTCTTATAATTACAGCTTGTTGGGGGTCAATTGTGTAGGTTACTTCCATTATCTCACCGCAGCGCCAGAAAAATTTCAGGCCGTTGTCGCATCTTCTGTCTCCAGCGGCGACGAAATTCCCAGCACCAAGTTAATCACCAATATCAGATTATCACCCGTTATCGGCTTCAAGATATAGTTTTTGGCTCCGCTTTCGATAGCATCAAACACCATGCGTTTTTGGCCGAGTGCACTAACGATGATAATTTTCGCGTCCGGGTAAGACTTCATCAGCTGCTTGGTCACCGCAATCCCATTCATCCCTGGCATGGTAATATCGAGTGTCACCAAATCAGGGCGGTGGATATCATATGCGAAAATTGCCTTTTCTCCATCGGCACAGTCTGCCACAACCGTGTGACCTGCTTTTTCCAGAATAGTTCGTATACTCTTGCGCATCATGAATGAATCATCGACAACCAATATCCTAGCCATTTCCTTCATCCCTTTCTAAGTACAATTTAGTATATTAAACTCAGTTTCAGCCATCCCGCTTGGGTTTCCAGCATCCATGTCGAAATCTCGGCCTGCGGGTACTTCGCCGAGGCGTCCTCCGCCAAAATAGTAACCAGGGCCTCGGCTTTGATGGCTTCAGCTTCGTCAGGTTTAGCCTGAGCAAGAGCATCGCTGAATATCTCGCCAGCAAATTGAGACAGGATGGTTTCCAGCCACTTGTCCGCCTGGAAGTCCTTGTCTTGGCCCACTTGACGAGTAGAAACAAGTAGCTTCACCACCGACTCGTCAGCACTGAGCGCCATCTTGCCGCAAAGCTTCCCTTTTACATCGACAAACGTGGTAACTTTGAGCAGAGGAAGTTTGCCACTGGGAACACTCTCACAATAGACCCATTCTTTCATTTTGAGGTCTACCAGCCTGGTCAGGCAACGTTTCGTGGCTGCTAGCAATGGTTTCGCCATCTGCGTCAGAGTATCCGGTTCACTCTCTTTCCTATCGAACTGCGGCAGGAAAAAATGGAATTCAGTGCCGTGACCGGGCGTTGTATACACCTGAACTGACCCGCCAAGTTTTTCCGTTTCAGCCCGTACCGCCGACAGTCCAACCCCGCGCCCAGACAACTGACTCACTTCTTCTGTCCCGGAGAACCCATCAGTAAAGATTAATTGGATAGCTTCTTCAGCTGATAGCGCCATGGCGGCATTTCTGTCGGAAATCCCTTTTTTTACGGCAATCTCGCGAATACGCGCCGGGTCGATCCCCCGTCCATCATCGGTGATAACCACTATTAATCCATTTGCCTGCTCACGGATAGTGCAGGTAAGAACGCCATACTCTTCCTTGCCTGCTTCAAGCCGCTCATCAGGAGTTTCCACGCCATGAGCTATGGCATTGCGGAATACATGCCCCAGTGCTTTGGCGAATTCGTAATATTTCAGGGGATCAACTGGCGTTTCGCCACCATCGATAACAAAAGGGTCAATCAGTCGTTCATATTTTTCAGCCAATGTCAGCACGTATTCCGGGTAAGTATTTAGCAATTCCTTAAATGGCTTGTAGCGCAGGCGACGCAGATCCGGTAGCAATAACCGGCATTCCGCTGGAGTGAGGATGTTCTGAATTTTTTCTTCTATATCTAGTAGCCGTGCACCGTCAACAACCAAAGTATCTCCCTGCAAAAAGAAAGATTCGCCCAGAATGTCTTTCAATATTGTCATATCCTTGTCCAACCAATTCAACATCTTTTCAGGTGTATAGGCGTCAAATCTCTCCGTCAGTTCATTTCGATTCAGGCTAGTCACCCCTGTGGCGCGGATACTGGCCAGGAGCTCTTCCAGGTCGTGCAATTCCTGCACCATGTTGCGCATACCGAGCTGGCCGAAGGTTCCTTTATAGGTGTGCACAATGCGGAATATTACGTCAAGTTTATCACCCGAAAGACTTTCAATCTCTGCCACTCCGGGAAAATCGTCCTGACAAAAGGCAGCGTACTGCCGCACTGATGCGAAAAAATCTCCGGCATGAGTTACCACTCGCACCACCATCGCGAGAATGTTTTTTTCCTCCTCCACCCGCTCTTCCATCACCTTATGATTGGTCTGGTCGGTTAGAATAAGCATAATTTCCCGTCGGGCGAAAACGCCGGGACGGTTGATAAATTTATATACTACGCCAATGAACCTCTCATCAAGAACGAGTTCTTCCGGAAGGAGAGAAAAATAAGTATCTCGCAATAGCTCCTTTTCTTCTTCAAAAAGTTTATGGAACAGCGCCTCCAAAAACGTGCGCTGATCTTTATCCTCTGGGTAGAAAAGAGTGGTGACCGCCTCCCCAATAATATCCCGGCCGAAAATCGTTACACATTCGGCGCTATATTCACCTGCCACCCTTAAATCATCACCAAAAGAAAGAAATCCCTGCCCCGCATGATCAAGTAGATTGCGCAGTGAAGCAGTACGCTCCGCCACTTTCTGTTCAAGTTCCTGATTCCATATTTCCAATCGGTCATGGGACTGGCGGACTTCTTCGTACATCATTTCCAACGAGTCCAGCATGCTATTGATAGAGCTGGTTAGCGAGCCCAGTTCGTCCCGTGAATAGATATCGCCTCTAGCGCCAAGATTACCTTTTGCCGCCAAATCCATCAACGTATTCAACTGATATATCCCTTTGCGCACCGACATGTCAAATGCCAGGAAAAGACAGCAGACCAAGAAAAGAACGCCGACCGTGAACCCTGTGACCATGTTCCTGTCGCGAGTGTAGTGAGACATTCTTAGATCCAGCAGCTGACCGATGGCCGCTAGTTCCCGGCCGTATAGTGAGGCAACCCTCTTGATCGCCTGATCTCCATCGCTTTCCAGTAGTTGCTGTGGAATTGGTTGCCCTTGCGGGCCGACCACCTTTTGTTCAAAATTCCAGATGAAAATAGTAACAGGGTCATTTGCCGGATCATTCAGATCATCCAACTGACCCTTAACTACTTTATTGTGCCGCATGACAGTCTGCATGTTTCGATTGAGCTGATCCTGGGTAGAACGGACAATTCCGGCCACATAAAGCAGCCGTTCTTTATCATCAGCCGCGAGAATATTCCCTTCGGGCACGGTTCTGCCGAATGCCCGGGCCTGAGAGATGTTGTCCATCAGGACTGGCAGTTTGTGCAAAACAGAATCAATGAGATCAGAAGTATCAAGATCGTTATCCACCGCCAGGTTGGAGGAATTGCCTACCTGCTGAATAAAATCAATTATGTCGCCAATCCAGCGACTGTGGAGAATAAAGGCTACCTGGGCCCGGGCAGGCTCAAATTGCAAAGCATCCTGTTTGCGAGTATCCCATTCCCGGTGCAACACTTCTAGCTTCCAGTGGGTATCCCAGCTTGGGCCGCCCAGTTGCTTGTCAGCTTTATCCACTGCTGCCAGAGAGGCATCCACTCTGCCTTGCTGGGCCAACAGCTCCGATCGCAGCGAGTGATTGCCCAGAGAATAGGCGTACTGAAGATTTCGGTACACTTGCGCTTCATCCAGCAATGTGACCAAGGTCTGGCAGTATGTAACCCCCAGTCGTTCCTCGGCGATAGAATCGATATTCTTGTTTAGCTCTGAGACCAGCATAAAAATCAGCACTGCTGCCTGGATAACGATCAGCAGGCCAATAAGGAAAAACTTTTGGGCATATGGCAGCCTGTTAATCAAACGAACGGCCGGTTCCAACAAGTAACGCATTTTTTCACCTACTCAAAATCCTTGCACGCGGGCCTTGTAAGACTGCTATCAGGCCACTTACAGAAAAACCGGCTATTTGACAGAGTAAAATTGATAACCGTTTTTACCAGAGGCTTTCACTGAATACATGGCGCTATCAGCATGCTTTACCAGCGTTTCCGCATCATCTCCATCATCAGGAAAGATACTAATCCCGATGCTGGCAGTAATGAATGCCTTTTTATCCTCCAAGTTAAATTCGACCGAAAACAAACTGAGGATATTTCGGGCTATCATTTCGGCGTTATTCTTCGAATTTATGTCAGGGAGAATAATTGTATATTCATCGCCGCCCAGACGACAGACGGTATCAGCTTCTCGCACAGCCGTATTCAAGCGCGCAGCAACTCTTTTGAGCAATAAATCACCGCTGGGATGTCCCATCGAATCATTCACAGCCTTGAAACCATCCAAATCTAAAAACAGCAAAGCAACGAGTTGGCCATTCCTGCCAGCCTGAACCAAGGACTGCCTGAACCGGTCATAAAACAAAGTCCGATTGCAGAGCCCTGTCAAAGGATCGTATAAAGCGTTGCGTTTGGCATACTCCTCTGACTGCTTGGCAGATTCATAGTCAACTTCAAGCTCTTTGACCAAGTTTTGCAACCAGCGCACACGCCGATACTGACCAGTAATATCGCTGATTTGGATCAACGCGAAAACTTCGCCGTCTTGGTAAAATGCCTCAATCTGCATATTTTGCCGGCCTTTTTCTGTGCTGTCACCCGCTTCTTGGGGATAAACAAATGCGGTATGTAACATGCCCGAGCAAAATCGATTTTCGCCATTGATGATAGCGTTGTCCAGCATATCTTTGATGCTATGCTTTTGAAAACATGGGCAGATCTCACCAAGCGGCCTGTTAACTGCTTCAGCCTTGATGACTCCGCTTGCCCGTTCCAGCCAACTATTCCAGACTATTACCCTGTAGCTATTGTCAACAACCAAGACCCCCAAATTCAGATGATCCAAAATGAGGCTAAAAAGCTGATTCATGCAAATTCCCCACCAATCGATCAATCCGGCTGACTAATTGCGCCACCGAGTCCATGCTTAAGGCGATCAAAATGGCCCCTTCGAACTGGGTATCCGCTAAACCAAGCCGAGTTTCCAACACAAGTACGTACACTTGTTCTTGCAGCAATAGCCTTTGGTCCTGCTCGGAGACGAACAGCATTTCTATCTCAGGGAGCGAGTATATAATCTTGGATTCGAGAAAGTTCCCCAATCCACCGATAATGGCGTTCAAAATAACATTACTTATTTCCATTAAAACATCAAAATCGGTATCTAATAAACTCTTGTCGTTTATGTTTGCGTTGTCAGCATAGCTGCCCAGGCACAGGCCAACTAAAAGCTTGGCCTGCCGGGCCGGAAACAGTAAAAACGCCTTCCCTTTGAACTCGGCGCCAAACCTGATTGACGAAGAAATGATATGACCATTATCAACGGCGATTTGCGAAAAAATCGGTGTTTCCATATCCTGTATTGTTAGAAGGTCGAGATAGGGAACCGAAATCCCCACTTTCCGTCCAGTCATTTCGGATAGGAGGGCTGCGCTTCGACCAATCGCTATATTCACGATTTCGGTCAATCCGTCTTTTTGTATTTCACTAAGCATTAGTTAGTGCTCCTATCCTATGTAAGATGAATTCCCCGCTCTCGGTAGTCAGTGGCTTATTGATAAATGCCGCGATGCCGTACTGAACCAGTTCAAATTTGGTGACTTTCTGAATGTCAGCTGTTAAAACAAAAATTTGAACCTCGGCATTGATTTCCCGTATTTGTTTGATCATCTCCTGCCCGGTAATTTCGGGCATCAAGAGATCGGTAAATATTACATCCGGCTTTTCACGGACAAAAGCAGCATAACCTGTTCGGCCATTGCCAGCTAAAGCAATCTCGATACACGGAAAAGATTTCTCGATAAAAGTTTTTAGTGTTCGTTGCGCAAAACTTGAATCATCGACAATTAACGCTTTCAGTTAAATCCCCTCCGTTTTCTGTCGAAAGAACCACTACTTTCATCTATATTATACTTTTGTCCTGTTAACAGTTAGTTAACAAATGGTTATCTTTTTATTATGTTTTGCCCTCGTTACAATACAGAGTGATATTTTTTAAAAGCATAAAAAAAACCGCACCTTATAAAGTGCAGTTTTTTTGTATGTTTTGATTAATATTTATTGTGATGGTTAAACTCCGCTGCTTCCACCCAGTCATTGACATGATTCAACATATCAATGATGTTATCAATCACTTCCATATGCTTTTCCTCTTCATGCATAAGCGTTTCGCAAATTGCTTTCTGCTCTTGTAGATCTGAGGCTATTATTAGTTTTTTATAAAGCGCGACACTCTCTTTCTCCCTCAGCAGCGCCGCCCGGTATACATCAATTTGTTCGTCTTTCAATTTTGCCATCAGTTCTTTATTCTCGGGAGCTAAATCCTTATTATCAGCAGCAAAAACATTCTTTATTTTGCTTAATTTAGGATCGTCACCGTAGTTAAAGGTTTGGTTTTGCACCGACTTAATAATTTCAAAGTGCCGGTGCTCATCGTCAGCAAGACCCACCAGAACCGTTTTCAGATCTTCATATATTACTTTTTCAGCAAGCGCCCGATAATATGTTTCACCATCTGATTCCATCTTTAAGGCGAAATCAAAAATATCCATTAATAAGCCTCCTCATAGTTATGACCACATAATTATTACCTTAGACAGCGCTATATTTTATTCCTGCTACTGATATAAGAGTATCGTTTCTACCGCGCGCCAGCCAAATGCCTTATTGATAAAAAACTCTTTGGAATCGTTGTTCTTCAGTATGATTAGACTTAGCACACCGGTGTCGGTAATAGCTTTATACTTAAGCTAAAAGTTTTGAAAATACAATAACGGCCCGCATCAACGGACCATTTTCTATGAATATTATACCAATAATCCAATTGAATAACAAGTCTGTGAATCATTGGTAAATTCTGATATACTTCACTTGTTGTAATAACAAGAAAGGATGTTTTCCAAATGAAAATTGTAGCTATTAATGGTAGTCATCACGGCAGAACCGGCAACACTGAAATCATGGTCACCGCCTTTTTAAAGGGAGCTCAAGCGGCCGGGGCAAAAACCGTTAATATTTCTTTGGCGGAAAAGGAAATTAAGCATTGCCGGGCTTGTAAAGCCTGTTGGTTCAAGACCCCGGGCCAGTGCACGATTAATGATGATATGGCTGAGATACTGTCTCTTATGGAAGGAGCGGATGTTCGCCTCTTGGCCACGCCGCTATATGTTGATAATATCTCCGGTATGCTCAAAGTCTTCATGGACAGACTGATCCTGACGGCAAGCCCTTATTGGGAAAAAGACGAAAATGGAGAATGCCGTCATTTACCGGCAATTGTACCGCCTAAACTTATGATGATCGCCAATTGTGGTTATCCCGAAAGATCTCAGTTTCAAGTGATTTCGCACTGGATTAAAAGAGTGGCGCGGAACATGAACACAGACGTAATCGGGGAAATATACGCTTCCCAAGGCGCTCTTCTCAGCGCCCAAGTGCCGGAGATACAACTTATTATTTCCAATTATCTGCAAGTTTTAGAAACAGCCGGCCAAGAAATCGCCACCACCATGGGGTTGTCGGAAAAGACCAGGACATTGTTAGCGCAAAAGTTTATTCCTGATGAAATATACATTCAAGAAGTCAAACAATATGTAGATAGTATTTTGAAAAAATAGCTGGCAAACAAGGGGATAGGTTCTTTCGGCTTTTCATGCACGGTAGGGCTGGAGCTGCGCGCCAGCATTATATATATTTGCTGCCTTCGCGCACACTGAGCGGTTGCAGGGAAGAGTTTTCAATGAATATTTTTACCCATTCCTTGTTCGTCTTCGAATATTCCCGCAAAGCCCAGCCAATTGCCTTATTGATAAAAAACTCCTTGGAACCGTTGTTCTTCAGTATGATTAGACTTAGCACACCAGTGTCGGTACTAGCTTTATACTTAAGTTGAAACAAAATGGCGGTTCGCACCAGCCAGATATTGTCCGACTCGGCCCATGACAGCATCTGGCTTTTTACAAGCTCGGGATATCTTACGCACACTCCCCCTACTATATTCCCTGCAAGCACGTCCACCGTATCCCACCACGATTTAGTTGTAATCAATAGTTTCAGTTTATCGATATCCCCACCATGCAACAACCTTTGAAGCGCAAGCAAATAATCTATCGCCAGATATTGAAATTCCCTCTCAGGCAAGGCCCACAACTGAAAAACGAACTCCCAGTCAATGAACGCGGTCTTTTTGGCCTGGTTGATAAACCCGAGCTGAAGGCGCTCCCTTTCCGGCTTGAGTAGCCCTAAGAAAGAAAATTTATTTTTCATATATGCTGCCATTCCTGCGGCCCGGTCATTATTTCTGTTTTGATAGAAACTATCAATCACAGCTTGCTGCATAGCCACCATCCTTATAACGGCTTGCTGTTCATCCCCCTGTCGTTTAGTTGCCCCTGAGCTTGGGAGAGTCCAGCCAGAACCCCGAGATATATTTCTTTCCATTAACGTCACTGAAGACGGTTCGGACAATCACATCGCCCGGCTCTTGTGAGAATTTGGCTTTGTAGGTCACTACGGTAGCCTGATCTTTTTTCTCGGCGGATACGAACTGTTTGGTGCCGACAAGGTAATTGCCAATCTTGGCCTTAATCGCCGGTATAGTATTTCGATAGTTTGTCTCATCCAGACCGTGTTTCATCTGTTCGTCGAAGTCCTGGGAAAAATGGCTGTAGTTATCATCATTCATTGCCACCAGGATATTTTCGGTCATGGGGTCGGCAATTTTTTGCGGATCATCATCCGAAATAAGTCCGGACGCGCAGCCAGCCGTACTCAAAAGTAGGAGCAGCACAGTTATCAGGCAGGCATATTTACCTAGCTGCATTTTTTCCATAAGATTATTATTTTGCATTTCTAATCAGTCCTTCCAATTCCACCATTTGAGTTTTTCCTGATCAAGCACTTCAGTGGACGCATAATAAACCGCACAGCGAAAAACATACAAAACACATCTGTCGATAGGACGCCCCCATATCGCACATAGCTGTTCATACATTTTTTGCGGATCTTGGTCTTTTAACGAATCGATGGTTTGATATCCCAGATCAATTAAATCCTGGGCCATGCGTTTGCCGATTCCCGGTATGCGTTCCAATTCATGCTTGGGTTTCGCTTTTCTCATTAATCATCACCCAAATAATTATAGCACAAAATATGGGTTTCGCGTTGACTAATCAGTCATACTTTCGTCATCGCGTTAACATACTTTTGTCACATTTGCCGACTATACTTCTAAGTAGGGAACAAGAACATTAAGGGAGATGCTCATTGATGAAAAATATAGCAAAGAAGCTGGTCATTTACTCTATGGTCGCCATTATGCAATTCGGATTAGGCGCGACAATATCGGAAGCGTCGGCAAGACATGACGACAACCGCCAGCCCCAACAACGCTATGAAGATAACCAACGGGGACACAGAGACAACGGAAACGTTCGCCAAGATCAGCGCCGGGCAGAGGCTACCCGCCATGAACGGGAAATGCAACGCCGCGATCAGGAAAGCGAACGGGCCTGGCACGAACGCCAACGCTGCGAAAATGAACGCCACGACCAGCGGCTCAATGTGATCGAGACAGCAACACTTGTTTACCTGCTGTTAAACAGCTAGGATTTCATGCAAAAGGCCGGAGGATTTGCCTCCGGCCTTTTTTATGCTGTGACAGCAAAACTTAGGAACCATTGATCGACATTAACCGTCTGTTTTCTATAATACTCAACCCAGAATTCCTTGCAAGTACGCGGCGGTTATCGTGTTGTCCGCGAATTTAAATTTTTCTACTTGGCAGTTTGCGCTACCAAAAAAGTTATTGACAGTAATTCTTTCCCCGGTCGATTTGATGGTGCAGTCCAGATTTTCTCCGCCCATTCCGCCATGGCTAAATTCCACCGCTGCCTGCGCCAGACTTCCGAATGCCAGACCTTCGAATAATAGCGTGTCAGTACCGTGCCCTGCATAGTTGAAAATAAGATCATTACCATATCCCACGCCGAAAACATAAAGGTCATTGCCTACGCCGCCGATAAGAGTGTCATTGCTGGCGCTGCCGGATATAAGAGTGTCATTACCAGCCCCGCCAAAAAGCTGATTGGAACCCGCGCCGCCGGAAAGATAGTCATTGCCATCACCACCATCGAGCCAGTCGCTTCCTGCGCCACCCCAGAGCGAATCATTGCCAGCCGCGCCGTACAGGGTGTCGCTGTCGTCACCACCATCGAGACGGTCGTTGCCGATCCCACCGTCAAGGTAGTCGCTTCCTACATCACCATCGAGATAGTCGTTGCCGGCCTCGCCGTACAGCTTGTCGTCGCCAGCCACGCCAGCGAGCTCGTCATTGCCAGCCCCACCGAACAGAGTGTCGTTGGTAACGGTGTTTACGTTGCCTGAGATACTATTATTCAGGCTATTGCCGGTTACTTTGCTGCCATGGTTAATTTCTATAGCCTGAAGATTTTCCACATTGGCTGTCATGGTGTAGTTGTTAATAAAGAGATGGACTGTGTCAACGCCTTCATTAGCGTTTTCCACAACCTTATCTCCGGCTTCGATGACTAAGTATAGGTCGTTGTCCTTGCCGCCGCTAAGGGTGTTTTTGCCGTAGCCCCCACTTAGTGTGTCGTTGCCATTGCCGCCGAAAAGGGCATTGTTGCCGCCGCCCACATCTAGGAAGTCACTTCCGATGCCGCCGGACAACGTATCGTTGCCGTCGTTTCCGTACAGGACGTCGTTGCCTGTCCCGCCCTGGATGTTATTGTTTAGATTATTGCCGGTTGCGGTGACATCGCCATTATCTATAACCAGATTTTCCACATTCGCTGCCAGGTTATAACTGGTAAGAGATTGAAGATGGACCGTATCCTTGCCGCTTTTTGCGGTTGAGTCTTCTGTCACAATGTCAGTCGCGCTGTCGACGTAGTATATATCATCACCATCGCCGCCGATCATGGTATCGTTGCCAAAGCCGCCGTCCAGAGAATCGTTGCCGCCTCCGCCACTCAGCTGATCATTGCCACTCATGCCATAGAGATCATTGGCTAGGCTGTTGCCTGCAATGGTATCCTTGCCGCTGCTGCCGATTATTCTCTCAAATCCTTGGTAACCGATATCCAAGTTGATACTGATACCAGTTGTATTGAATAACATAGCGTCCAGAGTATCAAACCCTAAGCCGCCCTTTACATGGCTGGGATCGTCACTTGCGTCATAATAGATATGGTCGTCGCCATCCCCGCCGTCAATATAGTCGTTGCCTGACCCGCCGGAGAGTTCGTCGTTGCCTGACCCGCCGGACAGAGTGTCGTTGCCGATGCCGGCAAGGAAGTGGTCGTCGCCAGCCCCGCCGTCAATATAGTCGTTGCCGGCACCGCCGTCAAGAACGTCGTTGCCTGCCCCGCCGATAAGACTGTCGTTGCCTGCCCCGCCGGTAATATTATTTGCCAGATTATTGCCGGTTACTTTGCTGCTGTCGGCATATACATCAAGGTTCTCGACATTGGCGGTCATGGTGTAGTTGGCAATATAAAGCTCGACTAAGTCAGTGCCTTCATTGACATTTTCCACGACCTTGTCACCGGCGCCAAGAACATAGTATGTGTCGCTATCCTTGCCGCCGCTCAGGGTATTTTTGCCGTTAACGCCAGTGGTGTCATCGCCAAATAAAACATCGTTGCCTGCGCCACCGAAGAGTATGTCGTTGCCTGCTCCGCCGTAAAGTGCGTCATCGCCATCTCCGCCGTTGATATAGTCATTGCCGCCAAAACCAGCCAAAAAATCATTGCCGGCGCCACCGGAGAGTGTGTCATTACCGTCGTTACCGTTCATTTCATTGTCCAGATTATTGCCGGTGACGTTGGCTCCGGCTTTGTTTAATATCTCGATATTCTCCACATTGGCGGTTAGTGTATATTTCTTTATCGTATCGAGATAGACAGTGTCAGTGCCCTTATTGACTTCTTCCACGACTGTGTCGCCGGCACTATCGACGTAGTATACATCGTCCCCACCATAAGTGTCGTAAAATGTGTCATTGCCGCCGCCACCTTTATATGTGTCATTACCGCCCCAACCCCATATTATATTATCCAAACTATTGCCGGTGGCGCTGAAGGCACCCGGGTTCTCAACGTCGAGATTCTCCACATTGGCGTCCAGCGTGTAGCTGGAGATAGTGTATACCGAGGCCGTGTCTTGCCCTTCATCGGCAAATTCAATGACCCTGTCACCGGCTTTGTTGATGGTATAGGTATCATCGCCAAGGCCGCCATAAAGTGTATCGCTGCCGTAATTATCAGCCATCTGGTCATTACCGATTGTTCCATAATAAGATGCAGGATCCATTATTTTTCCCCCTCTAGTATTAAATGTCGATTTTATTTGAATTTCATTGGAATTTCATTGGAACAGCAACATAATACCATTTATTTATAAATATTACCAGATAATAATGTGTGATTAACCACGTGCAAGCGTTGAGGACAAGCAAAAGCACTCCTGAAATATTCAAGAGTGCTTCTGGCTTATTACTGAGAAAACTTATCTTATTTGCCGATATCAATACTAGCGCTTACAGTCATACCAGGCTTTAGCAGTCCGGTTGGAGCATTGATGAGTTTAATATGCGCCAGGAAAGCAGAAACATTGTCGCCCTTCACTTCCGGAAAGATGCTGGAAACCTGGCCCAGTATGGTCTGGTTTGCCAGTTTGATGCTAGCCGTTGTGCCCAAATGAACGAGGTACAGTTCGGGTTGCTCCAGCGAAACGACAATCTCCATAGTTTGCCCACTGCCTAAGGCCAGCACCTGTTGCCCGGCCTGCACTGTGGTCCCTGCCGTCGTCAGGTCGGTGACGATGCCATCAACAGGCGCTTTTATTGTCACAGGAGCCTGTAAGGTCGTAGCGCCGCCTGGCGAAGACTTGGCACTACTGCTACTCGCGCCTTCTTTTGCCGCTTGTAGCTCGGCTGCAGCAGCTTCCAATTGCCGCCGTGAAATAGCCCCCTGGTCGTACAGGTTCTGATAGAGTTTGTATTTTTCTGAGGCTTGCTCATAGCTCGCTTTAGCTGGTGGCTGGACTGCCGCAGGTTGATTGGCCGCCGCCCTAGAAACATCGCCACCGGAAGGAGCTAGCTTAAAGAGTGGCTGCCCGGCTTTGACGGCCTGTCCTTCTGTCACGTATATCTCACTGACTCGTCCGGTAAACTCGCTATTGACAGGAACGCTAGTCGCACTCTCCACCGAACCCGTCCGAACGAGTCCGGTTGGTTTGCTGATATTACCGGCCTGCGGCGCAGTCTGGCTTACAGGTGCCGGTGCAGCGCCCGGTTTAGCCCATAGGTTATATCTGGCAGCCACAGTCAGCGCCACGATCAGTAAAAGCGCGGCTGGAACAATAAGTTTTCGATATTTCCGTATAAAATTGTCCACATAGGTCATCTCCAATTATAAAAATATAGCAGTTACATGTTCTCACTTTTCATTTCGGGCGTCAAGTCTTGACATTGCGCAGAATTGATAAGTAGTGGCGCAAAGCAGAAAAACTCGATTTCCGGTATAATGTATATGGCAGACAAGTTACTTTGCCGCTTGGACTGCCGTCAGCCCCCGGCACAATAGACGAACTACTGATCGCCCGTCTTGTATATAGGAGGATTTATAGCAATGCCCAATCTAACTAAAAAACCCAATAAACCAGAAATAAGCGGTAGTATGCTGCCTGCCATCACATTTGAGCGGCGTATTTTGCTGCTGTGTGCACTTATTTTATGTTCGGCGGTGATTTTTATAGCTTATCGCCAGGCCCATTCCACAGCCGCTACCCCACAAGGCGTACCGCAAGCTATCCCGCCTGCCATAACCAGCCAAGCTCCGGTAAATGCGCCTACGGCGCCAGCTGCAGATAAACTGGCAACCACCCCGAGCATTTGGCCGGTTGCCGGAGCGGTCACCTCTGGGTTTGGCATGCGCACGTTTCCCCTCGGCGGCGGCGACGAATTTCACGCCGGGGTCGATATCGCTGTCGATACAGGAACACCGGTTGTCGCCACCGCTGACGGCCAGGTTATAAAGAGCGGCATGGCCGGGGGCTATGGCAATATGGTCGAGATCGCTCACGGCAATAATCTGGCGACCGTTTATGGCCACAATTCGCGACTGGCAGTAAGTGTTGGTCAAAACGTGAAAAAAGGTCAGGTTATTTCCTACTCTGGCAGCACAGGCGAGAGCACCGGCCCGCACGTTCATTATGAAGTACGGGAAAATGGCACCGCCATAGACCCCTGGAAGTACTTGGTTTCATATTAATTGAAGCGTCACTGAGCCAGTTTTTCAGCGGTATTTAGCGAAATATGTCCCGGGAAATGATGAAAAGACCCTCTTGATTAATTCGAGAGGGCCTTGATGTTTTTGTTTTGCGTTATTTCCCTGGTTAATAAGTTTAGACCTGGATAACAGGAACATCGCCGGGAATGCAGGAAGCTATATATTGGATGATATTAAAGTTTTTGGCAAACTGTGCGTCCTTGATTTTTCCTTCCTGAACAAGGAGTTCTACCTGGGCAGGCTGTAAATTTGTCTTAGCGATAATAACGTCTTTTATTCTTCGCTCGTGAGCCTCAAGTTGTGATATATATTTATCTAATTGGTCTCTGGTCATATCTCCGGTCTGGGACAACTCTAGCGCTGCATTATGAAATAAGAAAGTCGCGTTAGGAACCGCAATGCGTTTTGTGCCTGCCAGAAAAATAATTGCTGCTATAGAGCTGACGCTCCCAATGTTATAAGTTGTCAGATGAATAGGAAGCATTTGCAGTTGATTATAAGCGGCAAAGCCGGGCACTACCTGACCACCATCACTACTCATCATAAGTGTTATATCCTGGTATCCATTTACAACCGCTTGGTTGACTTTTGTAAGAAGAGCATTCACATTCTCGTAGCTGATGGGGCGAATAAATGATATACAAATTGATCGGGTCTGCATTGATCAACCTCCTTTGTGACCGCCTGTATTCTATCATATGAGCTGAGTTAACAATACGCGCAAAAATCTCAGAGGTTGTTCTTACATATCCTCCAGGGCAGGGCTGAAAAGGCCCTCTTGAATTGTTCAAGAGGGCCTTTGGCTACGACAACACAGCCTTTATTTGCAGCCTATAACAACGAGGCTATTTTCTCTGTTTATAACTTTTCCCTTCTTTTCGCCGCAAGAGTGCCGGACGGCTAAGCTTCGGATAGAGGCGCTGTACGGCTCAGGCCGACGGCTATCGTACCAGAGCTAATTCGCATCCCTGCTCAATAGTTCCTGCCGTAGCCGTCCTGGTTGCGGGCACGATGCCGTTACCGGCTGACCTCTCCTACAGCGCCTACTATCCTACGCTACGCCGCCGGACACTCTTGCTGGCAGCTTCCCGTGTAATGAGCGTACTCCAAAGCAGCAAACAATGTAAAAGTGAATACATCGTTGATAGTGGTTTCGGCTGCATGGATAATAAACAATTCTCACATTTTACTTTACAGTACAATGTGAGAATAAGCGCTATATTTCCATCAGTTACCCAAAAATGCTTTCTTAAATAGATTCAAATAATCGGCTTCAGTCACCTTCCTTACATTACTGCCAGAGGACACATTGACGGCTGATCTTGCTGCTAATTCTCCTAAATCCTCTTCTAAAACGCCTACGTCTTTAAGTGTCGGGATATTTAAATCCTTATTCAATTTTTTTACTGCTTCGACAGCTTTATAGGCTGCATCTCTTTCAGAAAGTCCACTAATATTCTCTCCCATTGCAACTGCGATTTTGGCGTGTTTATAGGTATCTGCAACATAATTGTATTCCATCACATACGGCAACAATATTGCATTTGCTATACCATGAGGGGTATCGTATAAACCGCCCACTGCCTCCGCCATACTGTGTACGCCCGCAATATCGGAATTGCCGAAGGCAATTCCCGCAATTAGGCTCGCAAGAATCATAGTTGCTTTGCTTTTTTTACAATCAGTATAGACCGCATTTCTTATATTTGCTGCAATCAATTCGATGGCATAAACCCCGCAAGCATCAGTAATTGGTTCAGATAATAAACAGGTATATCCTTCTATGGCATGGGTCAGAGCATCTATCCCGGTAGAAGCTATTATTTTTGGCGGTAAATTATAGACCAAATTGGGATCAACTAATGCTACTTTAGGCGCAATCAACGGACTCCCTACACTCATTTTAAATTTTCTTTTAGTATCTGTAATTACAGCCCAAAAGGTAACTTCGCTTCCGGTTCCGACAGTTGTTGGAATTGCAATTAGCGGGATAATTGGTTTAGTAACTGCTTCCAAGCCTTCATATTCATTAATTGTTCCCCCATGAGATAAAACAACGCCGATCGATTTTGCAACATCCATTGAGCTGCCGCCGCCTACGGCTATTAAAACGTCAACATTAGCGTTTTTTGCGATTTCCGCCCCACGGCCTACTGTTGTATCTCTCGGATTTGGTTCAACTTCATCAAATATTGTTACGGTGATTTTTTCAGCTAATAAAGCTTCCCAGATTTTATTGATAAGCCCAGCTTTAATAATCCCCTTATCTGTTACAATCATTGCTTTTGTGCCCTGTAAGCTAGCGGCTTCTTTGCCAACTTCAAGCGCTCTTCCCTCACCAAATTTAATGGTCGTAGGAAGAATAAAATCAAAATTGCTGACGTTAGGCATTAAGCTTCCCCCTTTTATTCAGATTGTCTCCTATCGCTATAGCTACTTTTAACTCGTGTATTTTATGCCGCGCTA